>OKTC01000065.1_pt1 | contig 50820 bp, 36 predicted proteins | sample 1606181 | NCBI WGS metagenome assembly OKTC01 (sample SAMEA3879529, study PRJEB24766) | human gut metagenome | biome: human-associated habitat; feature: feces | place: USA | collected 1985/1987 | reverse complement strand
CTCCCTAATTATCAAATCCTGTTGCGTTAATCTGCTGCAATTCGGCGGATATTCCAGAGATTTTCCGTAAGTTTGCAGAAACAGTAAATTTCATTTCAGATGAGGAGCATGATTTATCCGGTAGGCATACAGAGTTTTGAAGAGATACGGAAAGGAGACTATTGTTATGTCGATAAGACCGCACAGATTTATCAGTTGGTAAAAACGGGTAAATACTACTTTCTGAGCCGTCCGCGACGCTTTGGGAAAAGTCTGCTTATATCTACGTTGGAAGCTTACTTCCAAGGGAAAAAAGAACTTTTCCATGGCTTGGCTATGGAAACTTTGGAAAAGGAATGGACTACGTATCCTGTATTGCATCTGGATTTGAATGCACAAAAATACGATACTCCGGAAGCGTTGATTCATGTGCTGGAGGAAAATCTACAGTACTGGGAAAGTCTTTATGGGGCTTCGGAGAGTGAAATCGGAGTAGCCCGCCGTTTCAACGGAGTAATTCGCCGTGCGGCCGAAAAGACGGGGAAGAATGTGGTGGTGCTGGTGGATGAGTACGATAAGCCCATGCTCCAGGCTATTGGCAATGAAGCGTTGTTGACTGAGTACCGTAATACGTTGAAAGCTTTTTATGGGGCTTTGAAGTCGATGGATGCATATCTCCGTTTTGCTTTGTTGACTGGTGTGACAAAGTTCAGTAAAATAAGTGTGTTCAGCGATTTGAATAATCTGGAAGATATTTCCTTGCAGCAGGCTTACAATAACTTATGCGGTATTACTGAGCAAGAATTACTGGAAAACTTTGAAGAAGGAATCCGTGTGTTGGGGCAACATAATGAGATGGCGTATGAAGAGACTTGTAAAAGCCTGCGGCAATGGTATGACGGTTATCATTTTTCCGGTCATGCAGACGGCCTTTACAATCCGTTCAGTCTGCTCAATGCCTTGAAAAGTCGGGAATTTGGAAGTTATTGGTTTGAAACGGGCACGCCGACTTTCTTAGTGGAACTGCTTTTGCGCAGTCATTATGATTTGCATCGTCTGACGGAAGAACTTGCTACCGCTGACTCTTTAAGCGGTATTGATACGATGGAGACGAATCCTGTGCCTATTCTATATCAGAGTGGTTATCTCACTATAAAAGGATACGACAAGCGTTTTCGTACATATACCTTGGGCTTTCCTAATCGGGAAGTGGAGGAAGGATTTATCAAGTTTCTCTTGCCTTTTTATTCGGCTACATCAAAAGCTGATTCGGCATTTGAAATTGTCAGTTAAGAAAAAGAACCGGACTCCAATTAGTCCAGTTCTCTCTGACGACAGAAACATCCGCCGAATTTCTCGTCCACGTGTTCTACTGGCTGGCGGAAGATGCCGTAAACCGATGAGCCGGAACCACTCATGCTGGCATACACTGCACCCAGATCATACAACTCGTCTTTGATGGCTGCGATTGCCGGATATTTCAGGAACACGCTGTCCTCAAAATCATTCTTCATGTTGTCCTTCCACGTTTCTACCGGCTGGCAGATGATGTCTTTCAACGAAACTTCCGGCCGACGGGGAGTGATGTGTGCGAAAGCGTCGCGCGTGGATACGAAGATGTCCGGTTTCACCAGTACCAGGTAATAGCCCGAAAGCGAAAGACGGACAGGTTCGAATAGGTTACCGATGCCCGTGGCAAATACCGGCTGGTTGCGGATGAAGAAAGCACAATCGGCTCCTAAACGGGCGGCGTAGTCTTCCATCTCCTCCAGACTCAGTGCCAGACGGAATTTCTCATTCAGCAACTTAATCATGAACGCGCAATCAGACGAACCGCCTCCCAGTCCGGCACCCGTAGGGATGTGCTTGAACAAGTGGATGTCAACGGGCGGTATGTCATGATCCTTTTTCAGCAATTCGTAGGCTCTGACCACGAGGTTGTCTTCCGGCTTTCCTTCGATGGCCGTACCTTTCACGTGAAGCGTATAAGGAGCATCGTTATTTTCTCTTCGTGTCACTTCCAGTGCATCTTGCAGGTGGATGGGGTAGAATATGGTTTCCAGGTTGTGGTAACCGTCGGGACGTTTTTCAATAATATTCAGGCCAAGGTTTATTTTGGCATTGGGAAATGTAATCATAAGGTCGTTTGTTTTTTCGTTGCTCAAATATAGCAGAAAGTTTCGAGAAAATCGGGATTCACGGAAAAAATCGTATCTTTGCCCCACTTAAACAAAAACAAAATGGCAGAACCGAGAAGAAATACACGTGTGGCAAAGACGGCTAAGACCAAGCCGATGGATGAGTACGGCCACCTCCAGCCTCAGGCTCCCGAACTGGAAGAAGCCGTGCTGGGTGCGCTGATGATTGAGAAGGATGCGTATTCGCTGGTGAGCGAGATTCTTCGTCCGGAGTCGTTCTACGAACACCGGCACCAGCTGATTTATGCGGCTATCACCGACTTGGCTATTCAACAGAAACCGATTGACATCCTGACCGTGGCCGAGCAGTTGCGCTCGCGCGGTAACCTGGAAGAGGCGGGCGGACCGTTCTATATTACTCAGCTGAGTGGTAAGGTGGCCTCGTCGGCTCATATTGAGTACCATGCCCGCATCATTGCTCAGAAGTTTCTGGCACGTGAGCTGATTTCTTTTACGAGCAACATACAGACCAAGGCGTTCGATGAGACGCAGGACGTAGACGACCTGATGCAGGAAGCTGAAGGAAAGCTCTTCGAAATCTCTCAGCAGAACATGAAGAAGGACTATACGCAGATTAATCCGGTTATTCAGGAGGCCTATGAAATGCTTCAGAAGGCGGCGGCACGTACCGATGGTTTGAGTGGGCTTTCGAGCGGCTTTCATCAGCTGGACAAGATGACCTCCGGCTGGCAGAACTCCGACCTGATTATCATTGCGGCTCGTCCGGCCATGGGTAAGACGGCCTTCGTGCTTTCCATGGCCAAAAACATGGCGGTGAACAGCAAAGTGCCCGTAGCCTTGTTCTCGCTTGAAATGAGCAACGTGCAGCTGGTAAATCGTTTGATTGTGAACGTCTGCGAAATTCCGGGCGAGAAAATCAAGAGCGGTCAGCTGGCACCCTACGAGTGGGGACAGCTCGACTATAAGATAAAAGAACTTTACGACGCCCCGCTTTACGTGGACGACACGCCTTCTTTGTCCGTGTTCGAATTGCGAACCAAGGCACGCCGTCTGGTACGTGAGCATGGGGTGAAAATCATTATCATCGACTACCTCCAGTTGATGAATGCCAGCGGTATGTCGTTCGGAAGCCGTCAGGAAGAGGTCAGCACCATTTCGCGTTCGTTGAAGGGATTGGCCAAGGAGCTGAACATCCCGATTATTGCGCTGAGCCAGTTGAACCGTGGAGTAGAGAACCGTGAAGGTATCGACGGAAAACGTCCGCAATTGAGTGACCTTCGTGAATCGGGAGCCATAGAGCAGGATGCCGATATGGTGTGCTTCATCCACCGTCCGGAATACTATAAGATTTACACCGATGAGAAGGGAAACGACCTGCACGGCATGGCCGAAATCATTATCGCCAAGCATCGTAACGGTGCCGTGGGTGATGTGCTGCTTCGTTTCCGTGGCGAATATGCCCGTTTCCAGAACCCTGACGACGACATGATTGTGCCGATGCCGGGCGAAGAAAAGAAGGCTCCGGTGCTTCGTTCGAAGATGAACAACGGCGGCGGACAGGACTTTGTACCACCTCCACCCGCAGAGATGCCTCCTATGCCCGACAATCCGTTTGGTGCACCTGTGCCCGATGTACCGTTCTGATGGTTTTTGGCTAAAAATATTTTTTGTCTTACCTCTTATATCCCAAATATGTATTAACTTTGCACATCATTGTTTGGGAAATTATAAAATACTATTACGATATGAATATTTCTTATAACTGGCTGAAAGAATACGTCGACTTCGACCTTACTCCGGACGAAGTGGCAGCCGCACTGACTTCCATCGGTCTGGAGACTGGGGGAGTGGAAGAAGTTCAAACTATCAAGGGAGGATTGGAAGGTCTGGTAGTAGGCGAAGTGCTGACCTGTGAGCCGCATCCCAATTCTGACCACATGCATATTACGACCGTCAACTTAGGACAGGGAGAACCTGTGCAGATTGTCTGTGGTGCCGCTAACGTGGCTGCCGGACAGAAGGTCATCGTAGCTACGCTGGGTACAAAACTGTACGATGGTGACGAATGTTTCACCATCAAGAAGTCGAAGCTCCGTGGCGTGGAATCAAACGGTATGATTTGTGCCGAAGATGAAATTGGCGTGGGTACAAGCCACGAAGGTATCATCGTATTGCCTGCTGACGTAGTTCCGGGTACACTGGCCAAGGATTACTATAACGTGAAGAGCGAATATGTGCTCGAAGTAGACATCACTCCGAACCGTGCCGATGCCTGCTCACACTACGGTGTGGCACGCGACCTCTACGCATGGCTCATTCAGAACGGTCATAAAGCTACGCTGAAGCGTCCTTCGGTAGATGCATTCAAGGTAGACAATCATGACATGAATATCGACATCGTGGTGGAAAATACCGAAGCCTGTCCGCGTTATGCTGGAGTAGCCATCAAGGGAGTAACAGTGAAGGAAAGTCCTGAATGGTTGCAGAACAAGCTCCGTCTTATCGGTGTGCGTCCTATTAATAACATCGTCGATATTACCAACTACATCCTGCACGCCTATGGCCAGCCGATGCACTGCTTCGATGCCGACAAGATTAAGGGAGGCAAGATTGTGGTGAAGACTTGTGCCGAAGGAACTCCGTTTGTTACACTGGACGAAGTGGAACGTAAATTGTCCGACAAGGACCTGATGATTTGCAACGCGGAAGAACCGATGTGTATTGCCGGTGTGTTCGGAGGTCTGGATTCTGGTACTACCGAAACTACTACCGACGTGTTCCTGGAAAGTGCTTACTTCCATCCTACATGGGTACGTAAGACTGCCCGCCGCCACGGATTGAGCACCGATTCTTCTTTCCGTTTCGAACGTGGTATCGACCCGAACATCACTATCTATGCCTTGAAGGAAGCCGCTCTGCTGGTGAAAGAATTGGCTGGGGGTGAAATTGCTTCTGATATCAAAGACAACTATCCGAATCCGATTGCCGATTTCGCGGTAGAACTTTCATATAATTATGTAAACTCACTGATTGGAAAGGAAATTCCGGCAGAAACAGTGAAGAGTATCGTGAACAGTCTGGAAATGAAAATTGTGGAAGAAACGGCCGAAGGGCTTTCTTTGCAGATTCCTCCTTACCGTGTAGACGTGCAGCGTCCGTGCGACGTGGTAGAAGATATTCTTCGTATCTACGGATATAACAATGTGGAAATTCCTACTACCCTGAAATCAAGCTTGAGCGTGAAGGGAGAAGTGGACAAATCGGTGAAACTTCAGAACTTGGTAGGCGAACAGCTGGTGGGTTGCGGATTCAATGAAATCCTGAACAACTCTTTGACAGCGGCCGCTTATTACGACGGACTGGAAACTTACAAGCCGGAAAATCTGGTTCGCCTGATGAACCCGTTGAGTAACGATTTGAACGTGATGCGTGCTACCTTGCTCTTCGGTGGTCTGGAAAGCATCCAGCACAATGCCAACCGCAAGAATGCCGACTTGAAGTTCTTTGAATTCGGTAACTGCTATCACTTCCATGCTGAGAAAAAGAATCCGGAAAAAGTGTTGTCAGGCTATTCAGAAGAGTTGCACATGGGCTTGTGGATTACCGGAAAGCGTGTAAGCAACTCATGGGCTCATGCCGACGAAAACGCTTCGGTTTACGAACTGAAGGCTTACGTGTTGAACATATTCCGCCGCCTGGGCGTGAACTTCGGCTCGCTGGTATTCGGCAACCTTTCAGACGATATCTACTCAGTAGCTATCTCCGTACACACCCGTGGTGGTAAATTGCTGGCTACCTTTGGTGTGGTTTGCAAGAAGATTCAGAAAGCGTTCGACATCGACAATGAAGTGTACTATGCCGACCTGAATTGGAAAGAACTGATGAAGGCCATCAAGGGCAATACGGTAAGCTACAAGGAAATCTCCAAGTTCCCGGCTGTAAAACGTGACCTGGCATTGCTGATTGATAAGAAGGTACAATTTGCCGAAATCGAAAAGATTGCTTACGAAACCGACAAGAAGTTACTCAAGTCTGTAGAATTGTTCGACGTGTACGAAGGAAAGAACCTGGAAGCTGGCAAGAAGAGTTATGCTGTAAGCTTCATGCTTCAGGATGAAAACGCTACACTGAACGACAAACAGATTGATAAGTTCATGCAGAAGCTGATTGGCAACTTGCAGAATAAGCTTGGAGCTGTGCTTCGATAATAAGTAAATTCATTAAAAAATAAATTTAAAATATCATCCAATGGGAAGAGCATTTGAATATAGAAAAGCTACGAAGCTGAAAAGATGGGGTCACATGGCAAAGACCTTTACACGTTTGGGTAAACAAATTGCAATTGCGGTAAAGGCTGGCGGTCCGGAACCGGAAAATAACCCGACTCTGCGTTCGGTAATCGCTACTTGTAAGCGTGAAAACATGCCGAAGGATAACATCGAACGTGCTATCAAGAACGCAATGGGTAAAGACCAGAGCGATTACAAAGGTATGACTTACGAAGGATACGGTCCTCACGGAATCGCCGTATTCGTAGATACATTGACTGATAATACTACTCGTACCGTAGCCGATGTACGTTCTGTGTTCAACAAGTTCGGAGGTAACTTGGGTACTACAGGTTCACTGGCCTTCTTGTTCGACCACAAGTGTGTGTTCACTTTTAAGAAGAAAGAAGGTATCGATATGGAAGAACTGATTCTGGACTTGATTGACTACAACGTAGAAGACGAATTCGATGAAGATCCGGAAGAAGGAACTATCACTATCTACGGTGATCCGAAGAGCTATGCGGCTATCCAGAAACATCTGGAAGAATGTGGCTTTGAAGATGTCGGTGGTGATTTCACTTACATCCCGAACGACCTGAAAGATGTGACTCCGGAACAGCGCGAAACTATCGACAAGATGGTAGAACGTCTGGAAGAGTTCGACGATGTACAGACCGTATATACTAACATGAAACCGGAAGAAGACGCTGAATAAGCTTTTTCTTGAAAGATAATGACGGAACGGAGTATCCGGCCGGAATAAACCGGCAAGCGGTGCTCCGTTCTCTTTTTATGTCTAACCCGAATAGAATGTGATGGCGATGAAATATAGTTATCGTACGATGGGAACATGTAGTTCTCAGATTGATTTTGAGGTAGAGAATGGCGTACTGAAAGATGTGCGTTTCATGGGTGGTTGCAATGGAAACCTGAAAGGTATCTCAGCCTTGGTAGAAGGTATGAAGGTGGATGAGGTGATTGCTCGTTTGGAAGGTATCCGTTGTGGCGGTAAACCGACCTCTTGTCCCGACCAGCTCTGCAAGGCTTTGCGGGAAGCTATGGATTAACCAATAAAAAGTGGACTAAACAGCCTTACGGGGCTGTTTTTTCAACGGTTTTGAAATTGTTTGCAACAGTATTGAAAGAAGTGTCTTTCAGTGGCAGACTATCTTTGCAGAGAAAAGAATAGTATATGCCATGAAAAATAATTTGCAAAAGATTTTTGTAATCGTATGGGGGCTCTGTCTGAGTGTGATGAGTGTTTCCGGACACTCGGAGCAAAAGTGTATCCATGAGAATGTGCGGACAGTGCCTTACCCTCAGGAGAAAACTCCTTTATATATTAACCCTTCTGCTTTATTTGTTCCTTATTCTTTGAAAGGGGAAGATAAGCTTCAGTTTGCACTTTCTTCGGATGCAAGTTTTCCTGTGCATTCTACTTTTCTTTCTTCTCCTAAACCTTGGTGTATGTATAATCCGCACCGTACACTTTCACCGGGTGTATGGTTCTGGAAATATCGTCGGGTGAGTAGGGAAGGTGTGTGTGCTGAGTGGAGTAAAGTATATCGTTTTGTGGTAGGTGAGGATGTTCCTCGTTTTGTGACTCCACCTTTTCAGACTTTTCTTTCGAATATTCCAGAATTGGGAAACCGGATTTATTGCTACTTGTCGGACAGTCTGGCTTCGGCAAGAAAGAATGTGTATGCGCATCCTGAATTTAATGATATGATAGCCCAGGCACGTATGGGACTGGCATTTAATCTGTCAACGGATACTGATCCTTATGGAAAGGTGAGTGAGATGGCAGAATTGAGTGTCAGACTGCACACGGCTTATCTGCTTTTGCAACGTCCTGTATATGCGAAGAAAATGCTACAATACGTTCGCTGGCTCCTGAAGGTACGTTTGGATGATAAACGGCTTGAAAACGACTTCTTTGCCGGTGATTTAGCTTTTCTACTGGCAAATACTTATGAGACTTGTTATACGTTTTTTACACCGAAAGAACGGGATGAGATACAACGCCTGGTGATGCAGGTGTTTCGTGTGTATCGTTCCCGTTTGTTCGGGCATGAAGAGAATCATGTGTTTGACAACCATTTCTGGCAGTTCCCGGTACGGAAATTCATGCAAGCCGCTTTGGTATTTTATGACAAGGAGCCCTTGGCTATGGAATATTTGGAATATCTGTATGAGGTCTGGACAAGCAAGGCACCGGCCTCCGGTTTCAACAGAGATGGAAACTGGCACAATGGAACCAGCTACTTTAGTGCCAATGCGGTGACTCTGTATTACATGGCTTCCTTGTGTTCTTATCTGACAAAGACCGATTTTATGAGTCATCCTTGGTACCAGAATGCGGGGAAGGGATTGGTGTATAGCTGGCCTCCACGCTCCATGTCTGCCGGATTTGGCGATGGGCATGAAAAGACCAACGACCAGCCTTTGCGCATACGGAGTGGATTTGCCGATTTCCTGGCCCGCGAAAAACAGGATGTTTATGCGGCATGGTATTCTTCCATTAATCAGAAATATGAAACTGATTACGAGTTCCGTCTTTATCGTATGGTGAGTGGGAAGTTCCGTCCGGCATCTTCTTCTTTGCCGGCAAATGCCCCTAAAGCCGTTTGGTTTCAGGATACCGGTGAAGTGATAGCCATAGACTCTTTGGCCGATTGTACTCGCGGCATGTATCTGAGTTTCCGTTCCAGTCCGTTTGGTTCTGGAAGTCACACTCATTCTAACCAGAACGCCTTTAACTTGCATTATAACGGAGTACCGGTTTATCGTTCGAGCGGTTATTATTTGAACTTCAGTGATAGGCATAATATCTTGTCTTATCGGCATACCCGTGCCCATAATACGTTGCTTGTGGATGGTATCGGACAGGGATTTACTACAAAAGCCTACGGAAACGTGACACGGATGCTTCACGGAGAACATATTACTTATTGTCTGGGAGATGCTTCTCATGCTTATGGTGGGGTAAGTGAATATCCTATGTGGCAGAAAAATTTTGAGGCTGCAGGATTGGAACAGACTCCGGAATATGGCTTTGGAAAAACTCCTCTGACCAAATATCTCCGTCATATTCTGGTTTTGCGTCCAGGAATTGTGGTAATCTATGATGAGATGGAAGCCAGTCGGAAAGTCCGGTGGGAGTGGCTCCTTCATAGTCCGGTTCGCTTTCAGATAGATGCTTCTTCGAATACCTTGGTGACTCCTCATCCGGAAGGAGGTTTTGTCTCCACGGTCCGCTTGTTTGCTACGGAAGCTTGTGAAATATCCCAATGTAATGAGTTTCAGGCTGCTCCTAATCCAGATTTGGCCATTCGGGGAGAAACACTGGAAAATTATTGGCATTTAACTGCTTCTTTTAGTTCCCGTAAGGCCAATCGTCTGCTGACGGTAATCACCTTAGATGAAGAAAGTGGCAAAAGTCATGTCGTTTCCGGAGGAAAAGATGGAAAACTGATGGTAGATGGCTGGCGTATATCTGCAGAACTGGATGTCCGGGAATCCGCTGCATTGACGGTGGAAAACGCTGCAACCGGGGTAGTGTTTAGCTACGGTGACAAAGATTGCCTCATCGAGGGAGAGACTTATCATCGTAAGGCGAAGGGTACCACGGTGTTGTATGACAGAATCAATGGGGTATGGAAGTGTGAAGAAGTGGCAGACCGTCCGGCATTGCCGACTACTTGTGCTGAAGAATAATAATTTAGAATAGATACATAATATCATGAGAACAACGACATTTTTATCATTTGTACTGGCGGGTGTGGTTTTTACTTCGTGTCAACCTTCTACGAAGAGAGAGGCTTGGATAGAAAAAGCACTCGATGTAGCCTCTTACCAGCTGAATCTGACAGCGGAAGAAATGAAAGATTCTGTCAAAATGCCCCGCTCTTTGTGGACAGGTTATACAGTCGATTTTCTGGAAGAACAGCTGGAACGCGAATCTGCTACTTTTGCCGATTCCTTATGGCCTAATCCGGCAAAAGAAAAGCTGGGAACGCTTCGTAGTTGTGATATATACGACTGGACAAGCGGTTTCTTTCCCGGCAGCCTTTGGTATGCCTATGAACTTACCGGGAACGAACGCCTAAAGGAAGAAGCCATCCGTTATACCAATCGGCTTTATCCAGTCCGTAAATACAGAGACAATCATGACATAGGTTTTATGATGAATTGCAGTTACGGAAATGCTTTACGATTAGCTCCGAATGATTCTATCATATCCGTACTGTCAGAAACCGCCGATAATCTGTGTTCACGTTTTAATGTACAGATTGGCTGTATTCGTTCCTGGGATTTCGGTACATGGAATTTTCCCGTCATCATTGACAACATGATGAATCTGGATTTGCTTTTTCATGTCAGCAAGCTAACCGGTGATATGCGTTATCGTCAGGTGGCCATACAGCATGCCCGTACGACAATGAAACATCATTTCCGTCCGGATTATACTTCCTATCATGTGGTGAGTTATAATGCTGACGGTACGGTGGAAAAGCGTCAGACACACCAGGGAAAAAACGATGAATCTGCCTGGGCCAGAGGACAAGGATGGGCTGTGTATGGCTATACTGCCTGTTTCCGTGAAACAGGAGATACTTTATTCTTGCAAGAAGCAGTACATGTGGCCGATATGATTAGAAAACGCAATACGGCTCCCGACCTGATTTGTTATTGGGACTTTGATGCACCGGTGAAAGCAGATACTCCTCGTGATGCTTCGGCTGCTGCCGTGATAGCCTCGGCTTTCCTGGAGCTTAGTACGTTCGTACCCAATGGTGAGGTTTATTTTAATTACGCCGAAACTATATTGAAGAATCTTTCTGGTCCGGCTTATCTGGCCCAAAAAGGAACAAACGGAGGTTTTATACTGATGCACTCCGTAGGCTCTCTTCCGCACGGTTCGGAAATAGATACTCCGTTGAATTATGCAGATTATTATTATCTGGAGGCCCTGAAACGCTATCTGGACTTAAAAAATAAACCTTTTTGAAAGAAGATAAAACGGATTTAAAACCGATATTGGGGTAAACAACCTACTTTTGTGGTGATGATCATAACTGAAATTTAAGTATTATGAGAAATATAAGAATAGTTGTTAGTTTTCTTTTGCTTTGTCTGGGACATGCTATGCTTCTCGCGCAAACATTGACCATTACAGGAAAGGTAGTGGATGAAGAAGGCCTGGAGGTTATCGGTGCCAATATTCGTGTGAAGGGCAACGCCTCGGTAGGTACGATTACCGGTTTGGATGGCGCCTACTCCATTCGTGCGGGAGCAAAAGATGTGTTGCAATTTTCTTTTATCGGCATGGCGACGCAGAATGTACCGGTCAAAGGAAGGACGAAGATTGATGTGCAGTTAAAGCAGGATAACAAAATGCTGGATGAAGTGGTTGTAATCGGATATGGCACCTCCAAGCGGAGTGACTTGACCGGCTCGGTTGTTTCGGTAAAAAGTGATGACTTGATGAAAACGCCGACTTCGGATGTTACACAGGCTTTGGCGGGACGGGTGGCCGGTGTACAGGTTACTCAGTCAGAAGGAGGTCCCGGTTCCTCCATTTCCATCCGTGTGCGTGGTGGTATCTCTATTACCCAGAGTAATGAACCTTTGTATGTCATTGATGGTTTTCCCAGTGAAGATGGAATGGCAGAGCTGGATCCAGGTGAGATTGAATCCATTGATATTTTGAAAGATGCTTCGGCTACGGCCATCTATGGTGCCCGTGGAGCTAATGGAGTTGTGGTGATTACTACGAAGAACGGAGGGAAGGAAGATTCCAGGCTGTCTGTCAGCTTTGACTCCTATATTGGTTTTGCCAAGATTGCCCGTAAGCTTCCGGTGCTTTCCTCCGAAGAGTTTGTGACACTGGATTATGAGCGGAACCTGTATCTGAATGGAGAAGAAGGAGTCACACGTTTTCAAAATGTGTATGGCTCTTTCCGGGAAATTCAGGAGAACTATGCAGGGCGAGGGATAGACTGGCAGGAGGAAGTACTCGGACGGACTACTACCAGTCAGAACTACCGTGTCAACATCTCCGGAGGAAATAAGAATACGAGTTACAGCCTGGGCTATGCGTATTTTAAGAACCTGGGTGCCATGGTGTATAGTGGAGATGAAAAACATAATGTATCTTTGAATTTGTCTCATAAAGGAAACAAGCGACTGTCGGTGAATGCCAGGGTAAATTTTACGCAGTCCAAGGTATATGGCATGGGAACTTCCGAAGGAAATGCCAGATTCAATAAGATGGAGCACATTCTTCAGTCGCGTCCCGTGGCAGGAATTAATGGAACGGAAGAAGAGTTGCTGCAAGGAGAAGATCCGTTGTACGTGGATGATGAGTCGAATCCGATGCAGAATCCTTTGATTTCTGCCCAGCAGGAGCAGGATGACCGTATGACACGTACCTTTCAGTTGAATGGTGGATTAAACTATCGGCTTGGGAAACGCTGGTTTTTCAGAAGTACCATAGGCACACGTTACCAGATTCTGCGCCGTGACCGTTTTTATGGAGAACTGTCTTCAACTGCCAAGCGTTCCAGTATTAACGGGAGCATTCAGTACTCGGAGAATGGAAGTTTTCAGACATCCAATGTGCTGAATTATGAATATAAGACAAAAAAACAGAAATTTACGGCCATGTGGGGACAGGAATGGGTGTCACGTTGGACACGCTGGGTTGTCTCTTCAGCCACGAACTTTCCCAATAATGACATCGGACTGGATGACATGAGCCTGGGTACTCCGGGTTCAATTACTTCCAACGTGAATTATGATGATAAGTTAATCTCATTTTTTTCTCGTCTGAACTACAATTGGGGGGAGCGTTATTTGCTGACAGCTACCATACGTGCCGATGGCTCTTCTAAATTTAGTGCCAATCATAAATGGGGATTCTTTCCTTCCGTATCGGCTGCCTGGCGGTTGAGCGAAGAAGAGTTTATCAAGAAACTGAATTTGTTTTCTGATTTGAAGTTGCGTGCCGGTTACGGATTGGCCGGAAATAACCGTATTGCGAGTTATGCTTCCTTGAATCTTCTGAAGTCGGCCAGCTATCCAAGCGGAGAAACCGTATCGCCTGGTTATGCACCTTCGGGTATACCAAGTGTAGAACTGCAATGGGAGTCAAACAAAACATTGAACGTGGGACTGGATATGGGCTTCTGGGGGCAACGTCTCATCATTTCTCCGGAATTCTATCTGAACAAAAGTTCTCATTTGCTGCTGAACTCCAAAGTTCCGTCTTCTTCCGGTTATACGACTATGTTGCGTAACGTAGGAAAGACCCGAAATATCGGTATGGACCTGACCATTTCTTCGGTAAATATTCAGCGAAAGAATTTTACCTGGTCCACAGACTTCAATTTGTCGTATAATAAGAACCGCATTGAGGCTTTGTCGGGTGAAGATTATTTCCTGGAAGAAGCACAGTTCGGATTCAATCAGAACACCCATAAGATTGAGGTAGGTCGTCCTGTCGGGCAGTTCTATGGCTTTAAGACCATTGGTTTGTATCAGGTGGATGACTTTAATTATGATGCTTCCACTCAGACCTATACGCTGAAAGAGAATGTGCCTTACCGCGAAGGAGTACAACCCGGTTACTGGAAGTTTGAGGATGTAGATGGAAACGGCATTATAAACGACAATGACCGTACGGTGATTGGAAATGCCAACCCCGATTTCTATGGAGGATTGAACAATAGTTTCTCATACCGGAATTTCGATTTAAGTGTCTTCTTTACTTTCAGCTATGGAGCTGAAGTGCTGAATGCTACAAAACTGAGTAATACGTTGGCGGGTTCAACCAATAAGAACGTACTGGATGTGGCCAATAGTTCCAACCGTTGGATGACCATCGATTCTGATGGAAATGAGGTGACAGATCCGGATTTGTTGACAAAACTGAATTCCGGTAAGACGGTTGCTCCGGTAGCCGACCTGGAGAACGGTGATTTTTATGTGCACTCCTGGGCTGTAGAAGATGCTTCATTCTTGCGATTGAGCAACCTTACTTTGGGATATACATTTCCTCGGAAGTGGATAAAACCATGGGGAATCAGTAAACTGAGACTATATTTTACCGGCAGTAACCTGTTTATCTGGACTCCTTACAGCGGTTTTGATCCGGAAGTGTCTACCAAGGGAAATAACCTGACTCCCGGAGTTGATTTTGGTGCATATCCACGTAGCCGTTCGTTTGTGTTCGGATTGAATTTAACCTTATAATTAATGAAGCCATGATAAAGAGTTTGAAGATATTTTTGATGGGAGTGGGAACGCTTCTTTGGATGACAGCCTGTCAGGATGCGTTGACGGAGCATCCTGATTCCTATTATGAAAAAGAAGATTTTTTCACCAGCGAGGCGAAAGCCGAGATGGGAGTCATCGGCATTTATAATGTATTGCCCACCTTGTATGGCGACAGTGAAATGGCTTTTGGTGCTTCAGACGACACGTATTACGCATCGGGTACCAATACGGATAACGCTCGACGCGACATTGCGCATTATATGTTGTCTACAACCAATAAGTACGTGGAAGCTGTTTGGCAGGCCACTTATCAGGGAATTGAACGTGCCAACTACATGATAGAAGGTATTCAGGAGATGCAAGGTTTTGCAGAAAACGAGAAACTGCAATCACTGGTGGCAGAGGCAAAATTTCTCCGTGCGTTTCTTTCATTTAATCTGGTAAAGTATTGGGGAGATGTACCTTATAAGACTACATCGACCGGAAGTTATGAGGAAGCTTATCAGTCCCGTACTTCGCGTGAGGTGATTTATGATCAGATTGTGGACGATCTGGACGATGCCAAAGAAAATATGAGCTGGGCCAATGAGGCCTCTTCGCCAGAACGTGCCACTCAAGGCGCAGCCCGTGCTTTGCTGATGCGGGTATTGCTTCAGCGTGCCGGATATTCCTTGCAGATGGACGGTACAATGACTCGTCCGGAAGAAGAATTACGGCAGACCTATTTTGCAAAGGTGATAGATGAATGGGAGGCTTTCCAGGAAAACGGTTACCATGATTTCTATGAGGGAGGTTATGAAGCACTGTTTAAGTCGTTTTCAGCTGGAGAACTTCATTCGAAGGAGAGTATCTTTGAAGTGGCCTTTTATACGGTAGATGGTCGTACGGGAGCAAGGGGATATTGGGGAACGTACAACGGTCCGTTGGTCGCAGCTCCAGGAATAGAGGCTACGGAAACAGACAAGTTTATGGGGCGTGCCAATGCCTTGTTTCGCGTAATTCCGGAATGGAGAGACTTCTTTGAGGAATCGGATGTACGTCGGGATGTAATGATTTGTACGTATCAGTATGATTGGGATAAAACTCTTTACAACCATGTGAAGAAAGATAATATCAGGAATAAGAAAAACTGGTATCCTGGCAAATGGCGGAGGGAATGGATGCCTTTGGGATACAAAGACCCTAATATTACCGATGTCAATTATTGCAGCCTGCGTTATGCCGATGTGGTACTGATGGCGGCAGAGGCTTATAACGAAACGGGAGAAACTGCACAGGCCTGGAAGTTGCTTAATCGGGTACGTCAGCGTGCCGGAGCAACGGAGATAACTTCTGCTAACTATGCTTCCCTGATGAAGTCGCCGAAGGTATACGATCTTCCTTTCATAGAGGATGGAGATGAGGCCGGACGTTTTCGTACTGCACTTTATTGGGAAAGGGGCTTTGAGCTGGCTTTCGAATTACAGCGCAGATTTGATTTGTTGCGCTGGGGAGTACTGGGAGATGCCTTACAGTTGATGGCTTCAAAAACGGTGGTCAATCAGTCTGCGGAAAAATCTTTTTTGGCCGGATACAACTTTGTGTCTGGCAAACATGAGCTTTTCCCCATTCCACTGGATGAAATACAGGTGAATTATTGTCTGGAAAATAAGAATAACCCTAATTACTAAGTTGCTATGAATTATAGATTGCTTTTTATTTGTGGGGCGATGGTTCCTTTCGCAGCATGGGCGCGTCAGCATCGTCCGAACATCATTTATATCATGACCGACCAGCAGTCGGCCAACGCCATGAGCTGTGCAGGTAATGCCGACCTGCATACGCCCAATATGGATCGTCTGGCCGCTATGGGGGTGCGGTTTGAAAATGCTTATTGTTCGCTGCCTTTGAGCGGCCCTTCGCGTGCCTCTATGTTTACGGGGTATATGCCGGGTGAGGTCGGACTGACAGCCAACGGTACTCCGCTTCCCGATTCGTTGCGGACGGAGACTTTGGGGGATGTAATGAATGAAGGTGGATATACTTGTGCTTACGGAGGAAAGTGGCACGTACATACCAATTCGCTTCCTTCAGCGCATGCCTTTGGTTTCGAGCGCTTGTATGAGCATAACGACTACGGGCTGGCGGAAGCCTGCGTGAAGTTCCTCCAACGGAAGCATGACAAGCCTTTCTTCCTGGTGGCTTCGTTCGACAATCCGCATAACATTTGCGAATATGCGCGGAAGCAGCCGCTTCCTTTTGCCACAATTGACGAGCCGGAAAGCATTGAGGATTGCCCGAACTTGCCGGACAACTTTTATGTCGCTCCCTATGACGCGGATGCTGTTGCCTACGAGAAGTCGTTGAAATATCGTCTGCATCCCACGCGGAGCTATACGCCCGACGACTGGCGGCGTTACCGAAACGCATACTTCCGCCTTGTGGAGACTGTGGATGCGGAAATTGGAAAGATTGTCGACGAAATAGACCGTCAGAACTTGTGGAAGAACACGGTGATTATTTTCACCAGCGACCATGGCGACGGGCAGGGCGCACACCAGTGGAACCAGAAGTCAGTGCTTTACGAAGAAGTGGTCAACGTGCCTTTCATCGTCTGCCTGCCCGAAGGCAAGCACGCCGGAAAGGTGCTTCCTCAGCTGGTGAACAACGGAGTGGACCTGATGCCGAGCCTGTGCGACTGGGCAGGAGTGGAAGTGCCTGCCGGACGTCAGGGGGTGAGCATCCGTCCGATAGTGGAAAAAGGCGATGCGTCGGTTGACGGACAGCCGTATGTGGTTACCGAAACAGACTTCAGCGAGAACGGAGGAGGAACCATGGGATGGATGGTGCGCAGCGGAAACTACAAATACGTGCTCTACAATATGGGGCTTTACCGTGAGCAGCTCTTCGACATGACGTCCGACCGTGGCGAGATGCGCAACCTTGCCGTAGAGGAGAAGTACACGCCGGTGCTCGAGCAATACCGCCGGATGTTGGAAGAATGGATGAAAAAGCATCCGGTAAAAGGAGGGTTGCCTTATTTAAGATATATTCCAAAAGGTAAAAACTGAAAAAAATAATATCATGAGAAGGAAATACATTATGGCCGGTGCGATGCTTTACTTGTCTCTCTTGGCAGGAACGGCATCGGCAAACTCCTCGGCGCTTGTAGAGGAAACAGAAAACAGCACAGAGGTGTGGCAGGTACCTCACAAACCGAAAGGCACAAAAACCCGTCTGAAAATCCAGCCCAAGGCAGAACAGCCTGCCGCAAAGAAGGCGGACAAGCAGAAGCCGCAGGCTAAGAAGTCTGACAAGAAATCTGTTAAGAAGGTGTCTTCTTCTTCACGCTATGTGGCGATAAAGACCAATGCAGTGTACTGGGCCGGTGCCATTGCAAACATTGCGGCCGAGGTAAAGCTGCACAAGCATGTGTCGTTAGAGTTGCCGCTGGATTTCAGCCTTTGGGACATTGAGCGGGAGCACGGTGTGCGTCTCGTTCTCTTCCAGCCGGAAGCCCGCTGGTGGATGAAGGGTGTGGGTGAAGGCCATTTCGTAGGCGTGCATGCACATGTAGGTGCATTCAACGTGAAATGGAACGAAGACCGTTATCAGGTGGCAGGCCGTCCGTTGCTTGGAGCCGGACTTACCTACGGGTATTCGCTTTCGTTCGATGAGCATTGGGGTGCGGAGTTCCTCATCGGGGCTGGCTATGCCAATATGAAGTACGACCGTTTTTATAACATTGACAATGGGGCAAAGTTTGATGCCGGAACCTATAACTATTGGGGAGTGACTCGCGTGGGGGCATCGTTAGTTTACCGTTTTTAAGCACTGAAAAAGCATTATATCATGAAAAAGAATAGACTGAAAAGAGAACTCCTGCGCTGGGGAATGCTGCTGGCTTTTCCGGCACTGATGAGCAGTTGCCTGATGGAGTATCCGGAAATGACGGCAGATGGTGAGCTGGGGGTAGACCCTACATCCGTGACCGTAAAAGCGAAGATTCTGATTGACTTGAAAAGTCTGGCTGCACAGGAAACAGGCCGGCTGGCGCGTGCCGAGGATGAAGAAGCAGCCTATAGTCACCGCATTGTGGTAGCTGCGTATGAAGACCGTCAGCTGGTACAGCAGGAGGTGATTTATGAGGACCTTTCCGCCAGCAGCCGCTTGCAGACTGAGGTGCGTCTTCGTTTGCATGCCCGTCGTTACCAGCTGGTGGTGTGGGCCGATTATGTGCAGGAAGGAGAAGAACCGTTTTACGACATAGACGGTCCGGAAGGACTTGCCAGTATTATTGGTCGCGAGGGTTACACGGGGAATACGGAGTATAAGGATGCTTTTTATAGCAGTAAGGAGATTGATTTGACGGGATATAGAGACGAATGGAATGCAGAATTCCCATTGGAAGTCACTCCTGAGCGTCCGTTAGCACGCTATGAACTGACTGCCACGGATGTGATGGCGTTTTTGCGGGAGTATCCTGAAGTGACGCAAGTTCGTCTGACGCTGAAATACGACGATTATTTACCCAAAGGCTTTAATGCCTTGGATGGGATTACCAAACACGCGTTTAAATATTTGCAGTATAGTCGTACGGTGTCCTTGCCGAAAGGCGGGGCTACGTCACTTCCTTTGATGTTCGATTATGTATTCGTCGATTCGGAAGGGGGATTTTCCGTCCCGGTTACTTTACTGGTGGAAGATGCGGATAAAGGGACACTTCTTGCCAGTTCCAGCTTCCGCCTGTCGTGTGCTCAGGGAGAGAATAAAGACATTCAGTTTGATTTCCTGACAACAAGCCCGGAGGATGGAGTCGGGTTCAATCCCGGATTTGATGGAGAGCAGGAAGTTGAACTACCGGTGGAATAAAATGATTCAAACAAGCTATTTATAAAAATCTTAATATTATTATCATGAAAAAGAGTTTATTGTTTTCGGCAATGGCACTGAGCTTAGGGTTGTTGTCATGTAATCAGGAAGATATGTCGGATGTGGAAACTGTAACCGGTACTCCGGTAACGGTGTCTGTAGAAGTTCCCGGAGCGTTGTCCGGCAGTGAATCACGTACTTTGCCTGCAGCTCCCGAAGGCCATCAGCTTCGTTGTATTATGGTAGTAGATTATAATACGGCAGCAGATTTGCGTATGGAGCAGGTAGCCAGAGAGACGATGGTCAACGAGAAGTTCCGTTTTACCTTTACTCCGGCAGAAGAAGATTATACCTGTCTTTTCTGGGCTGACTATGTGGATGAAGGAGCAGTAGCGTCGGATGGTAAATATACCGACAAATATTATAATACGGAGGATTTGACCAACGTGACCTATAAGGTTTTAGACAACACCGTGTTCAATAATCCTGCTTGCGATGCCTTCTTTGGCCATAGTCTGGCAGGTTCTCCCAATGCCGTGTTGAAGCGTCCGTTTGTGAAGCTTTCTTTTAAAGACAAGAATAGTGAAACTGTGCAGGCTGCTTCTTCACTGAGCGTGACTTATACTGTACCTTCAGGTTTCAGTGTGAAAGATAACACGGTTTCTGGAAACAGCAATCAAGAAATCAAACTGACTGCATCAGCTCCAGCTGATAAAGATAACGATATTTGGTTCTATAATTATGTATTCGCTCCTGCAAATGTGAATAAGCCTGGTGATATTCTGATGACGGTAGGTGAGGACGATGTGACGATTAAAACAGCCTCACTGGTGCTGACTCAGAATTACGATATTACGGCAAGTATCGATTTTGCATCGGGCGATGGCAATGTAGATGTGGATGTAGACATTGATGACGAGTATAATGACCCTAAAGCACCTAAGGTAGGTCAGTTTATGCAGAAAGACGGTACTTTCTCTGATACATATAGTGCGGAAAATTCCATTGCCATTGTGTTTGCCGCAGGTCCTAAAGGAGGTGATGTGGCAACGAATTACGGACAACCAGATGGTACGAAGATTTGGGGGTATGCTATGGGGCTGAGCAGTACTGCGCGCACGGCTATTCAAAATGAAGCAAATGATCAGACTTTCCCTGATTTAAAATCTTTGAATGGTGAAGCTCCTTGGCAGTTAGATGATTATAATGGATACGCTTATACTACCAATCTTCGTTCTGCTATAGGTGAATATTCATCGCAACTGATGACCGTTTTTGATACATGGAAACAGGAGAATGCTTTGACAGGTGGTAATGTTTCAGAATGGTATATTCCTTCTGCACGTCAGTTACTTGACTTGATTGCCTTTTCTTTGGGTTATGAGGGTGGAACTGATGAAACTACAAAGGAAAACGTGAATGCTGTTTCTAAGAATGAACAGGTAGCAGCCGCTGTTGGTGTTGCTGATACAGATAAAGAGGATGGTAAATCTTGGTTCGGAAATCATACTAGTGCGGCTAATGTTATGTCAAGCTATATAAGAGGAAGTAGGATTGTATGTGTGCAAACAAGTGGTGCCGATAATGAAGTAATAGCAAAATTATTGGGAGTGACAGTATCCAGTTCTGCTCCATCTCCATTTGCCATCCGTCCTGTTCTTACCATATTTAAACCTGCAGAATAAATAGTATCACTTCAAATAAATATTATTCATCAGGAGTGCTTTTTCGTTGTGGTGTTCTGTTTTGGGCAGGCGGCACAGGAGAAAGCACTCTTTGTTTTTAATGAATTTTTATAGGATATGATGAAGATGAATTTTTTATATTGGACATTGGGATGCTTTTGTCTGTTAGGATATGCTTGTGCAGATGAGGAGGTACCCGCTGCTTCACCAGAAGAAGCCCAGGAAGTTGAAATGCCCGAGGCTTGGCATGACAAGACACGTACGCAGCCTTATCCCAAACTTTCCAATGAGCTATATCTGAATCCGTCTCCACTGATTGTACCTCAGTCACTGAAAACAGGTGCTTTCCTTCAGTTTGCATTGTCGCAGGATGCCGGTTTTCCCGAAGCATCTACGCAACTTTCAGAGCAACAGGAATGGTGCATGTTCAATCCTCATGTGAAACTTGTTCCGGGGCGCTGGTTCTGGCGTTACCGGAATGTGGCTGAAGATGGGAAAGAAGAAGCATGGAGTGAACCCATTGAATTTGAGGTAAAGGAGGAAACGCCAGTTTTTGTGACTCCTGCATTTGACGATTTTCGTCAGGGACTTCCTCTGCGTCATCCTCGGTTGTATTGTTTTCTCGATCCGAAGATAGATGAGGCTCGTCGTCGCGTGACATCCCACGAAGAATATCAGGCACTGAAAAATCGCGCGGAGAGTGCCTTGCAAGCCGATTATGAGTCGTTGATTGCACCGTATAGCGCTTCCCACATGGAAACGGTGGCAGCCAATGTGGAATATCTTTATCAGGCCTTTCATCTGACTCAGCGTGGAGACTATGCGCGGAAGATGGAAGAAATCCTGAATGTGCTGCTGGAGCATCCTTTCACGGATACGGAGTTGTTGGCAGAGAATTTTGCTTCTACGGACATTGCCTATAGTTTCCTGGCTCCCTATGACATGTTGTATGACAAGTTGGGAACGGATGTACGCAGTCGGGTTGAAGAACAGCTGTGGCGGGTGGCCACGTATTATTTTGACGCTTATTGCGGCATGCAGGAAAATCATATTTTCGACAACCATTTCTGGCAGCAGAATATGCGTGTATTGTTTCAGATTGCTTTTTGCCTGTATGACAAGAGTGAGTATGCCGCACAGGCTTTACGTATGTTGACGTACTATTATGAGTTATGGACAGCCCGTGCTCCGGCTTCCGGATTCAATCGCGATGGAGCCTGGATTAACGGAACGGGATATTTTGAAGCGAATGTCCGTACGTTGTTTTATATGCCCATGTTACTTTCGTATGTGTCGCGTGCCGACTTTCTGCAACATCCCTGGTATCAGCAAGCCGGGCAGTCGATGGTTTATAGCTGGCCGCCTTCTTCGAAAAGTGCCGGATTTGGAGATGGCAGCGAGAAGAGAGAGGAACCAGGAAGACAGCGTGCTGCTTTTGCTGATTTTCTGGCTCGCGAAACGGGCGATGCGTATGCCGGATGGTATGCCGGAGAATGTCAGAAAGACCTCGTGCAGGATGTGGAACTGCGCTTGTATCGCATGGTAAATCCGGCTACGTATGCGACAGACTTTCCTGCTTCTGCCCCGAAACTGAAATGGTATAAGGACATCGGTGAGGTGGTGATGCACAGTAACCTGGCGTCGACGGAAAATAATCTCAGTCTTGCTTTCCGTTCGAGTACGTTCGGCTCGGGAAGTCATACGCTGGCCGACCAGAACAGTTTTAACCTGCTGTATGGAGGGAAGGAGGTATATTATCACACGGGATATTATCTGAATTTTAGCGATGCACATAACCTGATGTCTTATCGTCATACAAGGGCACACAACAGCATCCTTGTGGATGGCATCGGACAGCCTTTTTCCACCGAAGGATACGGCATGCTGCTGCGTGCAGCCGGAGGAGAACATATCGGTTATTGCCTGGGGGATGCATCGCATGCATATTGCGGCATCAGTGAAGACCCTATGTGGATAGAAAGTTTTCAGAAAGCCGGTATTGAACAGACGCCTGAAAACGGATTCGGCGAAACTCCGCTGACCAAATATCGCCGTCAGATGATCATGCTCTATCCGGACATCGTATTGATTTATGATGAGCTGGAGGCATCCCGCCCGGTACGATGGGACTGGTTGCTGCATAGCCCGGTTCAGTTCGGCATTGACAAAAATATGTTTACTTCCCATGTAGAAACCGGTGTAGCGGTAGCCCAAATGTTTAGTGATGCGACGTTTGAAGTTTCCCAGACAGATCAGTTTGTCGTACCGCCAGGAGAAGGTTATCCGAATCAATGGCATTTGACAGCAGCATTCAGCAACAATTCTGCCTGCCGTATCTTAACCGTAGTTCAAATAAAGAATTCGGAAGAGGAGGCGCTTCCGGTTACGCGTGATGGCTGTTGTGTTACTTGTGGTGATTGGACGATATATGTAAACCTTGACCCTTCGTCTGCTGAATGTTTGCAGGTAACGAACGCAACTGTTCCCGTTATTTATAGCTATGGCTCGGACAATGTACAGACGGATAGTGGAGTCTATTTGCGACAATTCCGTGGCTCTTCCGTGTTGTACGATGAGATTGACGGGCAATATCAGGTCGTGGAACAGATAGATCAGTCGCCTATGTCGAGCAGGAGGGGTTAAAATCCTTTCTGTACATTTCTTCCGGGAAGAAGACTTTTAAAATAATTTTATTTGAAAATAATTCTAATATAGCGAGTCCCTCTTAAAATGATTGTTGGGCAATCAGATTTTATTATGACACATCTCCTTTGGAGGGGCCGAGTACCATTGTTTATGAAAAGACTATTAGTTTATTCACTGATGCTTAATTGGGACGACGGGGTAACCAGCAGGGTGGGACAGCTTGAACGTCCGTTCATCCTTTTTGAAAATGGAGAGCCCGCCTATATGTTTTTTGCTACTTCTGATGGAATTGGTTCGTTCAAAGAGATGTCGGCCAGCTGGAATATGGTAATTCCTTTTGTGAAGAAGTGATATGAAAATGGGCTAGCCCGTTAAACTGACACAATCTAACTATGGGCAAAAGCCACCATTTTAGCGGACTCCGGAGCTGCTTTCTGAAACGCTTTTACGTTTCAAATGAAATGCCAAAGAGTTTTGAACAAAACGCAAGTACATTTGAACTAAAACGCAAGTGCATTTAAGATAAAACGCAAGTACGTTTTGCATCAAACGCACTTGCGTTTTATGTATATAAATTCGGAATTTATTATTTGTTTGATAATCAATTTGTTGTATAAATAAAAGACTTTAGGGAGGAACTATTTCCCTAAAGTCTTTTATTTATGGAGTTGTGTTTGTTATTTGGCAGGTCCTGCACCGGTAAATTGAGGTTCATAGTCCGACATTTCGTGAACGAGCCATTCTCCGTCAATTTTATCGTATAATACGGAAGAACCTTTTTCCAGCCGTTTGTAGGTGGTACCTCCAATCTGTACGTCGTCATTTCCCAGACTGAATGTGGCATTGTTGCGGGTATTGACAACCTGAAGTGAAGCCGGTTGTGTCGGGTCCAGTTCTGCCTGGATTTTCCATCGGCCACAGGTGAAGGTGTTTCCTTTTCGGATAAGTTCCGACATTTTCTGTCCGTCAGGAAGAATGCGAATCACAGTCAGGATGCGGTTGGCGGCACTTGGCTGGAAAGTAGCCCTGAGATGCCATTGGTTGACATATTTGCTTTCTTGCCCTTTTTTCATCTTTTTCGGGTCGGGCGGGCACACAAACTGGTCGGTCTGTGTGATTTCGCACGGCTGATTGCTGAACAGTTGTGCCACGGAAGAGAATTGTTTCTGCTCATAACGCGTGGTGAGTGTGGCATTTTTTCCGTCAATCTGGAACTGTACGGGACTATGCAGCAGCCAGTCCCAACGTACCGGACGGGATGCCTCCAGTTCATCATAAATCAGTACGATGTCCGGATGCAGCAGGAAGATGTGTCGACGGTATTTGGTCAGTGGAGTTTCGCCGAATCCGTTTTCAGGTGTCTGGGTAATGCCGGCTTTCTTGAAGTTTTCTATCCACATGGGGTATTCGCTGACACCGCAGTACGCATTGGACGCATCGCCTACTGCATAGGTGATGGTCTCACCGTTCAGCATGCGAGTGATTTTTCCGTAGGCACGTGTGGTAAAGGGCTGTCCGATGCCATCCACAAGGATGCTGTTGTGCGCCCGTGTGTGACGATAGGACATCAGGTTATGTGCATCGCTGAAATTCAGGTAATAACCTGTGGAACGGTACACCGGTACGCCTCTGAAGTGCAGGTTGAAGCTGTTCTGGTCGGCCAGGGTGTGGCTTCCCGAACCGAAGGGGCTGGAACGGAAGCTCAGGAAAAGATTCCGGTTGGTATTCTGAAGGGCAGAATGAGCCACTACTTCTCCAATGTCTTCCAGCCAGAGGGCATTGCCTCGGTCTTCGGGCAATTGCTTGCTGTCGGAATAAGTCTTTTCACTACGTGCCATACGGTAGAGACGGAGTTCAAAGTCTCTTCTCAGGTCTCTTTGGCAGTGGTTGACGTACCAGGCTGCATACGGATTGCCTGTTTCGCGGGCCAGAAAATCGGCAAAGGCCAGGCGCTGGCGGTCGGGTACCGGCTGACGTTCGTTCCCATCGCCGAATCCGGCGCTCATGGTGCCTACGGGGAAGGTGTAGAGCAAGGCTTTTCCGGCATTTTGATACCACGGGTGTTTCAAGAAGTCTGTGCCTGTGAGGTAAGAGAACAAGCTGGGTACATAATACAATGTATGCGTATTCGCAGTGAAGTATCCTGTGCCGTTATGCCATTCTCCGTCGCGGTTGAAGCCCGATGCCGGAGCACGTGCGGTCCATACCTCATAGCAGTATTCCAGCATTTCGCGTGCCGTTTCATTCCGGTCGGCAAACATCAGGCCAATTTGCAGCATCTGACGGAAGCAGTGCTGCCAGTAGTGGTTGTTGAAGATGTGCGTCTCTTCATTGCCGGAACGTTGTACCATGTGATGGCCTTTGGCTACTTCGAAAATCATTTGTTCCATTTGCCGAAGTTCCTGTGGAGTAAACATGTCATGACAGGAATCGTACGCATACAGCAGGCTTTCAATCAGCTCGCCGGAATAGAAGTCATCCTTCCATAGTGCCTTGTCGGGTTTTGTACGGAGCAGATGGCGGGTGTAGGATACCATCTTCCGTGCGTATTGTGTGTCGCGAGTTAGCAGCCAGGCAGTCTGAAGCCATGCGACGTATGGATTATATTTGCGGATGTAGCGATACACATTGGGGTCAGTATCGAAATTTGATTTCATGGCAGTGGCCGCACGGCTTGTCATGTCCTTGTATTCGGGATGTGACGCGATTCGCTGAGGAGCCGTTTTCAGGTCCTTCTCTAAAAAGCAATATAAGCGCGGATACCCCTTAGGCAGGTTTTGGGAAAAAGCCTGGAAAGAAGGTGTCACAAACTGAGGTTCTTCTCCGCTTATCTGAAACTTCCAGATTGGACTCCATGCTTTTTTCTCTCCCTTGTCTGTTACGGAGCGAACCCGCCAGTACCAGGTACCTTTTTCCAGTATGCGGTGAGGGTTGAACATCAGCCACGGCTTCGGAGTGTCTGTCATTGTTTTTCCGGCAGGAAAAGTGGAGTCATTGCTTAACTCAAATTGTATCAGTGCCTCCGTTTTCATGCTTTTGGGAACAAGCAGGGGAGTAGGGTTTATGTACACCTGATGCTCTTTCTGCGGATAAGGAGTTTCGCGCACATTCTCATGTACTCGCACAAGAGATGTTTTTTGTGCCTGGATTTTATCCGGTCCGTACAAGATGGAGAGGCATAGGATAAATGCCATTCCATGAATAAGTAAAGAGTGTTTTTTCATTTTGATAACTACTGTTTAGGTTTTAGATGTGTTTGCAAAAATAGCTTCTACCTAAGTGTACGGACTTTCGTTTCTGTCTTAAAATATACCAAATCCGTGTTTTTCATGGAAAATGAGACGGATTTGATAATATATTCCACAGAAATGACCTTTCGGGATGAGCGAAACGCTTATTTTTGTATCTGTAAATATAAGAAGTAAAACTATGAGAATCATTATTTCCTTGATTGTTTTTTTGCTGACGATGGCCGGACTAAGGGCTGCAGATAGAATCAACTTCTTCCATATCGGACTGGAGCAGGGACTTTCTCAAAGTACGGTGGTAGACATTATTCAGGATAAGCGGGAAAACATGTGGATTGCAACGCATAACGGATTAAACCGTTATGACGGTTACGATTTTACGGTTTATCATCACAACGATGCCGATACGTCGAGCATTGCCAGTGATGTCATCCGTTCCTTGGCATTGGATGAGTCTGGAAAAATATGGATTGGAACGGGAGCCGGACTGTCTTTATATAATCCTGAACTGGACATCTTCTATAATTATTTGTGTGTGTGCGAAGGGAAGAAACAGCAGGTGCTGGATGTGGCTTGCCTGGAGGAAGGGAATTTGCTGGTGGCTACAGATGCCGGACTGCTGTATTTTGACAGTCGCAGCGGCGTGTTTAACAGCACGCAGATTCCGACAGAATTGCAGAAAATACGTCCCAGAACATTGGCCAGATACGGGGATGAAGTATATATAGGATCTTACCAGGGCTTGTTTGTCTATTCATTGAAAGAAGAAGTGGTACGTACTCTTTTCACGGGAGACTACAGTTTGTCGCTCATACTGGCAATTCTGAAGGAAAAGGATAACCGCTTGTGGGTAGGCACGGAAGGAGAGGGACTGTACTGCCTGAATCCGGTGACAGGAGAATGTAGAAAATACAAGGACGGACGAAGGGGACTGAGCTCCAATTACATTCGTTCGCTGGCTCTGGATATGTCAGGAAATCTGTGGGTGGGGACATTGACTTCACTGAATGTGTACGACGAAAAAACAGACCGTTTCGTGGTATATGACAGTAACCCGATGAAAGAGGGAAGCTTGTCGCAGACCTCTGTCCGGAGCCTGTATAAGGATACGCAGGGAGGTATGTGGATAGGGACTTATTTTGGTGGGCTGAATTATTATCATCCGCTTCGTCAGCGTTTTCATAACATTCGGAATGTACCCTATCATAATTCACTGAATGATAATGTGGTGAGCTGTATCGTGGAGGATGATGAACGGAATATCTGGATTGGAACGAACAATGGGGGATTAAACCGGTATGACCTCGGGAAAGAATGGTTTACTTCTTATACGGTGGCAGACGGACTGTTGTCGAACGACGTCAAGGTGATTTATGTAGATGAGCAAGCGAAGAGGGTGTATGTGGGAGCTCACGCTTCGGGTGGGCTGAATGTACTTGATTTGAAGACGGGGCGTATCCTGAGCTTTTTGCCGGAGGAAGGCTTGCAGACGGGAAGAGGTTTTTATGGCATTCTTCCAGAACCAGACGGAGAACTGCTTTTAGGAGCTGTAACCGGAAGTATGGTGGCTTTTGTTCCCGGCACGGGTAAATTCCGCCGGCTGTCATTTTCAGACGGCAGGTTGCTGGAGAAGCGCATTATCACTTTGTTTCGTGATTCGCGCAGCCGTATATGGATTGGTACGCAGGAAGGGGTACGTGTGTATGAACGGAAAGGTGATGTATTGTCGGTTTGTCTGACTTTACCGGTGGGCAAAGGGTTGGAATATACCTCGGTCAATGTAATTCATGAGGGAACGGACGGAATCTTCTGGATAGGAACCCGTAACGGGGTTTATTGTTTCAATGAACAGAAGAAAGAACTGCGTCATCTTTCCGTAAATCAGGGACTTCCGGATAATGTAGTACACGGTATACTGGAGGATGCGGAAGATCATCTATGGTTCAGTACGGAGCGCGGGTTGTCATGCTACTCTCCGTCTTCCGGCGAGTTCCGTAATTTTACGGATATTGACGGCATTCAGAGCAATCAGTTTACGTCTTATGCCTATTGCAAAGGGAAAGACGGGCAGATGTATTTTGGAGGAGTGAACGGGATTACCGTGTTTAATCCGGCTGTGTTCCCGGAAAATCCTTATATCCCTTCGGTGGTGATTACGGAACTGTCTGTGTTGAACCGGCAGGTTCGTCCAGGAGATGTTACGGGAATTCTGTCCCGCCACATCAGCGAAACGAAACAGATTGAATTACCTGCCGGACAGTCTACTTTTTCATTGCAGTTCTCGGTGGCCGATTATATTTCGGGCATGCACAACAAGTTTGCTTACCGGCTGGAGGGGTATGAGGAGGAATGGATATATACCGACCACATGAACCGCGGGGTTTCTTATTCCAATCTTCCTCCGGGCGATTATTGCTTTATGGTGAAGGCGGCCAATAGGGATGGTTTATGGAATGAGGTACCTACTCAGCTTCGGATTGTGGTATTACCGGCATGGTATGCCACCTGGTGGGCGAGACTATGTTTCGTATTATTGTTTTTGGGAGTCGTAGCATTGATTTTCCGCTATTTATGGATTCGTAAAAGCATGAGGGTGCAGTTGGAGATGGAACGTCTTGACAAAGAACGGATGAAGGAGGTGAATGAAATGAAGCTTCGCTTTTTTATCAATATATCGCACGAGCTGCGTACTCCGCTGACTCTTATTGTAGCTCCGCTGCAGGAGGTGATAGGAAAAATCACAGACAAGAAAATCTTGTCGAAGCTGAAATATGTCAGTGACAGTGCCAATCGGCTGCTGCACCTGGTCAATCAACTGATGGATTACCGCCGGGCTGAACTGGGAGTCTTTCGTCTGAAGGTAAAAAAGATTATGTTGCATGCGGTGCTTCAGAACATATATCAGGTATATACCGGACTGGCAGAATCCAAACAGATAGATTATCGGCTGGATTCGGACTTGGAAGGGAGAGACGTGTGGTGTGATGAAAAATACATTGAACTGATTCTGAATAATTTGCTTTCGAATGCCTTCAAATACACTTCTGCCGGTGATTGTATCGTGCTTCGGGCCCGTGAAACATCGGGTAATCTTCTGCTGGAAGTGAAGGATACAGGAGCAGGCATTCCGGTAGAAAAACAACGGCTGATTTTTGAACGTTTTTATCAGGTGGATCAGGAACATGTAGGTAGTGGAATCGGTCTGTCGCTGGTGAAGCGTCTGGTAGAATTGCATCACGGTACGATTGAACTGGAGAGCAAACCGGGCGAAGGATGTGTCTTTTCTATTGTATTGCCTGCTTTGGAAACGGCTTATGCATCGGAAGAAATAGAGAACGTGGCTCGGGAAGGTTCGGAAACTTACCATTACTCAACAAATACATCGGAGATGTATCTGATGGATGCCGGGGGGGATAGGATAGAGACCGGAGAATCAGTGGAACCGGAAGAAGTGGAGGAAGGGAAGAAGTCGTGTGTGTTGCTGGTGGAGGATAATACCGACATTCAGGCATATTTATCTGAAGGACTCTCCGCGTATTTCCGGGTATTGCGGGCCAATAACGGGAAGGAAGCATTGGAAATATTGGAAGAAAATGAGGAAGTCAATCTGATTCTTTCGGATGTCATGATGCCAGTGATGGACGGAATAAAGTTGTGCAGACAGGTGAAGCGGAACTTGAAGTATTGTCATATTCCTCTCATCATGCTTTCTGCCAAATCGGATGTGAAAGATCAGTTGGAAGGTTTGCAGACAGGTGCGGATGATTACATACCGAAGCCTTTCTTGCTGGAAATGGTGGTTGCCAAGGTCCGTAACCTGCTCCGTACGTATCGGCAGGCCGTGGAACATTATTCGAAATCCATGGAGATTGAACCGGAAAAGGTGGCATTGAATCCTTTGGATGAAGAGTTTTTGCGCAAGGCGATGGAGGCTGTGAAGCGTCACCTGGATGACATCTCTTTCTCTGCCGATGCTTTTGCCAGTGAAATGAATATGTCACGCTCGACCCTACACTTGAAAATGAAGGCTGTAACAGGAAAAAGCACAATGGATTTTATTCGGAAAATTCGCTTTGGAGAAGCTTGTAAACTGTTGAAGGAAGGGCGTTACAATGTGACGGAAATCAGTGAAATGGTAGGCTTCAATACACCGTCTTATTTTGCAACGAGTTTCAAGAAGTATATGGGTTGTCTTCCGTCTGAGTATGTGAAGACGGGAGAATAAAAATGTAGCCCCACAAAAATCACAGCGGGGCTACAAGTCTTATTTAAAGTGTCTCTGAGAGCGAGGACAGTAGCATAATGAGCAGCACAGCCGCAATGGCCAGTGAAATGAAGGTAAAGACAGCCAGGAAAACGGTTGTCTTGACAAATGTACGTATCCATCCCCGGCGGTATACCGTATGCAGGGAAATGTAGGTGTACACGAACATACCTGTTACGAAGATAAGGAGAGTATACATCGGCATGTCTCCCCTGAATGATTCCATAAAAGTCTTGCTCGTCAGCACGGGTACCAGCGGAATTGGAATCAGTATCAGAAATACGGTGTTCAAGTGGATGGCATGTACGAAATGCCACATGTAAGGGAACTTGGCTTTCCGGAACATTCCTTGTAGAAGCCAGGCAAACAGAGGCAGAAGGAACATCATGTAGAGCGGAGTCCATTTGGATAGGTCTCCAAAAAACTGGTTGAGAAACGACTCCTGACGAAGTTGCTGTGCTTCATCGCTTTGGTCTTCTTTCCATTCGTATACGGGAGTTAGGGCGGTACCGGTCGAGTCTACCTGAAAGTGGCGTGCGGCTTGCAGGGATTCAGAGGTAATCTCCTCTTCCTCGACCAGGTTATCCAGGTACTCACCTTTTACTTTTTTGAGATTCAGAATGGTATTCAGATCTTTTTGCCGGAGAGTGGTTTCATGCAGGCAGGAGTCGGCCACGATTCGGGGCATTCGCACGTAGGAAAGAGAGAAACGGTCGTCCAGTTGTTGTACCTTGAACAATTCCTCGGCCTTTTCTACTCCTCTTTCCTGAAAAGCTTTCACTAACTCAGGACCTTGGTATACATACACACATGTGTCGGGCAGGGTAGTAGACGATTTGAGTTGTGCTACGATTCCGTCGTTGATATTGAGGGAGCTTACCGCCTGCAATGCCTGATTGGCCTTGTCGGAAGCTATCATAAAGAAGAGGGTAAAGAAAACAACGGAGATACACATATAAAGCCGGAAAGGATGTACGTAGGAATTGATTTTTCCGGCATTGAATTCGTTGGTCAGGAATCCGGGACGAGTGAACATCAGCCACAAGGTTTGCCAGATTTTGCTATCAAACTGATAGACATTTTCAATGTATTGTCTCAAGTATTTCCAGAAAGGCTGGTAGATGTCGAGTGCATATTGTCCGCAACAATGACAATACATTCCCTCCAGCTTGGTACCGCAATTCTTACAATAGGTGTACCCGGGTACGGTCTTTTTACGTATTCTCCGGAGGCGTTTCAACTCGATGAGGCGCATTACCCGGCGCTTTCGTTCTTTCAGTCTTTGCTGCATCCGGGCGAAAAGAGTCTTGTGGGTTTCTTCTTTGTGTGTGGTATTTTCCATGTCAGTAGAAATGTAATATAAATGATATTTTGACACAAAAGTACGTCCGGAAAATGAATTTAGCAAGTTTTTCTGAGAGGAATTGAAAATACTGGTATTCGGATTTAAGGAAATAAAAAAGTGATATTGTTTCTCTTGAAGCATGTCTCACAGAAACAATATCACTCGGTGAATGAACAAACAAGAGGTCTTTCACCCGTAAGTTTATCCAATCTTGCTTATCTTCTTTAATTTTTCTTCGTCAATGAGCTTGATTTTTCGTCCGTCAATAATAATCAGTTTTTCGGCGGCGAAATTAGACAGGGTTCGGATGGCATTGGATGTGGTCATGTTGGAGAGGTTGGCCAGGTCTTCTCTGGAAAGATAGATGCTCAGAGTACACTGGTCTTCTTCCACACCGTAGGTATCTTTCAGGAAGAGCAATGATTCAGCCAGACGTCCCCGAATGTGTTTCTGGGTCAGGTTGACTGTTCTTTCGTCGGAGATACCCAAGTCTTTCGACAACTGTTTGATGAAGAACATGGCAAGCTCCGTATTTTCCATAATCAGCTGCACGATGACGGGCATGGGAATCAGGCACATGGTACATGGCTCAAAGGCAGCAGCAGCGGTCACGAAATTTTCTTCGGCAAAATAGGCACGATAGGCAAAGTATTCTTTGTCCTTTATTACTCGGATAATCTGGCTGCGTCCCCCTACGCCGTCCTTGTAAATCTTTACCTTTCCGTTCAGCAAACACATCAAGTTCTCCGGTGTTTCACCTTCGCAATAAATCGTTTCGTTCTTTTTGTATTTCTGAATCGTAAAATTCTGTGCCAGCAGTTCGCGTTGTTGCTGTGTTAATGGTTGCCATAAATCTGGTATACTTTCGGCAATCTCAGCTTCTGTTAATTCCTTTTTTACCATAAAATGTTCCAAAACCATGTTATTAAGCACAAAGGTACGAAGAAAAATTGAAAATATTCTTTTTTTTCATCATAAAAATGGCCTCAGATAAGGGCTTTATTATATATTTGCTGTGAATATGCGAAAACTGAAAGGCTTATATGAGGCTTTGTGGGGAGTGCTGGCATTGTGCTTGCTGTGCTGTTTCCCACTGCGAGGGGTGGCGCGCGACAATGCTCCGTACCTTCCGAAAAAGCCTGTCGTGGCCGATTCTATTTTGGATTACATGTTTCATTCTGCGTCCATTTATTCGCGTGAGGTGAAAGGATACAAGGGCGATTTGTATCTGAAAGGTCATCTGAAAGTACACAAGCAGAACCGGATTATCAAGTATGTGCCTTCCATGTTTCGTTTAGAGAAGGGTATAAATGATTATTTTCATGAGTCTATCAGTGAGCTGCAATATACGGCTCCTGCCATTTACGACCGGAAGGTCAGGGCAATATCTACGACCTTCCCCAGCATCAGGGGGCAGATATTCGACATTATGGACTACATGAAGTTCAATATTTATGCTCCTTCGCTGATGGGCAACAGGATACTTTCGCCGTTGAACAGAAAGGCTCAGGTGCATTATCATTATTTGCTTGAAAGGGTGGAACACCGGTTGGGAGGAGAATTGTATTGTATTCGTGTTGTGCCCCGTTATCGGAGCACGCAGTTGGTGGAAGGTTTTCTGTGGCTTTCATCAGCCGACTGGACTATCCGAAGAATGAATCTCAAGGGACGTTATGACCTGGTAAGGTTCCAACTGAGCATGCAGATGGGTGAGGAGGAAGATACGAAATACCTTCCTGTTTTGCTGAATCTTGACTTGAACTTCAAGTTCCTGAAAAATCATCTGGAGATGAAGTACACGGGGTGGATGAAGTATTCATCGGTCGTTTACCGTAAGCCGGGGGAGGAATGGATTGTCAAGAAAACGGATGACCATAATCTGTCTAATTCTTATACCTTGTCGTGTGATACCAGTCGGCTCGTGGTGGAGCGTGACTCGTTCAACCGTATCCGGCCGATTCCTTTGTCTGCTTATGAGGATTCGCTTTACCGGTCGGCGGATGAGCGGCGATTAAAGCGGGAGGCCGATACGATAAAGGCAGAGCCTACAAAATTGAAGAAGAATATGGTGTTCTTAGGGCAGCTGGGAGATGCCTTGATTAGCAGCTATGACATTGACATCTCTAAAGTGGGAAGCATCAATTGCTCTCCGATTATCAATCCCTTATTAGTGAGTTATAGCCACCGGAACGGAATATCCTATCGGCAGGTATTTAAGTACAACAAGCTTTTCCATGACGGGCGTTTGCTGCGTATTGTTCCTCAGATTGGTTATAACTTTACAAAGAAAGAGTTTTATGCCAAGGCGGATATGGAATATATCTACAACCCCCGGAAATTGGGCTCCATTGAAGTACATGGAGGAAATGGTAACCGAATTTACAGTAGTGTGGTACTCGACCAACTGGAGCAGATTCCGGATAGTGCGTTTACCTTCGATGGACTGGAATTGGATTATTTTAAAGATGTATACGTAGATATATCGCATAACATTGAGTTGTGTAACGGACTAAAGTTAGGCACAGGTTTGGCTATGCATTGGCGTTATACTAAGAGTACGCCGGAAGTGGAAGCACGTGTACGTTCTAATTATAACAGTTTCGCTCCCCGTATTCGTCTGGAATGGACACCGGGTATGTATTATTATATGAACGGCAACCGAAAGATAAATGTCGGCTCTTTCTTTCCTACCTTTATGCTGGATTACGAACGGGGTATCAAAGTCTTGAAGAATTCCGGCACCTACGAACGAATCGAAGGTTCTGTAGAACAAATCATTCGTTTGAAGAATGTGCGTTCACTGGCTTATCATGTGGGAGCCGGTATGTTTACCAATCAATCGGATATGTACTTTGTGGATTATGCGCATTTTGCCAACTTGAATCTTCCCCAGGGTTGGAATGACGATATTGGAGGTACATTCCAGATGCTGGACGGACGCTGGTACAATGCTTCCAGTCATTACATACGAGGTAATCTGACCTTTGAGGCACCTTTCATCCTCTTATATCCGGTCACCCGTTTGTTGTCGTTCGTACAGAAGGAACGTATTTATGCCGGCGTTCTTTTCATGCCGCACCTGAATCCTTATCTGGAATTCGGTTACGGCTTTGCTACTCACTTGTTTGATGTGGGGGTCTTTATCGGAAATGAAAAAGGTAAATTTACCTCCGTGGGATGTAAATTTACCTTCGAATTATTCAATAAATAAATATAGTTGCGCTTATACTAACTCGTCCGAAGTATATCCTTGCGGAAGTGGACGACAGTTATATCCAGAAGCCATGATTTCACCGTAGGCTCCGGCAGAACGAAGTGCAATCAGGTCACCGCGGTGTACCTTGTTCAGGTCAATGGCTTTTCCGAACACATCCGATGATTCACAGATAGGACCTACTACATCGTATGCTTCTGCAGGTTCTTCTGAAGTAAGGTTCTCAATCTTGTGATAAGCCTGATACAAAGCCGGACGAATCAGGTCGGTCATACCTCCGTCTACGATGGCAAACTGCTTGTTCGTACCTTGTTTCACGTAAATGACTTTAGTGATGAGGTTACCGCATTGACCTACTACTGAGCGTCCCAATTCAAAGTGAAGCGTTTGCTGCGGACGCAGGCGCAGGTGCTTGTGATAAGTAGCAAAATACTCTGCGAAGTCAGGAATCGGCTGGCGGTTGGGGTGTGCATAGTCAATACCTAAGCCACCTCCCACGTTGATATGTTCCACGATAATCTGACGGGCAAAAAGCTTTTCCTGTAATTCATTTACACGGTTACAGAGTGCCACGAAGTCGCCCATATCCAGAATCTGTGAGCCGATGTGGAAGTGTAATCCTACGAACTTCACGTTTTTCATCTCCAGTGCCAGGTCAATCACACGGTCCATGTCCTGTATGCTGATTCCGAATTTATTTTCAGCCAGTCCGGTAGTGATGTTGGCATGCGTATGAGCACCTACATCCGGATTGATACGGAAAGCCACGCGAGCAATCTTGTTCTTTGCTGCAGCCAGTTCGTTGATGACTTCCAGTTCAGGAATAGACTCTACATTGAAGCAGAAGATGTCATAATCCAGTCCTAAATTGATTTCCTTGTCTGTTTTCCCCACTCCGGCATATACTATTTTGCTGGCAGGGAATCCGGCCTTGATGGCGGCTTTGATTTCGCCGCCGCTTACGCAGTCAGCTCCCAGTCCGCTTTCACGGATGATGCCTAATATTTTAGGGTTGGCATTGGCTTTCACCGCATAGTGCACGCAGAATTTATTGTATTTTCCTGCTTCCTCCTTGATTTTATTCAAGGTTTCACGAAGCAGATTTGTGTCATAATAATAAAATGGCGTTTCCAGTTTTCGGAACTGCTCTATTGGAAAATTAGCTTTCATAAAATGGGTTTAGTTGTGATTGTTGTTATATTAGAAGAATAAAAAAGGCGGTGATGCGGTTTTTACTGACCGTATCTTCCGCCTTTAGCTTTTATAAAAGGTTGCTTTTATTTTTCTTTACCGTTGAAAAGCACGTTGCTCAATGACTGCAACGCCTGCTTCTTGTCCGATTCGCGAATCAGGAAAGAAATGTTGTAGTTACTTCCACCGAATGAAATCATACGTACCGGAATATCACGCATTGCATCCAGTGCCTTTGCTTCGAAACCTACGTTTTCCCATTTCAGGTCGCCCACTACACAGACGATACACATGTCATGGTCTACCGTTACCGTACCGTACTTCTTCAGGTCGTTTACGATTTCGTTCAGGTGTTTTGTGTTGTCAATCGACATAGATACACCCACTTCTGAAGTACATACCATATCAATCGGAGTCTGGTAGCTTTCAAAGATTTCAAAAACCTTGCGGAGGAAACCGTGAGCCAGCAGCATACGGCTTGACTTAATCTTGATAGCGGTGATGTTGTCTTTGGCAGCTACCGCCTTGATTTTGCCTTTTTCCGTATCGTTAGAAATCAGTGTGCCCGGAGCAGTCGGTTCCATGGTGTTCAGCAAACGTACCGGAATGTTGGCATATTTAGCCGGCTGGATACAAGTCGGGTGCAGAATCTTCGCACCGAAGTAGGCCAGTTCAGCTGCTTCTTCAAAGTGAAGCTGACGTACCGGAGAAGTCTTGTCTACCACGCGCGGGTCGTTGTCGTGCATACCGTCGATGTCTGTCCAGATCTGGATTTCAGAAGCATTGATGGCAGCTCCAATCAGAGAAGCCGTATAGTCACTTCCTCCACGCTGCAGGTTGTCGATTTCACCGTATGCGTTGCGGCAGATGAATCCCTGAGTGATATAGATTTCATAACCCGGGTTTGCTTCCAGTTGTGCCGACAGTTTTTCGCGGATATAAGTCAGGTCCGGTTCACTGTTCTTGTCAGTGCGCATGTATTCCAGTGCCGGAATCAATGTCGCGTTTACGCCCTGCTCGCACAAGTAGTTAGTCACCATGTTGGTAGAGATGATTTCTCCCTGAGCCAGGATGACTTTTTCTTCAAATAAAGTAAATATGTCTTTCGTGTAAGAACGAATGTAATCGAATACAGATTTTACGAAATCCAGTGTTTTCTGTTTATATTCTTCGGTAGAATACAACTCATCAATGTGCTGTTTATATTTCGCTTCCAGTCTATTGATGATTTCATTTGCACCTTCTGGATTTTTCTTGTACAGATAATCCGAAATTTCAACCAATGTGTTAGTCGTACCTGACATGGCAGACAGGACTACAATTTTCTGTTCGCCGTCAGTGATTAATTTGGCCACATCCTTCATTCTTTGTGCAGAACCCACAGATGTACCTCCAAACTTTAAAACTTTCATTTTACGTTTCGAATTTTAAATGTTCTATAATTAATTAATTTCGGGAGCAAATGTAATAATAAAAACCCTATTTTGAGGTCATTTTGGCAAAAATCCTTTTACTCCTTTGTCTTTTTTTATGAATTTGTCGTTTCCGTGAGCCGGTGATGTTCGCATTTGTATACTTTTCCGGGATACTCCGAAAGCAAGTTGAGATTGTGCGTAGTCATCAGAATGGCCGAGCCCTGACGGCAGATGTCCTGCAATAATTCCACGATGCGCCGTCCGGTTTCCACGTCCAGATTGCCGGTCGGCTCATCGGCCAGGATGATTTCCGGTTTGTTCAGTATGGCCCGGGCGATGACGATGCGCTGCTGTTCTCCACCGGAAAGTTCGTTGGGCATTTTGTACCCCTTGTTTTCCATGCCAACCTGCTGTAGCACTTCTTCAATTCGCCGTTCTATTTCGGTACGGTTTTTCCAGCCGGTAGCCTTAAGCACGAATTTCAGGTTTTCGTGTACGGTACGGTCGGTCAGCAGCTGGAAATCCTGAAACACGATGCCGAGTTTCCGGCGCAGGGTAGGGAAGTCCTTCCGTTTCAGGGTGCGCATGGCATTTCCCAGCACCCATGCTTCTCCGGCATCAATCTCCACCTCACCATAGATGGTTTTCAGGAGAGTAGACTTTCCGCTGCCCACTTTTCCGATGAGATAGACAAATTCGCCTTTCCGGAGTTCCAGATTTACGTCAGAAAGAATCTCCTGTCCTTGCAGGCTCACGTTTACGTGCTGGTAAGAAATGAGTGGTTGTTCTTCCATATATAGTGATTAGTGTTTTTTCCAGGTGGCGCTGTGACGCTCTTTCAATTCACGGGCTAAGTCTTCAATGCGGTAGCCTTTGTATGTAAGCAGCACAATCAAGTGGTAAAGCAGGTCGGCTCCTTCGTAAATCAGGCGTTCATCGGTTCCGTTGCAGGCTTCGAGGATAGTTTCTACAGCTTCTTCGCCTACCTTTTGTGCCATCTTGTTGACTCCCGAATTGAACAGGCTGGTGGTGTACGATTTCTCCGGCATTTCCTGACGGCGACGGTCGATGAAATCCTGCAACTCTTTCAGGAACATGATGTCCTGCTCGTTTTTGTCTCCCCAGCAAGTGTCTGTGCCCTTGTGGCAGACAGGGCCTTCCGGATGTACCATGATGAGCAGTGTGTCGTTGTCACAGTCGGCCTTTACTGAAACCACGTGCAGAAAGTTTCCGCTTTCTTCTCCTTTGGTCCACAGACGGTTTTTGGTACGGCTGAAGAAAGTCACCTTACCCGTTTCCATAGTTTTCTCGTAGGCTTCCTTGTTCATGAATCCCAGCATCAATACTTTTTGCGTATAGTTATCTTGGATAATGGCCGGAATCAAGCCATTCATTTTTTCAAAATCCAGTTCCATAATCTTACTTTATATAATATAGTTAGTTTAAACAGTTATCTACGCACGGCGATACCTTCTTTGCAAAGGTAATCTTTTAATTCGGGAATTGGAATTTCACCGAAGTGAAAAACACTGGCAGCCAGGGCGGCGTTAGCTTTTCCTAACGTAAATGCGTCACGGAAATCCTCTTTCTTGCCAGCTCCTCCGGAAGCGATGACCGGAATGGTAAGCCGGTCAGCCAGTTCGGCCAGTGCTTCGTTGGCATATCCTTCCTTTACCCCGTCGTGGTCCATGCTGGTAAACAAGATTTCCCCGGCTCCACGGCTGTTGGCTTCTTCCGCCCATTCCATAAGGAAACGGTCGGTCTCCAGTCTTCCTCCGTTGAGGTAACATTTCCAGCCTTGCGGGGTTTGTCGGGCATCAATGGCTACCACACACACCTGCGATCCGAAATGACGGGCGATGTCATCGATGAGCTGCGGGTTCCGGATGGCCGAAGAGTTGATAGACACCTTGTCGGCTCCGGCATTCAGCAGACGTTCCACGTCGCTCAGTTCATGAATACCTCCTCCCACGGTGAAAGGAATGTTGATTTCCGCAGAAATGCGTTTCACCAGCTCTGTAAACGTTTTCCGTCCTTCGTGGCTGGCAGTGATATCAAGGTACACCAGTTCGTCGGCTCCTTGTTCGCTGTAAGCCTTTCCGAGTTCCACCGGGTCGCCCGCTTGTCGCAGATTGACGAAGTTGGTACCTTTCACCGTTTGTCCGTCTTTGATGTCAAGACAAGGTATGATTCTTTTTGCTAACATAATCAGTTTCTTGAGTTAAGAGTTAAGGAAGAAAAGCTTTCAAGTCCTGCAGGGTGATACGCCCTTCATAGAAAGCCTTGCCGAATACCACTGCCGGAATACCTGCTTCGTTCAGTGCTTCAATGTCCTTCATGCCGCTGATACCTCCGCTGGCTATCAGATGCAGGTCGGGGTGCGCCTCCATGATTTGCTTGTATAGCTCCAAAGACGGCCCGTTGAGCATCCCGTCGCGAGAGATGTCCGTGCAGAGTACCTTTGCGACACCTTTCTTTATATAGTCATCCAAGAACGGCATCAGCTCCAGACGGCTGCACTCCAGCCATCCGTTGACGGCTATTTTCCCGTCTTTGGCATCCGCTCCTAAAATAATCCGTTCACTGCCATATACCTCCATCCATCGGTTGAACGTATCCGGCTCCTTTACGGCGATGCTGCCCAGCGTTACCATCTGCGCTCCGCTTTCGAAGGCAATGTGCAAGTCTTCATCGCTTTTGATGCCTCCGCCAAAGTCAATGACCAGCGAAGTCTGTCCGGCCAGTGCTTCCAGTACCTTATAGTTTACCACATGCTTGGAAGCCGCTCCGTCCAGGTCGACCACATGCAGGCGATGGATGCCATGCGCTTCAAACATCTTGGCCACTTCTACCGGATTCTCGTTGTAAACCTTTTTCGACTGATAGTCGCCCTGAGAAAGTCGTACACACTTCCCGTCGATGACATCGATGGCTGGTATAAGTTCTATCATATTTTAATAATGTTTCGTGATTAGAGATTCAAAAAGTTGCGCAGGATACATTCTCCCACCTTTCCGCTTTTTTCCGGATGAAACTGGGTGGCATAGAAGTTATCCTTATGCAAGGCCGCACTGAAAGGGGTGATATAGTCGGTGGTAGCCGCTGTAAATTCGTTGACCGGCACATAGAAACTATGCACGAAATACACGAATTCTTCTTCTTTCATACCTTGAAAGAGCGGGCTGCGGAGATGTGACAATGTATTCCATCCCATGTGAGGAACTTTCTCTTCAGGATTGGTCGACTGGAATCGCTTGACTTCCGCATCGAAGATTCCCAGACAGTCCGCATCACCTTCTTCCGAATGGCGGCAGAGCAACTGCATCCCCAGGCAAATACCTAATACTGGTTGTTTGAGCTCTTTGATGAGAAGGTCCATGTGGCAAGCTTTCAGGTAATCCATGGTGGTACGTGCTTCGCCCACTCCCGGGAAAATCACCTTGTCGGCACTGAGCAGTGTCTCCTTGTCGTTGGTAATGACAGGTTCCACACCCAGTCGCTTCAGTGCACAATCCACCGAAAAGAGGTTGCCTGCATTGTATTTTATGATTGCAATTTTCATTCAGTGCTGTTTTTTTGTAGAAAAAATAGTTTTTGCAAAAGTAACGAATTATAAACAATCTCCTAATAAAAGCGACAAAAAGTTTGTCTGTGATGGCAGTTTTCTGACAAGGTTTTTGTAAGAAGCTCCTATGTGTGGCTTTCTAAAAAATGAGGCGTAAAACTTTTTTGAATATTTTTTCGGAAAGCTATTGCAGATTCAAAAAAAAGCACTACCTTTGCATCGCAATCGAGAGAGATAGCAACGAAAAAAACTTAATGGTGCGTTAGTTCAGTTGGTTAGAATACATGCCTGTCACGCATGGGGTCACGGGTTCGAGTCCCGTACGCACCGCTTAAAAGTCCTTGATTCTGAATGAATCAAGGACTTTTTTTATGCTTTTCCTGTTTCAGGTACTCCCTGGCAGCAGCTATAAGAGTATATTCTGCATCGAAACAAGGAAACCTATATACGGTTTTCTGCGGTTTCTTTTGCTTGTTCTACGTTTCCTGCATCGAAACCTTACGTTTTTCATGTGGGAAACGTAGGTTCCCGCAGAGAGAGCCGTACGTTTCACGGTCGGGAAACGTAAAAAGCGCTTTTCCATGTTTCTTTTATTTCATAGTCCTTTTTAGGTTATCTATTTTGATGTTAGAAATCCTCTTGTGGTAAGTTCTTCTTTTCCCATCCTGCACTGAATACCCCATCTTGCGAACGTAAACGGGATACAAGCAGGTCCAATAAAACCTTGTGTTCTCCTTGCATTTCCATATCGCAATAAACAATTGCTTTTTTGCCACTTGTTTTGTGGAATAAAGCGTTTAATTTTACGTTGCGGTCAAAAGACAAGACATTCATGATTATTTGTTGAATTTTATTGGACAGATTTTGCTCGCACTCCACGTGGACTGTGTATTGAAAAAGTCCTGATTCTTTTTTCTCAATCCATGTGCATAAAGGCCGGAACAGGCAATGTGTGATTAATACACAGGCCACTAGAACTGCTGCTTCTGCATATAGGCCAACTCCAGATAATGTGCCACATGCAGCAGAGCACCAGATAGTAGCTGCTGTGTTCAGCCCTCTGACATTAAACCCGTCTTTCAGGATGAGTCCTCCTCCTATAAAGCCTATCCCTGAGACTATTTGTGCTGCCACTCTTGACGGATCTCCATTACCTATCGTCATGTCACATGAAAGTACGGTAAAGGCTGCAGCTCCTACTGAAACAAGGATGTTAGTCCGCAACCCGGCATTACGTTGCCTGTACTGCCGTTCAATACCAATTAATGTGCCCATTGCGAAAGCACACCCCATTCTTGCCAAGTAATCGTAAAATAACATCATATTTTTTCTTGCAAAGGTATTGTGTAAATGGGGGAAGGTGGTATTAGAATATTGTTAGAGTTGTATTAAAAATGCGTTAGAATGGGTTTTAATGCGCGGTCCATATAATAATATTTCCGGTACGATCCAGAATATGTATGGTACCGTAATCTTACAACGTTGACTCTCTGTATACCGTTTCCGCATCTAACACAATTGTCTTATTGGTCATCGCAGGATTCTCCAGCTTCTCGATGATGATTTTTGATGCTGTTTCAGCCATTAATTCTACGGGCTGTTCTACTGCTGTTATGGTGGGGTAGACCAATTTGCTTAATTCTGTCCCCGACATGCAGGCAATGGACACATCCTGAGGTATTCTGACTCCGGTAGCCTGAAGGTAATTCTTGGCTCCTAATGCAGACATTTCTGTAAAACAAAAGATGGCATCGAAAGGAATATTTTTTTCTACTAACATTCTTACGGCATTTTCTCCGCTGTAGAAGTCTACTCCAGCTTCTACTAAATACTCCTCCTTGAAAGGTATATTGAACTTGCTAAGGGCATCCTTGTATCCTTTGATACGTTCAAATGTATTCTGAATATAGGAAGGTCCTGTAAGGTGAACTATTTTTGTTTTCCCCTTTCTTATCAGATGCTCCACCATAAAGAAAGACTTGATGTAGTCGTCAATCTTTATTTGTGAGGCATCCATCTCGGCAATCGTTCGGTCAAAAAGAACGATAGGTATTCCTTTGCGGATGATTCTGCGATACTCATTTAGGTTTATCTGATCATGACAAATGCTCAAGAGTATACCGTCCACTCTGTAGTCTTCCATCATTTGCAGATTTATTCTTTCCACTTCCGGATTTTCCTGCGACTGCGCCAGCATTACGCGGTAACCTGATTTATTGAGATACTTTTGGGCGTATGTGATGAAATTGACGTAGAACGAAGTAATCATTTCAGGCACCACAATACCGATGGTACGGGTGCTTTGCTTTCGTAGATTGACGGCCAGTTCGTTGCGCTTATATCCTAATCTTTGGGCCACTTCTAGGATTTTGGCTTGTGTTTCTTTGCTTACATTCTGATTGTCGCCGCGTAAGGCACGCGAAACGGTCGATTTGGAGATTCCCAGTTCTTTAGCGATGTCGATTATGGTAGCGTATTTCATGGTATTCAGGGTTGAATGGTTTTAGTGCAAATATAATGTTTTTTCGGGAACGGTTGCGGAAAATGGGAACGGTTGCGGGAACGGTTGCGGAAAATTATGTTTGATTTTTCCGTGTTTTGCTGGAAACGGGGCTTTACTTTTGGATTAGAAAACCTAAAAAAACTAATAATTATGATACACATGGAGAATAAGTTTGAACAGTCGAAAGTTCCGTTTATCAGCAAACTGGCTTATGGCATGGGAGATGTCGGATGCAATTTTAGTTGGATGTTCGTAGGCAACTTCCTTATGATTTTTTATACCGACGTGTTTGGTATTGGCATGAGTGCCGTAGCCTCCCTGATGCTGTTTTCGCGCTTCTGGGATGCCATAAACGATCCTATCATCGGAGGGTTGTGCGACAAGACAAAAACACATTGGGGAAGATACCGTCCCTGGCTTCTGTTTGGAGCCCCACTGACGGCATTGATATTGATACTGACCTTCTGGGCACATCCCGAATGGAATGACACCGGCAAGATTTTTTACATGGCAGTTACTTACTGTTTACTGGTACTGGGATATACCTGTGTCAACATTCCGTACGGAACCCTTTGTGGAGCCATGACACAGAACATGGATGAGCGTGCACAGATTAATACTTCTCGTTCAGTTAGTGCCATGATAGCCATAGGGATAATCAATATCATTACCATACCTTTGATTGAAACCTTCGGAGAAGGGGATGCGCGGCAAGGTTATTTGATGGTAGCTGTTCTTTATGGAATCATTTTTGCTCTATGCCATATTTTCTGTTTTTCCAAGACCAAGGAAGTGATAGAGGTTCCCGTAGAGCAGAAACTGCCACTGAAAACGCAGCTTAAAGCGATAGTGAAAAACAAACCGTATTTACTGGCGCTTGTCGGCCAGATTCTTTTTGGATTTATTCTTTATGGCCGCAATGCAGATATGCTGTATTACTTTACTTATGTGGAAGGAAGTGCCTCACTTTTCTCCATGTATTCACTGGCTATTATCATCCCTTCAGTCGTTGGAGCGGCTTGTTTTCCTTATGTGTTCAAGCTGACCAAGAATAAAGGTTGGTCTGCTTCTGTATTTGCTTTTGGTACGGGTGTAACTATGATTGCCCTCTATTTCTTTAGTCCGGTTGCTACTCCTGTAGGCTTTTATGTGTTTTCAGCGCTTTCTCAGTTCTTTTTCTCGGGATTTAACACAGCTATCTATGCCATTATCCCAGATTGTGTGGAGTATGGTGAATGGAAAACCGGAATCAGAAACGATGGATTTCAGTATGCCTTCATTTCGCTGGGCAATAAAATAGGTATGGCGTTAGGCACTTCGTTGCTGGCATTAGTCTTGGGAATGCACGGATATGTATCAAATGCCACTCAGAATGAGGAGGTCGTTTCTATCATGCGACATGCGTTTAGTACGATTCCGGGAGCTTTGTGGATATTTACCGCTGTAGTCCTGATTTTCTATAAACTCAATAAGAAGCTGTATAACAGGATTGTACGGATTGTAAAATATCGGATTCTTAGAAAAACTCGCTAATATTTATCATACGATTATTATAAACTTAAAAATGAAGGAAAAATGGAAAAGAAGATGAAAGTTGCCGTAATGAACGGTGTCGGGAAAATGGGATTTGTAGAACGTGAAATACCTCAGCCAGCTGATAATGAAGTTCTGGTGAAGTTGGAATACGTAGGGATATGCGGTTCTGATATGCATTATTATGAAACTGGCCGGATTGGCGACTATGTGGTAGAACCTCCTTTCGTGCTGGGACATGAGCCTGGTGGAGTAGTAGTTGAAGTGGGGAAAAACGTGACACATTTAAAAGTTGGCGACCGGGTTGCGCTTGAGCCTGGAAAGACGTGCGGACATTGTGAGTATTGCAGGGAAGGGAAGTATAATCTGTGTCCGGATGTGGTATTCTTTGCCACTCCTCCCGTAGACGGTGTGTTCCAAGAATATGTGGCCCATGAAGCCGCATTGTGTTTCAAGTTGCCCGAGAATGTGGATACACTGGAGGGGGCTCTGATAGAACCCTTGGCGGTAGGATTTCATGCAGCCAATCAGGGCGGGGCACATGCCGGACAAACAGCGGTGGTGTTTGGTGCCGGCTGTATCGGATTGGTTTCCATGATGGCTTTGAAGGCCGAAGGGGTATCCAGGGTATATGTGGTTGACATCATGCAGAAGCGTCTGGACAAGGCCATGGAGCTGGGAGCTACAGGTGTGATAAATTCCATGAAGACAGATGTGCAGGAGGAAATAGGCCGGTTGACAGAGGGGAAAGGTGTCGATCTGGTAATAGAGACCGCTGGAATGGAAGTAACCACCCGTCAGGCCATTCATATTACCAAGAAAGGTGCTACAATCGTGCTGGTAGGCTATTCCAAGACGGGCGAAATGACCCTTCCTCTTAGTCTTGCCCTTGATAAGGAGCTGACCTTTAAGACTGTTTTCCGTTATCGTCATATTTATCCTATGGCTATTGAGGCTGTGGCTTCCGGCAAGGTTAATCTTAAAGGAATAGTGTCAAACATATTCAACTTTGACGATATTCAGGCTGCGATGGATAAAAGTGTGAGTGACAAGGCTAATATCGTGAAATCTGTAGTAAAAATCGGGTAGTGGACTTGCGTCCGGATAAATTTTAGAGAACCATGAAAAATGTAATCGTAGGTATAGGTGAGGCGTTGTGGGATGTGTTGCCCAATGGGAAGAAAATAGGGGGTGCACCTGCAAATTTTGCTTACATTGTATCGCAGCTGGGGCTTGAAAGTGTGGCCATCAGTGCATTGGGTAATGATGAGCTTGGACAAGAGTTGCGTGAGAACTTTGACCGTAAGCACCTGAAGTATATATTGCCGGCGGTGGCATATCCTACCGGTACGGTAGAAGTGCAACTGAACGAGGAAGGTATTCCATGCTATGACATTAAGGAAAATGTAGCCTGGGATAATATTCCGTTTACAGAAGATTTGGAACATATTGCTTCACATGTCATGGCCGTATGTTTTGGTTCATTGGCCCAGCGAAGCCCGGTTTCACGTGATACAATCAACCGGTTTTTAGATGCGGTTCCGGATGAGGAGGGAAGATATAAGATTTTTGATGTCAATCTCCGGCAGCATTTTTACAACCGGGAAATTATTCATGAATCGGCAATGCGGTGTAATGTATTAAAGATTAATGATGAAGAGCTGGTTGAAATTGGAAAGATATTTGGATGGCCGGAACTGAGTATGAAGGAAACATGCTTGAAACTGCTGGCTGACTACAACCTGAAAATCCTGATTCTGACATGTGGGGTGAATGGCAGCTATGTGTTTGAAAAAGAGTCTGTATCTTTTGTTCCCACTCCGAGAGTTGAAGTTGCTGATACGGTTGGTGCCGGCGACTCTTTTACTGCTGCATTTGTGGCTGCTATGTTAAAGGGAATGCCTGTAAAACAGGCACATCAGCTGGCGGTTGATGTTTCGGCTTTTGTCTGTACTCAGCATGGGGCAATGCCCGTTCTGCCGGAGCAACTAAAAAGCCTGTGCAGATGAGAAAGCTTTGTCTGATAGTATGGGGAGTATTTTTTACTCTCCATACATTTGCTCAGTTTCATCTGGATGCCCGGCTGTCCAATAATCATTTATGGAGAGGTATTGAAGTAGCCGACGGAATGGTTCTAACCTCGAATCTCTCTTATACATTCTTGAAGGGGCATGTTTGTGCCGGTTTCTGGGGAGGTACCAATACCACAGGCCAATATAAAGAATTCAATAATCATTTGTCTTTTCAGGTAAAAGGCTTGTCTTTAGCTTTCTGGGATACGTATAATTTTTCTCCGCAAGCCACATATAACAATAAAGAGTTCTTTAACTATAAAGCTTCGGAAACAGGTCGTTTTCTGGATGCGATAGTGAGTTACAGATTTGAAGGGAAATTCCCGGTTTATATAAGCTGGTCTACCATTATCTTCGGCCGGGACAGAAATCAGTCCAATACTGCAAACAAGTATTCTTCTTTCTGCTATGTGGAATATCCTTTGTATACAAAAAAAGGCTGGAGGGTAGATGCGGGTGCAGGAGGTGGCTTTGCTCTGAATAAAGCAGGTGAGAGCAGTCATTTTTATGGACCAAAAGCAGGCATTGTGCATGTAAGTATGAAGGTTGCCCGAACGGTTCCCCTGGGTGGATATAAGATTCCGGTTCATGTTTGCATGGTATGGAATCCGCAAGCTAATCAGGCATATTATCAGGTAGCTGCCCAGATAATATCATTGTAAAATAAGCTACTTGAAAGAGGAGAATCCTTTGTTTGTAACTGTATTTCATAAAAACACCCCAAAAGTTTTGTTTCTAACTTTTGGGGTGCAGTTTATTTCAAATTGGATTAGCGTTTATTTAATCATTTTCATAGACTCCTTCCCGCGGCAGAGGCTTGTCGAGGTTGGCTACACCTAAGGCGGTGATGGCGGTGACAGTTGCCGTATGCTCCAGGTATTCCGGGATGTTCTTGGTGAACAAATCACGTTCCGTATGCCAGATTTCCCCATAATTGAAATTATATCCTTTGACATCTTTTGTGGTAAATCCGTATGTCGGGACACCATACGTGGCAAACACTTCCGAGTCGGTACCACCCGCTACCTTCGGTAGTTTACGGGGCGGACGTACGGTTACTTTAAACGGAATGTCTGCCCGAATCTTCTGGATGGGTTGGGTTATCTTGACGAAATCATCATACATCGCCTGCGAGACAGCTATCCCGACGGGAGGTTCCGGCCCGCCGTCACGGTTGAACACATTGACAATCTTCGGCAATTCCTGCTGATGTTTCTTGCAATAAGCTTTCGAGCCTAACAGTCCGAACTCTTCTCCGGCAAAGGCGATGAAGAGGATGGTTCTCTTGGGTTTGGCTCCCGACAATGCCAGCATACGGGCAGCTTCCATCATGGGTGCAATCCCTGTGCCACAGTCGATGCCGCCTGTACCGGTATCAAAGGCATCTAAGTGTCCGCAGACGATGACTTGCTCGTCCGGATATTTGCTGCCCCGTATCGATGCCACTACGTTGTGGTATTTAATCGGTCCGAGTTTGAAATGATTGCGGATATCAAACTCCAGCAGGAAGTCTTCCCGCCGTTCTTTTACCATCTGAGCGATGATGTCGAACTGATGCCGGTCGAGCTTGATGTCAGGAACTTCCGGCAGGTTGTCGAACGTCATGCTGTCAATCATCTTCCGGTCATAGAGCGCGCGGATGGGTACCTCTGATGACTGAATGAATCCTAAGGTACCGGCTTCAACCATCTCATGGTAGTAAAGCGCCGGGAATTCCTTATAAGGAATCATCTTGTTGTTTTCACCCTTCTCCCAGTTCCTTTTTCGGAGTTCGGCATTCTTCTGGTCGATTTCTTTATTCTCTTGTTTGATAGCCTGACGGATAGAATCAGCCTGTGCCGTCCGGTCGATTGGCCAGCCGTTGTTTGTGCCGGAAATCAGTACCCAGGCTCCTTTTAATTTGAGTTTGATGCGTTCGAATTCCTGGTCGGTACGAGGCTCCATCAAAACGTGGCCGCGCTGTACCCCTTTCGTTCCGGAAGTATACGAAGGAGTCGCGAAATGGAGGGTCATTCCATGGTCGTGGCTCAACAGCTTTCCAAACCAAGGCCCGCGGTTAAAACCGACAGAGAGTTCGCCGGCTTCTTCCAGTTGAGCGTCCAGCCCCCACTTTTTGTATTCGTGTACCATCCATTCGGCCGCATTCTCATACGCATCCGATCCGATGGGGCGTCCGCCAAAACGGTTGGTCAGTATATCCAGCTGGTGTGTGGCCTGATTATCCTGTTGTCCGATTTCAATAATCTTCTCAACAACGGCTTTCTGAGCGAAGAAAGGCTGTGTTCCTAATGACAAAAATACAGTGCAGCAAAATAGTAGTTTTTTCATGTGTCAACGAATTGAATGTTTTTGGTTGCAAAAGAAACGATAAAGCGGGTAAAATCAAAATAAAGAGTAAGCTTTTCTTTAAAGAATCTTTATGACTTCGGCATTTACGGTTCTGTAAATACAGCGTTGTGTGTTTTTCTGTTGTCATCGGGTAAAAAGAAAAAGTCCCGTAAAACATTGATTTTACGGGACTTATCTTTAATTTCTTAGGTTTCAGCGGAGAGACAGGGATTCGAACCCCGGGTACCTCGCAGTACAACGGTTTTCAAGA
>OKTC01000009.1_pt1 | contig 106075 bp, 76 predicted proteins | sample 1606181 | NCBI WGS metagenome assembly OKTC01 (sample SAMEA3879529, study PRJEB24766) | human gut metagenome | biome: human-associated habitat; feature: feces | place: USA | collected 1985/1987 | reverse complement strand
TTAAACCACATGTTCCTCCGCTTGTGCGGGCCCCCGTCAATTCCTTTGAGTTTCAACCTTGCGGTCGTACTCCCCAGGTGGATGGCTTATCGCTTTCGCTTGGCCGCCGAACCCATAAGGCCCGACAGTTAGCCATCATCGTTTACTGCGTGGACTACCAGGGTATCTAATCCTGTTCGATCCCCACGCTTTCGTGCCTCAGCGTCAATAAACCCCTCGTGAGATGCCTTCGCAATCGGTGTTCTGAGTAATATCTATGCATTTCACCGCTACACTACTCATTCCTCCCACGGCGGAATCATTCTAGCCAGACAGTATCAACGGCACTTCCAGAGTTGAGCCCTGGTCTTTCACCGCTGACTTACCTTGCCGCCTACGCACCCTTTAAACCCAATAAATCCGGATAACGCTCGCATCCCCCGTATTACCGCGGCTGCTGGCACGGAGTTAGCCGATGCTTATTCTACGCATACTCTCATCGGGCCTCACGAGACCCTTATTGCTCTGCGTCTAAAGAAGTTTACGACCCATAGGGCCTTATTCCTTCACGCGGCATGGCTGGTTCAGGCTTCCGCCCATTGACCAATATTCCTCACTGCTGCCTCCCGTAGGAGTCTGGACCGTGTCTCAGTTCCAGTGTGGGGGATCTTCCTCTCAGAACCCCTAGACATCGTCGCCACGGTGGGCCGTTGCCCCGCCGTCCAGCTAATGTCCCGCGAGCCTATCCGTCACCGATGAATCTTTCAATCCGACGCCATGTAGCGCCGGATCATATGGGATATTAGTCGCCGTTTCCGCCGGTTATCTCCCTGTGACGGGCAAGTCGCTCACGTGTTACGCACCCTTCCGCCGGTCGCCGCCAGGGTATTGCTACCCCGCGCTGCCCCTCGACTTGCATGTGTTAAGCCTGCCGCTAGCGTTCATCCTGAGCCAGGATCAAACTCTTCTTTGTATATTTCTTATTCTTCAAGTTCGATTCCGGCACTCTCAATTTCATAAAGAAATCAACGCTCTCGATTTTTGTGTTGTTGGTACTTGCTTCCTTGTACTTTCGTTCCAGTCTTTTCAATCAACTCCGTCATACTCAGTGCCTTCCGGCGCTTTATTTCTGACTCCCGAACTCATCTCAGGTCCTCAGTGAGGTGCCCTTGTTTCGTAACGGGATTGCAAAGGTAGGCACTTTTTCTGAACCTGCAAACTTTTCTCGCACTTTTTTTCACTTTTTTTTCAGCACGCTACCCTATTGCATCATTTTAAGTCACTGAATCCCCACACGTTCCATCTCTGAAAATATTTTTTCCGACGCACGACCGAATCCTCTCAGGAAGCGCCAGAAACGTTGGTAAGACGTTTCATATCATTGATTGTCAGGCTCCAACAATATAAAAAAATCCTCCACAACCGACGCCTGAAAGCGGCAGGTTGCGGAGGAACAATATCAAGTAGCTTTGACTATCAATAACTTACAGTCAAAACTTATATCCAACCATTATTTATTATATCTGATGGCGAAGTATTCAAGCACACTTACGTGAGAATCTGTCTCTTTATCTTTAAGGCGGGCATTGGCATAGTCAGCACCGTCGCTACAGATATCATTTGCCGGACAGATCCTGATATATACATTGTCCTTCCCGAGAATTTCAAGAGGAAGAGCAAAGTTCATCTGCTTGAAGCCGACTGAAGAGGAGATCAATGTATTTGACCATGTAGATACGTCAGGAACAGTGAACTCTCCGATGAGGTGCCACTTGCTGTCTGCTTCAGCTGACATGTCATCTACGTAAGACCACTCGGCTTTCCAGTAACGAGGCGCGTAGTAGCTCTGGTCCTGGTTCATCATTGACACCTGCATTGACAAGACTCCTGTGGAGATGCCGACAGTAGAGAAATTAAACAGCCATGCATAAGGACGGTCAAGTTCATAATCCCACCAATTCACATTACCAAAACCTGTAAAGGCATCACCTGCGACCCAAGACTTTCCTGAGTTGTTGCCTGTACCATTGACATTGATGGCTGCTGTAGCCTTGGAATAAGGGCCGACCCACTCTTCGGAATCGTCAGGATTGTAGGAAATGAGGTCCCTGAGGGACTGCTGGGTCGGAACCTGGTCGCGGTCCTCTGCGATATCCATCATGATGCCGCAACCGTTCTTGTTGGTCTTCTTCTTGTCGATTGCAGGGAAGAACTTGTGCGAGCCGTTTCCGACAGGGCCGAGGTAGCAGAATGTCTGACGGCCGTCCATGTGCTGAGAATAGGCTTTGACCATATCCTTGGCTTCCGTATGGGTGTAACGCTTGCAATAGGTGTGGTTCATCCAGCCGTTCTTTCCGTAAGAAGGACGCATGGTGGAATCCGCCTCATTAGGAACCCAATAACGGTATTCGGTAAGAAGTTTGGAGAAACCGCCCTCGAAATTGTCCTTCATCTGTCCCCACACGTCATCCTTGGTCTGATGACGCAGCTGATAACGTCCGATATTGCCGAGCGTAGGATCATCGTTTACTTCTATTATATCAGTACCGTCACGCCAATCCATTCTCGGGAAAGCGTCATGGACTACAACGCCCGAGATATTGCCGGAGCCGTAAGGCAGACGGGTTCCGTCACTTCTGTAGCGGCAGATGGCATTGGTAGTGAGATAGATGTCATTGCCGTTGATGTCACGGAGAAGACGCGGATACTGGGTGAAGCGGTTCGCATTGGTAGCCACAGTGTAACCGTCATTGACAGGAACAAGCGAGCCTTTTCTTACAGGGAACTCCACATCCTTAAGTGTCACGTATGTATATACGTCATTGTCGGTCAAGTCTCTGATATACATCGCCTTTTCAGGAACTGAAGACTTGTTGCCAGGCAGTCTGGAGGTCACCATGGTCTTGGTAACGCCGGTAATGTCGCAACGCAGAGGTTCTTCCTTGAGATTGGCCACAGTGCCATGCATGAGAATCTGTATCTTGTCATACTGGTCGAAAACGTTGTCGTCCGCTGTTGCCGTCAATATGGATATTCCCCTGTGTCCGTCTTCAGCTTCAAGGTACACTGTTCTCTCGGAAATGGAGTAATCCACTGTTGAAGTGGTCTTCTGCTCATCGGCACCGGCATTTCTTCCGGCCTTGTTGCTGACCACGATACCTTCGAGGATTACATAATCATTGACAGGCTTGCCTGTAGCATATTTGTCAATGAACTCGTCGAATGAAAGGACCTTTCCGAGGGTGTTGTTGGCACTCTTCTGAAGAACGTTTACAAGAAGTGAAACCTTGTCACCCCATCCATCGACAAATGAGAAGTTCACGCTGGCTGCACGAGGTGCCTCCGCATCAGGATTCGCGCCCATGCTGATTTCCATCTCGGCACTCTCCTCCACTGCATCGGTAATATTGATCTTGTCAATCCAGGTGGCTCCTTCTGCCGCATATTCCGTATTCACGGTCATGTAACTGAACGGGATATTGGTACGTACCGGAACTTTCACGGTTCCAGATCCGCCATCCGCCACAATGGAGGTGTTCTCCATGGCGAGTTTCGCAACCTTCCAGCCGCGCTGCTTTACCACGACGGAATCCTTGCGGGAATCCACATCACTTATAAGGTAGATGATGCCTTTTCTCTTGAACTCATTATTCGGTTCGCAATACAATGTCAAGTTGGAGTCAGTCTCTGTCGGCTCGCCGGTAATGTGCAGCCAGGACTCCGCTCCTTCCATCAGCTCATAGTGATACTTGGCATTAGAAAGAATCGGGACATTGAATGTGGTATCTGAAGCATTGACGACGATCTCTTTCCCCGGAGCGCCAAGTTCCACCTTAGCGATGTCCGCAGCATCATCGTAGTCGCAGGACTGCACGAAAGCAAAAGCGGAAAGAGCCAATATCAAGCTTGAATATTTGATATTCTTATTCATACTTTCAATTTATTTTTAGTTGTATCTGACTGTCAATGAACCAAAACGGATAGGGTTCTTGGAAGTTGTAAACGTACCTTGTTCAGTAGATAATGCTGTTGCCCAGTTAGTGGAGTTGGACTTAGGATCGATATCGCATACATTATCTGCAACTTGGAATCTTACAATCACCTTCTCTTTTCCGAAGCATTCCTGAGGAAGCTGGAACATGTGATCCGTATAACCAGGAGTCACATCGACCGGAGTGTTGTTCCACCATACTATAGGACGATTCTTCACCATCGGCACGAACTCCTTGAAGGTGTCACCGTCATCTACAGAATAAAGCAGTTTCCAATGTGAAGGGACTTCAATGTTAGTATTTGCGCCCTTTCCTTTTCCCCATACAAAACCGATCTGAAGATTTGTCCCGGAAATTCCCTTGGTCGAGAAATCAACATCGAATGAAGCACCGACCTTCCATTCAGTCAGGCTATAGAGATCACCGCACTGGTTATTGACAACACCCTTTCCGCCAACTTTATTTGCTGCCGGTTTGGTTTGACTTGCAGGATCATTTGCATAAATCAGAGCATTGTAGTCCTGACCGAGTTTGACGCTTACTCCAGAAATGTTACCCTCACCGACTTCAGGAATCAAGTCTTGCTTCGCATCATTCCAGTTCCATTCCACAATTGTCTTGGAGAACGGCGCTTCGGTCAATGCAATATCGTTCTTGACCATAGGTCTGATCTGATATCTTCCACGGTCGCCATAGCGGATCAATGTCTCCGCAACGATGATTCCCTTGAAATCACCTGAACCTTGGGCAACACCTTCTCCATCTCTTCTCCATGGAACCATTGAATTCGTGAGCATTGATATCGTCTGACCATATTTGTCTGTCAAAAGCAACGGAGCAACGTCCCATCTCGGAGATTTGCCTCCTGCCGTATTGAAGTCTGAAAGTATAGAATAACCATCTGTGCAGTTTGTATAACTTCCGTCCTTGAACACGACTTCCATATCCTTGAGTGATACGAGTGTATAAATGTCAGCATCTGTAAGTTCTGAGACACTCTTCCTCTTCATAGGAACTGCATCAGGATTAGGTTCCTCTACGGAAGCGACATGGTCCTCGGTCATACCGGTAATGGTATAGAACTCAGGATCATTGTTCTTGCTCAATTTCAGGCCTTTCAGAGAGATGCGGACCTTCGAGTAACGAGGCAATGTGTTCTGGGCGAGTTTCTTGTACTTGATGGCAAATCCGTATTTTCCATCGAGGGACTCGAGCATCATCGTACGCTTGCTTTCGTTCAGGTCGAACTTGAACTGGCTCTTCTGAGGGTTCAGGCAGACATTGGCACTGGTATTATCGCTTACGACATAGCCGTCAATGAATTCGCGCACGGTAAGTTCTTCATCCAACGGATAAGTCCTGAGTTTCGCGAAATCCACAATCACCGGATACACATCCTGATTGAAGGTCTTTTCAGCAATAAGTTCATCATTGAAGAACACCTTTACCACCGCGCTGCGGTCATCGCCCGACATATTGTCGTCAATGTCGAATGTCAATGCAGTCGGGGTCAATGCCAGATTGGTGATCCAGCCTTCTTCCGGAGCCACTTCAGGTGTATAATCCACAGTGAACTTGAGATTGTCGGCATAAGCCCAAACGGAGTTCACAGGAGTTTCGACAGCAGCCTGGGCTTTCATTCCTGCAAGTGTCTCGACTTCAGCGATTTCAAGGACAGGTTCATCTGAGCTCTGTGAGACTGTCACATTGAAAGTCTCGGTCTTGTCCTCAGTAGAGCTGTTGCCCGGGACAGCCACCTTCACACTGATATTCGCTCTACGGCGCTCCGCAGAAGAATTCTCAGTGAAAGCGAACTTCATCAGTCTTCCGTCAAAAGTCACATCTGAGAGCCAGTCTTTCGCTTCACCTTTATACTCGACAGCAGTTTCGATATTCTGGAGCGAGTAGTAGAGGTTGGTTTTCATTTTCAATGTGGCATTTCCGGCATTCTTGCAGAGTCCTACACTGTCGCACGGCCAGACCAATGAAGGCTCAGAAAGCATTCCGGCCTGGTTTACGAAGATAGTATCTCTAAGTTCACTCTTTGCCAGAGCGATGGCAAGTCTTCTAGACAAGCCGTAGTTTGCAGAAAATGACAGGACAACTTCCGAGTTTCCGTTTCCGTTAAGACGGTCAAGGGATGCCCACTCTGTAGTTTCCGTGAATTTTGCAGTCCAGTCACCATCCGCATATATCATGATGTGCGTGGTACCGGCATCCTTGGTGAGATCGATGACCCTGCTGCTCACAGCGAGAGGCAGATCCATCTCGAAGGTCTTGTTGCATCCGACAACGGTGAGCACCGCAGTCAGAATCATTGTCAATATAGATATTTTTCTCATAATCGGTCAGATATTTTAGAGTCCATACCTCTTATATTCTTCGTTGTCCAGAGCATAGCCTGAATATACGACTTCCTTGTCCGGAATAGGATAGTATTCACGGCAGGCAACCGCATTGTCCTTCAATGCCTGGTAATCGCTGTAGTCCTGGATAGACTGATACCAGATGCCCCAACGTACCAGATCGAACTTGCGCTGGAATTCTCCGAAGAGTTCCCTTCCCCTCTCGTTTCTGATTTCGTCCTGAAGACGTGCGCTGGTCCTGTAAGTGTAGTCAGGAAGACCTGCACGGTTACGTGTCTTGTTCAGATACTCCACCGATTTGGCGTCTTCACCAAGCTCATTGTAGCATTCAGCCATCATAAGGATGGCATCAGCATATCTGAAGATCTTGTAGTTGTTTCCGTCATGGCTGCTCTGCATGTAAGGACACCAGAATTTAGGGCCCATCCATGGACGCGTGTTCACGCTGTTGAACTCTTTTCCGTCATATTCCCAAGCCATGTTCAGGGATTTTCTCTTGTCTTTGCCGAGCTTCGTCTGAAGACCCTGGCAGAAGAACACGTTAGGTCTTGCTGATGACCAGATTGTTCCCTGGTCACCGAGTTCCGGAATTTCAACACCGTCGAACAATGCCACGCCGCCTACTTTCTTGCGGCTTGGAGTGCAGATACATGCCAGGTTGGATGTATATTGAAGTCCACCCTGGACATAGATGTGCTGGAGCTCCATGATGGATTCCGGCGTATTCTTGTTGCGGAACATCACATTCTCCTCAAGGTCATACTGAGAAAAATCGCCATAGATGTTCTCGAGTTCCTCCAATGCGTCGAGCGCCACTGTCCACTCCTTGTTCCATATTGCGCATTTTGCGATAACCATATATGCGCAGGCAGCACCGAGACGGGCACCCTTGTTGTCGCTTGTCCTTGTCTGGGCGGCAAGCGGAGCGATTTTCTTCAGGTCATTGATGACTGAATCGCGGGTAGCGCTGGCATCCATTCTAGGAAGTCTTGCAATGCGCTTGAGGACAGCATTGTCAGTAACATCGTCGAAATAGAACGGGCAATCTCCGAAGAAGTTTGTCAATGTAAGGTAGAAGAAGCCCCTGAGGGTCTTTGCCTCACAAAGCATATCGACTTTCTCCTCATCTGCCAAGTACTTGCTCGACTGGATTCCCGCAATGGCGAAATTACATCTCTGCACACCGAGATAACCCTGTGTCCATACGGTCTGCCCGTGACGCGGGATGGCCGGAGAAATCTGGGCTGAAGCATCCAATGTTCCTGATGGACAATACATTAAGTCTGAGCAACACTCGGTTGCCAGGAAATATGTATAGTTGTATATGGTTTTCAACGGAATATAGCAGGAGTTTACAGCAGACTGACATTCCGCCTTGCTCGCAAAATAGTTTTCCGGCGTGTAGAGTGAAGACGTATCCTCCTTCAGGGAGCAGGACATTGTCATCACTGCGGAAACTGCGACAAATAGAATTTGTTTGATTCTGTTTTTCATAATATCTCCTTAATATCTTACTTGAATACTGAAAATGACTGTGCGGGCCTTAGGATATGCACCGATATCCAGTCGCCTTAGAGTAGATGATGTACCTGATGTAGATACGTCAGGGTCGAATCCGTTGTACTTCTTCCAAAGATACAGGTTGTCACCGCTCACTGTGAATGTGACGTCCCTCACCGGCATTCTGGTCTTGTGGAGATCCAAGGTGTAACTCAGGCTCACGTTCTGCAGTCGGAGGTAAGAAGCGTCATGGATCATGAAGTCACTTGCCAATGCAGCATCAACCTTGGAACCGGCTCTCGGAATCTCTGAATTCGGATTCCTTATCGGATGCCAAGCGTTGGACATATAGCGGTACTGGTTTGAGAATGTTGAACCGGCCATGAAGAACTCACTGTAGTTGTAGATCTTTCCGCCGAGTGAATATGTGAAGTAAACACCGAGTTTCAAGCCTTTCCAGTAGAAGTTGTTCTGGAGACCTCCATAGATATATGGGTCCGCATTGCCCTGATAAACAAGGTCCTGCTGGTCGAGGACTCCGTTGTGGTCGATATCGTAGTATCTTGCACCGCCGACTACATATCCTGAGTTCACGTAAGTCTTGGTGAGCTTGTTTCTTTCGATCTCTTCAGCATTCTTCCAGGTTCCGCCATATTTGAATCCCCAAAGAGAGTTGAGCGGATAGCCTTTCACGTAACCGTACATCATGTAAGAGTTGTTGCCAGGTGAAGAATACGCTGTCACGAAATCCTCAGAACCGATATCTTCGACCTTCTGGGCATTGTGCGAGATAGTGAAGTTTGTGGACCACTGGAAATTCTTCTTTGCGATGTTCATTGACTCGATAGACAACTCGATACCTTTATTGGATGTGCGTCCGATATTGGTAAGACGGGATGAGTAACCGGTCTGGGTCGGTTCCTGAACATACAGGAGCAGGTCCGAAGTCTTGGACGAGTAGATTTCGGCAGTCAAATTCAGACGGCCCTTGAACATTGACACGTCGAGCGCAAGATTGGCCAATGCCGTCTTTTCCCAAGTAAGGTCAGGAGAAGCAAGACGGCTCCTGTATGCTGCCACAGGCTGCGAACCGTCGAAGATATATCCGCCGGTCGTGGTAGAGAGGGCTGCAAGAGAACGGTATGCTGAGATGGCATCGTTACCGGTAACACCGTAACTGGTTCTCAATGCGAGGTCGTCAATCCAAGTCACGTTTTTCATGAACGGCTCGTTGGCGATGTTCCAACGCAATGCGGCAGACGGGAAGAATGCCCATTTGTTGTTGGCAGCAAAGTTTGACGCGCCGTCATATCGGCCGGTCGCCGTGATATAGTAACGTGATTTGTAGTTGTAGTCAATTCTGGCGAATGTGGACATCTTGGTCTTCTTGGAGTAGCTTGTACCCGCGTTGTAAGTCTGCTTGTCCTGCACTGCGTTCATGTTGTTCCATAGCACCGCATCATCCATGTATCCTGAACCGGAGAGGGTGAAGTCGTGCGAAGCGTAGCGGTATGCGGAGAAACCGAGCATCGGAGTAAGCGTATGTCCGCTCTTGGTCTTGAGGACATAGTTCAATGTCGTCTCATTGGAGATTGAGTTCTCGTCCCATTCTGCCCTGTAAGCATCTCCTCCCTGATCTTCAGCCTTTGCCGGAAGCCTTCCGCTATAATATCTATAGGTATGTCTCTGATACAGGTAGTATGAAAGGATGCTTCTCAATGTAAGGTTCTTCACAGGAGTAACATCTGCTGAGAACGCATGGTTCATGGAATGACGCTCAAGATAATGGGTGTTCAGCTTGAGGACTGCCAGAGGGCTGTTGTACTTCTGTCCGCCATAGTAGAGGTTGTTCTCCACATCCTGAGGTTTGAGCATTGGGCTCAAGTACTGGGCAGCACCCCACCAGGAACTTCCTCCGATAGAGGTCTTGGTCTCGTCATTGTGTCTCCATGTATATGAGCCGTTATATCCGATTTTCAGCCATTTGAACAGCTGTCTGTCGAGTTTGATTCGGCCTGTGAAACGCTTCTGGCCGCTCTCGTCAATGATACCCTGAGAATCATTGTAAGAGAATGAGGAGTAGTAGCTTCCTGCATCAGTTTTTCCTGTAAGGGAAAGTGAATAGTTCTGGTACAGGGCTGTTCTTGTGATCTGGTCGATCCAGTTTGTTCCTGTCATTGACAGCGGATCCGGATAGACATTGTCCTTCAATGGAGTATTGATGTTGATGCCAGGATGATACTGGTCAGCTCCGAAAGAGGCAAGGTCGTTTCTGTACATTGCAAACTCGCTTGCGTTCATGATATCCAGCTGTGAAGGGAGTTTGGAGAATCCGAGGTCAGCCTTGAAACTGATGTTCGGTTTTCCTTTCGAACCGCTTCCTGTCTTGGTGGTGATGATGATGACACCATTGGAGCCTCGTGATCCGTAAATAGCTGTAGATGAAGCGTCTTTCAACACGGAAAGCGACGCAATATCCTCAGCATTGATATCATTGAGGTCATGGATTGCATCAATGATGCCGTCAACTACGATAAGCGGCTCGTTGGAGGCCGTAATGGAACGGGAACCTCTGATTCGGATTGTGGTCGTGGCACCAGGTTCTCCTGAGGTGGACATGATGTCGGCACCTGCGATTCTTCCCTGAAGCGCGTTGTCCACTGACCGTGCAGGAGCGGCCTTCAAGTCATTCATCTGCACGTTTGTAACCGAACCGGTCAGATCCTGTTTCTTTACGGAGCCGTAACCGATCACGACTACGTCATCAAGCACGGTCGAATCGGAGTTGAGCCATATCGAGAGTTTAGTCTTGCCGTTCACTTTCACAGTCTCGGTGACATAGCCCATCGATGATACTTCCAGAACAGCGTCCGGACTTACCGAAATGGTGAATTTACCGTCAACATCAGTAAACGAGCCGGTCTTGGTCCCTTTTATCAGGACGCCTACGCCGGGCAATGGTTCGCCGGAAGAATCCATAACAACTCCCGACACCTTTATCTTATTTGTATTTTGAGCGGTCGTTTCTTGCGAGAACATACACATCAGCGCTGTCAGCATCGTAATGACCACTGTCATAAATCTGAATTTTCGCATAGCCGTCTATTATTTCACTGTTATCCTATCCTTTCCGCTGCCGCCGTTCGCAGCAAACACGTCTTCGTCCTGGACATCTTTGTTTATAACATATTTGCGGACATATATGTTGTCCATGGCAACCCTGTTCGGTTTTCCTTCTCCGTCAAGAGTAGTGAAACGCAGCCTTGTGTTTCCGGTAAACGGACTCTTTTCGGTCGCGATCAGGAAAATATTGTAGGCGCAGACTTCATTGTCCCACATCGTAGTGGAAATGGTCGTAGGATCCTCAACGCTGAAATTCTGCAGATCAATGTCCATACTGGTCCTGCCTTCTTCGACAAAGTCCTGGATCACGCCTCCGCCAAGCACTTCGAATCTGAGTTTTGCCGCATCCTTGACTCCTGCCTCAGATGTATAGGCAACAGCCTTGAAAGAGACCATGAGCAACGAGTCAGCCTGGATACCGTTCATGAAAGGAGTCATGATATCTGTCTTGTGACCACTCTCGTCGCCAATATAGAACCAGCCATACTTTCCGAAGCAGGCAGGCTGGACGCCTTCTTCATAAACTGTGGACTCCCATTTCTGAGATGTTCCTGTCCATTTGCTGATATGCACTTCTCCTACCTGGGAAAGAGGATTGGCAGAGCCATATTTCATCCAGCTGAAGTTCGCGGACAATCTTGCGATCAGCCCCTGGTTTACAGTGATAAAGCTGCCGAAGTCCATTTCCGGAGCCTTTAGCATAAGCGTGCCGGTACGTCTTGTGTAATAACATTTTTCAGAAATCGGCTGAATATTGAGATTGATCACGCTCCAATCGCCATCTTTCTCAACATTGGCCACTTCTACCCATGGAGTGGCTATCTCATCCTGCCAATCCGGTTTGAAGTCAACGTCTGTCTTCACATACAGTTTGAATTCGCCTCCAGCGCAAGGCACTGATAGAGACGTAACCGGTTCTTCGGCATCTTTGGACAAGTACACCTCGATGTACTCTTTTCTCGGCCCGTTGGAATCCGACTTCTCACATGACCATGCGGACATGGTCACGACAGAAAGGAGGACGGACAGCCGCATTAAGTTTCTGTTCAACATAATTCAATTGATTGGTTATAGTTCAAAGTCAACAAGTATAGGACGGTGGTCTGACGGGAAGTAGAAGCCTGAATTGTACTTGGCGTCTTTCACCGGCACTGTGTAGGTGTCGATTATCGTAATGGCATTCTTAACCTTCGAATACAAGGAAGCGGAAGCATACATATAGTCGATACGGGCTTTTCCACCGGTACTCGATACGAAACATCCTGGATAGAAGTTTCCTATAATATCCACAAGCGAGGTATTGTCCTTGATCACATTCTGGCAAAGATAATAGGTAGGTTTGGTGTCGGCATACTTGTAGTACCACTCGTCCACCATTGACCTGGAGTTGAAGTCGCCCATCATCAGCCAATCTGTGTGAGAAGCATATTCAGGAGCATTTACAGTATGGTCAACGATATATTTCATCTCGAATTCGCGATACTTGTCTCCTTCATTATTTGCCTTGCTGGCATCCTGCTGAGCTTTTGGAACACCGTAGCCATAAGCCTGTGGCCACATATGTAGGGTCACGATATTTATCTTCCTGCCATTCACGTCCAGCTGCTGGATGGCTGCTCCGTGAGACACCGGTTTGCCCTCCTGATCTGTATCAGTAATCTTCAACAGTGTGGTAATAGGATATTTGGAAGTAATCTCCTGCGGGAAGTTGTCACGATGGCCGCCGAGAGCGGAGTATTCGTGTCCATATTTCTTGGCGATTTCAGGCCATCCGTTCGGAAGATATCTCTCTGCTTCAGGAGCTGAAACTGTCGAGTAATCCTTATATATGGACGCTGCCTCGCACCATACGCAAACATCCGGGTCATATGCCTTCACCCACTCTATGAAGTTTTTGTACTGATTAGGCTGGTCAGCCCACATGCCGTCCTGGACATTCCAATAGAGCACTCTCAATCCGGATTTCTTGAAAGACTCTCCAAGGTCGGTCACTTCTATTGAATCCACGAAGAAGCAGTGGTTTCCGGTAGTCACAGATTCACCGGCAAACCAAAGATATGTAGAGTTGGTCGCATTCTTGACGTTCAACTCCAATGTATGCCATTCCTGCGGTGCCGCCATTGATGCTGGAATCGACAGCCTGTCGTTGAGCAAACGTGTATTGGCACTGTTTACCACGTACTCTATGAGATCCTCCGGAAGAGCTTTTCCGTCAAGAGAGGCTGAAGTAATCATTCCGCCATCGATGACGGAGAAAAGAAGCAAGTCGTCAAAACCAGCATTAGGGCAGAACCTTACGACAATCTTCACATTGCGGAACCCATTTATGGCTGTAAATCGAGGTGTCGCGATAATACCTCTCGCGGTAGTTCCGTAGGATACGCCCATGACTCCCTGGAATTCCTGAGATCTGAAAAGGTATGTGTATCCGGTAAGATTTCTGCTGATGACATAACTGCCCGACATGTCGTGAGCATCGCCCACAGTCTTTCCTGAAGCATTGTTCCAGTTGTTCTGGATAAAGCCGCATCCAGGGACATTGTATGCGACAGCAGACAGCGCATAGTCTGTTCCGAGCCTGTCCGCACCACTTGCAGCACCTGTTGAAGTCACCGCAGCAGATGAAGGTGACATTCCTGCCGCCTGCGAGCCGCCCATGATGTTTCCACCCCAAGTACAGAGGTCGAAGCCGTCATACCAGAGAACGTTGTCATCAGCTTTGAAGTCAATGTTCTTGGCCTCGAAGCCATTTGCTTTTACGTCAACGTCAAGAGACGTCCTCATCACGCGGTTGTCGTCAGTGCAGATGACGAGGTCTGCTCCTGAATAGTTGCCCGGCCTGAGCATCATATTGAAATCCGAACCGGCGGAAACGAATTCGCCTCCATTGGTACAGTTCAATGTGACGAAGTTAGCCGTAGTGTCGGATGGTTCCAACCCTTCTTTTGTCTTCAGGAAGAGTCCGGCCATGTCAGAACCTTTTTTCTGAAGTTTTACAGATGCAATCTTGGCAGAGCCGCCGATATGGAAAGGATTCCGACAGCATCCTTCATGAACAGCTTGTTGCCAGTTGCTTCACTGTAGTCTGCAAACATAGGAAGAAGTTTCATCACTCCGTCAGAGGCGAACTGGCTTGCAGGAACAGCAAGGTTGATGGTCGGAGAAGTTCCGAACCACTTGGTCCCATCTTTGAAAGCAAGAGAAGCTGTATAAGTTCCTTGTGCATTGGCAAGAGCATCAACATATAAATTTCCGCTCTCGTCAGAAGCCACATCATACTTGGTTCCGTTTACATAAACCGAAGAAGCTGCACTTAGCAGATCAGAGGCTGCCACCCCTGCCTTCACTCGTGCAGCATCGGTATCGATGTCAATGTAGAACCTTACTTTTCCGTCAACGATGGAAATAGGTTCTCCGGGAGCAGTATCCCTGTCAGCCGGATTCACACCAGTACCTGGTTTGTCATCTCCTTTGCAGGAAATTACTGAGCATAATATGAACATCATGCCCAGAATAGATAACATTTTTCTGTTTTTCATATGTGAATAATAATTGGTATCAGTTCTTGTGGTCCAATGTCCGACAACCTCCCGCTTATCGGACAAAACAAAGATAGTACGCAATATCTCAAATCAATTTAAATTTTGTCGCAATCGGATTATAAATTTGTATCAAACTTCATTACAACTCGAAGTCAACAAGAATCGGTCGATGGTCAGACGGATGATAGAAGCCCTTCGGATAGGTACTGTCCGCTCTGAGTGTCGTGTAGGAGTCAATCAGTATCATGGCGTTTCTGACCTTCGAATACATCGAAGGTGAAGCATACATATTGTCTATACGTGAAACTCCTGCTGTAGAGCTCATGAAGTATCCTTTATAGTAATTGCCGATAATGTCCACGAGAGTGGTGTTGTCTCTGATTACGTTCTGGCAGAGATATTTGGTAGGAGTTTTCTCGAGCATCCGGTTATGCCACTCGTCAAGCATTGACGGAGAGTTGAAGTCACCCATCATAAGCCATTCCGTCTGAGAAGAGAACTCAGGAGCATTGACAGTGTGGTCAACTATATATTTCATCTCGAATTCACGATACTTGTCTCCTTCAAACTTGGCTCTGCTTTCCTTCCTTTCATCCGGTGCAGCGGTAAAGCACCACTGCTGAGGCCAAGTGTGCAAAGTAATGAAATTGATTTTCTTTCCGTTCACATCCACCTGCTGTACAGCCGCACCGTGAGATACCGGTCTGCCAGGCTGGTCAGTATCCGTAATCTTGAGTAGTGTTTCAATAGGATACTTGGAAGTGATCACCTGCGGATAGTTGTCACGATGTCCGCCGATTGCAGTATAGGCATGACCATACTTTCTGGCAAGCTCCGGCCATCCTGCAGGAAGATATTTTTCCTCTGCAGGAGCTTTCTGTCCTGAATGATCTTTATATATGGAAGCCGCCTCACACCATACACATACGTCAGGATCATATTTTTTCACCCAAGCGATGAAGTTCTTGTAACCATTCGGCTGGTCCGTCCACATTCCGTTCTGGATATTCCAGTAAAGCACACGGAGCGTAGAACGCTGCTCCTCACCCATGTCGTTCACCTCTATGGAGTCCACAAAGAAACCGCGGTTTGAGGAATCGGCTGACTCTCCTGCCAACTTGAAACATGAAGAATTGGATGCATTCCTTACGTTCAATTCCAGTTTATGCCATTTATGCTGTTTCGCCTTCGAGGATGAACGCGGAAGCATGTCTTTGGACAAACGGAGGTTTGCGCTGTTGACTATATATTCTATAAGGTTGTCCGGAATTGTCTTTCCGTCAAGAGTGGCAGAAGTAATGGTTCCGCCGTTGATTACAGAGAAAAGAAGCACATCATCAAAACCGGCATCGGGACGGAACCTTACTGAGATCTTCACATTATGAAGACCTTCGATTTCCGTAAATGGCGGAGTTTCAACAACCTCTCTTGCAGGGCCACCGACATTCAATGATAGAATACGGGAAGCATTCTTCTGGTTTTCAGCTCCCAGACAAACAACATCCGAGCATAACATAAACATTATGCCCAACATTGACAAGGATAACAAATTTCTGATTTTCATATAGTGACTATAATTGGTATTAGTTCTTATAATTTGCAGTTTTCATGTTACTGAATCACGCACTCTACAAAGTTAATACGCATTATGATGACTTCTGTTTCAATTTTGTCACAACAAATCTAAAATAAAATTATAAATTTGTATCAATAATGCTAAAACAGCCCGCGAGGCGGCCAAAACGATACACAATGAAACGACCACTTTTGACATTGACACTATTCCTGATTTACTTATGTGGAGCATCAGGCCAAGACTCATTTATCCGCCAGCGACTCACCCAATTTTCCGTCAGAAACGGAATGTCATATAATACTGTTGTTGACTTTGAGCAGGATTCATCCGGCAACATATGGTTTGCAACAGCTGACGGACTCGACAGGTTCAACGGGACAGACTTCACGATCTACAGGCATCGGCACAATGACAAGAACAGTCTTAAGAGCAACAATGTCCATGACCTCTTCATTGACTCGAAGGAGAGACTCTGGGTGTGCACTTCCTCAGGACTCTCCTATTATAGAGAGGAGACCGATGATTTCCAAAGAATCAGCATCAAGGACGCAGTGACAGTAGAATGCGTAATGGAAGTAGCTGACAACAAGTATCTTGCGGCCACACGACATGCCACATTCCTGTATGACCTGGATACTGACTCTTCCAAAGAGATCAAACTGGAAGGCAAATCATTGACCTACTACTCAATCTGCAAGGACGGTGACCGTATAATAGTCTGCACAAGGGACAAAGCCATCGAGTCTCTCAGATTTTCATGCGACTCTCTCATACGCAACTTCGAACCGGTTGAACTGCCGAAATTCGGAATCGTACCATATCCGGCAGGAGACGACAGATACTACGTGGGCACCAAAGGCAACGGCCTGATGCTGGTCGATTTCAAAAACAGCACCAGCTCGAAAATCGACACGGGCAGCGACAAATGGCTCGAAATATTCGCATTCTGCAATGATGATGACGGGAAATTGTGGATCGGCTCATCTGAAGGAGTGATGATTATGGACAAGGACGGCAAGATAAGCCGATATGCTCCGGGAATCATGCCTGACAATAATATCCGAAGTCTGTTCAAAGATTCTTCAGGAGGGGTATGGATAGGCACAGAGTACAGCGGAGCAATGTATTGGCACAAACAACGTGACAAATTCCGTTCTTATGCACAGGACAGGTTCCAGCTTCAGGACAAGATCATAACCACATTGAAACATGACGATTTCGGAGCACTCTGGGTAGGCACGCGTAACGACGGACTCTATCGCTTTGGTGCAACCGGAAAGGTTTCACACTATGCTCTCAACAATATGCGGAGTGTCCAGGTAAGCGGGAACGGGAAAATGGCATACGCTGGAGGAGAGGTTCAAGGCCTGCATGAGAAAAAGGAACGACACGAAAATTGAAAGCACCGCTGGATATAATGTGCATCACCCCGGCCAATGACGGTAAACTGTGGCTAGGCACACTTATAGGGCTATATCTCTATGACATCGATAATAATGCCTCCGCTAAAATCAACCTGAAATACACCAGTCCCGAAAGACTGACACGAATCCTGTCGCTGTGCAAGGATAAGGACAACCAGCTCTGGATCGGAGCCAAAGAGAGCCTTTCCAAATATGTTGTCAATGAGGACAACACTCTGGACAAGACCGGCGGCTACAAATTCAATGACATTGTACAGACGCAGTGCATCTACCAGTCATCCGACGGGAAAATATGGATCGGAACCATCGATGGTCTTGCCTGTATTGACGAAAAAACCGGAAAAGGGACAGTTGAGCATCCGGACGGATTCCAGAACAGTACGATTCGAGGAATCGAGGAGGACAATGACGGAAACCTATGGATCAGTTCAGATGACGGACTTTACAGATATGCTCCATCCAAGGGTGAAATAAGACGATTCAGAGACGATGACGGCATCAGATGCGACCTTTTCAGTACAGGCGCACACACAAGAGATACGACCGGAAGAATGTATTTCGGAGGCATTTACGGCATGGAGGTATTCAATCCGGAAGACATTGTCCCAAACACCATAGCCAAAAGGCCTATTATCGACAGACTCATAGTCAACAACATGGAAATCAAGCCTGGAGACAAGTCCAGAATACTCAAGAAGAATATCAGCATTACTGAAAAAATTGTCTTGAAACATTGGCAGAACTCACTGACCTTAGGTTTTTCGTGTCCTGATATGATTTCGGAGAAGAGTTGCAGATATTCTTATATGTTGGAAGGAATTGACAAGAACTGGAATGACGCCAGAGGCACGGAAGCGACCTATACCAATCTTTCCAAAGGACGATACACATTCCTTCTGAAAGCGGCGAACAGCGACGGCATCTGGAACGAACACCCGCTCAGACTGGAAATCAGGGTAAGGCCGATATGGTACAAAAGCACATTTGCGGAAATTCTGGCCCTGCTTCTGGTAATTTCCGGAATCACCGCCATAGCACTGTGGTACATCCGTAAAGTGAAGAATATGAAGGATGTGGAAATCGCCCAACTCACCAAGAACTACGAGGAGAAGGTACAGAAGAGCAAAATCGAGATGTACGTGGATTCCACATACAACATGAAGCATGATGACGAGCGGTTCCTGCTTTCCGCAATCAACTGCATAGAAGCCAATATCGGGAATGCCGCATTTACTGTGGAAAACTTGGCGGAAGGAAGCTGCTGCTCAAGAGGAAATCTTCATCTGCGCTTGAAGAACATAACCGGGAAATCACCAGTTGAACTTATCAAGACATTGAGGATGAAAAAAGCCTGCGCATTGCTCAAAGACACAGAAATGCCAATCTCTGACATTGCTGAACAATGCGGATACCAGACTCCGGCATATTTCATCACTGTCTTCAAGAACACCTTTGGCGAAACTCCGGGCAAATATGCGGCAAGGATACACGGAAAATGATGGGAAATACAGATTTTTCTTTCTATCTTTACGCGATGGAATATAATAAATGACATATATGAAAAGAATACTGACATTGGCATTGGCCATTTCCTTGTCTGCGGGCTTTCTCTGCGGTCAGGAAACTCCTGAATGGATCAGGAAGAACAGCATCTCCCCTGACGGCTCCAAGATAGCGTTCAGCTACAAGGGAGACATTTTCGTAGTTCCTTCAACCGGAGGCAGGGCGTTGCAGATTACGACAAACAATGCCTATGATTCTGAGCCGATGTGGACCTCCGACAGCAAAAATATCGTGTTCACATCATACCGCGAGAAGAGCAAGGACATCTTCATTACCTCCTGCGATGGCGGAACCCCCAAGAGGCTGACATTCCACCCGGGACACGAGACTCTGCGTGCCGTGCTTCCTGACGGAAAGATAATCTTCTCCGCAAATATCCAGCAGGACGTGACTTTCGACGGATTCCCTGGCGAAGCACAGTTGTATTATACTGACACAGAAGGCTCAAGACCTGTAAGGATCACTTCCCTGCCGATTTCAGAAATCAGCATAAACAAGAAAGGCGACATCCTTTACGAGGACTGGAAAGGATATGAGGACCAGTTCAGAAAACACCACACTTCAGCTGTGACAAGAGACATCTGGCTCTACAGAGGCAATTCTGCCGAAGGCAAGTTGAGCATCAATGCAGAGGGCACGTTCAAGAAACTCAGCGACTATGCAGGCGAGGACAGAAACCCTGTCTTCGGCCCCGACGGCGACACATTCTATTACCTGAGCGAGCGTGACGGAAAGGCCATGAACATCTACAAGAGTTCCATTTCCGCTCCTGAAAAGTCCGTACAGCTGACATTCGAGACCAGAAATCCGGTAAGATACCTTTCTGTCGCTGACAATGGGACATTGACCTACTCCTATAACGGAAGCCTTTATACACTGAAGGAGGGCGGCAAGAGCGAAAAGGTGGCTATTTCAGTGTATTCAGACCAGGATGAGCGTGATATTGAGAGACTTACATTATCAGGCGGCGCATCTGCAATAGCTGTTTCGCCTGACCAGAAAGAGGTTGCACTGGTAATAAGAGGTGACGTGTTCGTAACCTCAGCCGACTACAAAACGACGAAGAGAATCACCAACACCGCCACTCAGGAAAGAGGAGTAAGTTTCTCAGAAGACGGCAGGACAATCTACTATGCGGCTGAAAGAGACGGAAACTGGGGCATCTGGAGAACCTCGCTTGTGAACAAAGAAGACAAGAGATTCGCTTATGCCACAGAATTCAAGGAAGAACTTTTCTCCGACAAGGGTGAAACATGTTTCCAGCCTCAAGTATCTCCTGACGGCAAATATGTAGCATACCTCAGGGACAGGACCGAGCTTGTCATCAAGCCTACCAAAGGCGGCAAGACCATTTCTCTTCTGAAAGGCGTCAACTATTCCTATTCAGACGGCGACATTTCTTTTGAATGGAGCCCTGACAGCCATTATCTTCTGTCCACGTACGAGGCAGAAGGCAGATGGAACAACTGCGACATTGCCCTCATTGACATTGACACTAAAGAAGTTACTGACCTGACGGAGAGCGGATACAATGACGGCGCCTTCCGCTGGGCTCTCGGCGGCAAGGCAATGGTATGGCAGTCCGACAAGGACGGATACAGGAGTCACGGCAGCTGGGGCGCTGAGACAGACATCTACATCATGTTCTTCGACGCAAAGGCAATGACTGAGTTCCTCCGCGACAAGGAAGATGATGAAATCGCAAAACTCATGGCCGGCGACGACAAGAAGGCAAAAAAAGAAGATAAGGCCGAGAAAAAGGACAGCACGGACAAGAAGAAGCCTGCAAAACTGAAACTCGATCTGGAGAACAGAGCAGACAGGACGTTCAGGCTGACAAGATTCTCAGGACGTCTCGGCGACCACTACCTCTCGAAGGACGGCAAGAAACTGTTCTACGAAGTACGTCTGGAAAGCAGTTATGACCTCTGTGTCCGCGACATGAAAGAGGGCAATGTAAAAGTCCTCAAAAAAGGTGTTATGGGCAATATAATCCCTTCGTCTGACGAAAGTTACATCTATATTCCTTCTGCAGGCGGCATCAGCAGGATGAGCGTGAGCGGAAGTGAGGGCAAGACCATCACATACTCAGGCGAATATGAATTCAAGCCTAAGGCAGAACGTGAATACATTTTCGACCATATGTGGAAGCAGGTCAAGGAGAAATTCTACGATCCTGAACTGCACGGAGTGGACTGGGAATACTACAAGGAGAACTACTCACAATTCCTGCCTTATATAAACAACAATTTCGATTTCCAGGAACTGATGTCGGAGATTCTCGGAGAACTCAACGCATCGCATACTGGAGCACGTTTCCAGTACAGGTCAGGCCTGAATATGGGAAATCTGGGAGTTCTTTACGATGAGGATTACGAAGGTGACGGCCTGAAGATCAAGGAAGTACTTCCTGACGGAGCACTGTCATTGGCTTATCCGGAGATCAAGGAGGGCGACATCATCGCTTCTATCGACGGCAAGGAAATCAAGGCCGGCAAAGACTGGTATCAGCTGCTCACAGGAAGGGCAGGCAAGAAGACCGCCATCGTCATCAAGAAAGGCGGAAAGAAAGAGCAGGAGATTTTCGTGGAGCCTGCATTCACCGACTACAAGCTGATGTACAACAGATGGGTCAAGCAGAGAGAGGCCAAGGTGAAAGAGATTTCAGGCGGCAAAGTGGGCTACGTACACGTAGAAGGCATGAATTCGCCAAGTTACCGCGAGGTATATTCCAAGGCTCTCGGCAAATACCGTACTGCTGACGCTCTCGTAGTGGATACACGTCACAACGGCGGCGGATGGCTACACGATGACCTGGTAACATTCCTCAGCGGAAAGGCTTATGTGAATTACCAGCCGAGGGGCCAGTACATCGGCACAGACCCTTACAGCAAATGGGTAAAACCATCCTGCGTTCTCGTATGCGAAGACAACTATTCTGACGCCTGCGGCTTCCCTTACGCTTACCAGTCATTGGGTATCGGCAAGCTCGTGGGAACTCCTGTAGCAGGAACAATGACTGCCGTATGGTGGGAAACACAAATCAATGGCAATATCGTGTTCGGCATCCCTCAGGTCGGCTCCTGGTGCATAAAGGAAGGCCATTACAACGAGAATCATCAGGTGGAGCCAGACATCCTTGTTTACAATGACCCCGCATCAGTGCTCAGAGGCGAAGACAAACAGCTGGAGACTGCCGTAAAGGAAATGATGAAAACATCTGAAAAATAATCAATATGGAAGACAGAAAAATAGTCATTATCCCTACCTACAATGAGAAGGAGAACATCGAGGCAATCATCCGCAAGGTGTTTTCTCTGGAAGGAGGGTACGACATTCTTATCATAGACGACGGCTCTCCTGACGGCACTGCCGCCATCGTAAAGGGCCTGCAGACCGAATTCAGCGAAAGGCTCTTCATGATTGAAAGGAAGGGCAAACAGGGACTGGGGACCGCCTATATCACAGGTTTCAAATGGTCGCTTGCAAACGGATACGACTACACCTTCGAGATGGACGCGGACTTCTCTCATAATCCTGAAGATCTGCCACGACTCTACAAAGCGTGCAAAGACGGAGCAGACCTCGCCATCGGTTCCAGATATTGCGACGGCATCAGCGTAATCAACTGGCCTATAGGCAGAATCATCATGTCCTACTATGCATCCGTATATGTACGCACGGTACTCGGCATGAAGGTTTATGACTGCACTGCCGGATTCAAGTGCTACAGCAATAAGGTATTGAGAGCCATTGACCTGGATGATGTAAGAATGAAAGGCTACGGATTCCAGATCGAGATGAAATACACCACATATAAGCTTGGATTCAAGATCACTGAAGTTCCGATCATTTTCGTGAACAGGAAGGCGGGCACATCCAAGATGAGCGGCGGCATATTCGGTGAAGCATTCTGGGGAGTCCTCGGGCTCCGGTTCAGGAAGATTCACGCCAAGAAGACAGAATAAGATGAATAAGAACAGAGTACTTCTGACAGGAGCGTCCATTGTCACGGCAGAAAAAGCCGGACAAGGGGCGCTCCTGATTGATGGAGAGACAATCGGAGGCGTCTGGTTCTTCGATGAAGACGGACTCATAGATTTTGACGGCGAAAAACTTAGCCCGGAGACTCTTCAGAGCAGGATCAATGCAGATGTCACACAGGATTTGAGCGGAAAGCTACTGATGGCCGGGGCCATCGATGCACATGTGCACTTCCGTGAACCGGGAATGACGCAGAAAGCAGACATGGCGACAGAATCCAGAGCAGCCCTGCTTGGAGGTGTCACATCATTCATAGACATGCCGAACACAGTTCCGGCGACTGTCAGCCTGCAAGAACTGGAAAAGAAATGCAGCCTCGCAGAAGGACGCTGCCATGCAAACTGGGGCTTCCATATAGGAGCAGACAATGTCAATGCTGACAATATCAAGGAATATCTGGAACGCTGCCACGACAGCAGGGCATTCGCAAGCGTCAAGGTATTTATGGGCTCATCCACCGGCAATATGCTTGTGGACAGGCAGGTAACCCTCGACAAACTGTTCAGCATAAGCGGCTCACGCATTTTCATTCACAGTGAAGACGAAGCCATCATAAAGGCGAATCTTGCCGATGCCAAGCAGAAATTCGGCGAGAATATCCCGATGAGAGAGCACGAGAACATACGCAGCAGACAAGCCTGCATACGCAGCACGATCAAGGCATTGGAACTGGCGATGAAGCACGGTACCGCTCTTCATATCTGCCATGTCTCCACAGCAGAAGAAATCGAAATGATACGTGCGGCCAAGCAATACAATCCTGAGATAACAGCCGAGACATCAGCCAATTACCTCTGGTTCTGCGACGAAGATTACGACAGGCTTGGAAGCCGTGTCAAATGCAATCCGGCAATAAAGACCGCCACGGACAGGGCCGCGCTGCGCAATGCATTGAAAGACGGCGTGATAGACACGATCGGCTCAGACCACGCTCCACACTTGAAGGAAGAAAAGGCGAGGCCATATCTCTCCTGCCCTTCAGGAATGCCTTCCATACAGCAGGAAGTCGCCGTGCTGCTCACAGTTGCTGATGAAGAGCAGATTCCATTGACCAGAATAGCGTCAGTACTGTCCGAAAAGATTTCAGACATGCTGGGAATCGTAGGCAGAGGAAAGATTCAGACAGGGTACAAGGCTGACCTGATCATCATTGATCAGAAAAAGGAATTTACAGTCGGCGGCAGCGACGAAGGCAATGCAGGACTTGCTTACAAATGTGGCTGGTCCCCTTATGAAGGCTCCAGACTGAAAGGCATGGTGGAGGACGTGTATCTGAACGGAACATTAACTGTTCAGAACGGCCACCTCATCACCAAAACGGCTGCAGGTCAAAAACTTGAATTCAGAAACCGTTAAAGGGATTTCGGCTTGGACTTCGTGTATTGTGAGAATACGACTCCGATGCAAGCCACGAAAATACCGGCCCACTGAAGCGGCGTAAGAAGTTCTTGTCCGAGAATCCAGCCTGCCAATGCCGTGAATACTGGAATCGTGGACAGGAATATGCTGGACTTCGCTACACCGAGATGCTTTATCGTATTGGCCCACAGACCGAAAGCGATGCTTGAGCACAGCACAGCAAGACAGAGAATCGGCTTCCAGACGTCCCACGAAAGATACAGCTCGGCATCGAAGTTTTTCAGGCCCGGGCCTGCGAACAACGGGAAAAGGAACACCGAACCGATGAGGAACTGATACATCACGATGACTGACGGAGAATAAGAATCTGTCAGATACTTCGTCAATGACGCGTGTCCCACCTCCGCAAGCACGGCGACAACGAGCAGGACAATACCCAAGACGAAGTGCTCACCCATGGACTCAGAGCACAGAGTCACCATCACGATACCGCCCAGGCACACAAGGATGCCGAACATATTGAACAATGAGAACTTCTCATTGAAAATCGCCATTCCTGCAATAACGGAGAAAATCGGGGCGGCAGCAATCAAGAGAGAGCTGATGGTCGGCGATTCCGTAAAGCGGATACCGTAAGTTTCGCAGACGAAATAGATGAACGGCTCGAAAAACGCAATGAGGATGAATTTGAGCACATGCTTCTTCTGCATCCGGATATTCTGTCCGGTAGCAAGGTTGAAAACAAGCAGCACCACACCGGCGATACTTATTCTGGCAAATACGATATATTCCACAGGAATGCCGAGAGCAAGCAGAGAGTCACTCCACAAATACGACATTCCCCAAAGCAATATAGCAAGAAGCGAAAGTAGATATACTCCCACCATTCCTGCTTTACCATTCATTGTTCCTTCAGCCATCTTATTACAATTACATTACAAATATAATTGTTTTCAAGTAAATCAAGAACAATCTGAAAGGAAAAATCTATATTTTCTTAATTTTTGTGAAAATTACTGCTGATTATCTTACTAATCTGAGGGATATTCTGCGTCTGTCCAAATCCACGCCAATAACCTTCACTGTCACGTGCTGATGCAGTTTCAATGTGACCTTACCATCTCTTCTGCCCATCTGGGAAACGTGGATCAGACCGTTTTCATGGACACCCAAATCCACGAAGGCACCGAATGCGGTAATGTTGGTAACAATACCCGGAACCTCCATTCCGACCTGCAGGTCCTCTATCGAATGTATGTCGTCTGCAAATGAAAACTCCTGCGCCGCCTCACGCGGATCCCGTCCAGGCTTCGCAAGTTCCTTGACAATATCATTGACAGTAGGCAGGCCGAATTCCTTCTCAACATATTTCTCAGGCTCGATCTTGGAACATAGCTCCTGGTTTCCGACAAGCTGCTCAGCAGTGACACCGAGATCGGAAGCCATTTTCGAGACGATATGATAGCACTCCGGATGCACAGCCGAGTTGTCGAGAGGATTCTCCGCTCCCGGAATACGGAGGAAGCCTGCACATTGTTCAAAAGCTTTTTCCCCGAGACGCGGTACAGACATCAGGTCCTTTCTGGAGCGGAAACCGCCCTTGTCTGAACGGGTCTTGACGATGGCGGAGGCCAATGCCGGACCGATTCCGGACACATAGCTGAGCAGATAACTGCTCGCCGTATTCAGGTTCACACCTACAGTATTCACGCAGCTCTCCACGGTATTGTCCAGTTTCTCCTTCAGAAGAGACTGGTCCACATCATACTGGTACTGCCCCACTCCCAACGATTTGGGGTCAATCTTCACCAACTCCGCGAGCGGGTCCATAAGACGCCTCCCGATGGACACTGCTCCTCGCACAGTCACATCCTCATCCGGGAATTCCTCTCTTGCAACATCCGACGCCGAGTAAATGGAAGCCCCGTCCTCGCTGACCACGAACACCTTGCATCCGTCAGGCAGCGGCACACGTTTTATAAAATCTTCAGTTTCACGGCTCGCTGTTCCGTTTCCTATAGCAATCGCCTGGATACCATAGTCTTCCAGCATCGATGATATAGATGTGATAGCCTTGATCTTCTCATTCTGCGGAGGATGAGGATAGATGATTTCGTGATGCAGAAGATTTCCGTGCTCATCCAGACAGACCGTCTTGCATCCGTTACGGAATCCCGGGTCTATCGCCATTGTCCTTTTCTGGCCCACAGGTGCAGCGAGAAGCAACTGGCGCAAGTTTTCTCCGAAAACACGGATAGACTCCTGGTCGGCCTTCAGCTTGAACTCCTTCAGTATTTCACCGGTAATGGACGGTTCTATAAGACGCTTGTAGGCATCATCTACAGCCATACGGATCTGCTGCGCAAGTTCACCTGCAGGATATCTGCGCTCCTGACAGAAGTCATAATATATCTTGTTTCCGCATTTCTCAGGATCAGCGTCGATCTTCACGTTCAGCCATCCCTCCGACTCCCCTCTCAATATCGCCAGAAGCCTGTGAGCCGCAATTCTCGAAAGCGGTTCCGCATAATCGAAATAGTTCTCGAACTTCTGGGACTCAAGATTCTCCTTTCCGGCCTTGGTCACCTTGGACACCACACGCCTTGTACGGAATACCGACCTCATCGCCTCCCTGACCTTGGCTGATTCCGAAAGCCTCTCGGCAATGATATCGCGGGCGCCTGCCAATGCCGCCTCAACATCAGGCACCTTGTCATTGACATACTTGGCAGCCTCTGCCTGGAGATTACGGACCTCTACAGCATACATCTTGTCCGCGAGCGGCTCCAGCCCGGCTTCTTTGGCCACAGTGGCACGAGTCCTTCTTTTCGGCCTGTACGGCAGATAAAGGTCCTCAAGTTCATTGGCATTGACACAATTCTCGATCGCGGAGCGCAGCTGGGGCGTCAGCTTGTCCTGAGAATCGATGGTCGCGAGTATCGACTCCTTTCTCTTCTCCATGTCCGAGAAGACTTCGGTCCAATGCTTGATAGACGCAACTTGCTCATCATCAAGGCCTCCGGTCCTTTCCTTACGGTAACGGCTGATGAACGGGATAGTACATCCCTCTTCGAAAAGGGTCGCGCAATTTTCCACCTGCCAGTCCTTGACCAGCAACTTTTCTGCTATAAAATCAATGTAAATGGATTTCATCTATGTTATTAATCTTGAGACAATTCTTTCAATTCCTCCCTGTATGCGGAGAATATCTTGGATTTGGAAACGAACCCCACATAAGTCCTGTCCTTCTTCACGACCGGCAGGTTCCAGGCATCAGTATTCTCGAACTTTTTCATCACACTGTCCATCTTCTCGCCCTCATAGACATAGGCAGGAGAAGATTTCATATAATTGTAAACGTGCATCTTATCATAAAGTTCCGTCTGGAACATATCCTTTCTGACATCCTCAAGCGAGACATAGCCCTGCAGATGCCCCCGTGAATCTATCACAGGGAAGATATTGCGCGCCGAACTGGAAATCACCTGCACGAACTCGCCGAGCGTAGCATCTATGCTTACCGGAGTAAAGTTCGTCTCCACCACATCGGAAATCTTCAGAAGCGTAAGCACAGCCTGGTCACTGTCGTGGGTGAGAAGATCACCCGTCATTGCAATTCGCTTCGTATAAATCGAGTATTTCTCGAAGAGACGGATAGTTCCGAACGCTATGGTAGATGTAATGATAAGCGGGATAAAGAGTTCATAACCACCTGATATTTCGGCGATAAGGAAGATTGCCGTCATCGGGGCCTGCATCACTCCCGCCATCAGTCCGGCCATACCCACCAGCACGAAATTCTGTTCCGGAACCACAAACTCAGTCCCGGCCATCAGAAGATTGGTCACCCTCGCAAGCAGGAAACCGGCGATTGCGCCCACGAACAATGTCGGACCGAAAGTACCGCCGACACCGCCTCCCGCATTGGTCAATGTCATTGAAAAGACCTTGAGAAAAAGTATCAATGCAAAGAATACAGGGACCAGCCACGGCTTGTGCAGCATGAAAGAAAGTACAGTCTCACCGTCATAGGAAATAGGCTGGCCGTTCAGGAGCGGACCGAGCGCGTCATAGCCCTCACCGTACAAAGGCGGGAACAGGAAAATGAGAAGTCCAAGACCAATGGCGCAGAACGCCCATTTGACATAAGGATTCTTCATCTTTCCCAACCTGTCCTCGAGTTTCAGCGTGGTTCTGAGGAAATACAATGAGCAAAGTCCGCAGAAAAAGCCGAGGAGCACATAGAACGGGACATTATGGATTTCAAACGGGGTCAATGTGCACTCGAACGGAAGGCTGTCGCCAAGAAATATATATGACACCATCGTGGCCGAGACCGTAGAAAGCAGCAGCGGCATCATTGACGTCATGGATATATTGAAAAGGAGAATTTCCAATGTGAAGAGCACACCGGCAAGCGGCGCCTTGAAAATTCCGGCCACTGCACCGGCCGCACCGCATCCCAGCAATATGGTAATGTTCCTGTAGGACATCCCCATATACCTCGCGAAATTCGAGCCGATCGCCGCGCCTGTATATACGATAGGAGCTTCCGCACCGACCGAGCCTCCGAAGCCGATAGTCAATGAACTGGTCAATATGGATGACCACATATTATGGGGTCTGATCCTGGACTCGTTCTTGGATACGGCCACCAGCACCTTGGTCACTCCATGACCGATATTGTCCTTGATTACAAGACGCAATATGAGAAGCGACAGGAGCATTCCGACTCCAGGATAAACCAAGTACAGGAAATTGTCCCCGGCACTGTCAAACCAGCTGGTCAGGCCACGATGAATGGCCCTGACTAGAGTTTCAAGCAGCACAGCGGCCAAACCGCTGCTTATACCCACGACAAGTGACAACAGAAGAAGCTTGTTCTTTTCGGGCAAGCCTCTCAAAAAAAGTTTAAATTCTGTCAGCCATTTCATCATCAGTACAAACTTACACAAAAGCGATGACAAAAAAAACCGGAAACGAAGAATTCGTTCCCGGCATAACTCTCATTGTACTTTTCCTAAGCGTCAGACGCATCATCATCACTGGAAGAATACTGGGAGATATTGTCATCCGGCAGTGTCTCACCTCCTGCTGTATCAGGAGCCGTGGTATCTCCATCCTCTGAGGCATCTTCCTCAAGCCATTTCTCGATGTCGTCAGGATTGTCAGTCTTGATCTTGATCTTCACAAGATAGATAGCATCCGGAACTTCGACAGTCACAGCATAGAAGCATGTGCCGTCCGGCTTGTCATACTTTATCAGGTCAGGCAGATAGTCACTGAAACCCTTCGGATACTTCTCTACAAACGCTGCCGCAAGCTCCTTGGACATCTTCTCGTAGCTCACAACCGCTCTCTTTTTCTGATTAGTCGCCATATTATTTGTACCGTTACTTTTTATATAGTCTTTCGTTCTTCTTATTTCGCGATGCAATAATAGGACAATTTTTTCTAATACAAATATGTTATCTTACTTTTTTTTGAAGAAAAATGATTTTTGCATCTTTTTCTTGTCAGGATTGCGCTCCACGAAGACCGGTTTCATCGTTCTCGGGTCCAGTCCTGAATAGAACATGACCGAGGAAGTCGTCATCGGAGTAGGCGTGAAGTCCTGCACCTGGTCCATATAGATTCCCTTCAATGCCGGATTAGAAGCCAACTTCTGCATATCGCTCATATGACATCCCGGATGCGAAGAAATAAAATACGGGACAATGCCGGTACGCAGCCCCGCATCCGAAGCGATCTTGTCGAATTCCTTGCGCAGACGGCAGAAAAGCCTGAACGACGGCTTGCCCATGTAATAGAGGACATTGTCCTCAGTATGCTCAGGAGCCACCTTTAGCCTGCCGGACGTATGTTCCAGAATCAGTTCCTTCAAATACGGATAGGATGTCTTGTCCACGAAGCCGTTTTCCGACAGGAACAAGTCATATCTGATACCGCTGCCGATGTACGCATGACGGATTCCCTTGACCGAAGTGACATCGTGATAGAGTTTCAGCACCCTCTCGTGGCTTCTGTCCATATTAGGGCAAGGAGCAGGGAAAAGACACGACTTGCGCCTGCACACGTCACATAGAGCCGGATTCTTTCCCCTCATACCGTACATATTCGCAGTAGGCGCTCCCAAGTCAGAGATGTTGCCCGCAAATCCCGGAACTTTCAGAAGACCTTTCACCTCCTTCAATATGGACTGCTCGGAACGCGACTGTATGAACTTGCCCTGATGCGCCGCAATCGTGCAGAAATTGCAACCTCCGAAGCACCCGCGATGAGTATTGATGGAATACTTGATCATATCGTAGGCAGGAATCCTCTTGCCCTTGTAGCGAGGATGAGGCATCTTCGTGAACGGCAGGTCCCAGAACGAATCCATATCCTTTTCGTCCGAAGGCGGATAAGGCGGATTGATCTGGACATAACCGTCTCCGGTACCTTCCAACAAGGTATCAGGATGCATCATATTCGCATGAATCTCAATATGATGGAAGTTCTCTGCAAATGCTCTCTTGTCCCTCTTGCACTCTTCGAAGGAGTGAAGAATCAGCACACCTTCCTTGGGCTTAGGCTTTCCGCTCACATAGAACGCTATCTGCGGAATCTTGTGCATATCATGACGGCTTCTGCCCGCCTCGATACCGCGGGTAAGTTCCAGCATCGGCTTCTCCCCCATTCCGTAGCACAAATAGTCCGCGCCGCTTGTCACCAGTACCGAAGGCATCAGACAATCCTTCCAATAGTCATAGTGGGTCAGCCTCCTCAACGAAGCCTCGACCCCGCCAATGACCACAGGTACATCCGGATACAGTTTCTTCAGGATCTTGGTATAGACAGTCACAGCGTAATCCGGCCTCTGTCCGAACTTCCCGTCAGGGGTATAGGCATCATCGTGCCGGAGCCTCTTGGAAGCCGTATAGTGGTTCACCATCGAGTCCATGGCCCCTGCATTGACACCGAAATAAAGACGCGGCGCACCCAACTTCTTGAAATCCCGCAGGTCGTCGCGCCAGTTCGGCTGAGGCACAACAGCAACGCGCCAACCCCATTTCTGAAGCCAACGCGCTATACATGCAGTTCCGAAAGAAGGATGGTCCACGAAAGCGTCACCGGAAAACAAGATAACGTCAATGTAATCCCAGCCTAATGCCTCCACCTCTTTCACAGAGGTAGGAAACATATATGCTTCCTTCTGTTCAGCCATATTGTCAAATTACATTCTTTCAGGAAGTACGATACCGAGCAGTCCCATTGCCTTCGTCAGCACATCCGCCAAAGTCTGGATGAGGACCAGCCTGAAATTCTTCACGAGCACATCCTCTTCCTGGAGAATGCGGGTTTCGTGATAGTACTGGTTGAACTCCTTGGCAAGGTCATAAGCATAGTTCGCGATCACTGCCGGCGAATATTCAGCTCCTGCCTCTGCCACCTTCGCAGGATACAGGTTCAACATCTTGACCAGACGGACCTCCTTCGCAGAAAGGGCAATGTCATTCTTGAGCGAAGCGGCGTCGTGGCTGACACCCTGCTCATCAGCCTTTCTCAAAATGGATTTGATACGGGCATGAGTATATTGGATGAAAGGACCGGTATTACCGTTAAAGTCAATGGACTCCTTAGGATTGAAGAGCATCGTCTTCTTCGGATCGACCTTCATGATGAAGTATTTCAATGCTCCGAGACCGATGGAGTGATAGAGTGCATCTCTCTCAGCCTCAGGCATATCCATAAGCTTTCCTGACTCTTCAGAAGTAGCTTTCGCCTCCTCGTACATCTTCTCTATAAGGTCATCGGCATCCACCACAGTTCCCTCTCTTGACTTCATTTTTCCTTCCGGCAGTTCTACCATACCATAGGAAAGGTGGAAAATGTCGTCCGCCCATTTGAAGCCGAGTTTCTTGAGAATAAGCTTGAGCACCTGGAAATGATAATTCTGCTCATTTCCTACCACATAGACATGCTCGTCGAGATTATACTCTGAGAAACGTCTCTCTGCTGTTCCCAAGTCCTGGGTCATATACACTGATGTTCCGTCGCTACGGAGAAGAAGTTTTCTGTCAAGGCCGTCAGCAGTGAGGTCACACCAGACTGAGCCGTCCGGATCCTTCACGAAAACGCCCATATCCAGACCTTTCTGCACCAGTTCTTTACCGAGAAGATATGTATCTGACTCGAAATATGTCTTGTCGAAAGAAATGCCGAGGGCCTTGTAGGTCTCATCGAAACCTTCCATAACCCATCCGTTCATCTTCTTCCACAAATCACGCACTTCCTTGTCACCCTGCTCCCACTTCACAAGCATTTCGTGAGCCTCTTTCAGGCAAGGAGCCTCTTTCTCGGCTTCTTCCTTGCTCATTCCGCCGCTTACGAGAGCATCCACTTCTTTCTTGTAGATGTCATTGAACATCACATAGCAGTCGCCTACCAGATGGTCGCCCTTCTTGCCGGAAGACTGAGGTGTCTCGCCATTGCCGGCCTTCAGCCAGGCAAGCATCGACTTGCAGATATGGACGCCGCGGTCATTGACCAATGTCACCTTCATGACATTGTTTCCGCAGGCCTTCAACAGTCTTGAAACGGAGTCTCCCAAGAGATTGTTCCTGATATGGCCGAGGTGAAGCGGCTTGTTGGTGTTAGGGGAAGAGAACTCCACCATAATGTTCTTTCCTGTGCTCGGCAGGGTTCCGAAATTCTCTGCTGTAGCTATTTCAGCAAAAAGCTCGTTCCAGTAAACCTGCGAGAAAAGGAGATTCAGATAGCCCTTCACGCTGTTGTAGCCTGCAATCTCAGGGACATTGGTCTTGAGCCACTCTCCTATCGCATTTCCGGTATTGTCCGGTGAAGCATGTGTAATACGCAAAAGAGGGAAGACAACTAACGTGTAGTCGCCTTCGAACTCTTTTCTTGTAACCTGTATCTGGAGGGAAGATGCATCGACATCTGCTCCGTAAACGCTTTTTATGGCCTCAGCGGCCTTATTCTGAATAAATGATTCCGGTGTCATCTTAAAGCAAACCTAAAATTATCCAAGATACCCTTTGAGGAGTTTGCTTCTTGACGGACTCTTGAGCCTTCTGATAGCTTTCTCCTTGATTTGACGTACTCTCTCCCTTGTGAGGCCGAACCTCTCTCCGATTTCCTCGAGCGTCATTTCCTGACATCCGATTCCGAAGAAAGATTTGATGATCTCACGCTCCCTGCTGGACAATGTGGACAGAGCCCTCTCTATTTCAGTATTGAGAGACTCATTCACCAGTCCTCTGTCAGCACTTGGAGAATCTGTGTTAGGAAGCACATCCAGCAGACTGTTGTCCTCTCCCTCAACGAAAGGAGCATCCACCGAAACATGTCTTCCTGAAACTCTGAGCGTATCAGATATCTTGTCCTTAGGGACATCGATCATCTCTGAAAGCTCGTCGCTTGACGGCTGCCTTTCATTTTCCTGCTCGAATTTCGACAGCGCCTTGTTTATCTTGTTGAGCGAACCCACCTGGTTCAGAGGAAGTCTCACGATTCGGGACTGCTCAGCCAATGCCTGAAGAATCGACTGACGAATCCACCATACGGCGTAGGAGATGAATTTGAATCCCCTCGTCTCATCGAATTTCTCAGCAGCCTTGATAAGTCCCAGATTTCCCTCATTGATAAGGTCAGGGAGACTCAAGCCCTGATTCTGGTACTGTTTCGCAACAGAAACCACAAATCTCAAGTTCGCTCTTGTAAGCTTCTCCAATGCTCTCTGATCACCTTTTCTGATTCTCTGGGCAAGTTCCACCTCTTCTTCCGGCGAAACCAGCTCCTCTCTACCGATCTCCTGGAGATACTTGTCCAGGGAGGCACTCTCACGATTGGTGATCGACTTGGTAATTTTAAGTTGTCTCATATACGTTTTTTACTCTTTGCCGAACGCAAAGTAGGACGCCTTGCCGTTTCTGGTAACACCTTCGACATAGATAGCCCTCTTCGCCTTCTTTGCTATGTTGATTACATCTTCAGGGTCGCTGACAGGCTGATCATTGACATAAAGGATTACAAAGCCTTCCACAGCGCCTGCTTCCTGTACCTTGCCCGGTCCTACAGACACTATTTCCACACCTCTCTTGAGTCCCAACTGGCTTCGCGTCTCATCGGACAGTTTCTTCAACTTGGCGCCATAGAATGCCACCGAGCCGTCAACGTCCTTGGAGCCGGTTTCCATAGATGTACCCTGGAATGTAACCTCTACCGTCTTCTCCTTACCGTCCCGGACAATGGTTATTTCAGCCTTGTCTCCCGGATGGTACGAGCTGACTTTTTCCTGCACAGAAGAAGGAGTGGTAATCTCTGTGGAATCCACTGCGACGATGACGTCACCCTTCTGAATTCCCGCCTTGTCAGCTGCTCCTCCTTTCACGACCTCCTCTATATATACACCTTTTGGAGAAAAAAGTTTCAAATCTTTAGCTCTTTTGTCGTCAATTTGTGACATTGACACTCCGAGCAACGCTCTCTTGACACTTCCGAAATCGATCAGGTCCTCAGCAATCCTCCTCACGATATTTGAAGGCACTGCGAAAGAATAGCCGGTGAAAGATCCTGTCTGTGAGATAATTGCGGTATTCACGCCCACAAGTTCGCCCTTCTGGTTCACAAGCGCACCGCCACTGTTTCCAGGATTTACGGCAGCATCTGTCTGAATGAATGACTCAATCTTGAACTCACCCTGCTGATGAGGCATCTGACGGCCCTTGGCGCTGACAATGCCGGCCGTAATGGTAGAACGCAGGTCATACGGACTGCCGATGGCGATTACCCACTGTCCAAGTCTCAACTTGTCAGAGTCGCCGAAAGGAATGACAGGCAGGCCTTCCGCATCTATCTTCAGGATTGCAACATCCGTAGCAGGGTCTGTACCAATGACTTTCGCAGGATAAGTCTTGTTGTTGTTCAATGTGACTTCCACTTTGGTAGCGCCGTCCACCACGTGATTGTTGGTCACGATATAACCGTCCGCACGGATGATCACGCCTGAACCGCTCGCCTGCTGGTCTCTGGACTGCGGAGCCATCTGGTCACCGAAGAAGAACTTGAAGAACGGATCTGAAATCGCGGATGCCTGCTGGTGTATGGTCACTTTCACATAGACCACAGCATCTACGGCAGACTCGGCCGCATAAGTAAAATCAGGATATTCCGTCGCTGACAAATTGACAGTTCTGTATGCTGAGCCGTCTGCTGCCAATGCAGCGGTCTCACCTTCGGATACAAGTTTCGGTGTACAAGCCTTGACTACACCGAATGCTGTCAGCGCGGCAACACCGACTGACGCCAGAAGATTTAGCAATGATTTGTTCATATTCATTGAATTTTAAAATTTCACATTCAAAGACACGCTGCAGAGAAAACCGCAACGATGTCCGTAACCGGGCAGATGAAAAATCAAAATATATGCCACAATTCCAGAAAATTACCTACCTTTGTAAGAAGCCTTTCTTCTTCCTGAGAAGGAAGGTCAATGACGGCTGACACATATTAAAAGATAATTAAAATAGCACGTATATGAAATTTGTCACATCAAGCTCAGAACTGCTGAAAGGACTCATGTCCGTATCCAAGGCAATTCCTGCCAAGACCAATGAAGCAATACTTGAGAACTACCTTTTCGTACTGGGGAACAACAGCCTCGAAGTGACCGCCTCTGACAAGGAAATCACGATGAAGACTTCCATCACTGTGGAAACTTCAGGCGCAGAGGACGAAGGCAGAATCGCGGTGCCGGCAAGACAGTTGAATGACCTCCTGAAGGAACTTCCTGACCAGCCGCTCACCATCAGGACCATCAGCGACAACCAGTTCGAATGTATCTGGTCGAGCGGTTCATCCACATTGCCTTTCTTCAACCCGGACGACTATCCGGAGTGCAAGAGCGTGGAAGAGGGCTTCAAGACTGTGGTATTCACAGGAGCAAGCCTCTTGGACGGCATCAGCAAGACCATCTATGCATCCTCAGACGAGGACAACCGTCCGGTGATGAACTCCATATTCTTCGACATCAAGCCGGAGGCAGCCACCCTCGTAGCATCTGACCTTCAGAAACTTACATGCTATACGGCGGACGACGTGAAGGCAGCGAAGCCTTGCTCGTTCATACTGAACAAGAGACACGCGGCCATATTGAAATCAGTAATAGGCAGAGACTTGGAGGAGATTACCATAGAGTTCGATTCCAAGACAGTCATCTTCAAATTCGACAACACCACGGTCATCTGCAGCCTTGTTGTAGGCAAATATCCTGACTACAGGACCATCATTCCTCAGAACAACTCCAACATCCTCAGAATAAACAGGCTCGTGCTTCTGAACACGGTACGCCGTATCTCCGTATGTTCTCCGAAAGGCTCGAACCACATCAAGTTCGACCTGACACCGGGCTCTCTGGAGATTTCCGCGCAGGATCCTGGATTTGAGATCGCAGCACACGAAAAGGTTTCCTGCCAATATGACGGAAGCGAGCTTACCATCGGCTTCAAATCCACCCACATCATCGAGATGCTCTCCAACATGTCATGCGACGAGGTTGTCATGAAGTTTGTGGACAAGCGCAGATCTGCTCTTCTCCAGCCTTCTGAAGAGGAACTGAAGACCGAGAAAGTATTCGGTATCGTAATGCCTATAATGGTAAAGTAAAATGGAACTGAATCTTGAAAAACCGCTCCTGTTCTTCGACATTGAAAGTACAGGACTGAATATCGTGTCTGATGCCATCGTGGAACTCAGTTTCGTCAAGGTATTTCCGGACCATCATCATGAGGTGAAGACGTGGAGGGTTTGCCCGTGGGACTACTCTGCCGGAAAGCAAAAGAGCATCGATCCGGGTGCCAGCCAGGTGAACGGCATCAAGGACGAGGATGTCGCAGGTGAAAAGAAATTCATCGAGATAGCTCCGGAAGTGGTTTCTTGGCTGAAAGACAGCGACTTGGCAGGTTACAATTCCACCAAATTCGACCTCCCCATGCTGGCTGAGGAAATCGAAAGGGTAAGAGCATACTGCAACAGCAGGCTGAAAGACCCGAAATGCAGCGAGGAGAAAAAAGCCAAAGCCAGACAGACCCTGGAGGCAATCGACATTGACCTGCACTCGAAACTGATGGTGGACGTGCAGACGATATATCACTATATGGAGCCGAGGAACCTGAAGGCCGCTTACCGCTTCTACTGCGGCGGTGAGGATTTCGAGAATGCCCATTCTGCGGAAGCAGACACATTGGCAACATATGAAGTTCTCAAAGGTGAACTGGAAAAGTACCAGGAGGCTGACAAATTCCATGAAGTTCCGCTCAAGAACAATGTGGACTTTCTTTCATCAGTAGGCGGACGCCCACGTACAGTGGACTATGCCGGAAGACTTGTGCTCGGAAAGGACAACGAGCCGGTCATCAGTTTCGGAAAACACCGCGGCAAGACTGCCAAAGAGGTGTTCGAGATGGAGCCGGCGTATTTCGCATGGATTGAAAACGGCGAGTTCACGATGGACACCAAGCGTCAGTTCGCACGCCTGAGAGAGCGGTTCGAGCAGGAAAAGAAGGAGGCGATGAGCAAACCGCTTGAAGGTGAAGCTCTTAACGATGCGCTTAGCAGACTGAAGGGAAAATTTGAACAGGGCAAATAGCCTCAATACTCGCGCTCCAAGGACATGAACATCATCGTAAAGACCGCTTCTGGCCATATCATTGTCAGGCCTGACACGACTTGGGAAAAGGACAACGAAGACGTTTTTCCTCAGGATTTCATCGACACCCTGACATTTGCTCCGGTAATGTTCGCAAGAGTGTGCAAGCCGGGAAAATGCATCGGGACAAGGTTCGCTGACCGATATTACGACAGTGTGAACTTCGGCGTGCTGCTCTATCCTGAAAATCTGATAGGGACAGGCAGTGAAGACTTTGCCGCCGCATCCTGCATTGACCATACATCATTCCTGCCGGCGCCTCTCTATCAGAAATGCGTTGCGCAGAACACCGAAAACGAGTTCGTGCTGATGCGGGAAGGAAGTGAGATATTCAGGATCAATGCGAGCGGGACAGGCAGTTTGGAGGCGGCTCTTACGGAGGCTTCAGGCAGAATTTATCTCAGGACCGGCGACCTTGTGGCAGTAGAACTTTCGTCACGCAGCCATCTGTGGTCGAGAGAAGACGGTATTGTCAATGTCCAGGGCACATTCTGCGAAAACCAGATCATTGACTTCAACATCAGGTAGTTATGCATTACGACATCATCATTATCGGTGGCGGCGCGGCAGGTCTTATGGCAGCTTACGGGGCCAGAACCGCATCGAAAGAGCGCCCGTCTGTCCTGGTCCTCGAGAAAATGCCGAGGCCGGGCAGAAAGATAATGATTACCGGCAAGGGAAGATGCAATTTTACCAATGTAAAGGGCTGGAGCGATTTTTCCGCACACGTAAGGTCTAATTCCAATGTCCTGAGACCGGCATTCTACAGCCTCCCTCCCGATGCGCTGATAGATTTTTTCAATGCCAACGGAATGGAATCGGTGGTGGAACGTGGAGACAGGGCGTTTCCGGTTTCGCACAGGTCCATGGATGTGGTGGATGCTCTTTATAGTGCGGCACGGAATGCTGGCGCAAGTGTTATGACAGATGCGCAAGTCACCGGAGTACGCATGGAAGAGGAGTTCGGAAACCGTATCTTCGCAGTGGAAACCGCTGACGGCCAGAGTTTTTCATCAGGGAGGCTGATTATCGCCACGGGTGGTCTCTCATATCCGAATACAGGTTCTACGGGCGACGGATATACATTCGCCAAGTCACTCGGACATAGCATAAAACAGTGTTTCCCTTCATTGACGGCACTTGTTCCGAAAGAGTACAAGCTTCCGTTGGAGGAAAATAGTCCTGAACTTAAAGGGCACGTGGACAGGAGCTCCGCGCTTTCCGAAACCGGAGTTGCCCTGTGCGGCAATTCATTGAAAAACATAGGGATAAGACTTTTCGTGAACGGAAGTGAGGTTCAGGAAATGGAGGGCGACATTGACTTTACTGACGGCGGTCTCGAGGGCCCGGCAGGGTTTGCGATAAGCCGTAACGCCGTGAAGGCGATTCTGAACGGCAGCAAGGTGAAAGTGGCGCTGGACCTGAAGAGCGGTGTGCCTGCCGAGGAGTTCGAGAAAAGAGTCGCCGAACTGTGGAAAGAAGTGGGGGCAGACCCGAGAAGCAAGGGCAAAAGCGTACGGCAGATGGCCAAGGTGCTTCTGGGCAAACTGATGCCATGGGAAATAATTCCGGGCTTCATGAAGTGCCATCCCGAAATAATAAGCGGAAGCAAAGGAAAAGAGACACTCAAGATGCGTGCTCTTGTCAATGCTATCCGCAACTGGGAATTCGACATTGCCGGATATGTGGGCTATGAGCGCTGCGTCATCACGGCAGGCGGCGTTTCCTGCGATGAAATCGTGCCTAAGACTCTCAGTTCCAGAAAATGCCCCGGTTTGTATCTCTGCGGCGAAGTGCTTGACATTGATGCAGATACCGGCGGCTACAATCTTCAGATCGCTTTCTCCACAGGTTATCTTGCCGGAAGGTCCGCTGCACTGTCGCTTTAGTTTTTCAGAACAGCTTCTCAGTCGCGACTCTTATCGCTTCAAAGCTTTCATCAGAGACTTCACTACCCTCTGCGCCTTGCTGCTCGGAAGTATCCAGACATATGCTGTCAATGCAGCCAAAACCACTGCGCAGATGGTGTTCAGCACACCGTGCACGAATATTATATCCAGGACGAAACCGGCCAGGAGCACAGCCATCACCACTCCCCTGAGCATTGTGCTGCGGTTGCCTTCCTTGAATGTAGCCGCATAACGGTGAGGATCAGACTCACCACCGTCGGCGCTCTCCAGATGACATGAGATATATCGCACCCGCCAAATGCTGGACCAGTCCAGAAACAGGTCGCACTCGCCTGTTGACTCCGGAAGTTCCGCTTCAGACAGATCTGCCGGCTTCAGGACCTTGCCATAGACTTCCATTTCAGCTTTCACCTGTCCTAAAGTGTCTCCAAAGTCGCTTTTGGTTTCAAACAATACCATTCCCGCGTCCAGCATCTGGACTTTTCCGTCAAACTTTTTCATATCGCTTATCGTATCAATTCTGTTTAGCCAATTTCTTATAATAATGCAAAGGGGCATCCTGAATCAGTCCCGGATGCAGGATTCTTATCAAATCTGAAAGAATCAGATCAGGACGGACAGCTCCGCTTTCCCAGAAGTCGTTGCCACCGCCCGGCGTAGTGCGCAAAGTATTGTTATATACATTGTCAGCGCAGCCGAACTTTCCGAAAACCGGTGACGAGGCATATAAGGCATCGAGAGAGTCGAACCATCCTGTATTCAGCCACACCTGCGCATCTTTCGACAGCAGATACGCCTGCTCCACGGAAACCGTTCCGGACTCTGATTTTCCAGCAACGGCACCGAGCACCTCTCCCCCGGCATCATGTATAAGCCGGGACATATAATTGTCGCCGCCCGGGATGTACCAGACATCGGAATACGGGACATTGACAAGGACTTTCCTTCGCCTATTATCCTGATTTACAGCACATTGCACTATAGCAGAGAGCGAATCATAATCTGCACGGACCGTTTCATATAAAGAATCAGCCACAGCCGTCTTTCCTGTCAATGCGCCGAAAAGTTTTATATACGAAGCCCGTCCGAGCGGATTGTTCTCCAGATAATCATTGAGCACCAGGACATTGACACCCAACGAGCGGAGCTTTTTCACGAAGTCGGAACCGGGCAGGCTGTAGGCTGTCACGAGGTCGGGCGACATTGACAATATCCTTTCATAGTCAGCCGCCACATCCGAACCGACATCAGCAACTTTGCCTTCGGCGAAACGCCTCTGTATCAATGTATCAGAAATGTATTTTATACCTGAGACACCGCATATCAGGCTGTCGCATCCGATTGCTGAAAGGCAGGCGATGTGACTGGAGGACATGCATACGAGCCTCTTAAGGTTCCTGTCCAATGTAATGCTGTCCTGAATGCTGCCGTCAGGATGGTACGTCCATATCCTGCACCCTGTTCCTGACGTGTCTATCCGATAGAGTACGCTGCCAGGCTTTTCCGTCTCCGTGCGGTGTGTGCACGAGGCGAAAGCGAGCAGCAGGACTGCAACAGACATGAACCGGAACAATCTCATAAGGCCTAGAGTGAATCAGGATAGTTTATATCCATACAGAATTTAGGGACCTCCGGATTTGCATCACAATGGCTGTCCCTGACTGCGGACCACATTGACCTGACTATCTCAGGATGCGAAGCAGCAACATCGTTCTGCTCCTGCGGGTCATCATTGAGATTGTACAGTTCCATTTCTGAGTTGCCCTTCAGGACTTTGCGCACGATGCCTTTCCATTCTCCCATCCTGACTGCCACCCAGCCCTTGGATGCCGGAAATTCCCAGTAAAGGTATTCGTGGTCGCGCTGCGGTGCCAAGATCATGTCATTGGCCTTGGCATAACGCTGTCCGCCACGAGTTTCCGCCAGAACGGTAGGCGCGAAGGAAACACCGTCATTCTCAGGGGCATTGACCCCGGCGATTTCTGCCAATGTCGGCATCAGGTCGGCGAAACTGGACATGCGTGTTATACGTCCGCAATTCTTGTTGTTGCCCCAGTGCAGGATGAACGGCATCCTGATTCCGCCTTCGTGCAATGATGATTTACCCCAGCCTTTACCGCATTTGAACGGGCCGCCGCTCTGGAAATACTCCATCGGAGAGTTGCCGTTGCTTGCCGGGCCATTGTCTGAAGATACGATAAATATGGTGTTGTCCCAGACTCCGAGATCCTTGAGTTTCTCGACGAGTTTGCCGACTTGCGTGTCAATGTGGGTAACCATAGCAGCATAGGTCGCGTGAGGGTATCTGTTCGGAAGGTACATTCCAGGGTTTGTGCAAGGTTCCTCGTCTCCGAGTTTGTCCACATAGTACTTCACCTCATCGGCCGGTGCCTGGACTGCGCTGTGCGGGACAGTTGTAGTCCACATCAGGAAGAACGGTGAAGAGGCATTGTCCTCCACAAACTTGACCATCTTGTCATACATCAGGTCACAGCTGTAATTCTTTCCTCCGTATATTTCGTAGTTGGCCGGATCGTATCTGTCCAGCGAGTCAGGAAATCTGCACCCCTGCACGACGAGGTCATTGCCAGTCTCGACTTCCACGCCGTTCTCCCATAGTTTCACAGGGTAGTATGAATGCGCAAGTGCCTGACAATTAAATCCATAGAAATAGTCAAACCCCATTGTATTCGGCAGAGATGCGCTTTTCGGAAAGCCAAGTCCCCACTTTCCCACCATTGCTGTCCTGTAACCGGCCGACTGCAGCATTGTCGCAATAGTCTGAGTTCCTTCTTCGAGAGGAAACTGGCCCTGTTCTTCCGGATTCAGGAACACTCCGTTCCATCCGAGGCTGTCTTTAGGGACATAATGTTCTTCATTTGCGCGTATCTGGCTGTGACCCATATGCTTGCCCGTAAGAAGACAGCATCTGGACGGAGACGAGAGCGGCGCTGCTGAATACATATCCGTGAACAGCAACCCCTGCGAGGCCAATGCATCTATGTTCGGCGTTTCGATTTTCTGCTGCCCGTAGCATCCCAAGTCGCCATATCCGAGGTCGTCGAAAAGCAGGAAAACGACATTGGGTTTCTTCACTTCCTGTTTCCCGCAGGCGCACAGGCTCAGTGCCGCCGTTGCCGCTGTTACAAGTTTTTTTCCGTTATTCATCAGTCTGTCAGTTTAGTGGTGTCATATTATCGTCGGGACATGTCCGCAGGCGGGCAGGAATTTGTCCAGCAGATCGGATTTGTCCAGTTTGATGAAGCAGGTGGCAGTACCGTCCGTGCAGCAGAAGTGTCCGTTTTCGAGGACCTGCCTGTCAATGATGATGTGCACGTCTTTTGCAGATTCCAGACAGGCGCTCAGGACCGTAGTGGCGCCATGCTCAGTCCCGGCTATCTCCATAAGCTTTTCGCCTGAGGCAAATGAGACTCTTGAGATTCCGAGAGCATGGCCGAACTCCTTGGTAATGAAAGGTTTGTCTGCAGGCATGGCATACAGATAGAAAACAGTCTGCTGACGGTTGCACAGAAACACGGTCTTGACTATCCTCTCCCCGATTGCCGCGTCGATATTTCGGCAATCCTCCATCGTTATTCCCGGATCGGTATCCACCCGCCCGAAAGGTATATTGTTCTGAGCCAATGTCTCATACACCTTCTTCTGCAACGGCGTCGCAAACACTTCCGGCGCCTCTCTCTTTATTTCACTAACGTAAAACACAGCACATTCTCTAAAAAAACAACCTTTAAAGTTAATGAAATAATTTGAGAATTGCTCCAGCAGCACCGGTTTTTGCTGAGGGCGGCTTCCGGCGTGTCAGAATGTTATTGAGGGCGTGGAACTTTCCCCTTGCCGGAAACGCACTTGAACTTGTAAGTGAGGGTTCCTGTCACAGGCTGGGCGGAGCGTTCGTCACGCAACACCGAATAACCCGAAAGATACAGGATATCATCCCCCTCCAGCCGGACATTCACCTTATAAAAATAGCCTTGGCAGCGACCGTCATCGGATATTTTCCCATAATAAGGGTCAATGCCCAGATCATAATTCCCTGACGAGTCCACGGTGAATGTCGGCGTATAAACACGCTTGTTCCAAAACGCGCTTGAAGTATTCAGGTAGATATCTTCTATCAGCAGGCTGATACTCACGGAAGTCCGATACGGCACCGTCATGTCTATCTCTATTCCGGTTTCATCTGTCAGGTCCGGCACCTCTTTCAATTCATCAAAAATCGAAGCGGAAGCCACGCCGTCACCATTCAGGTCCACCGGTGCTCCGTCCCATTCCGCGCCGACGAGTTCATACTCACCGACAAGCCTGTCCATCGCGGCACGTGCCGCATCCGTCATATCATACGAGACCTTATCCTTGTCACACGCTACCGCGGCCATAAGGGTCAATGTCAATGCAAGCACAAAATTTATCTTGTTCATTACTGTTATCTCTTTTTAAGGTCAATATAGAAATCCGCAGGAGTCATAATCGAAACCATGCCGGTACCGCCGCTGACATTGCTCGGATAAGGAATTTCATCAATGAAGTTCCAGGAACCCTGCTCCGAATTGTCGAATGCGTAGTCGTTCATATAAGTATAGGTGCTTCGGGACATTGACAATACACGGAAACAGATTTTCCCGTATTCGGCCGGCACATATTCGTCACGCGACCAAGAATTCGGATAATAATTATGCAGAAGTGTCTTTTCCACAGCCAGTTTCAATGTATATTCCTTATCAGCGAAAGTATTGTCAGTAAACAAGTTATATTCATTGGCATAATAATTATCCACGTCACTGGAATTGTCTTCCATACCTGTTTTCAGATTCCTGTACAGCAGGCTCTCGTACTTGTTGTCGAAGACGATGTCCCTGGAGGCCCTGCACAAGAACTGGCCTTCCTTGTATGGACTGCCGGACGGCACTTCTGAAGCCCTGTACTCTGATTCATAAGACATTACCATACGGTAGAAATTCCTTTCTCCGGCAACGTCCTGCAGATGGACCTTGGTCATATAGAATCCTGTCAGTTCGCCTCCTTTGTTCTTCGCCATGAATGAAGCCGTGTCCACGGCATTGACAACAGGCGACTTGGGAGCGACACCTGTCACCTCGGCATGGGCGTCGCCGGCATCGACCGTGATCCTGACCTCATCACCGGCATTGAAAGGGGCCTTGAACCGGATGGCATTGGCATAGTACGAGAACCGGTCCGGCTCGGTCACCTTGTCCGTAGATGTCGCCAGTTTGCCGTTCACGTAGCAGTCCAGATGGGCAGCCTCGACGGGTTTCACATCGTCATACATGCCCCAGGTAAGATAAACCGTATGCAGCGTGTCGCCCGCCACCAGATTTCCGTTCACCACGAGCATCTTCTCCGGGCCCTCCCTGCGCAGGTCAATGTACTCTTCACATGCGACAGACATCATTGCCGCAATTATTATCAATATTGACTTTTTCATGATTTCTAGAACTTATATGTGTAACTGAAAGAAGGAAGGAACAAGAGGAATGTCTTCTTGCTCAATGCCGGGATGTACGTGGTTTTTCCGGTGTCAGGGTTCTTCACTTCCCTGCTGTCCAAAGTTACCCAGTTAGGATTTTTGGCGCCATAGGCATTGTACATTCCGAAGTTCCAGATCCGTTCGCCATGACGTTTCTTCTTGTGGATGTTTACGCTGAAATCAAGCCTGTGGGACGGCGGAAGCCGGTAATTGTTCCTGCTTGAAATATAGTCCACCATCGACATTCCCTTTCCGTCCGGAGAAAGTGTGAGAGTAGATCTGGTGGAAACCGTCATCCAGTTTCCGGAGGCGATGGTCCATATTGCGCTCAGGTCCACTCTTTTACCGAGTTTCTGATTCAGGCTGACACAGAAGTTGTGCCTGCGGTCATACACGAACGGGAAGCGTTTTCCGTTGTTGATGGTGCCGTCGCGGAAGATGCGGTCGGTCTTGGACAATGTATATGAGACGGTTCCCATGGTGCGGCCAAGTGTCTTCTGGACATAGAGTTCCACGCCATACGACTGGCCCTGGCCCATCTCCACGTTCTCCTCCCAGTCAGCGGCTGAGGAGAATGACATTTTGCCGTCTTTATATTCAAGGACATTGTTCATCTGCTTCCAGTAGCCCTCCACTGAGAATTCCCATCCTTTCAGCCCGCTGTAATATGTGCCGAGAGAGACGATGTCAGATGTTACCGGCTTGATGTTCTTGGTAATAGGCACCCAGAGGTCAGTAGGGAGACTCAGGTTGCCAGATGTGAGCTGATGCACGTATTGCGACATTCTTGAATACGCTGTCTTGACAGCCCAGCCTTTGCCGAATGAGACCTTGACCGCTGCACGTGGTTCCGGACAGAAATATGTACGGCCATTGACCAGGAACAGGCTCAGATGCAATCCGGGATTGAACGAGAAATGCTCGCCGAAGGTCGTATCATCTTCAATATAGGCCGACAGTTCATTGCCATACAGGTTCGGACTAGCATCGTTCACCTTGTCGCTTGTTTCCTTATTCCCGCCAATGCTGTTGATGCTGCGTGACCTCTCCACTTCCGGACGGTAAAGGTGATTCACGAATTCGCCGCCGAATTTTATCAGATGGGTAGGCGCAGGAATATAGTCGAAGTCTATCCTTGCACCCAGGTCACGGATGCCTGACGTGTAGGAATATCTGTACTGCTTGTCGTAGTTCTCCGTCTCGGATTTCAGAATTTCCCTGGTATTGGTGACCATGTTCATCTTGTATGTATTCCACGAAAGCGAGGTATTTGCAAACAGTTTGCTGTTGAAGACATGGTTCCACCTTACCGAGGCCAATGTGTTGCCCCATTTGAGGTTCATTTTCGTATTCTCCTCTTCGTACTTCGTATATGGTTCATAGTCAGGGCCATAATACCTCGAACTGGACTTGTCGGAATCGGAGTATCTGAAATAATCGCGTCCCGTATAGAATCCGGCGAACAGTTTGTCAGAGTCGCTGAATCGGTGTGTTACCTTGGCATTGATATCATAAAAGGCATAATTGGCAGGACTGCCGAAAGCCTTTATCAACCTGTCGAACAGGAATGTGTGCATTCCGCGTGCGCTGAAGGACCATGTGGTGTTTTCACTTGCGATAGGGCCTTCGAAGTGGAGTTTTTCCGAAAGGAGTCCTGCTGATACCGAGCCGTGGAATCCTTTGGCATTTCCGTCATTGGTCCTGACATCGACGATGCTGGATACTCTGCCGCCATATCTTGCCGGGAAGGAGCCTTTGTAGAATGTGACTTTCTTGACCGCTTCCGGTGTAAATACCGACAGCAGGCCGAGCAGATGGCTGACATTGTAAAGCGGCGTTCCGTCTAGCATCATAAGGTTCTCGTCCGCGCCACCGCCTCTCACATAAATTCCGGAAAATCCTTCCATGCCGCCCTGCACGCCAGGCATCAGCTGAATGGTCTTGATGACATCGGGTTCGCCCAGCACTACCGGCATGTTCTTGATCATCTCCTGCGGGATTTCCATTGCGCCCATATAAGTGGACTGAATTCCGGCGGCCTTGCGGCCGACAACAGTCGAGGCTTTCAGTGAAGCCGCCTGGAGCAATGAGATATTTATAACCGTATCTCGCTGAAGGTCAATGCTTTGTTTTACATCCGCACATCCGACATAAGAATATGTCAGGTCAATGTTTCCGCACGGTATGGTGATAGTATAGTATCCGAATTCGTTGGTGACGGCGCCAATGATTCTGGAGTTTGCCCTCGATGACTTGGCTTTTGTCGCCGCGGAAGGTTTCGTCCCCGACGATATTCCTGAGGTCTTCCCCCCTGACGCAGCATCCGTCACCATCACCATAACTCCCGCTCCGATGAGCGTCTCCCCCGTAGCTGCATCCCGGATATATCCGCTGACTGTGCACTTGTTCTGCGCAGAAAGACTGACAGCAAAAAAGGCGGTTAATGCCGCCAATGTAAATTTTCGCATTAAATCATATTTGTTTAAGGATTCCTTGTCAAGCAATCCTCCTCATTATAACCAATCAACTCCCTGTCCATCCTCCAGACTGTCCGAAAAGTCCTCGCGAGACTGAAATACTCCGTACCCCTAACAAGGCCAGAAGCGGATTTTCGATTCTCACTGAGGAATATTTGACTTTTCAGACAGTCTCCCCCATCAACCATCCATATAGAGATGCAACTCACATAAGCATTGTTGCATCCCCACTTGCATTATTCTGCCGGATAGTGCTTCCTGCCGTGCATTTTTTGAACAACCCGCATGTCGAACTTTTGGCGATATTACTGATTATCAACAGTTTACGCGGATACATGAAAGTCAGGTTACCCATTTTTTCATGCAACCTGTCTTTGGCATTTCTTGCCAACATGCTATGTATCAGCGCCTTAGACGATACACGTAGAGCCAGGTTGTTCAGCTTTTCTCTGTCAGCCATACCTAACTGTATTGGAAATTATTTGTACAATTGCTACCTTGTGGAGAAAATGTAAAACTTTATGAACTACTGCCCTAACTGTGGAAAACCTGTTACAGGAGAAACTAATTTCTGCCCTGAATGCGGAGCGCCACTTAAAATCGCGAATTATCAAAACCAGCCGGCTTCAACCAATGAAGACAGATGGCTTATCGCATTGATTCTTTGCATCTTGGTAGGTTCATTGGGCGTTCACCGATTCTATACCGGAAACATAGTTACAGGTGTATTGATGCTTATAACGCTCGGCGGTTGCGGAGTCTGGACCATCATTGACCTTATTATGATAGCCGCCAACACCTACCGCGACGGTAACGGCAATACACTGAAATAAATATAACCAAAAATCTATGAGCTTTTGTCCAAAATGCGGAGCGCAAGTTGCAGATGGAGCTACGTTCTGCCTTAATTGCGGATACAAACTGAGCGAGACCCAACCTGTATCGACGCCACCTCAACCGCAACCACAATCACCCTCACAAGCTACGACGCCGAACTCCAAACCGTGTCCGGACAACTATCTTGTCTATGCGATTCTAACGACACTGTTCTGCTGCCTTCCTTTCGGTATAGCGGGAATTGTAAAAGCAGCTCAAGTATCAACCAAGTACCAGGCTGGTGACTACGAAGGAGCGGTTCAGGCAAGTGCAGATGCCAAGAAATGGAGCCAGACTGCTCTCATTTGCGGAATTGTATGGTTTGTAATATACTTTCTCATATCATTGTGGTAGTTGCTGAAGTTTCATTGTACTAGAAAGACAGTCCTGGCATTGGCGACACTGCTGGCAGGACTGTTCGTTTACATCTATGCCACAGTCAGCCCGGAATCAAGCAACTTGTTTCCCAAGTGCCTGTTTCTGCAGCTGACAGGTTTTCGTTGCCCCGGGTGCGGTTCACAGCGGGTTGTACATTCATTGCTTATAGGCGACATTTCCGCAGCATTCAGGTACAATGCGTTCATGGTACTTATGATACCGTACATCATAGTTCTGATAACCGCATATCTTCTACGCAAGAAGCACCCGAAGTTATATCTTGTCGTGTGCCACCGGTCGATAATCATTACAATATTCATCTTGGTAATCCTCTGGTGGATTCTCCGTAACATCTACGGCTGGTAATCCCACATGCAAATGGACTGCGTGTCACAGACCGGTCGGCACAAAGGATTGGCTTTTGCGGCTTACTTGTGTTGATTGAAATGAAATTTTGCTACGCGAGAATGTTTTTTCGAACCTATGAGCATATCGCCAAAGCCATAAAAGTACTTATAACTTATTGAGTTATAATTTATTATATAGATTTAAGCTTGTTTTTCAATATGCTCACTCCCATAAAAAAACAGGGTGATGAGCATATTCACATTCTGCTTTAAATCGGTATAATCAATTGGATATCAGTTCTTTATGTGGATATTCTTAGGTTCGTCTGGATGCTCATTGGTTCAGAAATCACATATGGCGACGCTCTTTCTATCCTCTATGAAGTTCACGTCAAAGGCAATCACGCAGATGGAGACAAGGTTCTTCAGAAGAAATCGTGTCACGAAATCACGCCGGCAGCGGCAAAAGCCCGCTCCGCTCAGGTGCTTCGCAATTCGCCTCGGGCGCACTATGAAATGCAAACCAACCGGGATTTTACGTTGACCCATTGGTCCCTCATTAGAGTATGTTCGTGACGGAGAAACACAAAAAAGCCCCGGAGTAAAACTCCGAGGCTTCGTGATCCCAATAGGATTCAAACCTATAACCTTTTGATCCGTAGTCAAATGCTCTATTCAGTTGAGCTATGGGACCATACCAGGTACTAAGACCTTGTTATGCTTCTGCTGGTGCGTTTTCTTCCTTAACCATCACAAGCTTCTTCTCCTTAATTCTGGCCTTTTTACCAGAAAGCTTTCTGAGATAGAAGATTCTCGCTCTGCGAACGTGACCAACCTTGTTGACCTCAATTGACTCGATAAATGGAGACTGGAACGGGAAGATTCTCTCTACACCGACACCACCTGAAATCTTGCGGACAGTGAATGTCTTGGTGAATGGGGTTGCACCACTGATCTGGAGAACTACGCCTCTGAACTTCTGGAGTCTCTCTTTATCACCCTCTTTAATTCTATAAGTAACGGTGATGGTATCACCACCTTTGAACTTAGGGAAAGATGCAGCTTTGTCGTTTACAAATGCCTGCTCTACTACTTTAATCAAATCCATTTTCTAAAATAATTTTTGCGCAACGTTACTTGAATTACAACGACAAGTAAGAGGTTACCTCGTTAATGGGACTGCAAATGTACGTACTTTTTTTGAATCTGCAAATTATTTTAGAAATTTTCTTTCATTTTATCGAAAAGATTTCTGTCTTCTCTGCTGAGATTAGGCACGAAGGAGTCACTTCCGCGCATTGATTCAAGTGCGGACTTCTCGTCACTCTTGAGTTTCTTAGGCAGCCATACGAGATACTTCACGTACAGGTCACCCACTCCGGAGCCATATCCCTTGACAGCAGGCAGGCCCATGCCTCTGAGTCTGACAATCGTGCCGGACTGGGTACCAGGCTCAATCTTGATCTTGTAATTGCCGTCAAGACAAGGGACAGTGGTCTCACCACCGAGAATGGCGTCAGTTACTGATATTATCTTGGTGTAGAACAGATTCTTGCCGTCACGTTTGAGAGAATCGTGCGGAATCTCCTCAATGACCACGAGCAGGTCTCCGTTCACGCCACCGGATTTGGCTGAATGTCCCTGTCCCTGAAGCGTGAGCTGCATACCATCTTCCACACCGGCAGGAATATTCACCTTGATAGTCACTCTCTTGCGCACAAGACCGGTTCCGCCGCAGGAACGGCAAGGATTGCTGACAATCTTTCCTTCTCCGCCACATCTTGAACATGTAGTATAGGTAACAGTCTCACCGAAAATGCTTCTTACCCTTCGCTGTTCCTGGCCTGTACCATGGCAGACAGGACAAGTCTGTATGTCAGAAGCATTTGCGGCACCTTTACCGCCACAGTCAGGACATTGTTCATATCGGTCGATAGATACCTCCTTCACAGCACCTTTCGCGATTTCCTCCAAGGTAAGTCTCACTCTGGTACGGATATCACGTCCGCGCGGCACACGCTGAGCCCTCTGGCCACCGCCGAAACCGCCGAAGCCGCTGAACCCTCCGAAACCGCCGGAGTTACCTCCGCCGAAATCGAACCCGGCACCGAACAGGTCCTTGAGAATATCATTGATATCAAATCCTCCGAAACCGCCGGAACTGAAGCCGCCGGACGGAGCATTGAACCCGAACTGGTCGTATTTTGCCCTCTTGTCAGGGTCGCTCAAGACCTCATAAGCCTCGGACGCCTCCTTGAAATTCTCCTCTGCGGTCTTCTTCTCCGCATCGGTACCGCCGACCCATCTGTCCGGATGCCATTTCAATGCCATCTTCTTGAAGGCCGACTTTATATCATCCGCGCTGGCATTCTTCGGAACGCCGAGCACTTCATAATAATCTCTTTTTTCTGCCATATTCCTTACATCTCCTATATTAGAGCACAAGCAAAACGCCCTCTCTCACGAAAGAGCGGACCGACTATATTCCAACTACAACTTTTGCGTAACGCAGAATCTTGCCGTTCAGCGTGTAACCCGTCTCGATCACATCGTAAATCAGGCCCTTCTTGTCCTCTTCCTCTACCGGAACCTGAGCCACAGCCTCGTGGAAATCAGTATCGAACTTCTGTCCCTTGGCCTCAATACGCTCCAGCCCCTTGCTCTTCAGATATTTCATCAACTTGTCATATATGAGTCCGGTTCCCTCTTTGGCCGCCTCATCGCTGGACTTCTGGAGCAGCTCCATTGCCCTTTCGCAGTCATCCAGAACAGGAAGCAGACCTTTGATGGTATCGGATGCAGCCGATGAAACCAATGCAAGTTTCTCCTCAGCCGAACGTCTGCGGAAGGTCTCGAATTCAGCCATCAGACGGACATAGTCGTCCTTCTCCTTGGCGAGCTTGTCCAATGCCTCTTTCTCAGCCTTCTGGGCAGCCTCCAGCTTTTCTGTCAATTCCTTGCATTCAGAATGTTTTCCGCAGGACTCCTCTTCCTCCTGCTTGTCACAATGGCAATCGGATTTTTTGTCAGTGCCTTCGCATTGACATTCATTTTCCGCCTGCTTTTCTTTCTTCTTTATTTCTTCGTCTTTTTGCTTTTTCATATCTTTTCAACCTTTTATATTTCTTCGAAAACAACCCGCACAGAGTCGCTATTATAATCACCCACAACATGTTACACGGGCAGTTTGTGCTGGGTTATCAACAAACTGCCCGCTATTGTTTCAGCAAATTGTCTGCCATCGTACAAGACTGACATTTTGTCAATGCCATTGAAAATCAGCCACGGACAGACAGGTCGCCCAAAATGTTGTTATGCAAGAAGCTTCGCCGCTGCCACTGCGCAGTTGATACCGTCAATGGCGGAAGAAACGATTCCTCCAGAATATCCTGCACCTTCGCCGCAAGGGAAAAGGCCAGGCACCTGAGGACATTGATACGAATCGGCATCCCTGACGATTCTAACAGGAGAAGAAGTCCTGGATTCCACACCCAAAAGAAGCGCATCCTCCGTATAATATCCGCGCATCTTATTGTTGATCAGCGGGAAAACCTTCTGGAGACGGGATGCCACGCACTCAGGAAGAAGCTCGTACAATGGTGCAGAAACCACTCCAGGACGATAAGAAGTCTCAGGAAGGTCCTCCGACATCTGTTCCTCACAGAAATCCACCATCCTCTGGGCAGGCGCCGCGAAGCGGTTCACTTCCCCGTTTTCATCCGGAACAGCGTGGGCAGCAGCGTAATCATACATCTTCTTCTCCACGTCGTGCTGGAAATTCAGCAATGCGAAAGTACCGTACTTCTTATATTCTTCAGGCACATCATCAGGCTCCACAGAAACGACTACACCAGCATTGGCCCACTTGGAATTGCGGGCAGAATTGGACATGCCGTTGAGCACAGTATAGCCGTCCTCCGTAGATGACGGAACCAGGATTCCTCCCGGACACATACAGAACGAGAACACTCCCCTGTCATCCACCTGCTCCACGAAAGAATACTCGGCAGCCGGCATACCCGGCTCCCACTGTCCGCGGTATCTGATCTTGTTTATCAAATCCTGAGGATGTTCCACTCGCACGCCCATTGCAAATCCTTTGGCCTGCAGTTCCCAGCCCTTCTTGTCGAACAGCTCGTAAATATCTCTTGCAGAATGGCCTGTAGCGAGGATTACAGCCTTTGCATTGAACGTCTTCTTGCTGCCTGCTGCCTCTGCACTGTCATCCACAGCCTTCACTGTAATCACACCGTCTTCGCCTCGACAGATATCTGACACGCGGGTCTGGAAATGATATTCTCCACCATGTTCCAGAACACATTCCCTGATATTTGCCACCAGTCGAGGAAGCTTGTCCGTACCGATATGAGGATGAGCGTCAATGAGAATGGACGGGTCAGCCCCGAAATTCACGAACTGATGGAGCACCTCCCTGTTGTCCCCGCGCTTGGACGAGCGGGTGAACAGTTTGCCGTCCGAGAACGTGCCGGCGCCACCTTCACCATAACAGTAATTGGAATCAGGATCCACGATACCCTTGCGGGAGAGTTTCGCGATGTCCGGTTTTCTGCCGCTTACATCCTTTCCGCGCTCCAGGACCACCGGTTTCAGCCCCAATGTAAGGAGTTTCAATGCAGCAAACATTCCGGCAGGACCAGAGCCCACCACAATCACAGGCTCAGCGTCGTGCACATCCTTGTATTCAGGAAGGTGATATTCCTCATAAGGCTCATCCTTACGGTAGGCCTCCACCCTGTAACGCACTTTCACATCACCTCTTGCGTCTATCGACCTGTGGACTATATGACAATGCGCATCAGCATTGACCATAGTAGGCTGGTAAGACTTTGTCGGGTCAATGACATTGATCACAGCATTAGGCTTCAGGCGCAACGCCTCTGCCGCAGCCATCCTGATATCATCCAATCTCGGTTCACGTCCCATTCTGCAGGACACTTCAAATTCTATCATCTTGTTATCGTATTATTCGTAAATCAGAAATCTGCCATTCTGGAAACCGGAGCCACGTCGAGCGGAGTACGCTCACCGGCAAGGTAATGGTAGTAACCGGCTATCGCAATCATAGCGGCATTGTCCGTAGTGAACTTGAACTCAGGAAGATACGTATTCCATCCACGTTTCTGGCCTTCGGAAACTATCCTGTCGCGCAAGCCGCTGTTCGCAGACACGCCGCCGCCGATGGTAACCTCCTTTATTCCGGTCAATTTCGCAGCTTTCACGAGTTTGTCCATGAGTATGTCAATGAGGGCCTTCTGGAAACTTGCGCAGATGTCCTCCTTGTTCTTCTCCATAAAATCGGGATCCTTGGCCATCTCGTCCCTCACGAAATAGAGCAACGACGTCTTGATTCCGCTGAAACTGTAGTCCAGGCCAGGGATATGAGGCTTGGCGAACTTGAACCTGTCGGGATCGCCGAGTTTGGCCAATTTGTCAATTACAGGGCCTCCCGGATAGCCTAGTCCCATCATCTTGGAACATTTGTCGAAAGCCTCGCCCACCGCATCGTCGATGGTCTGGCCGAGAATTTCATAGTCGAGCGGACTGTTCACTTTCACGATCTGGGAATTGCCTCCAGACACCAGAAGGCACAGATACGGGAACTCAGGATGATGGTTTTCCTTGTCATATTGCTTCACGAAATCTGCAAGGATATGCCCCTGAAGGTGGTTAACCATAATCATCGGAATATCCAGCGACACGCTCAACGCCTTCGCGAAAGAAGTGCCCACCAACAATGAGCCGAGAAGGCCCGGGCCTCTGGTGAACGCTATCGCAGTAAGTTCCTCCGGCTTCACGCCGGCCTTTGCCAATGCCTGGCTTACTACAGGGACAATGTTCTGTTCGTGAGCTCTGGAGGCAAGTTCGGGCACCACTCCGCCATAATCTTTGTGAACCTGCTGACTTGCAATGACATTGGACAGAAGATATCCGTCCTTGATAACTGCAGCGGATGTATCATCACAGGATGACTCTATTCCGAGAATTATATCTGATCGTTCCATCGTATTTCAATCGTCTTTCAATTCAACCTGCAAATTTAAGAAAAGATTGTTAAATTTGTAAGTTATGCGGAATGCGGCCAAAATATTTTACTATATGACGGTCATTGCGGCAACGATATTTTTCGCTGCCCTGATTGCCGTACAGACTCCGGCCGTACAGACCCGACTCGCGGAGAAAGCCCTGCAGAGCATTGAAAATCACATCAATGGCAAGATCAGCGTAGGCAAAGTCCACATCGACCCGTTCAAGGCGATAGTACTCCGCGACCTCGTAGTCCTGGATGCCGACCCGTTCAGGGACTCACTCGACGTGGTGGACACATTGTTCAGGGCAAGATACGTCACCGCCAACTTCAGCATCAGGAGCATACTGAAAGGCGGCAGCATCAGCATTGCCTCCGCAAAAGTCACTGACGGACTGTTTTTCCTGACTGTAGAACCTGAAAACAGGGGCTGCGCACCCGAGGCGGACACCTCAGGGACCACCAACATAAAGAGAATCTTCAAACTCGGCGGAGGAAAGGACACAGAGCCTTCCGAGAAGGAAATCTTCAGCATCGGCAACGTGGAACTGGAGAACATGTCATTCAGAATGAGGAACTTCCGCAACGACGCATCCGATTTTCCGGAAGGCTCGATGAACTGGTTTGACCTCGACGTGCACGACATCAACCTGAAAGGACGCGGACTGAGGATGAAAGGCGGCATCATGTACGGCACCTGCGACCGCATGTCATTCACCGAAAAAAGCGGGTACCAGTGCTTCCTGCTTGCCGGAGACGCACGGGTAGGCAGAGGAAAGACCATAGTGGACAACCTCCGCCTCATCGACAGATGGTCCAACATCGACATCCCGTCCATAAAACTTCTCTACAAGAACACCGACGCCTGGTCTGAATTCATCAGCCAGGTAAGGATGGAAGGCGACATCAGCAGCAGTACAGTCAGCCTGCGCACGCTCAAATATTTCGCACCGGCACTCGACCAGTTCCGCATGAGCGCCAAGATAAAAGGAAAAGTGACAGGTTATGTCAATGATTTGAAACTCAGCGATATACAATTCGAAACCTGCGACGCGGACGGCTTCGTGGACTGGGACGGGCACAAGGGACGAGGCATTTCCGGAGAACTCAGCGGCTCACTCATCGGCATCCCGGACACAAGGACAATGCTCACTGAAGCAGCCGTGAAGAAACTGAGTTTCACGTCCCGCGGACTGGAAGCATTCATAAAAGGATGGGCACCGGGAGTGAAACTGGACATCCGCAAAATATGCAAAGGCGAAAGAGTCTCATTCCACGGAAAAGTCAGAGGACCGCTCAACCGCCTGAAAGTCAGAGGAAAACTCAATTCCGGCTTCGGCAAGGTCAATGCAGATGCAGACATCCGAAATGTCATCGACAATTTCCGTCCCCTGACGCTCAGAGGGGCAATATCAACAGAAGACCTGGACATCAGCAGAATCTTAGGCGAGGGCATTCCGGTAGGAAAATGCGACATGAGAACCGGACTTTCCGCCGTCATATCCGCGGACACGCTCGGAGTAACCATAGATTCGCTTAAAGTGGACGGACTGGACGTGCTCGGCTACAAATACACCAACATCGCTGCAGCCGGCACATTCAGCCAAAGCGCTTTCGACGGACGTATCGTATGCAGCGACCCGAACCTGAACTTCCTGTTCCAGGGTATATTCTCATTGTCATCCAAAACACAAAACGCTCTGTATCAGTTCTATGCAAACCTCGGATATGCAGACCTGCATGCCCTCAACATCGACAAGCGAAAGACATCACGCATGAGCCTGCGCACTCAGGCCAACTTCACGAGAGTCAGCGGAGAAGACATCCTGGGAAACATCCGCATTGACAATATGGTGCTTGAGGACGAGCACGGGGCTCACAATGTGGGAAACATCGAGATTTCCTCACACGCCAGCGACGACGTGAACCGTGTAAGCCTTAAATCCAAATTCGCGGACGGCTCCTTCGTGGGAAGCCGCTTCTTCAACAGTTTCATCCGGGATCTGCAGACAGCGACCACAAGACGGGAGCTCCCGTCATTGTACCGGAAGAACGAAGAGACCTGGGCCGGCAACTCATACGATGTATCGCTCAGGCTCCACGACACACGGGATGTGCTTTCATTTTTCGCACCTGGAGTGTATGTGGCCGACAGCACAGCCCTGAAACTCGGCATTGACAGAGACGGAAAAATGTCCGCCTCGCTGAACTCCAGACGAATAGCGTTAAGGGACAAATACCTGAAAAACATCAAGTTACGGATAAACAACGCTGACGGAAAACTGAGCGGAGACCTTCTCGCCGACGAGATTATGGCCAGACCGGCACTGATGCGCAAGTCCAGCGTAAAACTCATTGCCGACAATGATTCTCTCCGCATGGGCATCAGTTATGACAATGAAGAGGAACTCGCCAGCCGCGGCGAGCTTTTCCTCGACGGAATGCTGTACAGGGACGAGGACGATTCATTGTCATTGAAGACAATGTTCAGACCGTCATACATTTACCTCAAATCCAAGCTGTGGAACATCGCGTCATCCGACATTGACCTGCACGACAATCATATAAAGGTAGATTCGCTCAGGATTGTCGGGGACAACCAGGCGATCAATATAGACGGAGGCTGGTCGTCGGCAGAACCGGACACGCTCCGGGTGAGTCTGGACAAGTTTGACATCTCATTGACCAACTACTTCACCGGCAACGGGGAAATGGACATTCAGGGCCTGCTGACCGGGCGCGCCATGGTGACATCGTCCAGCATCCGGAAAGCCGGCATCCTGCTGAATCTCACCTGCGATTCTACCATGTTCGGCGGCCAGAGAGCCGGGAAAGTGAAGGTGGCCGGAGTCTGGGACGAGGGCAGGCAGGGCTTCAACTACGTATGCCGCAACCTGCTGGACGGAAAGAAGACATTCGACGCCTTCGGCAATTTCTACCCGTCAAGCAGGCAGGTGGAGGGAAACATTTCGCTCGACGGCCTCAATGCAGGATATGCCATGCCGTTCCTGAGTTCCCTGTTCAGCGAAATCGACGGCAAGATATCCGGAGACATCGCCTTCAGCGGCCCGTACAATGCACTGGATATCAGCAGCAAAGACCTCAGGCTGGAAAACACATTGCTTAAAGTGGATTTTACCAATGTCGGTTACATCACTGACGGCCCGGTATCACTGGACGGCAACGGCGTGAAATTCCAGAACGTAAAGGTCAATGACAGATTCGGCAAGACAGGTACGGTGAGCGGCGGCATCAGCTGGAACCATTTCCGAGACATGACTTTCGACACCAATATACATTTCAACGAGATGGAAGTCCTGAACCTGGCCGAGAAGGACAACCCGTTCTTCTACGGAGGCCTTTCCGCTACCGGAAACCTGTCTGTCACCGGACCGCTCAACTCGATTCTGCTGTCCGCCGATGCAAGAACTGCAGGACGTGGCGAATTCCATATCCCGACAAGCTCATCGTCCTCAAGCGGCAAATCCAACCTGCTGACTTTCAAGGAACCGTACAGGGAAATCTTCATTGACCCTTACGAGGCGATGATGGAAAGGCTGCGCGAAAAGGAGAAACAGGCCAACAGCCTCGGCATCAGGCTTCATATCAATGCCACACCGGACGTTACTGCCAGCATTGAAATAGACAAGGACGCGGGCAACATCCTGAGCGGCAACGGAAACGGAGTCATTGACCTGGACATCAGGCCTTCAGCGGGGGCGTTCAGCATAAACGGAAACTACATCATCACGAGCGGAACCTATCATTTCGTCGCATTGGGCATCGCCAAGAGGGACTTCACCATACAGAACGGCAGCTCCGTCAGATTCAACGGCGACGTTATGGACAGCGACCTGAATATCAATGCATTATACAAGACCAAGGCTTCTGTTGGCACGCTTATCGCTGACACCACGTCCACGGCAAGGCGGACAGTCGAGTGCGGCATTTCCATAACCGACAAGATCCGCAACCCGAGACTGGGCTTCACAATAAACATCCCGGACCTCGACCCGACTACAATGAACAAGGTGGAGAGTGCCCTCAACACTCAGGACAAGGTCCAGAAACAGCTGTTGGCACTGCTCATCAGCAACAGTTTCCTGCCGGACGAGCAGTCGGGCATCACGAACACGTCTTCAACAATGCTCTATTCCAATGTCTCGGAAATCATGTCAGCACAGCTGAACAACATATTGCAGAAACTGAACATTCCGGTCGATTTCGGGCTTGACTATCAGCAGAATGCAAGCGGAAGCGACATCTTCGACGTGGCTCTGTCCACGGCACTGTTCAACAACAGGGTAATCGTGAACGGCACCATCGGCAACCGGCAGTACAGTTCCAACACATCCGGAAGCGAGGTCGTGGGAGACCTGGACATTGACGTGAAACTCGACAAACCGGGCGCGCTCAGGCTGAACCTGTTCTCGCACTCGGCGGACCAGTACACGAACTATCTGGACAATTCGCAGAGGAACGGAGTCGGCCTGACCTACCAGAAAGAGTACGATTCCATAGGCGAATTCCTGCGCAACCTGTTCCGCAGCAAGAAGAAAAAGCAGGAACTGGAGGCTGCCAGACAGCAGGAGATACAGAACGAAAGAAAAGTCAGAATAAGAATAGAGGCTCAGGAGCCTAAGAAAAAGAGAACAAATGGAAAGAAAAAATGACAGGGGAAGACTGTTCCTGATACCGTCACCGCTCGGGGAGAACGACCCGAAGGAAGTCATACCGGAAGGAGTATTGTCAATGCTGCCGAAACTGGACACTTACGTGGTGGAGGCGACCAGGACAGCAAGAAGGTATCTGTCGGTTGCAGGGCTGAAAGGACATATACAGGAACTTGATTTTCACGAACTTAACGAGCACACCAAGCCTGACGAGGTAAGAGCTCTGCTGACCTTGTTTGAAAACGGGAAGGACGTCGGCCTGATTACAGAAGCCGGTCTTCCTGCAGTGGCTGATCCCGGCGCCCAGCTTGTAAGTCTCTGCCATAAAGAAGGTATAGAGGTGGTGCCGTGCTCGGGGCCGTCCTCCCTGATGCTGGCGCTGATGGCCTCAGGACTGAACGGGCAGACATTCGCATTTTCAGGCTACATTCCGGCCAAGACTGACGAGAGGAGACAGGCGCTGAAATCGATTGAGAGGCGTTCTGCCTCAGAGCATCAGACTCAGATTTTCATAGAGACGCCCTACAGGAACGAGTCTCTGTTTGCCGACATACTGAACATCTGCCAGAACAGTACCGAGCTGTGTATTGCGGCGAATATCACTATGCCTGACGCATTTATCCGGACCAAGACTATTGCGGAGTGGAAGAAATTCGCTGCCGGCAAGAACGAGGTCATAGGCAAGAGGCCATGCGTATTCCTCATTTTAGGACATTGAGGCATCCCTTTTAGGACATTGACATACTGCTATGACGAAAAAAGCATCATATATCACTCTCGGCTGCAAACTGAACTATGCCGAGACCTCCACATACGAAAGAAATTTCATCAGGGCCGGCTACGAATCCGTTCCATGGAACAGCAAGGCTGACCTATATATTATAAATACGTGTTCAGTGACGGAGCATGCCGACAGGAAATCCAGAAACATCATCCGCAAGATCCACAGGACCGCGCCTGAGGCGACTATTGTCGTGACAGGCTGCTATGCCCAGCTCAAACGTCAGGAAGTGGAGGCCCTGGAAGGCGTCAGCCTGGTGTTCGGCGCAGATGAGAAGAGTTCGCTGGTAAAGAGGACGTTGGATCTCATTGACGGAAAAGACTCGGCCGGACCGGCTGAAAATGAGTACAGGACAATGCCTTCCGACAGCGCCACTTTCGCGGCTTACTCGAGCGGCGAGGAGCGCACGCGTTCTTTCCTGAAGGTGCAGGACGGATGCGACAATTTCTGCGCCTACTGCACTGTTCCGTTTGCACGTGGCAGGAGCAGGAGCATAAGCATTGACACGGCTGTCAGCGAAGCTGAAAAGATCGCGGCCGCAGGTGTAAAGGAGATTGTGCTGACCGGGGTCAATACCGGTGATTTCGGCAGGAAAAGCGGGGAGAGTTTCCTGGAGCTGCTGAAGAGGCTGAACGATGTGGAAGGTATTGAGAGATACAGGATTTCATCGATTGAGCCGAATCTGCTGACTGAGGACATCATCGACTGGATCGCGTCAGGGACCAAGTTCCAGCCGCATTTCCATATCCCGCTTCAGAGTGGCAGCGACACGGTTCTGAAGGATGTGGGCAGGAAATATACCACAGAATTTTTCGCTGAGAAGATAGACTATATCCGCAGCAAGATGAATCCTAAGCCGGGCGAGACATATCCTGACGGCAGTTTGAAGCCTTCGGTGTTCTTCGGAATAGACGTCATAGCCGGTCTGCCCGGTGAGACTGACGAACTGTTCCAGGAGACGTACAACTTCCTCAAAAACAGGATCAGACCTGCGTTCATACATATTTTCCCTTACTCGAGAAGGGCCGGGACCCGCTCGGCAATGCGGAAGGACCAGGTGCAGGACTGCTTCAAGACCAAACGTGTGGAGATGCTTGAGGGGCTGTGCCGCAGTCTGAATGAGGAATTCATTGACTCACAGAAAGGTGTGAAGGAGAAGGTGCTTTTCGAGGAGAGCTGCACTGACGGGAAGATGAGCGGTTACACCGGCAACTATATAAGGGTGGAACGGAATTGGGACGAATCGCTCGCGGGAAAACTTGTGGAGGTGACTTTATGAAGGCGCGTCTGACTTTTCTCGGCACCGGAACGTCGCAGGGAGTGCCTATCATAGGGTGCAAATGCGCTGTATGCCAAAGCATTGACCAGCACGACAAAAGGTTCAGGTCAGCTGCTCTGGTGGAGTATGGCGGGCTGACTATCCTGGTGGATGCGGGTCCTGATTTCAGAATGCAGATGCTCAGACAGGGGGTTTCGCACTTGGATGCGATACTGCTCACGCACAGCCACAGGGACCATACAGGTGGTCTGGATGATGTCAGATCATTGAACTACATCGACCGAAGGGCTGCCGAGATATATTGCGAAGAGCAGGTATTGGACTCACTCCGAGAGAGTTACGACTATGTTTTCGCTGAGAAGAAATATCCTGGCGCTCCGGAATGGCACGTGCATCTGATAGATGAGAGGCCGTTTTTCGTGGAGCCTGGAGATGATGACAGGGAGCTGGTCTGGGTGCATGATGTCGGCTACTGTTACGTGGACTCGGACGGGAACCACATCCCGACTGACAACAGGAATGCCACGCCTGCCTGTGTCGCAGATGACATTGACTTTCATGGCGGACTTCCGTCTCCTACGGGAAAGGGGGTTGAGATCATTCCGATCCGAGGAATGCACGACAAGATGCCGGTCCTGGGGTTCCGTTTCGGTGACATTGCATATATAACTGATATGAGTCTGCTGCCGGAGAGCGAATTCTGCAAGTTGAAAGGGCTGAAGCATGTTACGCTCAATACGGTGGGCTACAAGCCTCATCATTCGCATTTCTCTCTGTATCAAGCCATTGACCTTGCAAGGACAATCGGAGCGGAGCACACTTGGCTGACTCATCTGTCTCATACTTTTCCTACATATCCGGAGTTCTGCGGTCAGTTGCAGGAGATTGCTCCCGATATTGACATAAAGCCGGCTTTCGACGGGCTTGTCATCGAGGGATAGGGGCCTGACTGCGACAGACCGGTTCAGGGCCGATGCAGGACTAGTTCAGGGCCTGTGACGGACTGCATTTCTTCCTTACGGAATCCTTCTGCGCCTGTCAGCTCTTGTAGGGAGGCACCTTGCCGGTGTCTATGAGTTTGCGCAGAATGGTCAGATAATCAGGCGAATAGGATGCGGACGGATCAGCAAACCTGGCATTGATGTCACGGAGCGTGTAGGCGCCATGCATCGTTTCATTGACAAAAGCAGTCAGCGCCTCGGCAGTCAAATTCTTTTCATTGACTTTTTCATTGACTATTTCATTGGCACCGCCGGATGGCTTGGCAGCGTCCTCGGAGGCTTTTCCTTCGCGGCAGATGTCGCAACGGCCGCAGTTCGCGGACTCGGTCTGGCCGAAGTACGAAAGCAGGAAGCGGGAACGGCAGGTGTTCTCCTCGCTCACGTATTCCACCATAGTTTCCATGCGCTTGTGCCAAGTCTCTTTCAACATCTTGTAGCGGGACGGGGAAAGCTTCACGTTGCCGGGCGTAAGGTGCTCACTGTGAAGGGTCAGCACATCGGCACGCTGCCCCGGAATGTATTTTATCACGTGCTCGAGGGAGAGGTTGTACAATGTCTGCCTAAGGTTCGGGACCGTGATTGAGCATCGCTGGGCCACGTAGTCTTCTTCGATAGGGACCGAGAATGAAAATATTCCGTCATAGCGGCGCATAAGCACTTCCAGGACGTCCAGCATGGTCCTGTCGCTGAATTCCACATCGTACAGGTCGTCCCTGTTTACGGCTATGCGGACTCTTGTCGGGGCCTCAATGTCCTCAGTATAAGTCCAATGCCCTTCTCTTTCCAGATATTTGATCGCGTAGTAGGCAGAGGAACGGTTCAGTGAAAACCGTTTGCAGAACTCTATGAGGTCGAACCGCACCTGGCATCCAAGTCCCTGTCCGTAAGCGAAATTGCTGTTCGCGAACACCTTGTGGAATATGTCCTCCATGTATTCCAATGACGGAAACGAGACAGTCTCTATCTGCCTTAGGCGTTTCACGTCAGAGGAGTTCCACAGCAGCACGGCGTATGAGTCCTTGCCGTCACGTCCCGCTCTTCCGGCTTCCTGGAAATACGCTTCCGGCGAATCAGGCATATCTGCGTGAATGACGAAGCGCACATCCGGCTTGTCAATTCCCATTCCGAATGCATTGGTACAGACCATGACTCTGGTTTTCCCGCTTTTCCACTCTTCCTGACGGAGCATCCTCAGTTCGTGGCCCAGTCCGGCGTGGTAGAATGAGGCTGAGATTCCGTGGGCGAAAAGCGCTGCTGCGAGTTCTTCAGTCTTGCTCCGGCTTCTGACATAAACGATTCCGGTGCCCTTCACGCCGTTGCAGATATTCAGCATCTGCCCCATCTTATCCTCGCATTTGCGCACTATATATGAGAGGTTAGGGCGTTCAAAGCCGCTTCGGATCAATGTCTTTTCACGGAATTTGAGTTTTTCCATGATGTCGTCGGCCACTTCCGGCGTCGCCGTCGCTGTCAATGCTATCACCGGCGCGTCCACCTGATCGCGCAACTCCCCGATTTTCAGGTAGTCTGGTCTGAAGTCGTAGCCCCACTGGGATATGCAATGCGCCTCGTCAATGACTATGAAACTGAATTTCATGACCGGGATGTAGGACTGGAAGAGTCGCGTGCCAATGCGCTCAGGGGATATGTACAGAAAGCGCACGTCACCGTATGCGGCATTGTTAAGGGCGAGGTCCACGTCCCAGCGGGTCATTCCGGCATAGATAGCTACGGCCTTGATGCCTCTGGCGTTCAGGTTCTGCACCTGGTCTTTCATAAGTGCGATAAGCGGTGTAATGACCAGTGCAATGCCGTCTTTCATAAGAGCCGGGACTTGGAAACAGACTGATTTTCCGCCGCCTGTAGGAAGGATGGCAAGCACGTCTTTTCCGGACAATGCCGTGCGCACTATATTCTCCTGCATCGGACGGAACGAGGAATATCCCCAGTATTGTTCAAGTATGTCTATCGGCTCCATAATATATTATTACTTAGGAAAGTCGTGGTAAAACAATTTATATTCCTTATCCTCTTCATATGGCAAATTTTTTGCATACGTTTGGGGTTGGAATTTTTACAAAAATACGAAAAATTAAGTCTGCAAATGTGGCAGTAATCATAAATTTGTCTTAATTTTGCAGGCGATTTGAAAAACGAAATCAGTTATAATATTTTAAACATATTATTTACATTATGCCAACATTGGATTTAAGCAAGTATGGAATTAAAGGTGTAAAAGAAGTCCTTTACAACCCATCTTACGAAGTTCTCTTCAACGAAGAGACAAGACCGGAGCTTACCGGTTATGAGAAAGGTCAGGAGACCGAACTCGGTGCCATCAACGTTATGACCGGTATCTACACCGGACGTTCTCCTAAGGACAAGTACATCGTTATGGACAAGACCTCTAAGGACACCGTATGGTGGAACACTCCAGAGTATCCTAACGACAACCATCCTGCTTCAGAGAAGACTTGGAAAGCCTGCAAGAAGCTCGCTGTAAAACAGCTTTCCGGCAAGAGACTTTTCGTAGTTGACGGTTTCTGCGGTGCAAACGAGAACACCAGAATGAAGGTTCGTTTCATTATGGAAGTTGCATGGCAGGCTCACTTCGTTACAAACATGTTCATCCGTCCTAAGAACCAGAAAGAGTTCGATCAGGAGCCTGACTTCGTAGTATATTGCGCAGCCAAGGCAAAGGTTGAGAACTATGAGGAGCTCGGTCTCCGTTCTGAGACTGCTGTCCTCTTCAATGTAACATCACACGAGCAGGTTATTCTCAATACTTGGTATGGTGGTGAGATGAAGAAGGGTATGTTCTCTATGATGAACTACTTCCTGCCTCTCAAGGGCATCGCTTCTATGCACTGCTCTGCAAATACCGACAAGAACGGTGAAAACACCGCTATCTTCTTCGGTCTTTCAGGAACTGGCAAGACTACCCTTTCTACAGACCCTAAGCGTCTCCTCATCGGTGACGACGAGCACGGCTGGGACAACAACGGTATCTTCAACCTCGAAGGTGGTTGCTACGCTAAGGTCATCAACCTCGACAAGGAGTCAGAACCGGATATCTACGGTGCCATCACCCGTGACGCTCTCCTCGAGAACGTGACAGTGGACGAGAACGGCAAGATCAATTTCGCTGACAAGAGCGTTACCGAGAACACTCGTGTATCTTACCCTATCTATCACATCCACAACATCGTACGTCCTGTATCACATGCTCCAGCTGCAAAACAGGTTATCTTCCTTTCAGCTGATGCATTCGGAGTACTTCCTCCAGTATCTATCCTCGATCCTGAGCAGACAAAGTACTACTTCCTTTCAGGTTTCACAGCTAAGCTTGCAGGTACAGAGCGCGGTATCACCGAGCCTACTCCTACATTCTCTGCTTGCTTCGGACAGGCATTCCTCGAACTCCATCCTACAAAGTATGCTGAGGAGCTCGTTCGCCACATGAAGAAGAGCGGTGCAAGGGCTTACCTCGTAAACACTGGCTGGAACGGTACTGGAAAACGTATCTCCATCCGTGATACCCGTGGTATTATCGACGCTATCCTCGATCACAGCATCGACAGCGCTCCTACCAAGACTATCCCTTACTTCAACTTCGTAGTTCCTACAGAGCTCAAGGGTGTTGATACTCACATCCTCGACCCTCGCGACACATACGCAAATGCTGCAGACTGGGAAGTTAAGGCTAAAGACCTCGCTGCAAGGTTCATCAAGAACTTCGGCAAATACGAAGGCAACCGCGCAGGCAAGGCTCTCGTTAAGGCTGGTCCACAGTTGTAATCACTTTTCGGCCAAGTAATCGGTTATCTCTATCGGTCACTTGGCACGAAGAACATAAACCGAATGAGGCTGACCCTTTTGGGTCGGCCTCGTTTGTTTTTACTGACGACTTTTGATTTTGCTTCCACCCAAGGTCGTCCGAAAAGTCCTTGTGAGACTGAAATACTCCGTACCCCTATACAAGGCCGGAATCGGATTCTCGATTCGCACTGAGGAATGTTTGACTTTTCGGACAGTCCCCCCCCACTTTTGTTTTCCACCCACATTTGCCTTTCTGACTACTTTTGTTTAGCTTCATTCCTTATCCGAAACTTCGTTCCCTCAGACTCCTGCATTCGTTTTCCACCAATCTTCGCTTTTCACCAATCTTCGTTTAAGGATCTTTCACGCTCTTGTTCCTCATAATCTCGTTTATCCTGAGTTGTTTTTCGTACCAATGAGCATATCGACAGTAGAGCAAGACCTGTCCAATCCACTATCCTACAATTAGTTACACACATTATAATCCAAACAAAAAGATGCTCATCCCCCTGTTTTTTTATGGGAGTGAGCATCATTGAATGCAGGCTTAACCCCGTATAATAAACTATAGTTCAATAGATTACAGACTTCATGCGGCTTTGGGGATATGCTCACTGGTTCCGTTTTCTGCAGAGACGTTTACAAACTGCCAAGACTGCAACTGCTGGCTACGTTTACTCTTCGACGGACGGACAAAACTTGACGGTGAAGGCTGTAGCGTGCGCGCTGGGAGCGGCGAAAATCGCCTAAAGATATCGAGTCCAGAGCAACGTCGACAACTGCAAGTAACACCTGAAGGTCTCGCAAACTGAAACAACAGCCGGCAACCTATTTAATCCCCCATCCCCCTCTTCGATGGGGGCACATCAGGGACTGCTGGCTTTCCATCGCCACAAGGCTATCACTGCACGCCAGTATCTGGCAACTGACGCGTGAGCGCCAGCAGCGGCAAAAGCCCGCTCTGCTCAGGTGCTTCGCAATTCGCCGCGGACTATGCCGCTGTCCAGCTCTTAGTCACAGGACACTCTGAATCCATTCTCTACGCGAAAGAATAAACTTTTTCCGAAATTGACCTATTGCTGGTTGCATACTACAAGTGATTTCCTTTGAGCTTTAAAGACTTTATTTGCGGCAAATATTGTCTTTCCCATCGAATAAAACCAGCCTTGCACGTGCACCTAATGCAACTTTTTCAAATAATGCGTTTTCATTTTCTGAACACGGACAGTTTTTCCTTATTTTGCGTAAAAAACAATGTATTATCATTTTTGCACAAACGGATTGTTGAAAAACATCATTTTCTCATCTAACGAAGACTATATCTATGGAATGAACGCCATTGCTATCTGCAAGATACAATACATAGATGTCAAGATTCTTGCTTTCTGTCTTATGAATAATCACGTTCACTTTATTCTCGACTGCGAAAAAGACGATGGACTATCATTTATGAAACACTATAAACTTCTTATCGGCAAATACCTGAAGAATAAATATGGAACAGAACGTAATCTGAACGGGGCTGATATTGGGTGTAAAGAAATGTCAGACCCTAATTATTGTGTCCGCGCCATTGCCTATGTTTTAAGGAATCCGATGTCTGCCGGTATTCAGATTATGCCTGGAGAATACAGGTGGAGTTCCGCAAATTTGTACTTTGCTTCACGCTCATTCGGGTTACATAATTATACACCGATATCAAGTCTGCCTGTCGTCAGAATGAGAGAAATAACTGGAAGTCGTTGTAAATTTCCTGCTGAATGGCGTATAGATATTAATGGTATGATTTTCCCCGGCGACTATGTTGATTACAAGACAGTTGAAACAATATTCGTCCGCCCTATGCAGCTTCTATACTACATTCTTAAAAACAATGATGCCGAACTTGAAGCAGACACTGGGATATTAGCCAAAAGCCGGTACAGTGATGATGAACTTTGTGCGTCGAGAGATATCTTTATTCGTGAGAAATACGGAAAGAAAAGTATTATGCAGTTATCGGTAGAAGAAAGAATATCTTTAGCATCGATAATGAGACGGCGTTATGGGATATCTCTGCCGACATTGTCCAGGATTATACAAATAGACAGAGATTTGCTCCTGGGAATGTTGCAACTGTGAATTTACCGGCCTGAGGATTCACAGCGTTGGCAGTAAAGGAAAAATCACGATGTTGGCTGTAAATAGGAGTAGTAGTTGATTGGAACTATGAATGTTTATCCGGAGTTGTTTTTCGTACCAATGAGCATATCGACAGTAGTGCAAATAGCTATTCAATACGCTATTCTACAATCAGTTACGCAGCTTATAACCCAAACAGAAAGATGCTCATCCCCCTGTTTTTTTATGGGAGTGAGCATCATCGGATGCCGGTTCAAACCCACATAATAGCCTATGTCTCAACATGTTACAGGCGTTTTCGCGACTTTAGGGATATGCTCATTGGTTCCGTTTATCAGGGCGGTTTAGTGCTTTCCTCCTATTAGAGTCTATTCGCGCTTGACGAACAGTCCGAAGGGTTACCAAGGCATCATCAGATGCCGGGCCGGAGTTGGCGGGCAGGGAAAGCCACGCAGAGATGGAAAGCCCGTAGGCCCTGATGTGCCCCCTTGAAAAGGGGGTTAGGGGGATTGAGACATGACAGAGTCCCAATGAAGAACAACGGTTAGGGTGATTTAACACTATTTTACCACCTTGTAGTAATTCTCTTTGCGCGGGAGAGGTTTCGGGAGCGGGATGGAAGAATAGCCTAAGGACAATGCTCCAATTCCCATGTAGCCTTCCGGCACACCCAGCTCACGCATAAGCGACTGGCCTGCAGGAGTTGAGAACATTTCCCGCTCACGGTTTATCCAGCATGAAGCGAGACCTATGGAGTGGGCGGCGAGCATCATCGTGCCGAGGACCAGAGAGCCGTCCTGAACGGCATTCTTGTTGATTTCCGGAAGCGGAACAAAAACCAGGACTATCGTAGGCGCTCCGTAATAGGGATTTCCCTCTTTGCCCATGATTTCCGCGTTCATCCTTACAAGACGCCCGACAAGTTCCGGTGACTGGACTGCCACAATGAACGGAGACTGGAGATTTTTTCCGGTCGGGGCATATGTTCCGGCCTCAAGAACAGTCTGCAATTCGTCATCAGTAATCTGTTCCGCCTTGTACTTTCTGATACTTCTGCGACCCTTTATCGCATCCAAAACTGCATTTTCCATAATCATTCTGTTTATTGAGAAGTTGTTTTAAGATCCATGAGACTGGCCAGTAAGTCTCTCGCGCCTCATATGGCGAATATAGCAACTTTCGAAGAATATCCGTCAATATTCTGTAACATCCTGCCACTTCCGATGAATGACCGGAAATCATTTTTCACGTAAAGTGTAAAAAATTGGAAGAAAGTGGAATAAATTGTAAAAGTTTCACTATATTTGCGAGGAAAGGGCGGACTGTATCCCTGCACGAGTCGAACCGTCAAGTGAAGCAGCCCGGCCTGAAAGCGTGAAACCCTATTACCGATACTTGAAATGATGACATTCATCGGAGAATATACCGCAAAGACAGACGACAAAGGAAGAATTGTTTTTCCTTCGGCGTTCAAATCGGTATTGCCTGCCGAAGGAGACATGCGTTTCGTTCTCAAGAAGGACATCTTCGAGGACTGCCTCGAAATGTACACCTATGAAGAGTGGGAGCGACAGAGCATGGAAGTCAAATCAAAACTCAACATGTTCAACAGGGAGCACGCCGCTTTTTGGAGAGAATATATGAGAGACAGAGCCGTAGTCGAGCCTGACGGCAAGATCGGCAGACTCTCGATCCCCAAGAAGCTATTGGAATCAATTGGTGTAACCAAGGAGGTTGTGTTCTCTGGCAACGACTATAAGATCGAAATCTGGGCCAAGGAGAAATTCGAGGCCAGTCGCATTTCCAACGATCAGTACATCGTTCTTGCCGAGAAGATCTCTCAGCAGTAAAACAGGAGCAATGTCAGAATATCATACACCGGTGCTTTTGGACGAGAGCGTTTCAGCCTTAATCACCAATCCTTCAGGAATATACATAGATGCCACATTCGGAGGCGGTGGACATACCGCTGAGATTCTTTCACGCTTGTCTCCATCGGGAAGAGTCATCGCCTTCGATCGTGACAGCGACGCGATAGGCAACAGGATCAATGATCCGAGACTGATTCTCATCCGCGCCGACTTCAGATACATTCACAATTTCGTAATGTCCAAGACGCTGGAAGGTGCTGTCGGAGAATTCGACGCATCCTCATCTGACCTGCAGGAATGCGCCAAAGTGGACGGCATTCTTGCAGACCTCGGGGTCTCTTCGCACCAGTTCGACACCGCGGAGAGAGGCTTTTCATTCAGGTTCGACGCCCCGCTGGACATGAGGATGAATACAGAAGCAGCATTGACAGCGGCAGAAATCGTGAACAAGTATGAGCAGACGGACATTGAGCGGATACTGAGACTGTACGGCGAAGTGGACAATGCCAGAAAAATCGCAAGCCTGATAGTTTCCGCACGCAATGCCGGAGAAATCCGCACCACAGGAGAGCTGGACAAGGCCATAGAGCCCGCTCTTCCAGGATTTGCCAGCCACAAGGTACTCGCCAAGATATATCAGGCGCTGCGCATAGAGGTAAACCACGAGATGCGTTCACTGGAAAAGTTCCTGTCCGGGGCTGCGGAATCATTGAAAGAAGGCGGTATCCTTTCAGTCATCACCTATCATTCGCTCGAAGACAGGATGGTGAAGAATTTCATCAAGACCGGCAATGTCCAGGGCGAGGTGAAGAAGGATTTCTACGGGAACATCCTCGCGCCGTTCAAATCATTGACAAGAAAACCTGTGCTGCCGCAGGAAAGCGAAATCGCATCCAACACGAGGGCGAGAAGCGCGAAACTCCGGGTAGCGGAAAGAGTCAAGGAGGGGCAATGATATGAAACTGAGAGACTTCGGAAAGAAATTGAAGGACTTCGTGATCGATTCCCTCCGCGGCGAACTGCCGGTAAGACTGGGTGCTGTAAAATACTTCTTGTCTTACACTGCCCAGTTTCTGATGGTATGGCTGATGATATTGGTCAAGATCGGCATTGAAGGGACATTCGGGCGTGTGGAGAAGAACAAGGCTGTCCTCAACGAGCTCAAAATCTACCACACCGAAAAGATGGTGCAGCTCGCCAAGATGGGCAGAATGTCCACCGCATCGGAACTTCTGAAGGAAAAGAATTCCACAGTGGGTTTCCCGGTAAAACCGGCGGACAGGCTGGATGCCAAAGAGAAAAACTGATGAGGAGACGGCTATGAAAGAGAACAAAGAGAGAGAAAGCAATATCCTCAGAGTAATGTACGTGATATTCTGTGTCACCTGCATATGGATTGCAGCACGGATCGTGTACCTGCAGTGCAACTTCATTGACAGCGACCCTTACCTGAAATTTTTCCGCGCAAAGAGCAGGAAAGTGGTGGCGGAACCTACTCGAGGAGCCATATTGTCATCTGACGGAAGACTGCTGGCCATATCCGTACCTATGTACCAAGTTTATATGGACTGCACCGTCAGGAAAGAGGAATTTTCCGCCAGAGACAAACACGGGAAGCTGATTGACAAGCATGGAGAGGAGCACGAAGAGGAGTGGAGAGCATCAGTCGCCGACCTTGCCAAGGGACTGTATGCCATCTACGGCAAGAGCAGCGAATACTGGAGAGCCACCATCCTCAACGAAAGGAACAAGGGAAACAAATACCTGAAAATCGGCGGCACGATAGACCATGAGACGCTGCAGAAAGTGAAGGCCCTGCCTCTTTTCAACAAGGGCGGCAACAAGGGGGGCATCATCGTGACCAAGAAAGACACCAGACAGTACCCTTACGGCTCGCTCGCACGACGGGTCATCGGCTATGTGAAGGACAATGACAAGTCCAACGGGAACAATGCCATCGGACTCGAGGGCAAATACAACTACATCCTCCACGGAACGGACGGATACCGCTGGACCAAGAGAAGCGACAAGAGCCAGATTACCAACAGGGACAGTTCCTGGGTCAATGCGAAAGACGGATACGACATACGGACCACCATTGACATTGACCTTCAGGACATTGCAGACAATGCAATGCGCAAATACCTGAAAGAGGAGACGGTGATCGAAGGCGGCTGCGTGGTAGTCATGGACGTGAAGACCGGAGCCATCAGGGCGATGGTCAATCTCGTGAGGGACAGCACTTCAGGGGCATTGAACGAAACCTACAACTATGCTATCGGACGTCGTGGAGAGCCGGGTTCCGTATTCAAGACGGCAACCCTGATGAGCGTAATGGAAGACTACAGGGTGAAGCTTTCTGACGAACTGGCGACCAACGGCGGAAACCTTCCGTATTTCGAGGGAAAGAACGGAGACAGCCACATTAGGGATTACGAGAGGACCACGCACAAGAAGACGATGTCCGTACTGCACGGATACGAGATTTCCTCCAACTACATTTTCAGGAAACTCGCGATGGACCACTATACGGACAATCCGAAGAAGTTCATTGACAATCTGTACATGTACAAGCTCGGGGAAAGCTACGATTTCGACCTGAACGGATTTGCATCCCCGTATATTCCATCCCCTGAGAACAGGAGCGAGTGGAGCGGGACAACTCTCGGGTCAATGGCAATCGGCTACTCCGTGAGCGTCACGCCGCTGCACACACTGACATTCTACAATGCCATAGCCAACAAAGGCAAGATGATGAAGCCTTACCTGGTGGAAGACGTCGAGGAGAACGGAATAGTAAAGGAAAAGAAAGGGCCGTCCGTGCTGAACGGTTCGATCTGCTCAAAGGCTACTGCAGACAGCATAACGGCAGGTCTGATGCAAATCGCCAAGGAAGGGACAGCAAGCAAGATGAAGGGTGCGCCTCTGACTTTCGCGGGAAAGACTGGAACGTCCCACATCGTTTTCAGCGCGGGAAAAGGAAAAAAGGCTTCATACAAGTCAGGACCTGACCAGGCGAGAAAATACCAGGCGTCAATCGTAGGATTTTTCCCTGCAGAAAACCCTGTCTATTCGGCGATTGCAGTAATATACACCCATCCGACACGCCGCAGTGTATATGGAGGAAACATCCCTGCGCGTATTCTGCGCGAGATAAACGAGTACCTCTTCACGGCCGACAGCAGATGGGGCAAACTGATTGAGAAAGAAGGAGATATGCCGGTGATGTCCATGGATACGCCGAGGACCGCGAAGAACGGAAAGGTTCCGAACTTGAAAGGACTCGGGCTGATGGATGCCATCTACGCGATAGAAAATGACGGTTACAGATGCCTGTATTCGGGAATCGGCCACGTGGTGAGCCAGAGCCCTGCCGCAGGTTCAACATTGGCCGCCGGAGAAAAGATTACAATCAGGCTTGAATAGAGGCCTGGACATGATATAGTGAAGGATATGAGACTTGAACAGATAATCGGCAACTGCGGAGCAATCGACTGCCGCGGGGACATGAAAAAGGAAATCAGCGCGATTTGCAGCGACTCCAGGAAAGTAGTCCCGGGGTCAATGTTCATTGCCGTAAAAGGCTACGCAAGCGACGGCCACCGATATATCGGCTCGGCACTTTCCGCAGGCGCCACAGCCATAATGTATGAGGACAGGCAGGAGCTCGAGGCCCAGGTCAATGCCATGGAAGGCAAAATCTCCACAGATGAAATCGCATTTGTGCAGGTTGCCAATTCCCGTCACGCCGAGGCCATGGCAGCGGCGGACTTTTATGGCAATCCGTCCCACGAACTTACTCTCGTAGGAATCACAGGAACCAACGGCAAGACGACTACCGTCACCCTGCTTTACCACTTGTTCAAGGGGCTGGGATATGAATGCGGACTTCTTTCCACGATAGCCAATTATGTGGGAGACAGGCGCCTGGAGACGGCCAACACGACTGCTGACCCTATCACCATCAATTCTCTGCTCCGTCAGATGGCGGATGAAGGATGCTCATACTGCTTTATGGAAGTGAGTTCCATCGGAATGGAACAGGAAAGGGTTACCGGACTGAAATTCAAGGCCGGCATATTCTCCAACCTCACGCACGACCATCTGGATTACCACAAGACATTTGCAGAGTATCTCAGATGCAAGAAACTGTTCTTCGACACATTGCCTTCAGACGCGTTCGCCATCACCAACATCGATGACAAGAACGGAATGGTGATGGTCCAGAACACAAAGGCGAAGGTAGTGACCTACTCCTGCAGAAGCATCGCCGACCACACTTGCCGGATTATCGAAGAAGGATTCGACGGGATGCAGCTAAGAATCGACGGCCAGGAAGTATGGACCAGACTGATCGGACAGCACAATGCCTACAATCTTCTCGCCATCTACACTGCCGCAATATGCGTGGGCGCAGACCGTGACGAGGCATTGGTCCAGCTCAGCAGACTGGAATCGGCGAAAGGACGTCTGGAAACGCTCCACGGCCCTCACAAGCTCGCTGTCATCATTGATTATGCACATACTCCTGACGCGATGGAGAACGTGCTCAAGACTCTCAGGGACATTGGCCCGAAAAAACATATCATCTGCCTTTTCGGCTGCGGCGGCGACAGGGACAAGACCAAGCGCCCGGAGATGGCACAGGTGGCGGAAAAATATGCTGACAGAATCTTCGTGACATCAGACAACAGCCGTACCGAGAAGACGGAAGACATATTGGAGGATATACGCAAAGGCTTCAGCCAGAAAGGATTGGCGAAGGCATTGTTCATTTCTGACAGGAAAGAGGCCATCCGCACCGCGATAACGCTCGCACCGGAGGGAGCAGTGATTCTGCTTGCCGGAAAGGGGCACGAGACATATCAGATCATAGGTACCGAGCATCTCCACTTCGATGAGCGGGAAATAGTAGAAGAAGTATTCAAATCAATGGAGGAGCAGATATGATTTACCACCTGTTCGAACTGTTGTCAGACTACGACATACCTGGACAGAGGCTGATGGGCTACCTGTCATTCAGAGCGATGCTTGCATTCGTTACGGCAATGCTGATATCGTTCTTCGCCGGACGGAGAATCATCAGATGGCTTCAGAAAAAGCAGATTGGCGAGACGATCCGCGATCTCGGACTCGAAGGTCAGATGCAGAAGAAGGGCACCCCAACTATGGGCGGTGTCATCATCCTGCTTGCCATCCTGGTATCCGCCCTGCTTTTCTGCGACTTGACCAACATATATACCCAGCTGCTGATTTTCACCACTGTATGGTGCGGCGGAATCGGTTTCGCCGATGATTATATAAAGGTATTCAAGCACGACAAGGAAGGCATGAGCGAAAGAGGAAAGCTCATTCTGCAAGTAGTGCTGGGCTGTATAGTCGGTCTGACAGTGTGCTTCAACAACGATATTGTCATAAGAGAGAAAGTCCGCATTGAAGCTGATGCCGACAGCACCCATTATCTGCCGCAGGGAAGCGAGAACGTGGATGTGGACAGCGAGACCATTGTCAGCCAGAGCGGATGGAAGATGGAGAATATCATAAAGAGCACCAAGACTACGCTTCCGTTCATCAAGGCCCACGAATTCGACTACAAATGGCTGTCGCCGTTCAGCGGCAAATGGGGATGGTACTGCAAATGGGCCATCTATGTGATAATGATAGTTATAGTCATCACGGCCTGCTCGAACGGAACCAACCTCACTGACGGAATGGACGGACTTGCCGCGGGCACATCCGCGATAGTAGGCATTGTGCTCGGTATATTGGCATGGCTGAGCGGCAACCTCATAAACTCCAACTATCTGGATATCATGTATATACCGGGGACGGGAGAAATCGCGGTATTCATGTCGATATTCGTAGGCGCCCTGTTAGGGTTCCTGTGGTACAACTCCTATCCGGCTCAGGTGTTCATGGGTGATACGGGAAGTCTTGCCATCGGCGGCATAATCGGTGTCAGCGCCATTCTCCTGAGAAAAGAGCTTATGCTCCCTGTGCTGTGCGGTATCTTCTTCGTGGAAAGCCTTTCTGTGCTGATACAGCGGTTCTGGTTCAAGCGTACGAGAATCAAATATGGAACCGGGCAGAGAATTTTCAGGATGGCGCCGCTGCACCACCATTATCAGAAGGTGGGGATACCGGCCAAGATACAGTGGCCGAGCCACCCGATACCGGAAGCGAAGATCGTGACGAGGTTCTGGCTTGTGGGGCTGATCCTGGCAGTCGCCACGCTGGCCTTGCTCAAGATAAGGTAGTCGGTTTACCGACCGCGACCGGAGGGAAGCGAAATGGCCCCCGGGGGCAGTCCGAAGGACGGGGGTACGATGGCGGAACAATTCGCGCATGGTACACCGCTCTGACGAGAATGAAAGTTTAGAACATTGAAAAACAGAATACGATATGGACAACAAAAAGCGAATTGTAGTTTTAGGCGGAGGGGAAAGCGGAGCGGGCGCTGCAGTGCTCGCCAAAGTGAAAGGTTTCGACGTATTTCTCTCTGACAAGGGAGCGATCGCCAAAGAACACGCTGAACTTCTGAAGAAATGGGACATCCCTTTCGAAGAGGGCCATCACACCGAGTCATTGATACTCAATGCCGATGAAGTCATAAAGAGCCCGGGAATTCCGGACACCGTCCCGATGGTCAGGAAGATCACCGAAAGCGGCATACATATCATTTCAGAAATAGAATTCGCAGGCAGATACGACACCGCGAAGAAAATATGCGTAACCGGAAGCAACGGCAAGACCACGACAACCTCGCTGATCTACTACCTGCTCAAGGAGGCCGGACTCAACGTAGGTCTCGGCGGAAACATCGGCAAGAGCTACGCATATCAGGTGGCCACCGAGCATTTCGACTACTACGTATTGGAAATCAGCAGTTTCCAGCTGGACAACTGCTATGAGTTCAGACCGGACATCGCCATCATCACGAACATAACTCCAGACCACCTCGACAGATATGGCTACGATATGGAAAACTACGTCAGAGCCAAATTCAGGCTGGTAAGGAATCTCCGTCCCGAGGACTGCTTCATATTCGACTCAGACGATGAAATCACCATCAACCATCTGGACAAAATCGTGCTCAAAGCCAAGAAACTGCCTTTCACTCAGAAAGATACAGTCGAGCAGGGCGCTTACCTGAAGGATGACACCATCGTCGTAAAATACGAAGATGACGAGTGCGACATCTTCCTGAGAGACCTCGCCCTCGGCGGAAAACACAACATCTACAACTCGATGGCCGCTGCGCTCGCCGCCAAGGCAAGCGGCATTGACAATGAAATAATCCGCAACTCCCTCTCGACTTTCGAGCCTATCGAGCACAGACTCGAGCCGGTTCTCAGCGTGGGAGGAGTGCTTTATGTCAATGACTCGAAAGCGACCAATGTGGACGCAGCCTGGTATGCGCTCGAATGTCAGACAAGACCGGTAGTATGGATTGTCGGAGGAACTGACAAGGGCAACGACTACGAAGTGCTGAAAGACCTCGTGAAAGAGAAGGTCAAGGCCATCGTATGCATGGGAAAGGACAACCGCAAATTCCACGAAGCCTTCGAAAGCATTGTCGGAAAAGAAAACATGAAGGACACACTCTCTGCTGACGAGGCAGTGAAAGTATCAGCATCCTATGCGAAAGACGGGGATGTGGTACTGCTGAGTCCTTGTTGCGCAAGTTTCGACCTTTTCACCTGCTATGAGGACAGGGGCGAAAAGTTCAAGGCTGCTGTAAGAGACCTGTAAGTCCAGAACGGTTATGGGCATTGCAAAGAAGCGAAATAACGGGCTGCTGGAGCGGCTTAAAGGGGATAAAGTCATCTGGGTGATTCTCTTCGGACTCATTTTCATATCACTCTTGACGATTTCATCCTCCACATCCCAGCTTGCCATCAGCGAGCACGGTTCCAGAATCGATTATGCGGTAAAACAGATGGGCACCATCTGTATCGGCATGACAGCTTTGCTGCTCATCTACTATTTCTGCAATGTCGGAGTATTCTGGTTCTTCTCACGATATTGCTTCTGTTTGTCCGCATTCCTGCTGCTCTGGCTGAACCTTCATCTCAAGATTCCGAAAGTCTTCGAGGCTGCCGCCATCAATTCAGCATGGCGCGTCATCAAAGTCTTCGGTCTGCAGCTGCACGTGTATGAATTCGTGAAAGTATTCATGATAATGTACCTGGCATGGGCGATGCAGGCATTGAAGGACGGAAAGACCACATTGGCAAAGAAACTGGCGAAGAAGCTGCAGTTCGAGTGGCTCGGCACCGAAGCCGGAGAGCGCTACTTCTACATCATATTCCCTATTGCTTTCGTGTGCCTGATGGTAGCCGGAGGCGGCTTTTCCAGCACACTGATAATCGGAGTGATACTGTTCTTGACCGCCATAATCGCAGGTCTCGAGAAGAAGTATATCTGTCATATGATCCTTATCGGGGCCGCAGGTGCGTCACTTATATTTGGCACATACTACATTTCCGGCGGCAAATTATTCACCAGGGTCGGCACAGTCATAAGCAGACTGGAGAACCGCGATCCTCTGAAAGAACTTCACGCCGCGGAGCGGGGCTCATTGCAATTCCAGAACATCCTGGATGACAACATGCAGGAGATAAGCGCGAAAATTGCCATAAGCGAAGGCGGCCTGTTCGGCAAGGGACCAGGAAACAGCACACAGAGATATGTCGTGGCGGTGATGTACGAAGACTACATGTATGCCTTCATAGTAGAAGAATACGGGCTGCTGTTCAGCATATTCATAATGATATTGTACGGCAGTCTGATTGCACGGGGAGCGGTCATAGTGCGATACTGCGACAACCGCTATGTGAGGACACTGATTGCCGGACTGATTCTTCTGATATCAGGCCAGGCGCTTTTCCATATGCTTGTCAACGCTGATGCACTGTTTTTCCACACGGGACAGACACTCCCGATGGTAAGCTACGGAACCAGCTCTTTCCTGGCAATGAGTATCGCATTCGGAGTCATACTGTCTGTCAGCAGGATGGCCCAGGACAAGCTCCAGGAAGAGAACCGGCAGAAGGAACTCGCTGCAGCCGCAGAAAACGGCACGACTGAAGACAGCGAGGCGGAAAATGAACCAAAAACGGAGGAATGATGGAAACGAAAAAAGCATTGAGAATCATAATCAGCGGCGGCGGAACGGGCGGACACATATTCCCGGCCATATCCATCGCCAACAAGATGAAGGAACTTTGCCATGAAAGCGAAATACTTTTCGTGGGTGCTGAAGGCAAGATGGAGATGGAAAAGGTTCCGGCGGCAGGTTACAGGATTATCGGGCTGCCTATTGTGGGGCTGCAGCGCAAACTCACCCTCCACAATATCATCAATGACCTCCAGGCCCCGTTCAAGGTAATAGCCAGCATATGCAAGGCCGGCAAGATCATCCGTGAGTTCAAGCCTGACATCGCAATCGGCGTAGGCGGATATGCCAGCGCTCCCCTGCTGATGGCTGCCGAAAGAGCCGGCATCCCGACATTGATACAGGAACAGAACGGCTTTGCGGGGCTGACCAACAAGATTCTCGGCAAGAAAGCCGGCAAGATCTGTGTCGCATATGAAGGCATGGAAAGGTTCTTCCCAGCCGACAAGATAGTCTTGACAGGCAATCCGATCCGCAAGGAAATAGTGCCGCCGACAGAGCAGATGAAAGAAGAGGGCCTCACATATTACGGCCTTGACGCCAGCAAAAAGCACATTCTCATTACAGGCGGAAGCCTCGGAAGCGGGACATTGAACAAATCCGTCCAGAACTGGATCAATGACGGCTGTCCCGGCGGTGAAGGCATTGAGATCCTGTGGCAATGCGGCAAATACTACAAGAGCGCGACTGACAGGTTCATGGAAGAAGCGGCAGCCCAAGGCAAGGGAGGAGCGACATTGAAATACATCCATCACAGCGACTTCATCGGCCGCATGGACTTGGCCTACGCGGTGGCTGACGTGGTGATTGCGCGTTCCGGCGCCAGCACGGTCTCAGAACTCTGCGCCGCACACAAGGCAGCCATCTTCGTTCCGTCGCCCAATGTGGCCGAAGACCACCAGACGCACAACGCAATGGCTCTCGTGAGGAAGGACGCAGCTATGCTCGTGAAAGACGCAGAGGCGCCAGAAAAACTCCTGCCTACCGCTGTCGCGCTGCTTTCGGACAATGAAAAGATAGAGTCAATGCAGAAGAACATTGCAAAACTGGCAATGACCAGGGCGGCCGACATCATTGCAGAAGAGGCATATAAACTAGTCAACAGATAAGCATTATGGCAACAAGATACAAGAACATATATTTTATCGGAATCGGCGGAATCGGCATGAGCGCCATCGCCAGATACTTCAAGTTCAAGGGCCTTAACGTAACGGGCTACGACAAGACGGAGTCCGAATTGACCGACGCCCTGCAGAAAGAAGGGATCGACGTCCACTATGAGGACAATACGGACTTCATCCCGAAAGACGTGGAAAACACGCTGGTAGTCTATACGCCTGCCATCCCGCATGACATGGGCGAACTCGTGTATGTCCAGGAGCACGGCTACAAGGTTCTGAAACGCTCCAAGGTTCTTGGAGAAATCACTGACGGAGAGCGCTGCCTCGCTGTTTCGGGAACACACGGCAAGACCACTACAAGTACATTGACGGCACATATTCTGAAAGAAAGCGGCGAAGGCTGCTCGGCATTCTTAGGAGGAATTTCCAAGAACTACGACACGAACCTGCTCATGAGCCATACGGATACCGTAGTCGTGGAGGCGGACGAATTCGACCGTTCCTTCCTGCAGCTTCACCCTGAAATCGCCGTGATTACGGCCATGGACGCTGACCATCTGGACATTTACGGTGACCTCAACCACGTTCATGAGGCGTTCAAGGCATTCGCGTCGCAGGTTCACGGCACCGTCATCGCGAAACTCGGTCTGGACATCACTCCGGCAGACACATCCGCCAAGATCCTTACCTACCATTACAATGACAGTTCCGCTGATTTCTACGCCAGGAATCCGAAGCCGGACAGCCTCGGCTACTTCAGTTTCGATCTGGTTTATCCGGGAGGAGTCATCGAAAATATAAAATGCGGCACGCCGGGATGGGTCAATGTAGAGAACGGCATTGCTGCTGCGGCCATCTGCCTGACATACGGCATCAATCCAGAGAAAATACGTAAAACGCTCGGGACTTTCCAGGGCGTAAAGCGCAGACTCGACATCCACCTCAACACGGAAAAACTCTCATACATAGACGATTACGCTCACCATCCGAAAGAGTTGAGCACGGCCATAAGTTCGATGAGGGACATTTTCCCGGGAAGAAAGCTGACCGCGGTTTTCCAGCCTCACCTCTTCACCCGCACCCGCGATTTTGCTGACGGGTTCGCCGAGGCACTGAGCAAGGTGGACAAGCTCATCCTTCTGGACATTTACCCTGCAAGGGAAGAACCGATACCGGGAGTCACCTCCGAAATCATCTTCGACAAGGTCACTGCTCCTGAAAAAGTGCTGCTGAAGAAAGAAGAACTGATGGATTACCTGGCCAAAGAGCCTCTCGACGTGCTCATCACATTCAGTGCAGGCAACATTGACAGATTCATCGGACCGATAACGGAACTGCTGAGAAAGAGACTGTAAAGATGAATTTCAAGGCCCACATAAAATACATTGTCGCAGGACTGCTTCTTGCGGGCATTGCCGGAATACTGTTCGTTTCCGGAAGGGAGCACCATGCCGGAATTCAGACGACCACCTGTTCTTCCATAGTGGTCGAATTCAGCGACGACATGAATTTCATCAATGCTGACGACGTGAAGGGCTACATTGCCAAAGGCTATGGAAACTGTTCCGGGAAAAGGCTTGAGGAAATAGATCTCGGCAAAATCGAGGAGGTCCTGGACAAGAAGAGCGCAATAAAGAAAAGTGAGGCCTACACCACAACAGACGGCACATTGCACATAATGATTTCGCAGCGGAAGCCGGTCGTGAGATTCGTTTCCGACAAGGGAGGATGGTACGCAGACGAGACCGGATTCATATTCCCGCTGCAGAAGAAGTTCACTTCAAGAGTGCCTATTGTGGACGGGGCCATTCCGCTGGATATCAGCAGGGACTACAAGGGTCTGCCGAAAACGAAATACGAAAAGGCCTGGGTGGAAGGCATCCTGGAATTCGTGCAGTATCTGAATGACAACAGGAAATGGAGGGATGCCGTGGCGCAGATTCACGTGGCAGGGAACGGGCATCTCGTGATCGTCCCGAGAAACGGACGCGAGAAGTTTGAAATCGGACGGCCTGACGAATTCAAGAAGAAGTTTGCTAAAATCGAAGATTATTATAAATTTATCGTGCCTGAGAAAGGGGCTGACGCATATACCAAGGTCAATGTATCCTTCGACGGACAGATAGTTTGCAGAAAATAAAGAACTCTAATATGGAAACAGATAGAATCACTGAAAGAATTATAGCAGCCGTGGATATGGGCTCCAGCAAGATTTCGCTCGGAGTGGCGCTGGTAGAAGGAAACAACACGAAAATTCTGTTCCACAGATCGCTTCCGTCAGACGGTGTTGTCGGAAGTGAGGTCATAAACCCTACCAAGGCCAAAACAGTTCTCGGGAAACTCATCAGACAGGCTGAGGAAGAACTGAGCATCAAGATAAAACAGGCGGTAGTGGCATTACCGAAATGCAATATCCGTAAAATGGATGCCACAGGGACAATGAGCAGGAGCAATCCTGAAGACTGCATCTGCGAGGAGGAGGTCAATGCCACAAAGGACCTTGCCGAAGTGAAGCTGGAAGAACAGATCAGCAACAAAGAACGCATTTACGGTGCGATAGCCCAGTCATTCTCGACAGACGACTATATCCAGCAGATAGAGAACGACATTATCGGCATGACCGGCGAAACGCTGACCGGCAATTTCAAGGTGTTCATCGGCAGGAACACTCCTGTAACCAATCTCACCAGGATGTTCAATGAATTGGGCATCGGCATTGCCAGGGTCTATTTCGCTCCGTTGGCCAGCGCAAGAGCGGTGCTGACTGAGGACGAGACCAACAACGGCATTGGCCTTATAGATTTCGGAGCAGGTTCGACATCCATAAGCATTTTCAAGAAGAAGGTACTGATAGACTATTACGGAATACCGTTCGGCGCCGGCAACATAACCGGGGACATAAATCTGGAATGCGGTCTGACTGAGACACTTGCAGAGAATCTCAAGAAGTCCTACGGCGGATGTCTCACGGAAAATCTTACCAGCATCAATGACAAGACTCTCCAGATCGAGACGGAAGACCAGTCCCCATATATCCAGGTTCCGGTGAATTATCTTTCTGAAATCATCACGGCAAGGGAGCGTGAAATCATCGACGCGATGCTCTACGAAATTCAGAGAAGCGGCACTACCCGTGACCTGAGAAGAGGCCTGGTGATTACCGGTGGCGGTTCCGAGATGCTTAATCTTACCGCATTGGTCAAGGAAATGTCAGGATATATGGTAAAGAAGGGCGCTCCGCGTCACAAGTTCGTGGCGACAGGAAATGAAAGCATTTTCAAAAGTGACTCCTGCGTACTTGCAGGTATGATTCTGCTCGCAAGAGATGAAAACATCAACTGCGGACTTTATGATGCCATTGAAGAGACTCCTGATGAGCCGGCAGAAGCAATTCCGGTCATGCCTGGTGACGATACAGTAAACAGCATTGACACCGACAGCACGGAAACTCCTGATACAGAGAAGACTGGCGAAATCCCTGCTGCAGAAACCGGAACTCCGGAACCGAAAAAAGAGGAGAAACCGAAAAGAGAGGAGAAACCGGAAAAGGAGGAGAAGCCTAAGAAAGAGGGAATGTTCGAGAGATGGAAAAAGAGTTTCACGCTCAAGATCAGCAACATTAACAATGAAATCAACAAGGAGAACAAGATATGATGGACGAGGTTACTGAGATATTACCGACCGACTGGAAGCCGGAAAATTCAATGATAAAAGTAATCGGTGTCGGAGGCGGCGGCTGCAATGCCGTCACATACATGTACAACCAGAAGATCCAGGGTTGCAGTTTCATTGTCTGCAACACTGACTCCCAGGCACTTGAAAAAAGCAATGTCCCTATCAAGATTCCTCTTGGAGACGGTCTGGGCGCAGGAACGAAACCGGACAGGGCGAAAATTGCCGCGTCGGAATCACAGGAACTGATCGCCAAGACCGCATTGGACAACGGTACCCGTATGCTGTTCATAACGGCCGGACTCGGCGGAGGAACAGGCACGGGAGCATCACCGATCATCGCCAAGATGGCCAAAGACAGAGGTATCCTGACCGTAGCTGTAGTCACCATTCCGTTCAAGGAAGAAGGGCGGCTGGCCATGGCCAAGGCCAATGACGGTATCCTCGAACTCAAGCGGCACGTGGACAGCCTGCTGATAATCAATAATGAGAAACTCTATTCATGCTTCGGGACCATGCTTCTTCAGGAGGCCTGGCCTAAGGCTGACGAAATTCTCGCCACGGCTGTCAGAGGCATTATCGAAATCATCAAGAAGCCTGGCTTCATCAATGTCGATTTCCAGGATGTCATCACAATGATGAAAAACAGCGGAATGGCACTGATGGGCTGCGGTACGGGCAAAGGCAAGAACAGACTTGAAGATGCTGTAAAACAAGCACTTGTCTCCCCTCTCCTGAACGATTTCGACCTCAAGACCGCGAAGAACAGACTGATCAATATCACTGTCGGACGCAATGACAAGGGCCTCACGATGGAAGAACTCAACGCCATCAGCCAACTTGTGGCCGGATATACCGGCGAAGTGGAGAAATCCAAACGCGGCATCATTATGGATGACGATCCCGAGTTCGGTGACACGGTCCGCATCACAGTCATCGCCACCGGCTTCCAGGCGAACATTTCGGAGATAACAGGAGGCGATTACGGTAAGATCATCCCTATCCCGAAAGATTTCACCTATACGGACGAATACACGCCACAGTCAGGCGAGATTTCACTGTCAAACGATACGGAACCCACATTCACCAAGATAGGAACAGGAACAAACGTGAACTGCCCGCATTTCCATTATGATTCTGTCCCGGTCCTGGTGGTGGAACCGGGCACCGACACAAGCGCATTGACAGAGAACTCTGCATTGTCCCGCAGCGCGATTCAGACAAGCGGGAACGCCGAAAGATTTTAAGGGCCAGTTAATTTGGTAGATTTCAAAACAACATCTAATTTTGCGGTTGTAAATGGGAAGCACTGGAGTTTCCCGGGAGTAAAAATGGACAGAAAAACAAGAGTAAGATTCGCTCCGTCCCCGACAGGACCTCTGCACATGGGAGGAGTCCGGACAGCATTGTACAACTATCTTTTCGCCAAACAGAACGGCGGCGACTTTATCATAAGAATAGAGGATACGGATTCTCACAGATTCGTGCCCGGTGCGGAAAAGTATATCATTGAAGCACTTGACTGGTGCGGAATAAAGGCCGATGAGGGAGTGGACGAGAACGGCAATGTGGTGGAGACTCCATCCGAGAGACATCCTCACGCCCCATACCGCCAGTCCCAGAGGAAAGGCATCTACAGGAAGTTCGCTGACCAGCTTATCGAGAACGGCTACGCTTACTATGCTTTCGACACGGCTGAGGAACTGGATGCGAAAAGGGCTGAGGCGGAGGCTGCAGGCAACACTTTCATCTACAACCAGCAGACCCGCCTGGAACTGAGGAACTCGCTGACATTGCCGGAAGACGAGGTGAAGAAGCTGTTGGAGACGACAGACTGCTGGACCATCCGTTTCAAGATGCCGGAAAACACTGTCGTGAAGATGGACGACCTCATCAGAGGCCATATCGAGGTGAATACGGATACACTGGACGACAAGGTCCTGTGGAAAAGGGCAGATGAACTCCCGACCTATCACCTTGCAAACATCGTGGATGACCATCTTATGGAAATCACCGAGGTTATCCGCGGAGAGGAATGGCTCCCTTCACTGCCTCTGCACTACATGCTCTACAAGGCTTTCGGCTGGGAAGACACGATGCCACGTTTCGCGCACTTGTCGCTCCTGCTCAAGCCGGACGGAAAAGGCAAGCTCAGCAAACGCGACGGCGACAGGCTCGGATTCCCTGTATTCCCGCTCAGATGGGTCAATGCAGAGGGCGAAGTTTCCCATGGATATCGTGAAGACGGATACTTCCCGGAGGCTTTTGTAAATATGCTTGCGATGCTCGGATGGAACCCCGGAACCGACCAGGAGATCTTCAGCATTGACGAGCTCGTGAAAGTATTCTCTCTGGACCGCGTCATCAAGTCAGGCGCAAGATTCAATCCTGAAAAAGCCAAATGGTACAATAAGGAATATCTCAGGATGAAGTCAGACGAAGAGCTCACCAAGCTGTTCATTCCTGAACTGGAAAGCCATGGCATCCAGGTAGTCAAGTGCCCTGCATGCGCATTGACGGCAGGGGCTTCATTTGCCGGCAAGGGCGTGGATTTCAAGAATCATATCGTCACTGAAGAATATGTGCACGATGTAGTGACATTCGTAAAGGAGAGGGCTTCATTCGTGAAGGACATCTGGCTGAACGCTTCCTGTCTCTTCGTTTCGCCAGCAGAATATGGACAGTTCGGAGTGAAGGCAGGTGCAGCAGCAGAAGCCGCAAAACCTGTGGACCCGAGACGTGCGGCGGATCCCCGCGCGAAGGTATATGACGACAGTCTCACTGCACCGTTCCTCGCCAAGGATGCCGACAAGTTCTGGAAAGCGGAAGGCTATCAGCCTGCATATCAGGTAACTGAGCACGTGTGCGGCTACGAAGGAGCATTCACGAAGGAGAACATTGAACCGTACCTGGAGGATTATATCCGCGAACAGGGCTGGCCGATGGGAAAAGTCATGAACTGCATCAGACTGGCCATTACCGGAGCGGCAAGCGGACTTGGAATCGCTGACATACTGTCGTTTATCGGCAAAGATGAATTTGCGGCCCGTATGAAGTATGCTGGAGAGCGCCTCGGAAGAGAATAACATTAAACATATTGCTATGAAAATAGGTATTTGCAGCGACCACGCTGGATTTGATTACAAATGCAAGCTTATCCCCTATCTCCAGAAGTTGGGATATGAAACGGTAGATTTCGGAACAGACTCACCAGAGAGCATTGACTATCCTGATGTCGCTCATCCTCTCGCCAATGCTGTGGAAAAAGGCGAAGTGGACTGCGGAATCGCAATGTGCGGTACCGGCAACGGTATGGCCATCACCCTGAACAAGCATCAGGGAATCCGCGCCGGACTTGCCTGGGGAACGGAAATCGGCCGCCTCGTGAAGGCTCACAACAATGCCAATGTGCTCGTGATGCCGGCAAGGTTCATTTCCTACCGTATGGTTCAGGCGATTACCAAGGTGTGGCTTGAGACTCCATTCGAGGGCGGAAGGCACGAGAGGAGAATCGAAAAAATACCATGCAGATAATGGCATTGACAATAAACAAGGAAAATATTCAAGACATAATCCTCTCCGGAAACATCGACGATTATCCGGAGGGGATTATTCTTCCTGTGGACAAGCCCTACAGGTGGACTTCCGCGGATGTCATCCGCAAGATCAAGTTCTGCGCGTGCAGGCATTTCCACAAGAAGAATCTCAAGGTGGGGCATGCAGGCACCCTGGACCCTCTGGCTACGGGGGTACTGCTGGTATGCATAGGCAAGGCCACCAAATGTGCCGAAGAACTTCAGAAGCACGAGAAAGAATATATCGCCGGCATCTCTTTCGGCGCGACCACCCCGTCATACGATTTGGAAAAAGACATTGACATGCACTATCCTCTGGACGGGGTCAGCGAGGAGGCGCTCAGAGGCGTGATTCCGGGTTTTATCGGGGAGCAGGAGCAGGTGGCGCCGCTTTTCTCGGCAAAATCCATAGACGGTGTAAGGGCTTATGAACTGGCCCGCAAGGAGTGGAAGCGCATGAAAGACGGCGAGGGCGGTTTCGACCATTCGGCCACGGACACGCTGAACAAGCAGTGGATAAACATTACCGAAATGGAGCTTCTGCGTTTCTGTCCCGACGGACTGCCGGAAGACAATATGGAGATGGACAGCAACGAGTTCTCCTCCACGAAAAACAGTGACGGCTCCGAGAATTTACGCAACAGCCGTATCAATGTGACTGACAACAGCGCGCTGCATCTTCCTCACGCAGACATCCGCGTGGCATGCTCCAAAGGGACTTATGTCAGGGCTCTCGCGAGGGACTTGGGCGAGGCTCTCGGCTCCGGAGCGCATCTTGACGGACTGCGCAGGACCAGGACAGGTGGATTCAAGGCTTCAGAAGCATTGACAGTGGCACAGGCTATTTCTATTCTTCGAACAGAACAATGACAGAAAAGTTATATGAAGACCCGGAATTCGGCATTGTCGTACTGCGGAAAAACGTCCGCAGCAGGGCTGTGAGCATCCGTGTCAAGGGAGTCCAGAACAAATACGGAGGCAGAATCTCAGTGACGGTTCCATGGAGCCTGAGATACCAGGACGGAATAAATTATCTTGAGAAAAGGCGCGAGTGGATCAGGGATGCGCTGAATCGGCAGAAGAAGCATTCGGAAAATGCTGTTCTGGACGGCAGGTCCGTGGGTGTCATCGCTGACGGCACAAGCCTGAACACATTGGTTTCAAAAATCATTTTCATAGAGCAGCCGACCTTGTCCGGACAGCTTTCAGTCAAGATCCGCACCTCACATTCGGAATATCCGGAGGCTATGGGAAGACTGTGGTACAGCATTGACAGGCCGATGATGCTCAAGCAGATAATTTTTCCTCCCGAGGCGAGCCAGCCGGGACTCCGGAAGGTCCTGGTGGAAGTGCTGCGCGAGGAGGCCAAGGTGCTGCTGGACATGAAGATTTCAATTTTCGCTGAGAGATACGGGTTCCAGTACAGAAAGCTCACCATAAAGCACAATTCATCGAACTGGGGAAGCTGCTCCCGTGCCGGCAACATAAACCTCAACCTGAATCTGGTGCGTTTGCCTGAGCCGCTGTGCGATTACGTGATCCTCCACGAACTGGCGCACCTGAAAGAGCCGAACCACGGGCCGGGTTTCCACATATTGCTTGAGAGACTGTGCCGGGACAATATAAAGGGGCTCATAGCCATAGGCTCCACGGATGCGGAAAAATATAAAGCGTGGATCGATGGCGACACCGGAAGCGGAAAGACATTGACACCGCTGAATGAAGTTCTAAGCCGGGAGGTTTCCTCCTGGAGAATGGTCTGACCTGAGCTTCACCTTATCCGTTTTAGTATTTTGTGCATTCAGATTTTGTGCATTCAGCAAGTCATTGTAACTTTGTAGAATACGAAAACCTATATTACAATGAAGAAAGGAATGAATCTGCAGGCATCGCCGGAAATGATGGCGAAGGCTACAGAAGGCTTGAGTCTGAGTCAGGCCGATGTGAAAGAGATCGAACAAGTCAAGGACCAGCAGGATAACCTGAACAAGAACAAGAACGACAACCAGCTGCTGTCCCTGAGAAAAAGGCTTGACGTGCTGCTGAGAACAGGACAGTTGCTCCTGGAAAGTTCAGCAGACACCAACAGGATCAGAAGGAACATGGTAAGGGCGGCATTGTTTCTCGGATTTGACGAGGACAACCTGCACTTGTTCATTGACCATAACATATTGATGGTAAACTACAGCGATGAGGCACATTCCTTCACCAAGTTCCAGAAACGAGTGAAGAACGGAATCAACTTCACCACCATCGAGAGCATCAGCCACCTGACGTTCAAGGCTGTAAGAAAGCATTTCTCTCTCGAACAGTACGAGGAGGAGTTGGAGGCAATCGCTTCTAAACCAAGAAATTACAATCAGCTTGTAACATCTGCCGGAGCGGCATTGGCCTGCGGCGGATTCTGCATACAGTTCGGCTGCGACTGGATAGCGTTCCTGTACGCATCTTTGGCCGCATTCATCGGATTCAACACCAGGGTATATTTCAACAAACTCGGTGTAAACCAATACTTTTCGATTGCGATAGCTGCATTCGTGTCCACTCTGGTGGCATGGCTTACCACATATCTTCCGGCATGGACAAGCACACCGCTGCATCCGCTGCTCGCCTGCGCATTGTTCATTGTACCTGGCGTGCCGCTGATCAACTTCGTGGACGATATGCTGGACAACAACTTCCGCGTAGGTACGGAGCGGGCCATCAACACGATGCTGATGATGGTGGGCATGGCTTTCGGTATCGTATTCGCGCTCAAGTTCTGCAGATGGACATTCAATTTCGAGCCTGACATCATGTCGATCCCGATGGTGCCTGAGCATCCGTACTGGATGTATGCAGTGGCTGCAGCCATCTCCGCAATGGGATTCTCGATGATATTCAACATTCCTAAAAGGCTTCTGCCTGTGGTAGCGATCGGAGGCATCATCGCCATCTGTACCAGAAACCTCGTAAGTCTGAAACCGGACATGTTCTGCAGTTTCAGCCTCGGCGAGGGCGGTATTCTCGGGTCACTGGCAGGTGCCACACTGGTGTCGGTGATATGCACCAAGGCAGTGCACGTATTCCATACGCCTCATCAGATCCTGGCCATATCCAGCGTCATCCCGATGGTGCCGGGCGTGCTGATGTACCGTGCGCTTTTCTCGCTTTTCACGGTTCCGATTACGGAAGGAGACCTTGTAAACAACTTCATTGCTGCCGGCGTGAACGGGCTCAATGCATCTCTGATAATTGCTGCCATCGCCTTGGGAGTCGCTGTGCCTAACATTCTCGCAAGAAAGAAGGTCAATGCCGCAAAACGACGCGCTTTCGACGCCCAGATCAGGGAGCAGAGGAAACGTGGAGAATTCATTGATATAACGAAACTGTAAACACCTATCATATGAAACGGCGGGATTTTCTTAAAAAAGGGGCATTGGCAGCAGCCGGTGCCGGCCTGTTGGGCAGTGGAACCACTTTGGCCAAGGGGCTTGAACTTACGGACGACCATAAATCTGTAAATTTCAATGTCAATGGGAAGGCACGTATGCATCTTACGTTCGAGCCTTACGAACTGAAGCTCAAGCACGTGTTCACCGTCTCGTCGTTTTCGCGCAGCACCACTCCTGACGTTCAGGTCCGCATTGACTATGACGGATATACCGGCTACGGAGAAGCGTCAATGCCTCCTTATCTCGGACAGACAGTGGAGAGCGTGTGCTCGTTTCTGAAAAAGGTGGACTTGGAAAAGTTCCCGGACCCGTTCTGCATCGACGACATTCTCACCTACATTGACAGTCTTTCTGACGGTGATTCTGCCGCGAAAGCTGCCGTGGATATTGCCCTGCACGATCTTGTGGGCAAGATTATCGGCGCTCCGTGGCACAGGATGCTGGGGCTGAATCCAGAGAAGACCCCGAACACGACATATACCATCGGCATTGACACTGACGAGATGGTAAAACTCAAGACCAGGGAAGTTGCAGGGCAGTTCAAGATTCTGAAGGTAAAACTTGGAACGCCGCGTGACAGGGAGATGATACGGGCCATCCGGGAAGTGAGCGACCTTCCGATTGCGGTGGATGTGAATCAGGGCTGGAAGAACAAGAAGAAGGCTCTAGATGAGATTTTCTGGCTGAAGGAGCAAGGCATCGTAATGGTAGAGCAGCCTATGCCGAAGGGAATGCTGGACGCCAATGCCTGGCTGACGGAGAGAAGTCCGCTTCCGACATTCGCGGATGAGGCAATCCAGAGGCTCAAGGACATTCCTGCTGTCAAAGGAGCCTATACTGGCATCAATATCAAACTGATGAAGTGTACCGGTATGCGTGAGGCGTGGAAAATGATGAATTACGCACGTGCCGAGGGCATGAAAGTCATGATAGGATGCATGACAGAGACGTCCTGCGCTATCGCCGCTGCCGCCCAGCTCTCCCCTGCCGTGGACTTCGCGGACCTCGACGGAAATCTGCTGATTACCAATGACATCTTCCGCGGCACGACAGTAGTGGACGGCAAGATCACACTGAACCAGCTGCCCGGAATCGGAATAGAGAAGATCTGATATAATTATTTAAACAACTGAGGCACAAATTCGCTCAGATAAATTCTCCAGTTTTTCCAGATATGACCTTCGCCGGTCTCGAAATAAGTGTATTTGTAACCGGCGTCATCCAGTTTCTTGCGGAACTCCTCATTGGCCTTATAGAGGAAGTCAGTATTGCCGATACCTATCCAGTAAAGGGCAGGTTTCTTGGAGAACTGGACAGCAAGCTTCTCATCGAAATTGTCGTAAATCGGAGATGTTACGCCATCTTTAGGGAGTATCGCCGCAGAGAAAAGACCCACATAATTGAACATGTCAGGATACTGCTTCGAGATGTGAAGAGAGTGGAAACCGCCCATTGACAAGCCGGCAATAGCACGGCCTTCTTTCTTGCGGACTGTACGATAGTGACTGTCAATGTATTTCACGACATCAGGGAACGCAGTTTCGAACTCACCGTCCATAGTCTTCGGAAGCTGCATGTTCGGCTGCAGGAGTCCGAGTGCGGACTGTCCCGGAGCCGCCTCCTGGGAAGCATTGCCGTTGGTCATGACCACAATCATCGGCTTTGCCTTTCCCTCTGCAATAAGATTGTCGAGAATCTGAGATGCTCTTCCGAGGTCCATCCAGGCTTCCTCGTCACCGCCCATACCATGGAGAAGATAGAAGACAGGATATCTGTTCTTGGTATTATCCTCATATCCGGCAGGAGTATAGACAGTCATTCTGCGCTTCATGCCGAGGCCAGGGCTGTCATACCATACCTTGGAGACAGTTCCGTGAGGTACTTCATTGACACTGTACAAATCGCCTCTTCCTCCCTTGATTATGAAGATGTTGGTAACGGAATTCACATCCCTGTTCATATAGACATTGGCAGGGTCCTTTACCTTAAGTCCGTCCACGATAAATGAATAGCTGTAAAGTTCAGGCGCGAGCACATCGGAAGTAAACTCCCAGATGCCGTCCTTGCCTTCCTTGAGGTCAGCGACGCCTGGACCGTCAAACTCACCGAAAGGAGTCTGGAACTTCATGGTAGGAAGGAAATCGCCTGTGACCTGTACTTTGATGGCCTTAGGTGCCACAAACCTGAAAGTCACAGTATTGTCCTGATTGACCTCAGGAGAAACGACCTGAGCTCCGCCCCAAAGAGCCTGCTGAGCAAAAGCGCTTGTAGCCAGCATCAATGATGCCGCAACAGTAATGATTTTTTTGATAGCCATATGATATTATATTTAGGGATTTCCGTTAAATGTTTTCAATCTGAACGAAGCAGTTCGGCACTGCCCCAAGCAGCTACAAGGAGCAGGCAACAAGCCTTTGACATCAACAATAATGCCCGACTGTGGTAATTCAGCCGGGCATTATCATATATTATCTACGATAAACTAGAAGAGTTCGTCGTTTGTGTTTTCTGATACATTGAAATCAGGAGAATCGTAGTTCTCTGCAGAGTTGAAGTCGCCTGCATCCTCTACATTCTCGTCAGAAGGCTTAGGAGCGAAAGGCTTTCTGCCTCTGCGGTCATCTCTCGGGCCACGGCGGTCATCACGGCGGTCACCTCTGCGGTCATCACGTGGACCTCTTCTGTCATCGCGACGGTCACCTCTACGGTCATCACGACGATCATCACGTGGACCTCTTGGTCTGCGCTCAGGCTCTACATAACCTTCCGGTTTCTCAACAAGAGCACGCATAGAGAGTCTCATCTTGCCTGTCTTATCATCGATTTCGAGGAGTTTAACATCCACCTCGTCACCTACTTTCAGGACATCAGCGACATTCTCAGTCTTGGTCCATGCGATTTCTGAAACATGGAGAAGACCTTCCTTGCCAGGGAGAATTTCTACGAACGCACCGAAGTCAAGAATAGAAACCACCTTTCCGTGATATGTCTTGCCAACTTCAGGAACTGCGCAGATACCCTCTATCCAAGCGAGAGCCTTGTCAAGAGAATCCTTGTCTGTACTGAAGATGTCCACAATACCCTTATGCCTCTCAGCATCCTCAGTGATGGTAATGGTAGTACCTGTCTCTTTCTGGATCTTCTGGATAGTCTCACCGCCTTTACCGATAACTGCACCGATGAAGTCAGACTCGATCTCAAGCTGCTTGAGTCTCGGAACGAACGGCTTGTAGTCCTCACGAGGCTCGCTGATGCATTTCATCATCTCGCCCATGATGTGGAGTCTGCCCTGACGAGCCTGCTCCAATGCTTTTGCGAGCACATCATAAGAAAGACCGTCCACCTTGATATCCATCTGAGTTGCAGTAATACCGTCCTTGGTACCTGTAACCTTGAAGTCCATATCTCCGAGGTGATCCTCGTCTCCGAGAATATCGGTAAGGATTGCATATCTCTCGTTAGGTCTGTCCTTGTCGGTGATAAGACCCATCGCAACACCTGCAACAGGTTTCTTGATCTTCACGCCGGCATCCATAAGTGCGAGGCAACCTCCACATACAGAAGCCATTGAAGAAGAGCCGTTGGACTCGAGGATATCGGAAACGACCCTGATGGCATACGGATTCTCAGGAGCGAGCGGAACGACTGCCTTGAGAGCACGCATTGCAAGGTTTCCGTGACCGATCTCACGACGGCCTACGCCTCTCTGTGCCTTAGCCTCACCTGTCGCGAACGGAGGGAAGTTATAGTGGAGCACGAACTGCTGGGTTTCACGGACGAGAACCTCATCCATTTCCTTCATGTCGAGCTTGGTTCCGAGTGTGACGCTTGCCAATGACTGTGTCTCACCACGGGTAAAGATGGCAGAACCGTGAGCGCAAGGAAGATAGCCTACTTCACACCAGATAGGACGCACCTCTGCGGTATGACGGCCATCGAGACGCACGCCTTCGTCGAGAATCATGTTTCTCATAGCGGCCTTCTCCTCATTGTTGTAATATCTTGCGACCATTGCTGCCTTAGCCTCCTGGTCTTCCTCTGAAAGTGTAGCGAGGAAGTCTGCCTTGATCTGCTCGAATCCGTCAGTTCTCTCCTGTTTCGGCTTCGCTGACTTCGCGAGAGCGTAGCATTTGTCATAGCAGAACTCGTGAACTGCCTTCTTGAGGTCTTCATCCTCCTCATCGTGAGGATAATCTCTCTTGACATCCTTGCCGAGTTCTTTGTTCAGTTCAATCTGAACAAGGCACTGCTTCTTGATGGCCTCGTGAGCAAACTTGATAGCCTCGAGCATATCCGCTTCGCTTACCTCGTTCATCTCACCTTCTACCATCATGATATTGTCATAGGTAGCTGCGACCATAAGTTCGAGGTCGCTGTCCTTCATTTCGCTGAATGCAGGGTTGATTCTGAACTCACCATTGATTCTTGCGACACGTACCTCTGAGATAGGGCCTTCGAACGGAATGTCACTGCAAGCAAGGGCTGCAGATGCTGCGAGACCTGCGAGAGCATCCGGCTGAGTGTCGGCGTCTGCTGAAATGAGGTTCACATTGACATAAACTTCAAGATGGAAATCCTCCGGGAACAACGGCCTGAGAGCACGGTCCACAAGACGGGAGATAAGAATCTCGTAATCGGAAGCTTTTCCTTCGCGTTTCATGAATCCGCCAGGGAATCTTCCTGCAGAATAGAATTTTTCTTTGTAGTCCACCTGGAGAGGCATGAAATCAGTGCCTTCCTTGACTTCTTTAGCGCATGTCACAGTGGCGAGGAGCATTGTGCCTCCCATCTTGATGACAGCAGAACCGTCTGCCTGCTTGGCAAGTTTACCGGTCCCAATCTCGATTACCCGACCATCGGACAATTCGATTTTCTTGTTGATGATGTTCATTAAATGCTTCAATGACCTGCCTTCCCCAATGGAAGAATGATTTATTTCAGTTTCATATATCGGAACCCTGTCTGCAGCAGGTCAATTATTATGCAGAAAGGGAATGCAATATTCAAAAAAAAGACCAATCCCATATAACAGGAACTGGCCATTTTCGTTTCCTATCGTATTATCGACGGAGACCAAGCTCCTTAACGATGCTTCTGTATCTCTCGATGTCAACTTTCTGGAGGTAATCCAGCAACTGACGTCTTTTACCTACGAGACGGAGAAGAGAGCGACGTGTAACCACATCTTTCTTGTTCTTCTTTACGTGCTCTGTAAGGTGATTGATACGGTAGGAAAATAGAGCAACTTGACTCTCAGGAGAGCCGGTGTCTGTATTAGACTTTCCGTACTTCGCGAAAATCTCCTGCTTTTTCTCAGCTTCCAAATACTCAGCCATTTCGCAAAAAATTTTGTTGTTAATAAAATTACCCGTCAACGGGCAACGCTTCACCAAAAGCGACCGCAAATTTAAGCATTTTTTTTCGCTTTACAAGCGATTAGGAGAAAATTGTTACACAAGCAGTTTCACCACATTTCTCGTGGTCCTCAGCACATATCTTTTCCCGCATTGACCTGACTCCGAATCAGCTTTTTCCGCATCCGGATCCAAGGGTAGAATCACCGCAGGCTCGTCGAATCCAAGTTCCGGGGCAATGCGGCCTGACACGTCGGGCACAGCCCCGCGAGCCGTGGAATGGAACTCCTCAGCACCTGTAATCCTCTCTATTTCAGCGATATTGTGAGGATTTATCCCCGAGCCGGGCATAACTATAATCCGGCCGTCAGCCTGACGCACCAGCCGGGATATCAGTTCGCTTCCATCCAATGCCTTAGGCTTCTGCCCCGATGTAAGCAGCCTGTCACAGCCGAGGCTGATGACCTGTTCCAATGCCTGCTGCGGATTGCGGCACAAGTCGAAAGCCCTGTGGAATGTAACTGACATTCCCTCTGCCGCCTCGACAAGACGCTCACAGATATCCATATCGATATCTCCGTCCGGGGTCAATGCGCCGATCACGACTCCGTCCACGCCCATTTCCCGGCAATTTACGATATCCGACAACATTGTTCTGACTTCCGATGCGTTGTAGCAGAAATTTCCTTCACGCGAGCGGATAAGGACATTGACTCGGATACGGTCAGAGTTGTCTTGCTCGGCAGAGAGAGACATGGAAGTCTTCACCGCTTCCGAAATCAGGCCGCTACTCGGCGTCACGCCACCGCAACTGATTGCAGAACAGAGTTCTACACGTATTGCACCGCCATAAAAAGCCTCTTGCACGTCAGCGACTGACGTACAGCAAACCTCTATTTTTCTCATTGGAATCACCAACTGCCGGAAGCGCCTCCGCCACCGAATGAACCGCCGCCGAAGCCTCCGAACGAGCCGCTTGAAGAACTGTCGCTTGAACTGCTTGAAGAGCCACCGCTGTAACCGCCGTAAGTGGTCGGGCCTCTATAGCCCCTCGACCTTGTTCCGGAGCCGCCTCCTTTACCTTTATTCTTGTTTCTGAACGAAAGAACGACGACAACTATCAACATGAATATGACCAGGAAGCTGATAAAGCCCAATCCTTCTTCATCGGAATCATCACCGCGTGCGGAAATCTCGCCCGTGGCCAATGCTATCAGCTTGTCCACTGCAGCATTCACGCCGCCGAAATAGTCATCTTCCTTGAAATGAGGAATGAGCTGCTGTTCGATAATTCTCTTGCAATATGCATCCGGAATCGCACCCTCCAGTCCGTAACCGACCTGAATAGAAACTTTTCCGCCGGAATCAGGAGTCTTGGGCTTGACAAGAAGCACTACACCGTTGTTGAAATCCTTGGAACCCACTCCCCAGTCGATTCCGATACGGGTAGCATATTCTGCCGGTTCATATCCCTCCAGGTCAGACACGGTAATGACCATGATCTGATTGGATGTGGTATCATCGACAGCCACCAGTTTGGACTCGAGTTCTGAAACCTGCTTTTCGGTAAAGATGCCAGCCAGATCATTGACAAGTCTCGGCGGCTGCGGTTTTGTCGGAAAAGCGACTGCCACTGACGCGAATACGGTCAGCAGCAGTACACATAATGAAAATCGCCTTGACATAGCGGAAACTCTTAGAATTCAATCTTCGGAGCAGTATCTGCACCTTCAGATGCCTTGAAGTAACCTTTTTGTTCGAAATTGAAAATCGAAGCGATGATATTCTGAGGGAATCTTCTGATCAGTGTGTTATATGACTGAGCAGTTTCATTGTACTTCATTCTCTCCGTAGAAATACGGTTCTCTGTGCCTTCAAGCTGAGCCTGGAGCTCGAGGAAATTCTGGTTTGCCTTCAAGTCAGGATATGCCTCTACAGACATGAGAAGACGGCCTACGGCATTGCCGAGCTCGCCCTGAGCCGACTGGAATTTCGCGATGCTCTCTTCTGTAAGCTTGTTAGGGTCCACAGTTACCTGGGTAGCCTTGGCTCTCGCATTGACGACAGCCTCGAGAGTTCCGCTTTCATGGGTAGCATAGCCTTTGACAGTGGCCACGAGATTAGGTATGAGATCGGCACGGCGCTGATACACGTTCTCTACCTGTGACCAGGCAGACCTCACGCCTTCTTCTCCCTCAACCATTCCGTTATAATTGTTTTTAATCCAGCCAAAAATGCCTAATGCGACAACGGCTACCACGATGGTGGTTACTAGTCCTTTTTTCATACTACTAAAATATTAAGGTTAATTGGTTGTTTCTTCTGAAGCGGCATCCCTCACACAACGCACCGGAGCGATGAAATTCGTCTTGTCCACAGCTGCCCTGATGACATCCGGCTTCTGCCAGTATATCATTCTGTAAACGCCCGTCGATTCTTCACCCTCTGTAGCCACAGACTCTGAGCTCCAATATACAGCATACTCGAAGTCCCCTGTAAACGAATCACTTGAAGCTTTAGTTCCATATCCAGTAGGAATAGCTGAGAAGCCGGCCTTATTGGTAATCTTCACTTCGGGGCAATACTCCCACATCCTGGTATTATTGAAATAAGCATTTACCATCAATGCTCCGGCAATGCCCATAAAACTGCCGTCTTTGGCCTCACCCTTATACTCAGCTGCCTGAGCCAGAGAGAACCAGTCCTCGTCAGACGGCACCCGCCATCCTGCAGGGCAAGCAGTCTGGGCCTCTGTCCAGGTATAATATCTTCCGTAAATGGCATCCATCACCTCGCAGTTCTGGAATGACAGGCCAGCGCCTTTCCATGCCAGGTTACGAGAGAACCAGTCACGGTTACCTATCTTCTTGTAGAAATATGACTTGCCGTCCCTCTCGTCCTTGAACTTACGGGCGTTGATTTCGATTCCGTCGAACAGGATAGAGCCGTTCATTGACGGGTCCACCACCGTGATTGTCCGGGAATAAGACTTGTTCGAATATCCCTTCGCAAAGGCTGTACAGGTCAATTTCGCTGTGCAGATGGTATCCCTGACAGTGAGTTTATACGCGCCCGTCATCGTTCTCGGGTCTGTTACAAACTTCGTGGTATCCTTTGTCTTGGTAAGAGGTGATGCAGTCCAATAATAACCTACATCTATCGTATCCACCTGAAGTCCACGCGGAACGAGATTAAGCACATCCCCCTTGGCAACGAAAACAGGAGCATCGAATCTCAATGTACCCGGAATCGTCGGAGATGCAGTATATTTATCATCTGATTTGTTCTTCTTGCATGCCTGAAAAGACAACGCCGCCATAACCGCCACGGCCACAATCATCAGTTTCTTAAAACCCATCTTAGAAGCTGTTATAAAATTTAATAATTGCAAATGTACGTTTTTCCTGACAAAAACGCGTACATTTGTACAAATACTTTGCCGAACCTATCAACAGACACGACGTAATGAATTTTATCAGATCATCAATAATCCTGCTTGTGGCAGGTTCAATGTGCATTTCCTGCAAAAATGCCGACAAATACATCTCCATCCAGGGCTACGCGCAGGGCGGGACCTACACCGTCAAACTGAATCTGCAGACCGGCAACGGGCTGGTAAAGAAATCGCCCGAGGAAATAAGAAACGGCATTGACTCCATCCTCAACTGCATTGACACCACCCTTTCCGGCTACAACAAAGGCTCGCTCCTGAGCCGGTTCAATGCCGGCGACAGCGTCTATGTCAGCCGGTACGGAATGTTCGAAGATATCTACACCCGCGCCTGGGACTACGAAAAAGAAACTGACGGAGCGCTCGATGCGGCAGCAGGCCCTATCTTCGACCTTTGGGGGTTCGGTTTCTCCACCGACTCGCTCCCGTCCGACGACAAAGTGCGCGAAGTACTGGAAGACTGCGGAATGGACAGACTCAGAAGGGATATTGTCAATGACACGAACACCGGAAAGTTCATCACATCTTCAGACGTACTGCTTGATGACCTGAAAGGAGGAGTCCCCGCGAGACTTAATTTCAATGCCATTGCACAGGGCTACAGCTGCGACGTAGCGGCGGCATACCTGTACGGACTGGGCGTAAAGGACATGCTCGTGGACATAGGCGAAATCTATCTCGACGGGCTCAACCCGAACGGAAACCCATGGAAAGTGGGCATTGACAGGCCTGTGGACGGGAACAACGATCCGGGAAAAGACCTGGACGGGATATGGGAATCCGACGGTGCGGCCTGCGGCATCGTAACTTCGGGAAATTACAGGAAATACTATATCAGTGACGGCAAGAAATACGCACATACCATCAACCCGCGCACAGGATATCCGGTGGAGCATAACCTGCTGAGCGCCACGATTGTAGCGAAAAATGCGACAGATGCGGACGCATATGCCACCTACTGTATGGTAATCGGTCTGGAGAAAGCCAAAGAATTCATTGAAAGCAGACCTGACGAACTCGCAGGATACCTCATCTACTCTGACGCAGAAGGCAAGATGCAGGAATGGAAATCCGGCAACTTCAACGCAGCTCGGTAATCTCTCACGCTCAACGCAGATCAGTAATCACCCACGAAGAATCCGAGCCGCCGAACACAAAAGACGAAGCTGCACGGAGCGGGCCGAATGACATTGAACTGATCTTCAGATCCACGACGCCTTTTTTCCCGAGAGAAGCTGACAATTTGACTATCAGCGGCTTGGCAGCATCTGTAAACCAGACATCCAGTGACGTGACACCTGTCCCTTTCACGGACGGGACATAAGACACTTTATGCAGTTTCTTTCCTGAACCTGAAACAGATTCCACAGCGGTTTCTGTCGGCCTGAAACTCGACTCAAGCGAACTGATGAGCAGGGCAGGATTCGCCTCGATAGAAGCCAGGCCGTCCACATCCTCCACAATCAGCTCTTTCGCAGCCCTGTCCGCAGTCCATCTCGACTTCCCGTCACACCATATCTCCATGCCATTGCCCTTGACAATGAACATATTGCCCTGAAGGACGGCAGTGCCCTCACCGCGAACCGGAGCATTACCGCGCATCGTAAACGAATAACTGAACGTAACGCAACTCCCCTTCTCCGCATCAGAAAAACGACGGGAAAGAGACTGTGCAGACCCGATATCCTGCGCCACGGCCACAAAAGGCAGAAGCATGAGAATCGCTGTCAATGTCATTTTCAGCATTCGCAACATATTCAATATCATTGATTTGCCTTCAATTCCTTCAGACGGAGTTCCAGTTCGTCAATATCACCGATCAGCACCTGACGAGGCTTCGAGCCTTCCTGCGGGCCGACGATTCCGGCTGACTCAAGCTGGTCCATCACTCTTCCTGCCTTTGCATAACCCATGCCCAAACGCCTCTGCAGATCCGAAGTGGAACCCTTCTGGGTCGTTACCACAAGTCTTGCAGCCTCCTCGAAACGCTCATCGAGATCATTGACATTAAGCGCACCGACTCCGCCCTCATCCGACTTGTCGGTAGGCTCCGGAAGATAATAAGGGGTATTGAAACTCTTCTTGTAGCCTTCCTGCGCGCCGATGAACTTGGTAAGCGTGGCGATTTCGTCATTGCCGATAAACGCACACTGCGCACGGACCATATTGGCCCCGGCATTGTAAATCATATCTCCCTTGCCGATCAGTTTTTCAGCGCCAGTCGAATCCAGAATAGTCTTGGAATCGGTACCTGAGAACACTCTGAACGCGATACGTGCAGGGAAATTGTTCTTGATAAGGCCGGTGATGACATCGACGGAAGGACGCTGCGTGGCCAATATGATATGTATTCCGGCAGCACGGCCTTTCTGAGCCAGACGGATGATGGAAGTTGTGATGCTTCGTGCCCTCGTCTTGTCCTCGCCGCTCGAGCCGGCAGACATTATAAGGTCGGAATACTCATCTATAACTGTCACAAGATAAGGCAGATAGTGATGTCCCATGGTAGGAAGCAGATGCCTTTCCTTATATTTCTCATTGTACAGGACAATATTGTTCACACCAGCCTTGTTCATCAGCTCATAACGGGCATCCATCTCGATACAGAGCGAGCGGAGCACAGCCTCTGCAGCCGGCGCCTTCTTGACAATCGAATTGTCCAGCTCTTCCTTCGCATCGCCCGAATCCGGAAGAACCGCGAGATAATGATGGAGCAGACGCGAATAGGAACTGAATTCCACCATCTTAGGGTCAATGAACACGAACTTCAGTTCTGAAGGATGCTTGGAAAAGAGCAATGAAGCAATCATCACATTCAGTCCCACTGACTTGCCCTGCTTGGTGGCACCGGCCACAAGCAAGTGCGGAGCATCCGCCAAGTCGAACACCTCCACCTTCTGCGCGAGAGTAGCGTAGCCGATGGCGATAGGCAGCTCGGCCTTGCTGTTACGGAACTCATCATTGTTCAGAACCGCCTTCAACGGCACTATCGACTGCTTCAGGTTCGGAACTTCAATACCGATGGAGTCCGGAAGCATAACCAGACGCACTCTGTCCGAATTGAGGGCAAGTGCTATCTCCTTGTCCTTGTTCATGATGGAGGCGACAGTGACACCCGGAGCAGGATAAAGCTTGTAGAGGGTAATGGTAGGACCTACCACAGCCTTCACTTCCCTGACTTCGATCTTATAGGTCTGAAGCGTAGCCTTGATCTTGAAATTGTTGCTCTTCAGTTCTTCAGACGATACGGAATATATGGATGAAGTGTAGTCCTTCAGCAAATCGAGTGTAGGGAACTTGTAATCAGGCAGTTCACCTCTGACGTCAATCGGCGGCAAATTCTCCTGGACAACAGTGGTGAGGCCCTCGCCCTTGACCACCTCAGGCATATCGTCATCCGGTTTTCCGGTATCCGTCTCTCCTGTATCAGTGTCAGCACCTGTATCTTTCTCCACTTCCGAATCCGGAGTCACGGGCTTTACCGGGACCTCCGCAACAGGCTCCCCTGGCACTTCCTGCTCAGGTTTTTCCTCAACAGGCTCTTTTTCAGGCTCTTTCTTCTCCACGTCCACAGATTCGTCCTTCTTGGAGATGAAATCGAACGTCACCCCACGCTTCTTTCCGGACGGAGCAGTTTCAGTAGAAAGCCATCTGGAGAACCGGGAACTTGCAAAATATCCCCAAGCCGCGATGAGCGCGAGAATCAGGCACAATGTAACCGGCACGCCCACCAGGTGTTCAGACCAGACCACCATCTGAGAGCCGCAGCCACCGCCGAGGCCGGTTCCGAAACAAGTATTGAACCCGAAACGTATAGAGATGAAAGCCAATGCATAAGACAGTATCATCGCTCCTGTCAATGCCAAGAGCACATATCTCAGCACCGGAAATTTCTGCTTGCCGAACAGGCATCTTACAGACACAAGCGCAAGCGCCACGATGACTGCCAATGAGCCGAGGCCGAACCACTCCGAAACGAATACAGAAGCGATCTTGAGTCCCCAGGCGCCACCGAAATTTGCTATTACCTTGGCCGTATCCTTTATCACTTCCGGATCCGCCAAGAGGCTCTGGTCCTGTTTCCATGTAAAGAAATAGGACAGACAACTTACAGCAATAAGCAGAGTGGCAACGGCCAAAACGCCGCCTACCACTCTTCTGAGCAATATATGCTTCTTGTCCAGAGAATCCCGGACCTTGTCAATCATCCCGGACATATAACGCTATCGTTTCTGATTCTTCTTGCCGAAATTCCTGCGCTGGCCGTTTCCGTTCTTTCTGACCTGCGCGAAATCAATGGACATGCCCGGTCTTGCGAACGTGGAGTCCGATGAAATTCGGGACAATGTCAGTCCTTCCGGAACACGGATACGATAGTCGGACAGTTTCTCGATGTCATTGAAAATCGTCTCGTCAGCCACGCTGTCCTTGTTCCAGATCAGGTACTGCTGACGCATATACATCGCCAGAGAACGGATCATCGCTGTCTTCTGCTCTCCGTCAGGCTCGCCTGCGATCAGGTCAATGATACTTTCGATATTCCTTCCGTAATGTGTGGCTCGGATTGGTTTTTTCTTGATAGGGATAACTTCAGGGCGTGATTTCCTCTGCTCCGGAGACGGAGCCGGGAACGGTGAGTCCACGTCCAGGTCATATCCTGCCATTATATACAGATGGTCCCAGAGTTTGTGCTCCCAGTTGTCCTCCTGGTGCACTTGAGGGTTCAATATCTCCATCACTCGCACCACGGCCTTAGCCTGTTCCGTGCGTTTTTCCCTGTCTGTCAATGACTTGACTTCCTCCACCATCTTCAGGATGTTGCGTCCGTACTCCGGCATATCCAGTTTTTCCCTCTCTGTATTATAGTCCAGAACTATCGGGTTTTCTTCGTAATATTTATCCATAATCGTATTATCTTTTCACTTTTATTTCGCAGACATTTCCTCATTTTTAGAGAAAAAGCCATACTTTGCAAATATAGTGAAAGCCGAGTGAAGAATAAAATTCTTTTTTTATTCTTCCGAGG
>OKTC01000003.1_pt1 | contig 167134 bp, 111 predicted proteins | sample 1606181 | NCBI WGS metagenome assembly OKTC01 (sample SAMEA3879529, study PRJEB24766) | human gut metagenome | biome: human-associated habitat; feature: feces | place: USA | collected 1985/1987 | reverse complement strand
CCTTTAATTGAGCTTCTTTTGAGTCATTTTCCGGCTGGATAAATTCGTCGTGCTGAGTAGATACTACGATGGTATCAATACGTACCGGACGACGGTTGTCATCGTATTCAATAGTTACCTGGCTCTTAGAGTCCGGACGAAGGTAAGTCATCACCTTTCCTTCACGACGGATGTCAGCCAATACCATCAGCAGCTTGTGTGCCAGGTCGAGCGACAGCGGCATGTAGTTTTCTGTTTCGTTGGTAGCATAACCGAACATCATACCCTGGTCGCCTGCTCCCTGATTCATCGGATCTTCGCGTTCTACTCCACGGTTGATGTCAGGACTCTGTTCGTGAATGGCAGAGAATACACCGCATGAATTACCTTCGAACATGTATTCGCTCTTGGTATAGCCTATTTTATTAATTACTTCGCGTGCTACGCGCTGCAAATCAATATATGCTTTGGTTTTCACTTCTCCTGCCAGTACCACCTGTCCGGTAGTTACCAGAGTTTCGCAAGCTACTTTTGAACTGGGGTCGTAAGCCAACAGTTTGTCAAGCACAGCGTCCGAAATTTGATCGGCCACTTTGTCGGGGTGTCCTTCAGACACCGATTCGGATGTGAATAAGTATCCCATTGTTGTGGTAAATTAAAATTGTTAATGGTTTGTTTTTATCCGTGTACGGACAGAGTAGAGAAGTAATCTTCGGGGAAATAATAATGTGTTTTAGCATTTTTTTCCGTGGTTGCAAGCTACTCAAATCTTTCCACTTTTTATTTTCGTTGCAAAGATAGTGATATAAATTGGAATAATTACAATTTCAGTTTCTTTTTAACATAGCTTTATGCTACTTGCCTGTTGCCAAATTATTCCTGATATAGTTCGGACAATGTTTTTTGTCGGGTGGGATGGATTACGTTTCCTGCAATTTCGATTAGGGGTTTCATCACAAAATCTCTTTCCGTCATCAATGGATGAGGAATCGTAAGCTCAGGTGTCTGGAGCACGAGATTGTCGTATAAAAGAATATCAATATCAATGAGTCGGTCGCTGTAGCTCCCGTTGACTGATTTCTGTGTCCTGCCGAGCTCTTTCTCTATTTCCTGCGTGATGTGCAGTATCTCAATAGGAGGGAGGTTGGTTTCCAGTCCGATTGCTGCATTGAGGAAACTGTGGTCTGATTCAAATCCCCAAGGGGCTGTTTCATAAAAAGAGGATAGGGAAACTTGCTTCCCTATCCTTTCCTGTAGTTTATAGATGGCGGTACGTAAATTAGCTTCTTTATTGCCAAGGTTTGTACCTAATCCCAGATAAACTGTTGTCATAGAATTGACGGGTTTATTTATCCAGAATCAGCATGGCATCACCGTAAGTACCAAAACGGTAGTCTTCTTTCAGTGCGATGTTGTAAGCATCCATGATCAGTTCATATCCTCCGTAAGCACATACAAGCATCAGCATGGTAGAAAGTGGCATGTGGAAATTGCTTACCATGGCGTTGGCTACTGAGAAGTCGTAAGGAGGGAAAATAAATTTGTTGGTCCATCCTTCGAACTCTTTCAAATGGCCGTCTGTACCCACTGCTGTTTCAATGGCACGCATCACGGTAGTACCTATGGCACATACCTTGTTGCCTCTGTCTTTGGCTTCGTTGACGATGCGGCAGGCTTCCGCGTTGATGAACATCTGTTCCGAATCCATTTTGTGTTTGGTCAAATCTTCCACGTCGATGTCGCGGAAGTTGCCCAATCCGGCATGCATGGTAATGAAAGAGAAGTCAATGCCCTTGATTTCCATACGTTTCATAAGTTCACGGCTGAAGTGAAGACCGGCTGCCGGTACGGTAACGGCTCCTTCATTTTTGGCGTAGATAGTCTGGAAACGTTCTTCGTCTTCCGGTTCTGCCGGGCGATGGATGAAAGGAGGCAATGGAGGTTCTCCCAAGGCATACAAAGCCTTCTTGAATTCATCATGAGGACCGTCGTACAAAAAGCGGAGTGTACGTCCGCGAGAAGTCGTATTGTCAATTACTTCGGCCACCATCGAGTCGTCGTCGCCGAAATACAACTTGTTACCGATACGGATTTTACGGGCAGGGTCTACCAGCACATCCCACAAGCGCAGTTCTTCGTTTAGCTCACGGAGCAGGAATACTTCAATGCGGGCACCCGTTTTTTCCTTGTTACCATACAAACGAGCAGGAAAGACTTTGGTATCGTTAAAGATAAACACGTCTTTGTCGTCGAAATAGTTCAGTATATCCTTGAAATTGACATGTTCAATTTCTCCGGTTGACTTGTGAATTACCATCAGGCGGGATTCATCTCTGTATTTAGCCGGATAAAGAGCGATTTTTTCTTCCGGCAATTTGAATTTGAATTGTGACAGTTTCATCTTCTTCCTTTCTTTCCTTAATCGTTTATAACTTCTATTTCTTGCTGGTCGAGCCAGGCTTCAAAATCTTCCACTTTCATACAGTCTTCCAACTTTACTTCTCCTACCCGTGTACGTATCAGACCGGTCAGGTGGGCACCACTTTGCAGTGCCTGGCCAATGTCTCTGGCCAATGCCCGTATGTAAGTACCCTTGCTGCAGACTACCCGTATCTTAATTTCCGGCAGGTTGCATTCCAACAACTCGATCTCATCGATGACCAGAATCTTGGGTTTCAGTTCTACTTCATCTCCTTTTCTTGCCAGGTCGTATGCACGCTTACCGTCTACTTTGCATGCGGAAAATGCTGGTGGTACCTGTTCAATGGTGCCGACAAACTTTTTTAATGTTTCCTCGACCATTTCTTTGGTGATATGGTCGGTGGGGTAAGTCGCGTCAATCTCCTTTTCCAGGTCGAAAGAGGGAGTGGTTGCTCCCAGCTGGAGAGTGGCAATGTACTCTTTTGTATGATACTGGAACTCCTCAATACGCTTTGTGGCCTTTCCGGTACAGATAATCATCACTCCGGTGGCCAGCGGATCGAGCGTGCCGGCATGTCCTACTTTTATTTTCTTTACTCCTAATTTACGACTGATGTGGTATCGTATCTTATTCACCACGGCAAAAGAGGTCCATCGCAGTGGTTTGTCAAAATATAATACTTCTCCTTCTTTGAAATTCATTAAGCCAATTCTAAATTATATCCTAAAAAAGACATGATTAGTATGATGCTTCCTACAATGATACGGTACCAGCCAAAAGCTACAAATCCATATTTTGTCACAAAGCTGATGAAAAATTTGATAGCCAGCAATGCTACGATGAAGGCTACGACATTACCCACAATTAAAGTTGTCAGATTAGTCGATATGATTTCTGTTCCTCCATCCATGAATAATTTGGCCATTTTATACACTGTAGCTGCAAACATGGTGGGCACAGCCAGAAAAAAAGAGAATTCTGCTGCTTTCTTTCGGGTAAGTTTTTGTGCCATACCTCCTACAATTGTAGCCATGGAGCGTGATACTCCCGGTATCATAGAAATACATTGGAATAATCCTATAAAAAAGGCTCTTTTTTCCGTCAAAACAGTTTTTTCGCTTCCGTTGCCGAAAATTTTGTCACAGAATAGCATAAATATACCTCCTGCTATTAACATGACAGCTACCACAGTTACGCTTTCCAGCATCGCATCTATCATGTCACTGAAAAGAAGTCCCAATACAGCGGCAGGGATAAAAGCAACTAATAGTTTCCAGTAAAAGTCATATTTGTGAAGGAAACGCTTCACTGGAGTGCAATTTTCTGGCATGGGAGTATGGTTGAGACGGAAAAAGTTTTTCCAGTATAAACATACCACCGACAGGATTGCACCAAACTGGATAATAAATGTAAAAGCCTTGACAAAATCTGTACTTTCTACCCCTAAAATATGCTGGGTAATAATCATGTGGCCTGTAGATGATACAGGAAGAAATTCGGTAAGTCCTTCTACAATGGCAATTACAATCGTTTGAAATAAGCTTAAATCTCCTTCCATTACAGTCTTTCCTCTTCTTTTGTAGTTATTTCTTTATCTTTCGGTTTTCTCAGGATACCATAAATCATGAAAATGAATCCCAAAAAGCAAACAACGGGAGCCACTTTGATGCGGCGTACACTGAAAATATCCGGTTCAAAGGCTGTTTCAGTAGAGCCGGGTCCGCTCATTAACAGGAATCCGATGATAATGACTATCATACCTATGGCAAGCAGTATGAAGTTGGTTTTATCAAAAGCAAAACTTTTTTTGTCCATAATGAATTTTGTCTATTTAGTTTGAACATTAAAGGCGATATAAATCTCCGGCTTTCATCTTCAAATATTTGTTGATGGAGATGTAGGCACACAAGGTGGCAATGAGGATGCCCGAGATGAAAACAGCTCCCATTACACAAAGCATTACTTCGGGGGTAATGAGCTCCAGCAACCCCGGCTCATAGTTGACAAGCATGTAAGACAGGCTGATGAGCAGGGCATTGGCCATGGCCGCCGCAAGAATGCCTATCCAGACATTTCTGACAATGAACGGTCGTCGGATGAATGACCAGCTTGCACCTACCAGCTTCATGGTGTGAATCAGAAAACGTTTGGAGTAAATGGTCAGCCGTATGGTATTGTTGATCAATGCAAATGAAATAAGGGTGAGCAAAGCAGCCAGCCCTAACAGGAACATGCTGATTTTGCGTATGTTCTGGTTGATGGTATCAATCAGGTCCTGCGGATAATTTACTTCAATGACTTTTTTATTGTCCAGCAGTTTTTCCTGAATCCAGCTCAGGCTGTCAGAATTGGCGTATGCCGCATTGAGCTTGATTTCGATGGAAGCCGTAAACGGATTATAGCCTAAGAATTCAGCCGGATCTGTTCCCATGGCTTCTGTCTGTTCTTTCAGAGCCTGTGCTTTCGATATGTAGGTGGCCTGTTTCACAAAAGGCTCTTCTTCCAGCTGCTTTTGGAAGCGGATGGCTTCTGCTTCTTTCATGTCGTCGTTGAGAAGAACGGAAAAGTTGATATTCTCACGTACGTATACAGAAAGATTGTTGGCGGTCATCACAAAAAAGACCACCATACCCAACAACAGCAGTACCAGCATTGTACTGATGCAGGAGGTAATGAATTGCATATCGAAAAGGCTACCCGACTTCTGACTCATAATTTCTTATTTTTTTCTGAATACATAAATCATGGAACTGCTCCGGTCTTTCTTGGCCAGTGAAACAATCCATGCTTCCGCTCCGGTAATCAGGCCTTTTATGAACGGGAAAGCACTCTTCCGGTACTTCTCGCTCAGCATAGATACGTAAAATGCATCAAAAGGCATCGGATGCCGTTCGCAGAGAATAAAGTTGTGTTTGGCTCCAAACTGCTGCATGACGGAGGGACTGAAATGCCACAAGTGTCGGGGAACATCGTAGGCACCCCACATTTCTTTGTATTTTTCGGCATCGAATGAAGTAGGGTTGGGCACAGCTATAATGAGTATGCCCTGGTCTTTCAGAATACGTTTCAGTGTCTCCCAAGTTTCATTCAAATGTTCCAGATGCTCCATGACATGCCACAACGTGATGACATCGAACGACTTGTCGGCAAACTCATTGAGGGCTTCCGGAGCTGCCACGTCCAGTTCAAAATGCTCTTTGGCAAACTGACGGGCCTGAGGGCTTTTTTCGATGGCAGAAACGTGCCATCCTCTTTCCTGCATGAAATGCGGAAAGTAGCCTGTGCCGGTACCGATGTCCAGCAGGCTGCCCTGGCTTAATCGGGAGTTATGCTTGACAAGGCGTGCTTTACGGGCAAGCATCACACGGCGCACCCAGTGATATACACGGTTCATCAACCCCTTGTGCGTATCGCTGTGTGAAATATAATCTGGAGTTTCGTAGTAGCGTCCTATTTCTGCTTCAACCGGAACAGGATGAGTGAACTGGAAACCGCAGTCTTTGCAACGACAAATCTGAAAGGACTCACCGGAAGCATAGTGGTCTGTACATGTCATTACCTCTTCAAAGTGGTTTCCTCCACAAAGTGGACATTTATCTATTTTCAGTATATTCACTTTATTCCCTAATTTGCTGCAAAATAACAAATAAAAAGCCTATGGCATGATTTTCTTTAAAAGTTTTTAAGAGTATAGAATGCTTTATGTATGTTTTTTGTAACTTAGCCCCGAATAATGAATATTTGCCAATAGATTATGGAGAAAAAAAGATTGACACGGTCAAACAATCGTATGATAGGTGGGGTTTGTGCTGGGATAGCCGATTATTTTGAATGGGATATTACTTTGGTGCGTATTATTTACGTACTGGCTACATTTTTTACAGCTTTTTCCGGTGGACTGGTTTATTTGATTCTTTGGCTGATCATGCCGGAAGCCAGAAGAGAATAATTAAAGAACAGGTTTGTATCAATAGGCATACGGACTGTAAATATTTAGATTTTCCTCACGCGAAACATACGTTTTGCGGAGCGGAAACCTATGTTTCGCATGCTGGAAACACAAGTTCCCGCCTTGTGAAACGTAAAAAACCTGCAAGCATCCTGAAAAAGATGCCTGCAGGTTTTTTTATTTTGTCTTCTCAGAGCTATTTCTGGGAGAGTTATTCGGTTACTTCTGTGCCTTTCAGAGTAGCAGAGCTTGATTCCGTGATTTTTACTTTTACAAAATCACCGATGCGGTGGTTGCCACGGTCAAAGACTACTACTTTGTTTTGTTCCGTACGACCGAACAGCTGTTCTTTAGAGCGTTTGGATACGCCTTCTACCAATACTTCGAAAGTTTTTCCTACATCTTTGGCATTGCTTTCGGCAGAAAGCTGGTTCTGCAGTTCAATCATTTCATTCAGTCGGCGAATTTTGATTTCTTCGGGCACGTCGTCCGGAAGATGTTTGGAAGCGTATGTCCCCGGTCGTTCAGAATATTTGAACATGAAAGCCGAGTCGTACGCACATTCGCGCATCAGCGACAAAGACATCTGATGGTCTTCTTCTGTTTCAGAATGGAAGCCCGAGAAAATATCGGTACTGAGTCCGCAATCGGGGATGATTCTCCGGATAGCGGCTACTCTTTCCAGGTACCATTCGCGAGTATATTTACGGTTCATCAGTTTCAGGATGCGTGAACTTCCGCTCTGAACGGGCAGGTGGATGTGCTTGCATACATTGGGCACTTCTGCAATGACATGAAGCGTTTCGTCACTCATGTCTTTGGGGTGTGAAGTGGTGAAACGTACGCGCATGTCGGGCACCGCTTCGGCTACGATGCGGAGCAGCATGGGGAAAGTCACTGTCTGGCCGTCTTTTTCAAAACGGTATGAGTTGACGTTCTGTCCCAACAGGGTTACTTCCTTATAGCCTTTTCGTTGCAGGTCGCGTACTTCGTTCAGGATACTTTCCACGTCACGGCTGCGTTCACGTCCGCGTGTATAAGGTACAATACAGTAATGGCAGAAATTGTTACATCCTCGCATGATGGAAACGAAGCCTGAAATATGGTTTCCGCAAATACGTGAAGGAATCACGTCACGGTAAGTTTCCGTAGTAGAAAGTTCCACATTGATGGCTTTTTCTCCTGCTTCTACGGCTGCAATCAGGTCGGGTAAGGTCAGATAGGCATCCGGACCGGCTACTAAGTCTACATGATGTTTTTCAATCAGTTCGTTTTTCACTCGTTCGGCCATACATCCCAATACGCCCACAATCAGGTGTTTCCGCTTTTTGCGCAAAGAATGGAAAAACTCCAGTCGGTTCAGGATTTTCTGTTCCGCATTGTCGCGGATGGAGCAGGTGTTCATGAACACGGCATCGGCCTCCTCTAAAGTGTCACAAGGAGAATATCCGGCCATTTGCATGATAGATGCAATTACTTCACTGTCTGCCACATTCATCTGGCATCCGTAGGTCTCGATAAATAATTTCTTGCTTTCGTTTTCAGTTGCAGATTTAAAGTCTGCTCCTGTAGCTTCTTTTGTCATAAGGTTTTCTATATTAAAAATTTGCTTGCAAAGATATCTGTTTCTTGGTTAACTTCCATAAAAAGGGTGGGAGATATAGATTTTATTCGTATCTTTGAAGAAAACCTTAACACTTAATATTTATGGATGTAATTCAAATTCTTGTTTTTTTAGGTATAATTGGCTGGGGACTTTTTCAGGCCAGGACTCAGAAACAGAAGAAGCCGAAGCGTGTAAAGACCGTAAGACAGGCACCTCCGGCAGCATCTTTTTCTGTAGAAGAGGAGATTCCTGAAGAAGTGATTCCGGCTCCTGTACCCGAAGCAAGGAAGAAACGGAGATATACTTCTGCCAAACCTTCCACTTCGAATGAACAAGTATTGAATGTACCGAAAAAAGAGGAGCAGAAGCCTGAAATAGCTTTTCGTAATGCAGCAGATGCAAGGAGGGCTTTTATCTATTCCGAGATTTTTCGCCGTAAATATGACTGATTGACTAACTTTTTTAATACTAACATAAAAAACACTTGATACTATGAGCTTTAACTTTATTACGGCAGCCGAAGCTGCCAGCTATATTAAGGATGGAGACATTGTTGGACTGAGTGGCTTCACCCCTGCCGGAAGTCCGAAGGCTGTGACTGCAGAGTTAGCGAAAATAGCAGAAGAAAAACACGCAAAGGGAGAATCTTTTCAGATTGGCTTGATTACAGGAGCTTCGACGGGAGATTCTTGTGACGGGATGCTGACACGTGCACATGCCATTAAGTTCCGTGCTCCTTATACTACTAATGCGGACTTCCGGAAGGCTGTGAATAACGGTGAAATCAATTATACAGACATTCATCTGTCACAGGTGGCTCAGCGTTTACGTTCCGGCTTCTTGGGGCACGTAAGTGTGGCTATCATAGAAGCTTGTGAGATTACGGAAGACGGACGTATTTACCTGACTGCAGGAGTGGGTATTACGCCGACCATTGCACGACTGGCCGATAAAGTCATTGTGGAATTGAATGCCGCACACAGTAAAAGCCTGATAGGCATGCACGATTTGTATGAAATGGAACGTCCTCCTTATCGTCGTCCGATTCCTATCGTGCGTCCGAGCGACCGCATTGGCCTTCCTTATATTCAGGTAGACCCTTCCAAGATTGCTGGCGTGGTAGAAACCAATATGCCGGATGAGGCGCGTGGTTTCCATGAATCCGACCCCGTGACAGATAAAATCGGTCAGAATGTGGCTGAATTCTTGGCTTCGGACATGCGCAGGGGAATTATTCCTTCTACCTTCCTTCCCTTGCAGTCGGGAGTAGGAAATATTGCCAATGCCGTGCTGAGTGCGTTGGGCAAGGACCCCAGCATTCCTCCTTTTGAAATGTATACTGAAGTAATTCAGAATTCGGTAATAAAACTGGTGAAAGAAGGCAGAATCAAGTTTGGTAGTACCTGTTCTTTGAGTGTGACGAATGACTGTCTGCAAGATATTTATGACAATATGGACTTTTTCCGTCATAAACTGGTGCTGCGTCCTTCTGAAATTTCCAACTGTCCGGAAGTAGTTCGCCGTATTGGAGTGATTTCCATGAATACCGCTATTGAAGTAGATATTTATGGTAATGTCAATTCCACTCATATTTGCGGAACCAAGATGATGAACGGTATCGGAGGTTCCGGCGACTTTACCCGCAGTGCCTATATTTCTATTTTCTCTTGTCCGTCGACGGCCAAGGGAGGTTGCATCAGCTCTATCGTACCGATGGTATCTCATCTGGATCACAGCGAGCATTCAGTCAATGTCATTATCACCGAACAGGGTATAGCCGACTTGCGTGGAAAGAGCCCGATGGAACGTGCGGAAGCGGTTATTGAAAACTGTGCACATCCTGATTACAAGCAACTGCTTTGGGATTATCTGAAGATTTCTACGAAAGGACAGACTTGTCACAGCTTATCTGCTGCATTGGGTATGCATCAGGTGTTTATCAATAAAGGTGACATGCGTCTGACAGACTGGGCTGAGTTCCAGAAATAAAAAGAAATAGTATCTCATAAAAAATGCCCCGTACTGAATTGGCAGTGCGGGGCATTGATTTTATCTATAAATGCTTATTTCAGATAGTCTTTCAGGTCGCAGTTCTGGAGTGAACGGATACCTTCTACCACTGATTCTGCATTCAATACAGCACCTTCCTGCGTATTGTGTACAGAGTCGGCATAGTAAGCGGCAGTCTTTTCTTTTCCCATGGCCTCAAATTTCTTGGCAGTCAGGTCGTTCAAGTCGATAAAGCTTACACCTTCCTGTTCTGCTACTTCTTTTGACCATTTGCCGTAAGTCTTGTCGCAGCGGTTCATGCGGTTGTCTGTCCAGCGGTTGCCCGGAGTATGTGACATCACGATGACTTTAGCGCCTTTAGCTTTTGCCTGGCGGATATACATGCGGATGTAGTGTCCGAAGCTGTATACTTCTTCTGTGCTTCCGTCTTTTTCCATGACTACTTTTTTAGAGTCATCTCCAGTACCAGGCAGAGAAGCGCGTGCACGTCCGGTATTCATCGGGCCTCCGTCGTTGTGTCCGAAATCAATCAATACATAATCACCCGGTTTGATGGCAGGGAGTACACGGTTCCAGAGACCTTCTGTGAAATAAGTACGGCTGCTTCTTCCTCCTAATGCACAGTTTTCAATGCTAATGCGGGTAGTGTCAAAATAGTTTTGTAGGTAGCTTCCCCATCCCCATTTGTTATCTTCTCCGTTGCCGGCTCCACATTTTACGGTAGAGTCTCCAATCAGGAAAGCGACAGGACTCTTTTCGTTGATACGGCTTACTCCTGCTACAAATTCACGTGGATTTCCCGGCTCAGAATAGAAGAAGATAGGTTCTTTCGTCTGCTGTTCTGTAGGATAGAAATGTACGGCGCTGTCGTTCATACGCGGATGCTGGTGCTTCAGTAAATTGAGCATTTCGGCTCCGGCCCAAATAAAAGGACCATAACCATGGGCTGCATATACATTTACTGGGCGGTAGTAATAGAATGCCGGATCATATCCCATACCGGTTCCTACACAGGTCATTTCTACTTGTCCTTGGGCATTGATAGCAGAAGATACGGCATGCCATCCCAGTTGCACTACCGGACCGTATGCCATGGCGTCAATCCATCCTTTGTTGATGGCATGTGCCATGCAGTATACGTAGAGGGCAGTGGCAGAAGATTCCAGGTAAGAGTCATTGCGGTCGAGCAACTGATGCCAGAAACCGTCTTTGCTTTGACAGGCTGCCAGTCCGCGAACGTGTGCCTGCAACAGGCTGATAATCTTATCGCGTCCGGGATAGTCGGCCGGAAGTACATCCAGCACTTCACACATGGTAAGAATAGCCCATCCGTTGGCACGTCCCCAATGGAAAGCCGGATGATCTTTCATACCTTCTACCCATCCGTGACGGAATAAGCCTTTTTCCGGAACAAACATGCGCTCTGCAAACTGCAGTACCTGGCGTACGGCTTCCTGATAATATTTGTCATTGTGGTCGGATGCATAGCGTCCCATCAGAGCAACAGAGGGGATGCCCATGAACATGTCGTCCAGCCACAATGTGTTGTGGTAAGGACGGTTACGGGCAAATGTTCCGTCGGCCAGACGATGCTCTTTGTACATGATGAAATGGAAGTAATTGTCAATCATGTCCTGCAATTTCAGGCTTTTGTCTTTCATCTGTGCTTTCATCATTGCCGCACATACGGCTCCTGCATCATCCAAGGCGTGAGGAGTCAGAATCTGAAGCATCTGTGCATCGGTTGTACCGTATTTTTCATATACTTTTTTAAAGTAAGGAGCTACTTCCGATAAGAATTTGAAGCGGTCGTATACATATTTTTTGTAGGCTTCGTCACCCGTAGCTTCTGCGGCAGCCAGCATGGCCGAATAAGTAACTCCCCATTCATAACTGGCCAGACGGAAAGTTCCTCTTTCCAATTGTGCATTGGTATCCATGTTCGCATAGTCGGTAATGACTTTTCCGTTACGTTTATCGACTACTTTGGTCGGTGTGTTACTTTCCAGGTATCTCAAGACACGGTCCATGTCTTTTTTGATGTCTTCTGCTGATACAATACCATATCCTACCTGATAATCAGGCTGCAAAAGATGAAGTGGAGTATTGGAGTCATTGATGACTTCCTTTTTCTTTTGTGCATGGGCACTAAGACCGGCAGAAAGAGCCGCCAGCAGTGCGAAGTTTAAGACGAGTTTATTCATATAGCTAGTTTTAAATGTAAGCGTAATGGGTTATTTGAATGTATATCCTCTGAAAGTGCCTTTCAGCTCCGGCCCGATATAGAAACCAGGCTGGGTGGGTTGGTTGTAAGCCACGTTCTGTGTAGCAATGCTGATTCTATATACAGGGTCTTCCAGGAAAGTATGGAAGCGGTATTCGGTAGGAATTGTAGTTACATACAAGCGGAGAGACTTATTGTCGTCCGTACGAACCAGCACCTCTTCTCTCCAGTCACCGATAAGGTCGCCCTGAAGTGAGGGATTAGATTTGGTACCATTGTTAAATGCGCATCCTTCAAATGTAAAGATGGTATTGCAACGTTTGTTTTTCCAGTCGTATTTGCTTACTTTTCCTTTGTCAAGCAGTTCACGGAGCAGGTCGCCATCCCACCATACTGCCATGTTGTAAGACAGTCCGGGAACTTTTTCTGCCACTACTTCTCCTTTGATGTTACGAATACCTCCAGAGGCTAGTGACCACATTTCTACACCGGGACTTGTCGGGTCAATTTCGGCAGCCATACAACGTCCTACATCGGTCTTGTCGGGATATTGAAGTAATACTTTTCCGGTTTTTGCATCGCGGAATGAAGAACCGTCTTTCCGGTTTTCATGGCAGGCCCATACTTGCAGACTGGCTGAAGCCGGATCAAATTGTGTGAGGTGCATGGCGTCTCCGTGTCCCATTCCTGTGGAATAAAGTCCTTTCCCGTCGTGGTCGAATGTGCAGGAACCATATACGATTTCATCGCATCCGTCCTGATCAATATCTCCTACACGGAGGTTATGGTTACCTTGTCCGGCATATTTCTCACATCCTGGATTGTTGCTATCGAATACCCAGCGGTTTTTCAGTTCTTTTCCGTTCCAGTCGAATGCAGCCAGCACGGTACGTGTATAATATCCACGGCACATGACTACGCTAGGATGAACTCCGTCCAGGTAAGCAACGCATGCCAGAAAACGGTCACTACGGTTGGCACGCTCGTCTCCCCAGCCTTTTAAATCGCCACGTAATGGAATATAGTCAATGGTTTGCATGGCTTCACCTGTCAGTCCATTGAAAACAGTCAGGTATTCATTTCCAGTCAGTATACGTCCCTGGTTACGAAGAGGATCGGTAGGCTTTCCTTTGCTTCGTGGATCATTCGGAGAGAAATCTCCTCCTTTGGGCTGGTTTGGATCTCCCGGTTCGCGATAATCAGCTGTGGCATCTCCAATTACTTTTCCTTTTCCATCTATGGTACCGTCGGAAGTTTTCATTACAATTTCAGCTTTTCCGTCTCCATCCAGGTCATATACCATGAACTGAGTGTAGTGAGCGCCGGCACGTATGTTTTTTCCCATATCGATGCGCCATAGTTTTTCTCCGGTCAGGCGGTAGCAGTCGAAGTATACGTTTCCTGTGTAGCCATCGTGTGCATTGTCGTGTGCGTTTGATGGGTCCCATTTCAGGATAATTTCATAATTTCCATCTCCATCCACATCTCCGATGGATGCATCGTTGGGACTGTAGCTGTATTTTTCTCCAGCAGGTGTGACACCGTCTGTGGGTTTGTCCAGTGGAATGTCAATGTATCCTGAAGGAGCATTTCCCGGAAGGGTATAGCTCCCTTCATTTGAAGTTTCTTTTCCATTGACCACAGGTTTTACCGTATAGACCACTTTCTGGTTTCCTGAATAATTGTCTGTATAAAAAGTTCCTGTTCCAGCTGGAACTTGTGCAATCTTTTTTCCGTTCCGGTAAACATTGAATGCGGTTTCCATCGGGTCGGAAGAAAGATATCTCCATGAAACGGCTACTTTTTGTGTGTTCTCTCTGACGGCGACAACTCCTCTTCCGAGTTTTTCTCGCTGTAGTTTACTAAAATCATAATTTGTTTGTGCGGAGCTGAATACTCCCAGGCTGCAGGCAGCCAATGCCATGAGCCACTTCCTTTGTGTCTTCATTTTATGTGATATTTGATTATTGATTTATTGTGACTGAAACATTTTCTCCATTTTCCCGAATATCTGTAAGGCGAATGTTTTCTACATCTTTGGTTACGAATAAAGGACGTCCATCCGGTTTCTCATAATAGAAATTGATGTGATGAAACGAGATATTCTTAGCATGTGAAATGTAGAAGCCTTTTGCCGGGATAGTACCGAACATCCACGGTTCAGGATATATCTTTTCTTGTTCCGGAAGTTCTCTTTTTCCATCCTCTTTTGTATATCCTCCTTTATAATACAAGTGAATATGGTCGAAGGTAACATCTTCTATAATTCCATTAGGGATACCGCTGATAATGGAGGAATAACGAGAATCTACATCGTATGCATTGATGTGACTGATACGGATACGCTTCATGCTTCCGGCTGGAGTTCCTTCGGGGCTTCGCATACGGGCTCCCAGACGGAGAAAGATACCGGCATTGACAATGTGTCGCATGGTGATATGGCTGATTTCGATGTCTTCCAGATGCCCTCCGTCTACTGTTTCCAAAGCCAGTCCCCTGCAGTGTTCGAAAATGCAGTTGGTTACTGTAATGTTCTTGAATCCTCCGCTAGATTCTGTACCCAGTTTGATACGTCCTGTACGGTAGCCATGGTCCGGCGCCTGAGGCTCATCCAGTTCCCAAGTACCGCTGAGCATGGTTCCACGATCGTATCCGCTGACAAAACAATCGGAGATTGTTACGTTTTCTGTATCTTTAAAGTATCCTAACGCATAAGATGATTTTAGCACAATGGCATCATCCCATGGAGTATTGACACTGCATCGGCTGATACGTACATTTTTGCAACAGTCGATGTCAAATCCGTCACGGTTGGTATCTACTTTCAGATTGTCGAGGGTCAAGTTGTCTACTCCAGTAGCCAGTAGAGCAAAATGGCCGCAGCGGAACATGGACAAATCTTTCAGTGTAACATTCTTGCATTCTTTCAGACTGATGGCTTTATTGCCTACTCCGTCGCGTCGACTTTCTTCGCGTGTCAATCCTTTTCCGTCAATTTTTCCAGGACCACTGATTGTAATATCTTGCAGGTTAATTCCCCAGATAAGGGAATTTTTCCAGTGACTGTGTCCGAAATCCTGGAAGCTGTTATGAGGATTAGGCTCTGCCTTGTCATATCCCTTTTCGGCTGTAGGGAAAGCAGCTACAATTGTAGCGCCTTGTTCCAGATACAGATGAATATGGTTGGCAAGCCGGATAGAATAACAGGCATACTCTCCAGCGGGAATATATATTGTTCCACCTCCTTCGCGGGCAGCTTGCACGATAGCCTGGTTGATAGCTTCAGAATCAATGTGCTGTCCGTCGCCTACGGCTCCAAAATCTTTTACGTTATAGATTTTTGCTTGCAGCATGTTTGTACAGAGAAACAAAATCCACAGGCAGATGATGATTGTCTTATTCATGGTTGCTGTTTTTCTTGGTAAAACAATTCAGGTAACATATAGTCAGCATAGTCGGCCTTTGCATTTTGCTTGTATGCGCAGAAGTACACTTTCTCTCCTTTTCGAATAAGGCAGGTTGCTGCCAGTACGGGTGCATCCGTTTCCTTTCCAGAGGTAAAAAGTGTCAACGGAGTATCTTGTTTATGTCCGTCGGATAAACGAATGGAAGAAGCTGAAGGAACTATGAGATTGGTCACTCTTAGTTGCATGACTTTTCCGTGGTAGATTGTAACCTGTGTACCTTCTACATTGAAAACGTTGTCCTTGCAATATTGAGGTTGAATACCTGATTCGGGAGCGATTGCATCGCATCCCCCGAAAGCCCATCCCAATGTAATATCTTCTCTCTTATTTTCGATTTCCAGAATGAATCCTTTTGTATTACTGAGTGGCTGGCAATCGATATGCAGTTGTGTCTGTTTTTCATCCAGCCATCGGCTTGAATTATTTTCAATAACGCCTAATCGGAGTGTGCCTGCTCCATCGGGCATAGAGAAAGAAAGTACTTTGTCTTGTGCAGAAATACCTCCTAAAATGCCCCATAAAAAAAATCCAGTCACAAATGATTTCAGTGAATTCATAGTTCTTGATAAAATGTTGTCCTTGTTTCAGCAAAGTTACGCATCTTGAATTGAAAGGAGCATGGATTATTATACATGTTCCTCGATTATCATACACTTTCCTGAAAAAAATGAACTATCATACAAGTTGATTGCGATTTCCTTCTACCTTTGCAAGGGTAATATATTTCAAAACTAATACTTGAATACAATGAAAAAACGTTTGCTTGCAATGGTATGCGGCTGTCTGTTCTGTGGGGGAATTTTTGCCCAGCATACCTGGTTTAATGACAAAGACTTGACATTGACGGGAGCTTATTATTATCCGGAACACTGGGATGAAAGTCAATGGGAACGCGACTTAAAACAAATGCATGAACTAGGATTTGAATTTACCCATTTTGCGGAGTTTGCCTGGGCACAGCTGGAGCCTCAGGAAGGAGTGTATGATTTTTCTTGGCTGGACCGGGCAGTTGCTTTGGCGGCCAAATATGATTTGAAGGTCGTGATGTGTACTTCTACCGCTACTCCTCCTGTGTGGTTAAGCCGTAAATATCCGGAGATTTTGCTGAAGTCCGAAGACGGTACTGTGCAAGATCACGGGGCACGTCAGCATGCTTCTTTTGCGTCTCCTGTTTACCGGAAATTGGCCTATCGTATGATTGAAGAACTGGCGCGCCATTATGGAAATGACTCGCGTATCATTGGTTGGCAGCTGGATAATGAGCCTACTGTACAATTTGACTATAATCAGGCAGCAGAAGAAGCTTTCCGAGAATTCCTGAAAGAAAAATACCATCACAATATTCAGGAACTAAACGCAGCCTGGGGAACAGCTTTCTGGAGTGAAGTCTATTCTCGGTTTGAGGAAATTACTTTGCCTAAAACTGCCCAAATGTTTATGAATCATCATCAGATTCTGGATTATCGTCGGTTTGCAGCCAAGCAGACTAATGATTTTTTGAATGAACAATGCAGATTAATCAAGAAATATGCCAAGAATCAGTGGGTGACTACCAATTATATTCCAGATTATGACAAAGGACATATTGGAGGTAGCAAGGACCTGGATTTTGTCAGCTATACCCGTTATATGGTATATGGTGACAATGAAGGTATCGGTCGTAGAGGGTATCGTGTAGGAAATCCCTTACGTATTGCCATGGCAAATGACTTTTTCCGTCCGGTAAATGGTACTTACGGGGTAATGGAGTTGCAGCCAGGACAGGTAAACTGGGGAAGTATCAATCCTCAACCCTTGCCGGGTGCTGTCCGTTTGTGGTTATGGAGCGTATTTGCCGGAGGTTCTGATTTTATCTGTACGTATCGCTATCGTCAGCCTTTGTATGGAACTGAGCAGTATCATTATGGTATTGTGGGTACAGATGGTGTGACAGTGACACCTGGCGGACGAGAGTATGAACAGTTCATGAAAGAAATCCGTTCATTGAGAAAAGATTATCGCCCGAAGGAAGATAAACCGGAAACCTATCTGAAACGGAAGACTGCTATTTTGTGGAATCCGGAAAACTATTGGAGCATTGACCGTCAGAAACAGAATGCAACATGGAATACCTTTGCTCATGTAGATAAATATTATCGTACACTTAAGTCTTATGCAGCTCCTGTAGATTTTATTTCTGAAGAGAAAGATTTTTCACAATATCCGGTGATGATAGTTCCCGCATATCAGTTGGCTGATAAAGAACTGGTAGCAAGGTGGAAAAAATATGTGGAAGAAGGAGGAAACTTGGTGCTGACTTGCCGTACCGCACAGAAAGACCGTTTTGGACGTTTACCGGAGGCTCCTTTTGGTTCAATGATTGATGAGTTAACTGGAAATCATATTGAGTTTTATGATTTGTTGTTGTCTCAAGATCCAGGACAAGTAAAGATGGATGGAAAAGTCTATACCTGGAATACTTGGGGAGAGATTTTGCAACCCGGTACTTCCAATGAGGTTTGGGCTACTTATACGAATGAATTTTATGAAGGAAAACCTGCGGTTACTTTCCGTAAATTAGGAAAGGGTTCTGTGACTTATATCGGAGTAGACAGCTCAGACGGGGTTTTGGAGCGTCAGGTTTTGGATAAGTTGTATAGTCGTCTGCAAATAGAAGTAATGAATCTACCTTATGGCGTAACAATGGAATATCGTAACGGATTAGGTATAGTGCTAAACTATAGTGACCAGCCTTATCAGTTTGCACTTCCTCAAGGAGCAAAAGTGTTGATTGGTACTCCTAATATTGCTACAGCCGGTGTATTAGTCTTCAAGTTTTAGAAGAGAGAAAATATAGGATGTAAAAAACGGCTTTAAATGATGTTCTCCTGTCATTTAAAGCCGTTTTTATTATCTATTAATGTGGTGTTACTGCGGAATTACCTCCTGCATATAAATCGCATCCAGACTCCACAATGCAGCATCATTGGTGCTGATTGTCTTACATTCATCCATAGCTGCCGGGACTTCTGGAGGAAGCACTTTTTCTATCTTGAATTCCGGTGCCGGAGTATGTTCCAGTTTGCTCCATAAATCTTTCCAGGCCTCTGCGGCTGTTTTCGGGTCATATAGATGAGACGCTGCGTATGCCATTAGTCTGCAAACCCGGAAGCGGTTACGTGTTATTTCGAGTGATTTCTGTTTGTAATCGCGTGCATGTTCCAGCCATACTTTGTTGAATTCCGGGACCTGAATCATTTCCTGCATTTCGTTCATTATTTCAAAGCCTCCCATGATCGTCATCAGGTGATTGGTATTCTGTCTATTGGGATCGCCCTCATAACTGATCACTCCGGTTGCCGGGTCATATCCTAAGGCCATATTTCCAGTGAACAATCCATTTTTCAGGGCTGCAATGCTCTTCATGCCTGTGATGATCTTGTCGCGGTACTTCGTATTTTGCGTACGTTCCCATTCAGTCATCCAGTTGCCTGCGTAGGCCAGCCAGTCGGGGCCAATGCGTAATCGGGCAGGTGCGCTGCATGGGAACTGGCTCTTTGGCTCAGCCAAACGCATCGGGTCGAGTGTATACAGTTTCTGGTCTGCATCGGTTACTTCTTTCATTAAGTCGCCAGCTCTTTCGTCTGTGGTCAGGTAATAATAGAAACGATTCCAGGCGGCCTGACTGATACGAGCCTCTTTTGCACCGCATCCCCAGTGACTGACGTTATGACGGCTTCCTAAGCCTGCATTGGGACCGATGTGATATACATCCACTTCTGCCGTATGACGTGTGATGGCTTCTGCCATTTTCCAGATATCCTGCCGGCCTGTGCGCAGGAAATTATACCACAGCCACATGTTGGATGCCAGTTCGGTGTTATCCCACGCATATCCGCCTACATCGTATCTCCATGAGTGACGTATCGGATCGTAAGCATGCATTAAGTCGCCATAGTTCCAAAAGCCATACCATTTATGTTGGGCAATGGCGTTTTGATATAAATCGATATAAGCATTCAGACGGTCTTCTACCTTGCTACGCTGCGGATTACTTCTGTCAGGTAATGACCAGATACCAAAAGCCCGGCAGGCATGGAGATATTCCGGGGTACACATTAGCGGAGCTGCTTCTGATAGAATCTGTGCTGTTTCTGCAATGCCGGCTTTACCCGGATAAGCAGCTTGTGGAACAACTGTCAGAGTGTGTGTGCGAGCAATACCATAGGGGGTACTCATTCCTTCCTGTACGTCTTCATAGCTGGCTATCAGGTCATGTGCCACCTTGTCATAGTGTCTTAAATCCATAGCTTCTGACTCCGGACTCCATAGCCAAACAATCAGTGAAGCCTCCTGGCTGCGTGCATGCTGTACTTCCAGGGTAGAAGGATAGGCCTGCCAGAAATCCTGCAAGGCAACTCCCATTCCTCCACTGACATCACCGGCAAAAGCATATCCTCCGGCTTGTGTGCCGGTAAACGTACCAATCCAGGGACTGTCTTCTGTAGCCCGTTTGCGGATACTGAAAGAATTGTCTGTAAGTTGAGAGAGGCGGAAATTATCCCATGCAGCCCAATTGTCAATCAAACTTCTGTTTTTTGCATCAAAGCGCTGGTATTCAGGGATGCGTTTGCCTTCCATCTGTTGCTTTTGCCAGCTTTGGTCTTTGTCGAGTGTCAGGATTCTTCTTCCCACCAGCGGTTTAACCGGTTCGCTCCATACACCTCCATCGGCACAGGCGAAGGCTACATGACGGTTATATAAATCCTCTCTCATCGGAACCTGGAATCGTACTCCTAATGAGCGGATAAAATCTTTGTTTTGGTCTCCGTCGTAGATAAAAGAGTGTACCATTTTGATTTGCTCATTTCCTGCGTAAAAATACATACGCAGAGTGAACGGAAGCCATTCACGTCCGTCTTTTCCCTGCTGCACACCTTCCAGTTTGATGGTAGTACGTATCTTTCCTTGCTGTTCAATTACGGCTTTTTTGATGAGGCTATTGAATGACTGATAATGAATCTCAGTGGCGTCTTCTCGTGATGGAGAATCTTGTGTGCTGGCAATTAAATCTGCCTTTCCACCTACTTTCACATTCCCATACAGAAGACTGTCGAGAATACACGTTCCAGATTTAGGGATAAAAGCAGTAATTTTTCCAGTGGCTATAGTCAGTTGGTTATCGGATTCTGTGACATGAATTTCTTCTGTATTGGTTGTTTTTTTCTTTTTAGAAGAAGGTATTACTTTTACCGAACGGGTATTACCCGGAATAACAGCAGCCATACCGGCCCATTTTATAGAGCCATCGGGCCAGTATGCTGTGGTCCATGTGTCGGCTTCCACCAATTCTCCGTTTTCAGTTTGTACGCACAAGGGGGTACCTGATTTTACTTTACCTTGTTTGAACGGAACTCCAAAACTGATGGGGCGTGCTTGTTCTGGAACCTTTCCAATCCAGTGTAAAGGAGCTTCGGTAGCTTTTTCTTTTTCAATGGAGTATTTGAAATTAGTGATACGTGTCCTAGATAATGTGGTACGGAAACCGAACCAGCCGGAAGTCAACGGTGACGGATCATAAAAGTCGACAAGTAATTTCCCGTCGATGTAGTAGCGTATCCTGTTGTCTGTATTTTGAATCTTAATGTGATACCATTTATTTGCTGTCAACAGATTATCTTGGTCTTTATATTCTTTCAAAATGGCAGGACGTACCTTTTCATCTGTTACTCCGGCTTCATTGCCGTCATAACGACGGAAGCGAGTGGTGGAATTGTAGTTTCCTCCATATCCCAGATAATACAGCTGAAGGCTGTAGCAGTTTACGAAAACTCCGTTTCGCCAGTTCATGCGTTTCCAGATGTCAGAAGCTTTCGGATCAGAAGCCATCCAAAAGCAGTTTAAGTCGCTTAGTCTGTCACCTGGTTTCCCTTCTACTGCTACACAGGCATCGTATTCAATGGTTACGTTGCCCGACATTTTTTCTTTTCTCCATAAAGTCAGTCCTTTAGGAGATAAAATTTCACAGGTATCTCCTGAAAAGGAAACTTTATAGTCAGGAGATTCGGATTCTACCTTCCAGTATTTGCTGAAATGGCTTTTGTCCAGTCCGGATGTTGTTCCGGATTGTGCATTCATTGTAAAAGGACTACATATCAAGAGTCCTATTAACCACAGTTTCTTCATAGTCTTATTGGAAAAATATTTATTTTACAAAGTACGGGAAAGCTGCTCTTTTCAGGGATGGAAGATTGTACATGTTGCTGTAAATTTGTACAAAAAAAGAGGCGCTTCTCTCTTTTGAAAAGCGTCTCTTAAAATTGTATGGAAAAATAAGGCTTTGGTTAATAACCAGGATTCTGCATTGCTTGTTTTTCCTCATTGGTTAAAGCTGCTCCACTCTCATTTGTGATACCATCAAGGAATGATTGTGGAATTGGGCGATAGTAATGTTTGTCTGGGTTAAACTCACCGATACCACGGCTTACACCATCGTTAAATGCATGCCAACGTGCATCAAGAGTTTTTGTGCGTGCCAAGTCTTCCCATCTATATCCTTCGCCACAAAGTTCACGTGTACGTTCGTTCAACAAGAAGCACATCATTTTTTCAGCATTGCTAGTGCAATTCAGAGCCTGATAGATAGGTGCATCTGTGTGGGAATTATATACATCGTCTACGCTGTTCAGGTGCATGCCTGAAAGAGATGGCTGTGCATTGTAAACACTTTCCTGTCCTTCCAGATTATTAGATTCATAATAAGTGTTCTGTTCAGAATAGATGGCTCCGTCGGCAGAGTAACCTCCTCCTTTTCCTGCACAGTATGTATTGTGCTTGTAAGATTGACCACCATCCACGTTTACACTTCTGTCTTCACCTTCTTTATAGGCAGCACGGTCACGCAATTTGTTAATCCAGGTGATAGCGTCTGCATAATGGCTTTCTCCTTTACGGATATAAGCTTCTGCTACCATTAGCACATCATCAGCTGAACGTGCGATAATGGCATCACGAGTTCCAAACTGAGAAGCAATAGAGTTACGCGAACCGTCACGGAACTTAGACAATGCAACAGAGCGTTTGTGAGGAATAATGTTATAATAGTTTCCTGTGTGTGTAGAGAGGTTCCAGTTCAGCTGATTTTCACCTTTGAAATAACGTACAAATGTGTGTGGTGCACAAATCTCTCCATTTTTCTTTACTTTGATATCAGCTGCCCCTGTTGAGTAGTTTTCAAAACGGTCGTCTCCCGGTTCGTTAACGATATATTTGATACCTACTTCTCCAGCGATAAAACGCTTATCTCCCACATTAACACCTGCGGGTGCGCCGTTATTTATATCTTCTTCAGTCCATGTAGGTGCTCCGGCTGTGTCGTTTGCTCCATAGCAAGTAATAAATGATTTCCAGAATCTGGAGTCATTAACTCGGTCGAATACTTGCATGGTATATTCAGTTGCACTTACATAAGAGAATTCACGGCCACCAGAGATGTCACGTTTAGTTCCCTGTATATCCTGGTATACAGATGGGTAATACAGATGCATCTGATTACCGTAACGTCCCCATGTAGATTCATCGTTTGAGAACTGTGCTGCCAATACGACTTCACTGACTTTTTCATTTGCTCCATTAGGTTCCTGGTAGTCCCAAAGTTCTACGTAGTTAGTACATATCGGGTGTTTGCTTACCACTTCCGAAGCATACTGAATTACGGCGTCCAAATCTTCAGCAACATAGCTTGAATTCCATCCACTGTATAACTCAGAAGCACGGAACAGATGTGCTTTAGCTAAAAAATGGGCTGCGGCATATTTTGTAATACGGCCTGTTTCATCTATTTTTTCTGGCAATAAGCGATAAGCTTCTTGGAAGTCGCTGATAATCTGTTTGTAAACATCTTCTTCAGATGCGCGTGTGAAATAGGTATCTACACTGGTTGAAGGGGTTAGCTTAAGGGGCACACCGCCAAATTGTTTAACCAGTTCAAAATAGGCAAACGCTCTTAAAAAATAGCCTTCTCCCAAACGGGTGTTATAGGTGGCACTATTTTTATCGTAATATTGAGGCATATTGGCAATGATGATATTTGCCGGTTCTACCAAGCCATAGAAATTATCCCAGACCGGTTGGTTAGCGCCTGTTTCTGCAGAGTTCAAGTCTTGGCTGTAGTGGTTCCATGCAGGCATAGTATTGTTTGCATCGGTAAATTCATCTACTCCCATGTTGTAGCATTCGATTGCCCAAATGTAGTTATATTTAAATTTCAATTTCTGATATGCACCGGTAACCAGTTCATCGAGACCTTCTTGGGTTTTAAACCGGTCGGTACTATATTGGGTAATTAGTTCTTCATCCAGGAAAGAATCTTTACATGAAGACAGACTGCTTCCCATAGAACTGATCATTAATGCAGTATATAATATTTTATTTAGTTTCATAGTTCCTTAATTTTATGATTAGAATCCAATATTAACACCGATAACAAAGCTCTTCAGAGTTGTTGCAGAACCAAATGTTTTAGTGTTATTATCATAGTTAAGCAAATCAGTATCCAACCAGTCACAAGCTTTATAAATAGTGAATGGGTTCATGGCCTGTACGTATACTTTAAGATTGTTCAATCCTACATTTTTCAGTTGCTTAGAAGTAAAGTTATATCCCAAAGAAATATTACGTACTTTGATGTATGAACCATCCTGATAGTTCATAGAAGAACTGTATGTATCTGCAGCTTCTCCATTTGACCCTGGAGAGTAATATTGTGCATTTTCGTTGGTGCCAGCTACCCAATAATCTAATTTACGCATCATGTAACGGCCGTCAAGAGTGGCAGCTCCTTGTGGAACGGTAAAGCCCCAACGTGAAAGGATAAAGAATGAAAGTTCAAAATTCTTATAGCTGAATGTATTATTCCATCCGGCAGTCCAGTCAGGACGTACTTTACCTACAATCTGACGGTCGTTTGTGGCATCAATAGAACCATCCTGATTTAAATCTTTCACTTTAATCTGTCCGGGTTTACGACCATATTTTGCAGCTTCTTCAGCTTCAGATGTTTTCCAGATTCCATCATATACATAATCATAGTATACACCGATTTCTTCACCTACAAACCATCTGTTGTTTACATCTTCAGTTCTTCCATTAGATAACTGTTCAATCTTGTTACGGTCCATAGACCATGTCAATGTAGTATTCCAAGAGAAATCTTTTGTTTGAACTGGGATGGCATTTACTTGTAAGTCAATACCCCAACCGGATGTTTTTCCTACGTTAGCATATGTAGAAGTATAACCTGTTAATGAAGGAATGGTCATACCGAGCAACAAGTCATTGGTCTTAGTTTTATAGGCATCAATGCTACCACTTAAGCGGTTATTAAAGAAGCCATAATCGATACCTACGTTGTACTGAGTTGTTTTTTCCCATCCTAAATCCTGATTAGCCATCTTAGCCGGATCTTTTGCAGACGGATCTGAAGGAACATATCCTAATGAAGAGTCTGTTTGTCCCCAGTTGTAGTACAATCCGGTAATAGCTCCTTTAGTAGCATAAGCTGCAATAGCGGCATTACCTGTGATACCAAATCCAAGACGCAATTTCAATTGGCTTAACCAGTTAACATCTTTCAGGAAGTTTTCCTGATCCAGACGCCATGCCAATGCCATAGAAGGGAAGCTTGCCCATTTATGTCCTGGAGCTAACTGTGAAGCACCATCCCAACGCATAGATGCGGTCAATAAGTATTTATCCATGAATCCGTAGTTTGCACGAATCATGTAAGAAGTCATCTGGGTCTCTGTCAGTCCAGTTCCGAATGAACTCAATGTACCTGCTGTAGTCATATTGTACCATAATTCTTCTGATGAAGCAACATTAGTGGCACGCATATCACCCATTTCATAGTGATAAGCAGAAGCTGATTGCATCAAAGTCAATCCTAAATTATGTTTTTCAGCAAATGTCTTGTTGTAATAAATCAAGTTATCCAGTGTCCATGAACGTTTCTGTTCATTTTTGTATTGAGCCCCATTGTTCCCATCTCCGTTGATACCTTCTGCAGCATTGGCTATTCCCAGAGTATAATATTGGAATTCAGGACCAAACTGAATTTTATAAGAAAGTCCTTCCAGTGGTTCCCAGATTTTTCCGAAGTCTACTTGTGCATACATGCTGGCATTAGCTCGGAATGTACGGCGCTGGTTGGTATTGTAATCCAGTTCACGAATAGGGTTGATGATGTTTACATCACCATTCGGGTTACGAATGTATTCTCCGTTTTCATCATAAGGTACAGTCCATGGCAGCATGCTTCTCAATGCTCCATAAAGGTCTCCAGAACCTGTAACTGATTTTGTGAAGCTGTAACCATAATCCTGATCTGAATAAGATGCGTTGATTGAAGAACCCATCTTAAAGAAACTCAGAGGAGAAGCGTCGAAAGAAGTTTTTAATGTATAGCGTTCATAGGCCTGTCCAGGCTGTGTACCTTTCTGATTTAAATATCCGAATGAAGCATAACCCTGGAATTTGTCTGTACCGCCAGAAGCGCTTAATGTATGTTCATGAGTGATACCCGTTTGTTTGCCATTAGAAGCCCAATCATAGGAACCTACTTTTGAAGGATCATAAGTTCCTCCTTCCCATGCTTTTTCAATGTTTGCCCAAGAAGCGGCTACACTGCCAAATGCAGCTTTATCAGCTTCGTAATCAGGAGTTGCAGATGCATAAGATCCCATGTTATATTTGGCAAGACGAGCGTAATCCAACCATTCTGAAGCAGACATCATTTCTGTTACATCATGCAGGGTCTCAAAGGTTACGGTTCCTGAATAATTCAATGAAATCTTTCCTTCTTTTCCTTTCTTTGTAGTAACCAAGATTACACCATTGGCACCGCGTGAACCATAAATAGCAGTAGCAGAAGCATCTTTCAATACGTCGATAGATTCAATATCACTCGGGTTGATATTTTCGATACCGCCGTTTTGGATAATCATACCATCTACTACATACAACGGGCCTTGATCGGCAGTGATAGAACGTACACCACGGATATTAATGCTTCCTACTTCACCCGGACGTTGGCTGGAAGTAATATCCACACCGGCGGTTTTACCTTGCATACCTTCCAGTGCGTTTTTAACAGGCATCGCTTTCAATTCTTTTTCTCCGACACGTGCCATCGCACCAGTAACGTCTGATTTTTTCTGCACACCGTAACCTACCACGACTACTTCATCGAGTACTTCAGTGTCTTCGACCATCGTTACATTAAATGTGTTTTTTCCTTGTACCGGAATCACCTGAGTCTTGTAGCCCACGAAGCTGATTTCAAGCGAAGCATTGTTTGGTACATTAGATAAGGTAAACTTACCGTCAAAGTCAGTAATGGTACCGTTGGTAGTTCCTTTTACTACTACACTCGCACCAATTACAGATTCCCCACTTTTGTCGAGTACAGTTCCCGACACTGTCTTGCCTTGTGCATACGCGCCAATCGCGATGATAGACAACAAGGCCAAGAAGAACAAACGTTGCAGGCTGGAAGCGCAACGCATCAGACTAGAACAATTTCTGTCTTTCATACTTCTAATTTGGTTAAGTTAAACAAAAGTTAGTTTCATTATATCTCTATATTTCGCATCTGCTGTTTCAAATGCGTTGTAAAAGTACGATTGCACAAGGTTTCAAACAATGTAAAATTGTGTAGATACATGGAAAAATTTGTACAAATACCTTTCAAGAGTTTTTTAAGCCTGCTTTGACATGAAAATCTTCTTTATGTTATACTCATCAAACAATCTTATCATACATATCGTAAATTTGTTAACAGATTAGAGACTTTAAGTTATTTCATTAACATTCAAACATACAAATCCTGTATATAATTCTTCTTTTCCCTTTGATGTATTCCTTTAAATTTAGGCACAAATTCTCTGTTTCACACTGTGGAATATAAAAACCACAGTATGGGATACATATTTCACAGTGTGAAATACAAATCCCACACTGTGAAACAGAGTTTTTGCAAAGTCGTTCTGAAAAAATGATTAGAACAAAATAAACTATCAATAAGAATCTTTTTCTTTATGTAAATTTTCATCCATTTAAATCTTATCATTAAAACTATATAAAACGGCAATTTCACATTTTAATCGATTTTAAAAAAAGAACATGATATACCGCTTGAACAAATCAGACCATCTCATATTCATCAATATCAGAATTTTCTAGAAAAAAGAGAACTGTCCAGTACTACCGTCCGTATTTATCTTACTCTGATAAAAGTTATTTGTTTATGTACCAATAATTCCAGTTATAATCTTTATTTTTCCATGTATTCTTACAAGAGATAATGTATTTTTACACAAAATATTTAGATAGTATGAGACTGAGATTTTTATGGATAAGTTTATGTCTGCTGATGGTTATAAGCAGCATTCATGCCGCAGGACGTGAAAAATATAATTTCAACAGTGGCTGGAAGCTAAAAGTCGGTGATATAGCTCAGGCAGAGAGTGTGAGTTATTCGGATACGGGATGGAAGTCGGTTACACTTCCTCATGCTTTCAATGAGGATGAGGCTTTCAAACTGAATATCAAGGATCTTACTGATACAATTGTGTGGTATCGGAAACATTTTCATTTACCTGCTGACGCGAAAGGACGAAAGGTGTTCATTGAATTTGAAGGAGCACGACAAGGAATTGATCTGTATGTGAACGGTCACCTGGTCGGTCAGCATGAAAATGGAGTGATGGCTTTTGGTTTCGACCTTACTGCATTTGTAAAGCCGGGTAAGGAAAATGTTATAGCTGCACGTATTGACAACAATTGGGACTATGCAGAGAAGGCTACTGGCGTGAAGTATCAGTGGAGTAACCGTAATTTTAATGCAAATTACGGAGGTTTACCCAAGAATGTGTGGTTACATGTGACGGATAAATTATACCAGACCTTACCTTTATATAGTAACCTGCAAACTACGGGTGTCTATATTTATGCGGAAGATATTCAAGTGCGTGCTCGTAAAGCTCGAATTCATGCCGAATCGGAAGTGAAAAATGAAACAAAGAAAAGCCAGACGGTAGGTTATTTGGTGGAACTTTTTGACCGTGACGGGAAGCTTGTAAAGGCGTTCCGTGGCGCGGAGAAAAGAATTAATCCAGGAGAAAAAATAGTGCTTTCAGCTGAAAGTGAAGTGGAAGGCTTGCATTTCTGGAGCTGGGGCTATGGCTATCTGTATACGGTAAAGACTGCTTTGTGCATAGAGGGAAAGAAAACGGATGAAGTAATTACGCGTACAGGTTTTCGCAAGACACGATTTGCTGATGGAAAAGTATGGTTAAACGACCGGGTGATTCAGTTGAAGGGATTTGCCCAGCGAACAAGTAATGAATGGCCTGCTGTGGGAATGTCGGTGCCTGCCTGGTTGAGTGATTATAGCAATGGACTTATGGTGAAAGCCAATGCTAATCTGGTACGTTGGATGCATGTAACTCCCTGGAAGCAAGATGTAGAGTCATGCGACCGTGTCGGTTTGATTCAGGCCATGCCGGCAGGAGATGCAGAAAAAGACTGCAAAGGACGTCAGTGGGAACAGCGTAAACTGGTAATGAGGGATGCAATTATCTATAACCGCAACAATCCGAGTATCCTTTTTTATGAATGCGGTAATGAATCAATCAGCCGTGAACACATGCTGGAGATGAAGAAGATACGTGATGAGTTTGATTATCATGGTGGTCGTGCAATCGGTTCTCGTGAGATGCTGGATATTCGTGATGCCGAGTATGGGGGAGAGATGTTGTATATTAATAAAAGTGCGTATCATCCTATGTGGGCCATGGAGTATTGCCGTGATGAAGGCTTGCGCAAGTATTGGGATAATTACTCTTATCCATATCATAAGGATGGAGAAGGAAACAGTGCTTATCATTCTGCAGCTACCGGAAAAACGAAAAAACAGGCAGATGCCAGTGTATACAATCGTAATCAGGACTCTTTCACCATTGAGAATGTGATTCGTTGGTTTGATTACTGGCGTGAACGTCCGGGGACAGGGAAAAGGGTAAGTTCAGGCGGCGCTAAGATTATTTTTTCAGATACAAATACTCATTTCCGTGGAGTAGAAAATTATAGGCGTAGTGGAGATACAGACCCTATGCGTATTCCGAAAGATTCTTATTTCGCTCATCAGGTGATGTGGGATGGATGGGTAGATACGGAAAATCCTCGTTTGCATATCGTAGGACACTGGAATTATGAACCGGGAGTGGTCAAGCCTGTGTATGTAGTTTCTAATACAGATAGTGTGGCGTTATTTTTAAACGGAAAAACAATGGGGCAGGCTCAGCGTGACTATCATTTCTTGTTTACTTTTGATAAAATCGCATTCACTCCTGGGGTATTGGAAGCAGTGGGATATAATGACGGAAAAGAAGTTGCGCGCATGCAGTTAAGAACCGCAGGTAAACCTGCTAAATTGAAATTATCTGCCATTCAGCATCCGAAAGGATGGAAAGCCGATGGAGCCGATTTGGTGTTGTTGCAGGTGGAGGTCGCTGATGTAGAAGGAAATCGTTGTCCGCTGGCGAATAATTTAATTCATTTTATGGTAGAAGGTCCGGCAGAATGGCGAGGAGGTATAGCGCAAGGCTCGGATAATTATATCTTGTCGGAAAAACTTCCCGTGGAATGTGGGGTGAACCGTGCGTTATTGCGCTCGTCTGTTACAGCAGGGAAGGTGGTTGTACGAGCTGAAGCAGAAGGATTGGCTTCCGCTTCATTGGAACTGGTTTCTTCTCCTGTAGAAGTACAAAATGGACTGAGTACATACATTCCTGGAGACAATCTGGAAGGAAGTTTAGATCGTGGAGAAACCCCTTTATCTCCTTCTTATATAGATCGTGCGGTAGATGTGGCTGTACTTTCTGCAGAGGCCGGAATAAATACGGAGGAAGCTTGTAAGAGTTTTGATGACAATGAATTGAGTGAATGGAAAAATGATGGAAAAGCTTCCACTGCATGGATTAAGTATCATCTTGAGAGGGTAGCGCGTGTGGATGAGATATGTATGAAACTTACAGGATGGCGTATGCGCAGTTATCCACTGGAAATTTATGCGGGCGATGAACTGATTTGGAGTGGAGAAACTGACAAAAGTCTGGGTTACGTTCATCTGAAAGTGAAACCGGTTCCTGCTTCTGAAATAACTATCCGGTTGAAGGGTTCAAGTAAAGAGGATGATGCCTTTGGACAGATTGTGGAAGTGGCTGCCCCGGTAGCCAATGAATTGGATTTGTTCAAGGCAAAAGATGGAGATAAAACCAATCATGAACTTCGTATTGTAGAAGTTGAATTTAAGGAAAACCTGGACAGATAGCAGGCTGTGGAAAAATATAAGCGGGGAAAAGCAGGCATGAAGTGCCTGCTTTTCCCCGCTGTTGTTTTGAGGGTTATTTTACTTCGATTTGTATCTTTCCTGATTTCAGCCCTTTTGCAGTGACTTGTAACTCAAGAACTCCAGCTTCTTTTCCTGATTGCACAATTGTAGTCAGCATGCCGTTGAAGGCGTGCATCTGAGGCAGATGGAACAAATCCAGACAAGTTGGGTCTCCGTTAGCTGAGGCCTTGTAGCTTCCGGCTCCTTTTACTTTAAATTTCACCAAGCGCATGTCTGTGTGGCAGAGATTTCCGTCTTTGTCCACAACACGTACGGTTACGTATGCCAAATCTTTTTCATCGGCTGTGAGCGACTGGCGTGAAGAAACCAATTCGATGTGATGCGGTTTCCCAGCTGTACGGATTATTTTTTCTGCTTTAGCCGTACCGTGTTCATCGTATGCCACGACTTTTACTTCTCCCGGTTCGTAAATGGCGTTGTGCCACATCAGGCGATAACGGTTCTCTACGCTTTGGTTGTTCTTCGTCTGTTTCCCATAACTTTTTCCGTTGATGAAAAGTTCGGCTGTCGGATAGTTGGTATAGACGAATACAGGTACTTCTTTTCCTTCTCTGCCTTCCCAGTTCCAATGAGGGAGAATATGAAGTGTTTCAGCTTGCTTGTTCCATACGCTGCGGTATAAATAGTACCGGTCTTTCGGCAAGGAAGCTAAGTCAATAATACCGAACATGGAGCTATGGTTAGGCCATGCGTCCGTATCGTATGGACTGGGTTCACCTAAATAGTCAAAACCTGTCCAGACAAATTGCCCCAAAGTCCATTTGTGGTCATCGGCCAGAGCGAAATCTATATCGGGAATGTTAGACCAGGAGCAGTATTCCAGGTCGTAAGAAGAAGACTGATGGTCTTTATATTTGGCATCGGCTTTACGTTCTGCCGGGAATTTGTATACGCCACGTGAACTGACGGTAGAAGAGGTTTCTGAGCCTAACACTAAATTTTGCGGCAGGCGTTGGTAAGCTTCTTCATAACGGTGTGCGCGATAGTTGAAGCCCGGAATGTCGAGCATAGCCGCAAATCCGTTGTCGAGTACGCAACTAACCTGGTCCATGCCGCAGGTAACCGGACGGGTAGGGTCCTCCCGGTGGCAAATATCTTGCAGGAATTTGGCTACTTTGTATCCTTCACTGCTGCATTGGGTGGGCACTTCATTACCGATGCTCCACATCACTACACAGGGATTGTTCCGGTATTGCCGTAGCATGTTTACCATGTCTTTCTCAGCCCATTCGTTGAAATAGCGGTGGTATCCGTTTTCACACTTGGCAATGTCCCATTCATCGAAAGGTTCAATCATCATCATGAATCCCATTTCATCGCAGAGGCTGACAAGTTCTGGTGCCGGCATGTTGTGTGCAGTACGAATGGCATCGCAACCCATGTCTTTCAATAGCGTAAGCTGATGGCGTAGCGCAGATACGTTGATGGCAGCTCCCAAAGGACCTAAGTCATGGTGGTTGCATACTCCTTGGAATTTACGGTGCTGGCCGTTCAGGAAAAAGCCCTTGTCGGCTACAAATTCGATGGAACGGATACCAAAGCGGGTAGTATAAGTATCTGTAAGTTTTCCGTTGGCATAGATTTTAGATACGGCCTGATATAAGAACGGTGTTTCGGGCGACCACAATTGCGGGTTTTCTACAATAAAGTTTTGTGTAAACGGTTGCCCGTGATTGATACGTCCGCTGTTTTTCTTGAAAGAAACTCTTTTTCCGTTCGGGTCCAGAATTTCTGTTTCTATGGTAATTTCTTCTTTTCCTGCATTCTGTAAAGAGGTACGAAGGCAAACCGAAGCATAGTCATTAGTTACGTGTGGGGTGGTAATCTGGGTACCCCATACAGGTACATGTATTTTTTCTGCAGTAATCAGATGGACATTCCGGTAAAGTCCGGCTCCCGGATACCAGCGGGAAGATTGAGGACGGTTTTCCAGGCGTACAGCCAATACATTGTCTTTTCCTTCTTTGTGCAGAAGCTCAGTAATGTCACAATGGAAGGAATTGTAACCGAAAGGCCAGAAGCAGGCTTCTTTTCCATTGACATACACGCGTGCTTCGCTCATAGCTCCGTCAAAAACCAGTGTTGTCTTTTTATCAGGGTCTGCATCGAAACGGGTGCGATACCATCCCACTCCCACATAAGGAAGTCCTCCGGTACGTCCGGTCTTGACAGATGCCTGTTTCTCCAAGTTCTGAGTAATGGCTACATTCTGTAAGTCATTGTTGCGGTCAAACGGTCCATAAATGGCCCAGTCGTGCGGGATGCAGACAGCCTCCCACCGGGAATCGTTGAATGAAACGGCTTCGGCTCCGTCGGCTTCTCCTTTGTGGAATTTCCAGCCGGTTTCCAAGAGTTGTTCATGTCGCTGTGCGTTGAGACTGCATACACTACAGAGGATAGTAGCGAGCAGAAAGAATTTACGGATGTGCATAGATTTCTAAGATTAGGTTTTCATTTATCAAGCAAAGATAAACTTTTCGTTCGAAACTATCCTTATTTATTCCTGAACTCTTACTATATTTGCGGAGAAATTGGAGAAATACGTAATAATCAATCATATAATATTTCGCTATGGAATATAATTTCAGAGAAATTGAGAAGAAGTGGCAGCAGAGATGGGTGGAACGCAAGACCTATAAAGTTGTCGAAGATGAATCCAAGAAAAAGTTCTATGTGTTGAACATGTTCCCTTATCCGTCGGGAGCGGGACTTCACGTAGGTCATCCGCTGGGATACATTGCCAGCGATATTTATGCACGTTACAAACGATTGCAAGGATTCAATGTGTTGAATCCGATGGGATATGATGCATACGGTTTGCCTGCTGAACAGTATGCCATTCAAACGGGCCAGCATCCGGCCGTTACTACCGCAGCTAACATTGCACGCTATCGCGAACAGTTGGACAAGATTGGTTTTTCGTTCGACTGGGATCGTGAGGTACGTACGTGTGAACCTGGATATTATCACTGGACACAGTGGGCTTTCCAGAAAATGTTCAACAGCTTCTATTGCAATTCATGCCAGAAAGCACAGCCTATCAGCAAGCTGATTGCTCATTTTGAGGCTGAAGGAACAAAAGGGCTGGACGTGGCATGCAGTGAGGAACTGAATTTTACTGCAGAAGAATGGAAGGCTAAGACAGAAAAGGAACAGCAGGAAATCCTGATGAATTACCGTATCGCTTACTTAGGAGAAACCATGGTAAACTGGTGTCCGGCATTGGGTACGGTATTGGCAAACGATGAGGTGGTAGACGGTGTGTCTGAACGTGGAGGCCATCCGGTGGTACAGAAAAAGATGCGCCAGTGGTGTTTGCGTGTGTCTGCTTATGCACAGCGTTTGCTTGACGGACTGGAAACGGTAGACTGGACAGACTCTTTGAAAGAAACTCAGCGTAACTGGATTGGCCGTTCAGAAGGTACTGAAGTACGTTTCAAGGTAAAAGACAGCGATTTGGAATTTACTATCTTTACTACACGTGCCGATACGATGTTCGGTGTGACTTTCATGGTACTTGCACCTGAAAGTGAACTGGTGCCGATGCTGACAACCGAAGCACAGCGTGCAGAAGTTGAGGCTTATCTGGACCGTACAAAGAAGCGTACAGAACGTGAACGTATTGCTGACCGTCGTGTAACGGGTGTGTTCAGTGGTTCGTATGCCGTAAATCCGTTTACAGGAGAATCTGTTCCAGTATGGATTAGTGATTATGTATTGGCTGGTTATGGAACAGGGGCCATCATGGCGGTACCTGCGCACGATAGTCGTGACTATGCATTTGCCAAACATTTCAACTTACCGATTGTACCGTTGGTAGAAGGTTGTGACGTAAGCGAAGAAAGCTTCGATGCGAAGGAAGGAATCGTTTGCAACTCTCCGAAAGCCGGGGTAACTCCTTATTGCGATTTGACGCTGAATGGCCTGACAATTAAAGAAGCCATTGCAGCTACCAAGAAATATGTGAAAGAGCATAATCTGGGCCGTGTGAAAGTCAACTTCCGTTTGCGTGATGCGATTTTCTCTCGCCAGCGTTATTGGGGTGAACCGTTCCCGGTATATTACAAGGACGGCATGCCGTATATGATTGACGAAAGCAAGCTTCCGTTGGAACTTCCAGAAGTTGCTAAGTTCTTGCCTACAGAAAGTGGAGAACCTCCTTTGGGACATGCAACCCGTTGGGCGTGGGATGTAGCTAAAGGTGAAGTAGTAGAAAACACGAAGATTGATAACGTGAATGTATTCCCTCTGGAATTGAATACCATGCCGGGATTTGCCGGTTCCAGTGCATATTATTTGCGTTACATGGATCCGCATAACAATGAAGCGCTGGTTTCTGAGAAGGCAGACCATTACTGGCAGAATGTAGACCTTTATGTAGGAGGTACGGAACATGCTACCGGTCACTTGATTTACTCTCGTTTCTGGAATAAATTCCTATTCGACTTAGGCATCAGCATTAAGGAAGAACCGTTCCAGAAACTGGTGAATCAGGGAATGATTCAGGGACGAAGCAACTTTGTATATCGTATCAAGGATACCAATACTTTTGTGTCATTGGGATTGAAAGACCAGTATGAAGTAACTCCGTTGCATGTAGATGTAAACATTGTATCGAATGATGTACTGGATGTGGAAGCCTTCAAGAACTGGCGTCCGGAATACCATAATGCAGAGTTTATTTTGGAAGATGGCAAGTATATCTGTGGTTGGGCAGTTGAAAAGATGAGTAAGTCCATGTATAACGTGGTGAACCCAGATATGATTGTAGAACGTTATGGAGCAGATACATTGCGTATGTATGAAATGTTCCTTGGCCCGGTAGAACAGTCTAAACCATGGGATACCAATGGTATTGACGGAGTACACCGCTTCCTGAAGAAGCTTTGGAATTTGTTCTATGACCGTCAGGGTGCTTTCTTGCCTGCTGAAGGAGAAGCTACCAAAGAAGAACTGAAAGCCATTCATAAACTGATTAAGAAGGTGACAGGAGATATTGAAACCTTCTCTTACAACACCTCTATCAGTGCCTTTATGATTTGTGTCAATGAATTGACTTCATTGAAATGTCGCAACAAGGCTGTGATGAGCAATCTGGTAGTGCTTTTGGCTCCGTTTGCTCCGCATTTGGCAGAAGAACTGTGGGAAGCTTTGGGCAATACTTCTTCTGTATGCGATGCACATTGGCCGGAATTCAATGAGGAATATTTGAAAGAAGACAGTGTAAAATATACTATTTCTTTCAATGGTAAGGCTCGCTTTACAATGGAGTTCCCTGCTGATGCAGACAATAATACCATCCAGGCTGCTGTACTGGCTGAAGAACAGTCACAGAAGTGGATTGAGGGCAAGACTCCGAAGAAGGTGATTATTGTACCGAAGAAAATTGTAAATATTGTACTTTAACCTTTTAAATGCTCGTCCGGAATGAACAGGAGATATCTTCTGTTCATTCCGGATTGTTTTTTATTGTCTATGGAAGCTTTATTAAAGAAAAAGTTGGGCCGGGAGTCCAGAGACTATTTGGCCATAACCTTCGGGCTGATTTGTTATTCCATTGGCTGGGCTGCATTTATGCTTCCCTATCAGATTACTACCGGAGGGGTAACGGGTATTGCGGCAATTATCTATTATGCCACAGGCATAGAGATTCAGGTCTCTTATTTTGTGATTAATGCTATATTCCTGGGTTTTGCCTTGAAAATATTAGGGCCAAAATTTAGTATTAAGACCGTCTTTGCTATTTTTATGCTGACCTTCTTGCTTTGGTTCTTTCAGATGATTCTGAAAGATGAGAATGGAAACCTTCCTCAGTTGCTAGGTCCAGGTCAGGATTTTATGGCTTGTGTGATAGGTGCCGGTCTGCTGGGTTTTGGAATTGGTATTGTGTTCTGTAACAATGGAAGTACGGGTGGAACGGATATCATTGCCTGGATTATCAATAAGTATAAGGATGTTACGTTGGGACGGATGATGATGTATTGTGACATCGTCATCATTTCATCCTGTTATTTTATTTTTCACGACTGGCGCAGGGTATTGTTCGGTTTTTGTGTCTTGTTTGTGATGAGTATTGTTATTGACTATGTGATTAACAGTACACGTCAGTCTGTGCAGTTTCTGATATTCTCACGCAAATATGAGGAAATAGCCGAAGGGATTGCGACAAAGATTGATCGTGGGGTGACTTTACTTGATGGAAAGGGATGGTACAGTAAACAGGAAATAAAGGTAGTAGTGGTTTTGGCTAAAAAACGGGAATCACTCGATATCTTCCGGTTAGTAAAGGATATTGATCCGAACGCCTTCATTTCACAAAGCAATGTAGTTGGAGTATATGGTGAAGGTTTTGATAAGCTTAAAGTAAAATAAACTTTTCCCTTAAAAAACTAAAATAAAATAAGTTTTTTCGATTAATTTGGCTTATCGGAAAAACTTATTTTATTTTGTACTTGATATTGCGATACTTGAATCTATAACGTGAAAAATATGTCAAAAGTCACTCTGATGATGTTACTGGTCTTTTTACTGACTTATGGAAATCATGCGTCGGGCAGTAGTTTATCTCAAATCCATCAGCTGCATACTGGATGGGAATTTTCAATGTACGGTACTAATGAATGGTTGTCTGCACAGGTGCCGGGCACGGTGCATCAAGACCTGATAGCTCATGATAAATTGCCTGATCCTTTTTATGGCATGAATGAGCAGAAAATACAATGGGTGGAAAAGGAAGACTGGTTGTATCGTACTTCATTTGTACTGACGGAAGAGCAGCTGCATCATGAAGGAGTGTATCTGGTTTTTGAAGGGCTTGATACCTATGCAGATGTTTTCTTAAACGGTTCTTTGCTGCTGAAAGCAGATAATATGTTTGTGGGGTATCGGGTTCCTGTCAAGTCTGTTTTAAGAAAAGGAGAAAATAAGCTTGTAGTACGTTTCCGTTCGCCCATTCGGGAAGCGATGCCACAATGGGAGAGTAACGGGTTTGATTATCCGGCCGATAATGATCATTATCCACAGAAGCTAAGTATTTTTACTCGTAAGGCACCTTATTCCTATGGATGGGACTGGGGGATTCGTATGGTGACTTGTGGCATTTGGCGGCCGGTGTATCTGCAGTTTGCGGACCGGGCGGTAGTGGAAGATTATTTCGTGCATCAGCAGTCAGTCAGCTCCGAACGGGCAGAGGTAGACAATCGCTTAGAAATAAACAATATTAGCAATCGTACACAGCAGGCTGTGGTACGTGTGACGTACAGTTATACGGGTGAACCAGATAAGAACGTGGAGCAGACGGTAGAATTGCAACCGGGGCTTAATCATATTTCTCTTCCTGTAACAGTGGAGCAGCCGCACTTGTGGATGCCTAACGGTTGGGGAGAGCCTGCGCTGTATACGTTTGAGGCTTCAGTGTCGGTAGATGGGCAGGTGGTGTCACAGAAGAGTCACCAGATTGGCCTGCGTTCGATACGTGTAGTGCAGGAGGAAGACAAGGACGGCCAGAGTTTTTACTTCGAAGTGAACGGGGTGCCGATGTTTGCCAAAGGTACAAACCTGATTCCCTCGGATGCCCTGCTGCCACGTGTTACGCGCCAGCGCTACAGCCGTTTGTTGGAGGATGTGCAATCGTCCAATATGAATATGGTGCGTGTGTGGGGTGGCGGTATCTATGAGGACGATGCGTTCTTTGAGGAAGCCGACAGACGTGGTATCCTGGTGTGGCAGGACTTCATGTTTGCTTGCACCACTTATCCTCACGACCCGGCCTTTCTGCGTCGTGTAGAAGCGGAAGCGGAATATAACATCCGCCGCCTGCGCAACCATGCGTCACTGGCCATGTGGTGCGGCAATAATGAAATTTACGAAGGTATGCGCTACTGGGGATGGAAAGAGAAATATTCTCCCGAAATTTATCAGCAGATGCAGGAGGGATACGGCGTGCTGTTCCGTCAGCTTTTGCCACAGAAGGTGAAAGAATTTGATCCGGGGCGCTTCTATCTGGAAGGCTCTCCGCTGGAGGCCAACTGGGGCAGGCCGGAGAGCTGGAAGGTGGGTGACAGCCATAATTGGGGTACGTGGTACGGGCAGAAGCCTTTCGAGAGTTTAGACCGCGAGATACCGCGCTTCATGAGTGAGTACGGCTTTCAGGCCTTTCCGGAGATGAAGACCATCCGCACCTTTGCTTCGCCCGAGGATTATGAGCTGGAATCGCCCGTGATGAACGCGCATCAGAAGAGCACGATAGGAAATGCTTTGATTAAGAAAACCATGAGCTTGTATTATCCGGTTCCGGAGAAGTTTGAAGACCTGGTGTACGTAGGGCTGGTGCTGCAGGGCCACGGTATGCGTCGGGGCATGGTGGCACATCGCCGCAACCGTCCGTACTGCATGGGCAGCCTGCCCTGGCAGCTGAACGACAGCTGGCCCGTGGTGTCGTGGTCGGCCATCGATTATTACGGCAACTGGAAGGCCATGCAGTATCACACGCGCCGTGCCTTTGCTCCCGTACTGGTGGATGCCATCCGCGAGGGCGACAAGCTGCGCTTCTATGTGCTGTCCGACCGCCTGCAGACGGAGAAGGTGACGCTGCACCTGGCGCTGACGGACTTTCAGGGAAAGGTGATCCGCCGCCATCGGGTGGAAGGGATGCTGCCGGTAAATGCTTCGGAGGTGTTCTTTGAGGAAGACTGGCAGAAGGCTTTCGAGGGCTGCGACACTACGGCTTCGTTCATCCGCATGACGCTCAGGGGCGCGGACGGACGGGAGGTGCTCTCGGACGAGGTGTTCTATCCGGTGTATCCCAAGGAGCAGCGTCTGCCCAGGGCTGAAATTGCCTGTCGCAAGGTGAAGAAGGGCGGGGTGGTGGAACTGACGCTGAAATCGCGTGTGCTGGCGCGCGACGTGTTCGTGGAGGTGCCCTTGCAGGGGGCGCGTTTCTCCGACAATTTCTTCGACCTGCTGCCGGGCGAGACGAAGCGCATCACGGTGTCTTCGGCCGACGGTTCTCCGCTGGAAGACGTTTCCGTGGTGATTCACCAGCTGGCCGATGTGAGGGAATAAAATCTGATTACTAATCTTTTATATGTATTGATTATGAAACCATTTTCAAAAATGAATTGTATGGGGCTGGCATTTGCCGGAATGCTGATGGCCTCGTGTGCGGACAGTCCGACGGCGGTGGCCGACTATCAGGTGGTGCCCATGCCGCTGGAGATTACGGCGGCATCGCAGGGTTCGTTCCTGCTGAAGAGCGGGGAAACCATCTGCTATACGGCAGGGAATGAAAAAATGAAGAAGAACGCCGAGTTCCTGGCGGCTTTTATCAAGGAACAGACCGGCATCGCGCTGAAGGTGGCGGAAGGTGACGGGGAAGAGGGCATCGTGCTCCGCCTGGGGCTGGAGGCCGGTTCTCCGGAAGCGTACCGGCTGAAGGTGGACGACCGCAAGGTGGAGATTTCCGCTCCTTCGGAAGCGGGTGTGTTCTATGGCATCCAGACGCTCCGCAAGTCGGTGTCGGTGCATGAGGGGGCCGGAGCGGTGGAACTGCCGGCGGTGGAAATCAACGACTCGCCGCGCTTCGGCTACCGGGGCATGATGCTCGATGTGGGCCGCCACATGTTCAGCATGGATGAAATCAAGACGTACATCGACATGCTGGCCCTGCACCACATCAACCGCTTCCACTGGCATCTGTCGGAAGACCAGGGATGGCGCATCGAAATCAAGAAGTATCCCAGGCTGACGGAAATCGGCTCCAGACGCAGCGAGACGGTGATCGGACGTAACTCGGGCCGGTATGACGGCAAGCCTTACGGCGGTTTCTATACGCAGGAGCAGGCCCGGGAAATCGTGGCCTACGCGGCGGAACGCTATATCACGGTCATTCCGGAAATCGACCTTCCGGGTCACATGCAGGCGGCGCTGGCGGCTTATCCGGAACTGGGATGTACGGGCGGTCCGTATGAAGTGTGGCGCATGTGGGGCATTTCCGACAACGTGCTTTGTGCGGGTAACGACCAGACCATCCGGTTCATCAAGGATGTGCTGGCGGAAATCATCGACATCTTCCCGTCGGAATACATCCATGTGGGTGGCGACGAATGTCCGAAGGTGAAGTGGGAGACTTGTCCGAAGTGTCAGGCACGTATCAAGGCGCTGGGCATCAAGGGCGACAGCAAGCACTCGAAGGAAGAGTATCTGCAGAGCTACGTGATACATGAAGCGGAGAAGTTCCTCACCGAGAACGGACGCAGCATGATTGGCTGGGATGAAATCCTGGAAGGCGGTCTGGCTCCGAATGCCACGGTGATGTCGTGGAGAGGGGAAGCCGGTGGTATTGAAGCGGCCCGTCAGCAGCACAATGTCATCATGACGCCGAACACGTACCTGTATTTCGACTATTATCAGGCAAAGGATAGGGACAGTGAACCGCTGGCCATCGGCGGCTATCTGCCTATGGAACGGGTGTACAGCTACGAACCGATGCCGTCTGCCCTTTCTCCGGAAGAGCAGAAGTTCATTACCGGTGTGCAGGCGAACCTCTGGACGGAATATATCCCGACCATGGCACAGGCACAGTACATGGTATTGCCGCGTATGGCTGCGCTTTGTGAAACGCAGTGGAGCGCTCCTGAAAAGAAGCAGGATTATCAGGGATTCCTGAAACGCACCGCTCGTCTGACCAGGATTTACCAGCTGAAGGGATGGAACTACGCGACGCATATCTTCGATGTGAATGTGCACATCGCTCCCAACACGGAAACGGGCAAGCTGGATGTAACGGCAGGCACCATCGACGATGCGCCTGTGTACTATACCCTCGACGGTACGGAACCTGCCACTGCTTCGTCCAGGTATGAAAACGGACTGACTATCGATGCGGCATGTGTGCTGCGCATGATGGCCGTGCGTCCGGAAGGCAACTCGCGCATTACGCGTGACAGCATTGCGTTCAGCAAGTCTACGGCGAAGCCCATCACCCTATTGCAGCCTGTCAATAAGCCTTACGAGTTTAAGGGCGCCACTACGCTGGTAGACGGTATGACGGGCGACCGCAACTACAAGACCGGACGCTGGATTGCTTTCTACAAGAATGACATGGAGGCGGTGATTGACTTGAAGGAGGCTACCGAAATCAGTTCCATGACCCTGCGCACTTGCGTGGAAAAGGGCGACTGGACGTTTGATGCCAGAGGTATTACCGTAGAGGTGTCGGACGACAACAAGACTTTCAGGAAAGTGGCTTCGGAAGCTTATCCGGCTATGAAGGAAACGGATGCCAACCGGATTTATACCCATACCCTGACGTTTGACCCGGTAAAGACCCGTTACGTGAAGGTAACGGCCTTGTCCGAAAAGAATATCCCGGCATGGCACGGTGGCAAGGGCAATCCCGGATTCTTGTTTGTAGATGAAATCGTATTGAACTGACGGCTATGCGTAAACTGGTTTTTGCTACCAACAATGCCCATAAGCTGGAGGAGATACGTGCCATTCTGGGAGATAAAGTGGAAGTGCTGAGTTTGAAAGACATCCGTTGTGAGGCCGATATTCCGGAAACGGCGGATACGCTGGAAGGAAATGCCGCGCTGAAGGCGGAATATATTCATGCGCATTATGGCATGGATTGCTTTGCCGACGATACCGGCCTGGAGGTGGAAGCGCTGGACGGGGCTCCCGGAGTGTATTCGGCGCGTTATGCGGGCGGTGAAGGTCACGACTCGGAAGCCAACATGAAGAAGCTGCTGGCAGAACTGGAAGGCAAGGAGAACCGGAAGGCGCAGTTCCGCACGGCCATCTGCCTGATAGAAGGAGGAGAAAAGCACTTGTTCGAAGGCATTGTGAAGGGAGAAATCATCCGGGAGAAAAAAGGAAGTTCCGGCTTCGGCTACGACCCGGTGTTCGTGCCGGAAGGCTATGCCGGGACTTTTGCGGAGATGGGGGCTGAAGAAAAGAACAGGATCAGTCACCGGGCAAGAGCCGTACAGAGGCTGTGTGACTATCTGAACAGTAAATAAAGCAGAATAAGGGCTGTGGATTATTTCTACAAATGTGCAGAAATTCCACAGCCTTTCTTTTTTTTAATCGCGTGTAACTTTCTTGTAATCAAATTTTTAAAAAATAAAGTATAAAAAGGCTGTTTTTGGCGTGTCAACAGACTTTTGCACAACAGCGTATCCTCAGCGGATTGGTTATCTCAGCGGAAGATCACGAGCCGCTTATCGGTGCTACGATTTCCGTACAGGGAAACGAAGCGCATGGGGTAGTGACCGACATTGATGGAAAGTATACATTGGAAGTGGGACCGGATGACAAGATTCTGGTCGTGGCTTACCTGGGTATGAAAACTCAGTTGATAAAGGTTCCCAAGAAAGAACACCTGAACGTGGTGCTCCAGCCTGAGACCATGAACCTGGAAGAGGTGGTGGTGACGGGATACGGTAATTTCACCAAGTCTTCTTTTACGGGGTCTGCCAATACCCTGAAGGGAGACATGATGAAAGACATCCCCGTGATGAGCGTGGAGCAGAAGCTGCAGGGAATGACCACGGGTGTGTCTATTACCAGCAGTTCCGGACAGCCGGGAGCCAATCAGAGCATCCGTATCCGTGGTATGGGTTCGTTCAATGCCTCTCAGGAACCGCTGTTCGTGATTGACGGGGTGCCGGTTACTTCCGGTAGCCTGAGTGCCGGAGGAGCCGATGCGGCTTACATGAACAACTCGAAGACCAATATCATGAGCACGCTGAATCCGGCCGATATTGAAAACATTACGATTATCAAGGATGCGGCGGCAGCCTCTCTGTATGGTTCGCGTGCGGCCAATGGCGTAATCCTGATTACGACCAAGAAAGGAAAGGCGGGCAAGGCGCAGGTTTCCTTTAACATGTCGGGAGGTTTCTCGAATGCGGCGGTTGATTTCCGTCCGACACTGAACGGCGACCAGCGCCGTGAACTGTTGTACGAGGGCCTGGTAAACTATGCCACGGACAAGCAGATGGCAGACCCTACCGGCTATGCAGACGGTGAAATCGACAAGTATGCGTCTGTGCCTTCCATGGGCTATACCGACTGGAGAAAGGAATTGCTTCGTACTGCCATCCAGCAGGATTACGAGGCATCCGTATCCGGAGGAAACGAGAAGACCACTTTCTATGCCTCTTTGGGCTATAACAGTCAGGAAGGACTGGCCAAGAACTCCAGCCTGGACCGCTACTCCGCTCGTCTGAACATGACCCAGAAGGTGGGCCGGTACGGTGAGGTAGGCGCCAACATGATGTTTACCCAGATGAACCAGGAGATGAACGAAGAGCGTGGCTCTGCCATCAACCCGTATTTGTGTGTGGCGATGACCATGACTCCTTCCATGCTGGTGAGAGATGAAGCCGGAAATTATGTGGGAGCGTACGACGGTACACAGTTGAACCCGCTGCGTGATATTCTGACGGACTATAACCGCACGCGGATGACGCGTATGTTCTCCACCGGCTATGCGGCCGTAGAACCGATAAAGGGCCTGAAAATAAAGGAAACGTTAAGCTATGACTATACCATCCAGAAGGATTCGCGCTACTACAATCCGTTGAGTTCTGCAGGACCGAAGAGCGGTCCCGATGCACAGTCCTCCAAAGGATTCATCGAGTATGGAAAGCTGATTTCTTCTACTTCGGTGAATTACGTGAAGACCTTTGCGCAGAAGCACCACCTGGATGTCTTGGCTGCGTACGAAGTGGAAAGCTACCAGACGGATAAGGCATCTGGCGAACGTTCCAAATTGCCGTCGTATGTAGGGCTTACTGAACCTGATAACGGAGCAGTGTTGAACAGCTTCGTTTCATCAACGCAGGACTATCGTATGCTGTCGTATATTTCGCGTTTGAACTACGATTATGACGACCGTTATTATGTGGCAGGAAGCTTCCGCCGCGACGGTAGTTCCCGCCTCTCACCCGATAACCGCTGGGGAAATTTCTGGTCCGTATCGGGTATGTGGCATGTGAGCAACGAAGCCTTCATGCAGCCTGTGAAGCACATTCTGAGCGATTTGAAGATTCGTGCCTCTTACGGTGTGAACGGTAACCAGCCGGGCTCCCTGTACGGCTATATGGGACTGTATGCTTTCGGGCAGAGCTACATGGGTGGTTCCGGTTCGTATGAATCATCTATCCCCAACTCCAACTTGGGATGGGAAAAGAACTATAACCTGAACGTGGGAGTGGATGTATCGTTTATCAACCGCATTTTCCTGAGCGTGGAATACTATAACCGCGATACGAAGGATTTGCTGTACAGCCTTCCCATCAGTGCTACTACCGGATTTACGAACTACCTGAGCAATGTGGGACAGTTGAACAACCGGGGTGTGGAACTGGAACTGCGTACCATCAACTTTGCCAATGACAACTTTAACTGGACCACGGTCTTCAATCTGAGCCACAACAAGAACAAGATTGTGTCACTCAACGGACAGCTGGAGCAGTCAATCGAAGGCACATGGTTCATTCACAAGGTAGGATTGCCCTACCACACCTTCTACGTAAAGGAATACGCCGGAGTGAATCCGGACACAGGTAAGGCCATGTATTACCGTAACCAGGAAATACCGCAGGAAGACGGTACGGTGATTGTAGACCGGAGTCTGACGGAGAATGCCGGTGAGGCGCAGGCCATTCCTTATAAGTCGGTTAACCCGAAGGTGTCCGGCGGTCTGACGAACATGCTGAATTACAAATGGCTGGACCTGAGCTTTACGCTGACCTATTCGTTGGGTGGATATTCTTACGATAAGACCGGTACCTACATCGAGAACGGAACGAGCAATATCTATAATTCCAAATATAACCTGCCGGTATATGCCATGGACCGCTGGCAGGAGCCGGGCGACCAGACCAATGTACCGCGCTTTGTGTATGGGGAAGATGCCGGACCTCAGAACTCTTCGCGCTACATTCACAGCACCGATCATCTGCGCCTGAAGAACCTTACGCTGGGATTCACGCTTCCTTCCGAATGGACCCGCAAGGCCCTGATAGACAAAGCCCGTATCTATTTCTCAGGCAGCAACCTGCTGACATGGGCCAAATGGAAACAGTATGACCCCGAAACTCCGGTCAACGGAGAGGTGTTCTGCGAGGCACCCGCCATGCGTACCTTCAACTTCGGCGTACAATTAACTTTCTAAAAACGAACTGGATTATGAAACCACTCTATATTTATTTTCTTGCCGCCTCACTGGCATGTACCTCTTGTTCGGACAGCTGGCTGGACCTGAATCCGTCCACGTCTGTACCCACCGACCAGGCCTTTACTACGCTGGAGAATGCCCAGACAGCCCTGAACGGCATCTACCGTCTGGCTTCGGCACACAGCTATTATGGCGATAACTTCTTTTATTTCGGCGACTGCCGCGCGGCCGACGTGCAGGCCCGTATGAGCAAGGGAGACGGAAAAAGAGTCTCTCCCTATTACGAATACAATGTCAAATCGACCGACAGCTTCAACACGAGTCTTCCGTGGAACCAGGTGTACAAGGTGATTCGCCAGATCAATAACCTGATAGCCGCCATCGAAGGCGGACAGGTGAATACCACCGACACGCAGGCGCTGGATGAAATCAAGGCCCAGGCACTGGCCATGCGAGGACTGGCACTGTACGACCTGATACGCGTGTTTGCCATGCCCTATTCGTACGACAACGGCCAGTCTTTGGGGGTACCTATCGTCACCACTGCTACTGAACCCGACTCCAAGCCGGAACGCAATACGGTGGCCGAATGCTATGACCAGATTATCGCCGACCTGACGGGTTCGCTGGCCGGCCTTAGCAAGGAGAAGAAGGACGGCTGCCTGAACTACTGGGCCGTGCAGGGTATTCTGTCAAGAGTTTATTTGAACAAGCTGGATTATCCGAATGCCTACAAGGCAGCCACAGATGTCATCGAAAACGGTAAAAGCCTGTATCAGTTGTACACCCTTGACGAGTATCCCACTGTCTGGGGAAAGGAATACACCAGCGAGTCGCTTTTCGAGTTCTACTTCTCGCTGACGGAACCTTCCGGTGGTTCGGGTGGAGAAGGAGCCCCTATGGTCTATGCCAATGAGGAAAAAGTGGACTGGAACAACCTGATACTGTCGGAAGACTACCTGAACCTGCTGGATGAAGACCCGCAGGATGTGCGCCACAGCGTGATGCAGGTGTCTGCCATTGCCAATAACACCGACCTCCCCGAAGCAGCCCGTAACCGCACGGTCTATCTGGCGAAGTTCCCCGGCAAGACCGGCGATCCGCGCGACAACAACCTCTGCATCGTGCGCCTGTCAGAGATTTATCTGAATGCAGCCGAGGCAGGTCTGAAAATAGGGGGCGAGCAGGCGACCAAGGGAATGGAATACCTGAACGACGTGATTACCCACCGTACCACGAATACCGCCATGAAGGTAAATGCCGCTGCCGATTTCACCTTGGAGCGCATTCTGAAAGAAAGAAGAAAGGAACTGGTGGGCGAGGGCCTGGCAGTGTACGATTATACGCGTAATAAACTGCCTGTGGAGCGTAAGGGAAGCTGGCACCTGACTTCGCTGGAGACTTCCAATGCCTATACCATCCAGCCGAATGACTCACGTCTGGCCATCCCCATTCCGCAGACCGAGATAGACGCCAATCCTAATCTGGTGCAGAATCCTTAACTGGAGGCAGCGGTCAGATAATATCCCCGTCTTCTGGCGGTGGAAATCCGATAATCCGGGAAGTCTTGCAGGACTTTCCGGATTGTTTGTATATGCGCGTCTAATTTCTCATCCGCCTGTGGGTCGTGCGGCCAGCAAGCCGTTTTCAAGTCTTCACGGTTCACACATTCTCCTTTCTTTTCCCATAGCAGGTAAAGCAGCTGCAAGTCGAGGCTGGAAATGGCACACTGCATGCCGTCGATCAGCAATATCTGCTGCTTCAGGTCGATGTACAGCCCTTTTTCAGGCTTATTTTGCCGTTTTTTCAGGTAAAGGCAGACTTGTATACATATAGCCGCGAGCAGCAGGCACAGCAGCCCGTAAAAGCCCGCGTGGATATGGCGGAGTAAAGTCAGCCAGTCGTAATCCGTCCACCCTTGCAGTTGCAGGCTGTGAGTCAGGTCGAGCCAGCAGACCGGAGTCTTATAGGCAGAGGACGTGGGTAAGATGCCTGCCCGTGTGCGGGTGCGGGCCGACTTGTCGGAATAAAACACACCCGCCGTTCCGCTGACATGCCTTTTTTCGAGCTGCTCCTGAAACAACCGGTTCACTTCCTCCACCCTGACAGGCTGTATGTCTGCCAGCAGGTATTCGTTCAGCAGTTTCCGGGCTTTCTCTTCCGGGATGCTGTCCTTGAACAGGTAAGTGGTTTTCCCTTCTGTAGTCTGGAGCGTATAGCTTTTGATTTTCCGGCTGGAGACGGGCGCGAAAAGATAAGCCTTCAGGGCCGGGTCTACGTAGATGCGCGGGTTCCTGCTGAACGCATTCAGACGGTCGTTGTAGTGAAGGCGTTCGGCTTCCTGCAAGGATTGATTGATGAGGGCATGCACCTGTGTCCGGCTATGCCGCAGCGCCGCGTAACCGCCCCCCATGAGTACGATGACAATGGCGGCTACAGACAGGAACCAGCTTGTTTTCTTTGTCATAACAATATTCTTTAAGCAGCAGGTTTATCTTTCCTTCAGGTACTTCTCTACCTTCTCGAAGAACAGTGAGATGTGCGCCCCGTCTACAAAGGCATGGCTTACGGTCAGTGCAATGGGCATGACCAGCCTTCCCTCACGCGTCACCGCCTTGCCCGCATTCATCAGCGGATAGTCCAGCGGATGGCCCGGGGCATACTGCGTGTAAGAGATGGAAGTAAAGTACAGCTTGGGCGTGGCACTGAGCAGGATGACGTCAAAATCGCCCTGAGCCGCAATCTCCTTGTCGGTGCCGTACGGGTCTCCGTCCTCCGGGATAGAGGTGATGATGCGCCGGGCTTCCTCGTAGAAAGCCTTGAAATCACTGTTCCAGGGAATGCGAACCGTGTAGAACGTCTTGCCCGGCACGGCGATGGGCGTCGTGATGTCTACCGTATCGTGGCAGACCACCTGCCCGTGCTTGTCCCACCGGTAACGGAACTCCTTGATTTCATTCGCCGCACGAAGAATGGCGTACAGGTAATACAGAAAGAAGGAACGGCCCTGCGCCTTCGCTTCCGCATACGCCTCCGTGCAGTCCACTTCGCCGGTCATGGCAATCCAGGAATTATGGAAATCGCGGAAGAAAAGATAGTTGTCCTTCCGCTCCCAGGTGTCAATATCGATAAGATGTTTCATGCTTGACGGAATTTTTGTGCCACCTTCCGGTAGACAGGCATGTCAATGTGCAACTGTGTGCCCAGGTCAATCATATCGAACAGCAGGCCCTGAATCTCCGACTCATGCCCCCGGGCAATGTCCTTCTGCATGGAAGCCGTGCTGTGCGGGTCGAGCTTGTCTATCACCATCAGGTTGTAGGCCACGGGGTCGCCGGGGTAGGCGATGCCCAGTTTCTCCCCAATCTGGGCACTCTCACGCGACAGGCCGACGAACGTGTCGCGCACCTCACCCTCGTGCTGCACCTCGCCCATCGGCACGTCGTGATAGGCACCCGTGCAGGCCATGGCCGAGATGAACGACCATTTGATGAACGTATCCCGGTTGATGTCGTCCGACACGTCCACCTTGATGCCGCACTCGCGGAGTTCGCCGGCAATCCTCTCCAGCCGTTCGGGTGCCACCTGCTGCTGCGGACGCGCACCGAACACCAGGCGGAAGATGCGGCCCATCTGGCTGATTTCCCCTTCGCCCGATACGAAGCCCACGATGTAGATACACCCGTCGAGCACCTTGACCGAAGGCACCAGCCGGCCGATGCGGGGCCCCGTGCCGTACACATTCAGGATGGGGATGACCAGCGTGTCGGGAGTAGCCGCACGCTCCAGCACGGGGCGGATGGAGTCAATGGAATAGCCTTTCACGCACACCAGGATGACATCCGCCTTTCCCCGGTATTCTTCGGCGGTGCATGCCTTTACGCGGAGGAAATGCTCCCCCTTCAGGTCCGACTTCAGGTGCAGTCCCTGCCGGCGGATGGCTTCCAGGTGCTTTCCGCGGGCAATGCAGGTCACGTCCTTGCCTGCCAGTGCCAGAAATCCGGCGATGCTTCCTCCTACACCGCCCGTTCCGATGATGAGATAGTTCATGATGTTCTCCCCCCGTTGATTACACGTTGAAACGGAAGTGCATGATGTCGCCGTCTTCCACCACGTATTCCTTGCCTTCCACGTTGAGCTTTCCGGCCTCACGTACGGCAGCTTCCGAGCCGTAACGGATAAAGTCGTCGTACTTGATGACCTCCGCGCGGATAAATCCCTTTTCGAAATCCGTGTGGATGACACCGGCACACTGCGGAGCCTTCCATCCCTTGTGGAACGTCCAGGCACGCACCTCCATCTTTCCGGCCGTGAAGTACGTCTCCAGGTTCAGCAGCTTGTAGGCCGCACGTATCAGCCGGCTCACGCCCGACTCTTCCAGACCCACCTCCTGCAGGAACATCCGGCGGTCTTCGTACGTCTCCAGTTCGGCAATGTCGGCTTCCGTCCTGGCCGCCACAATCAGGATTTCAGCACCCTCCTCTTTCACCGCCTCACGCACCTGCTCCACGTACTTGTTGCCGCTTACGGCGCTGGCTTCGTCCACGTTGCACACATACATCACCGGCTTCGAGGTGAGCAGGAACAGCTCGTGCGCTATTTTCTGTTCGTCCTTCGTTTCAAACTGCACGGTGCGTGCCGATTTGCCCTGCAACAGCGCCTCACGGTAGCGCACCAGCACCTCATACGTCTGCCTGGCCACCTTGTCGCCCCCGGTCTGCGCCTGTTTCTGCACCTTCTGAATGCGGCTTTCAATGGTTTCCAGGTCCTTCAGCTGAAGTTCCGTATCAATGATTTCCTTGTCGCGCACCGGGTCCACACTGCCGTCCACATGCGTCACGTTCTCATCGTCGAAGCAGCGCAGCACGTGCAGAATGGCATCCGTTTCACGAATGTTGGCCAGGAACTTGTTGCCCAGCCCTTCGCCCTTGCTGGCCCCTTTCACCAGTCCGGCAATGTCCACAATTTCCACGGTAGCGGGCACTATACGGTCGGGCTCCACCAGCCCGGCCAGTTTGTTCAGACGGTCATCGGGCACCGTAATCACGCCCACATTGGGCTCGATGGTGCAGAACGGGAAGTTGGCCGCCTGGGCTTTTGCGTTTGATAAGCAGTTGAAAAGTGTCGATTTTCCCACGTTTGGCAAACCGACGATACCACATTGTAATGCCATAATTTATAGTTTGTTTTTAATCTATTTCAGATGCATAATACTCTAATTCTCTGCAAAGATAGTTATTTTTTAAGTTCCTGCCTATTCTTCTACGGAATGAGCGGCAATTTTGGCGGACTTCGTCTGTAGAAAATAAAAAAAGAGGCGCTTCATCACGAAGTGCCTCTTTTTGTAAAAGAGAGTTTATGAATTTTCTTATTTAATCATTTGTCCATTGTAACAGTCATTTCAGGAATCAGAATGAAATCATTCTTCTTGGAATTCCATTTGTAGTATTCTGTAGTTACACTCTTGTTGTCGTATGTATAACGAATACACAAATCGTTTTCCCAGCAGTTTTTGTTTACATTCCATTTCTGTGACATATTTTCAGTCATCTGGTTGTTGTCATTGTATTTGTAGCTATACTTCATGTAGTTTGTCAGCATGTTACCGTCTTTCTTGTATACAGTTTCTGCAACTTTCAATCCGTTAACTTCTTGCGCATTGTAAATCAGGTTGTTATTCATTTTAGCAGCATAAGTTGACAAGCTTGCAACAAAAGTTATAACTAAAACAACTACACACTTTGCTAAATTCATCTTTTTCATATCTTTCTAATTTTAAGGTTTTACTTACGTTTTGTTCTTTTTAACAGTGCAAATGTAGTAAAAGCTTTGATATGTTGTATGCATTCTGGCTAAAAAAATGCGATAAATTAGCAAAATGTCACTAATTAAACATTGGTTAACAATCTGGATGACTTAGTGTGCTTCCAGCCAATTGTGTCCCCAACCATGGTCTGCACGCAGTGGAGCTTTCATTTTGTAAGCAGCCTCCATTTCGCTTATCACAATTTGCTGCACTTTTTCTTTTTCTTCCGGCAAGACGCTGAAGTTTAATTCGTCGTGTACTTGGAGAATCATTTTCGAGTGGATACCTTCTTCCTGGAAACGCTGGTATATGCGTATCATGGCTACTTTAATAATATCGGCGGCACTGCCCTGAATGGGGGCATTGATTGCATTTCGTTCGGCATACCCTCTGACGACTGCATTTTTAGAGTTGATGTCCGGCAGATAGCGTTTGCGTTTGAAGATGGTTTCAATGTATCCTTTTTCGCGTGCTTCCTGAATACTCTGGTCCATATAAGCCTTTACATTCGGATAGTTTTCAAAGTATCCGTCGATAAGTGCTTTGGCTTCCTTACGGTCAACGTTCAGACGTTCTGCCAGTCCGAACACTGAAATTCCGTAGATGATACCGAAGTTGGCAGTCTTGGCCTTGCTTCTTTGTTCGCGTGTCACTTCCTCCAGTTTTACCTTATATATTTTAGCGGCAGTAGCTGCATGAATGTCCTGGTCTTTCTGGAAAGCTTCAATCATGTGCGGGTCATTGCTCAGGTGTGCCATGATGCGCAGCTCAATTTGTGAATAGTCGGCCGAGAAGAATTCGCATCCTTCGTCGGGGATGAAAGCCTTTCGGATTTCCTTTCCATCTTCGTTGCGGATAGGAATGTTCTGCAGGTTCGGATTGCTAGAACTCAGTCGTCCGGTAGCTGTGACTGTCTGGTTGAAAGATGTATGGATGCGTCCGGTAGCCGGATTGATAAGTTGGGGTAGGGCATCAATGTAGGTACCTAACAGTTTCTTCAGTCCGCGATGTTCCAGAATCTTTCCTACGATTTCATGCTTTCCTCTCAGACTTTCCAACACTTCTTCCGAAGTGACATACTGCCCGGTCTTCGTCTTCTTGGCTTTTTCCACGATTTTCAGGCGGTCGAACAACACTTCACCCACCTGTTTGGGAGAGGCAATGTTGAACTCCATTCCGGCCAGCTGGTGTACCTCTTCCTCTATCTGGTTCATCCGGGCTGTAAAATGCCGTGAGGTTTCTTTCAGCGCATCCGTATCAATACGTACTCCGTTTCTTTCCATATAAGCCAATACCGGCACCAAAGGCATTTCTATCTCTTCGAACAGTTTCTTGACTCCGTTTGTCTCCAGTTCGTTCTCGAGTACCTGTTTCAGTTTGAGTGTCACGTCGGCATCCTCACAAGCATATTTGTAGACTGCCTCGGGAGCCAGATCGCGCATGTTTCCCTGCTTTTTCCCTTTCGCTCCAATCAACTCTTCAATTTTGATGGTTTCGTATTTCAGGTAAATCTCGGCCAGGTAATCCATGCCGTGGCGAAGTTCGGGCTGCAACACATAATGCGCAATCATGGTATCGAACATCTTTCCCTTCAGGGTCACTCCGTAATTGGCCAGCATGATAAGGTCGTATTTGATATTTTGTCCAATTTTGAGCGAATCGGGATTTTCGAAGGCATGTTTAAATATATTCACAATTGTAAGGGCTTCTTCACGATTGGCCGGTACCGGTACATAAAAAGCCTGGTTTTCGGCAAAACTGAAGCTCATTCCCACTAGTTCTGCCGTGATGGGATCGATTCCGGTGGTTTCCGTGTCTAGACTGAAAAAATTCTGTGCAAGTAATTTTTCGGCCAAAATCGCCATTTCCTCCTTATTATCAACAAGTTGATAGTCGTATGACAGGTCTTCTAACCTCGTGAGAATTGAATTTTTGGCGTCAACTGTATCTTCCTCCGCAAAAAAGCCAAAGAGATCGGGTTGAGCGGCAGGAGAGGAGGGAGCTTTTTTTTCTGTTTTGATTACCCGGTCAATCAGACTTCGGAATTCCAGCATTTCGAACAGACGGCGCAGTTCCTCTTCATCGGGTTCTTCTCTTTTCAGTGCTTCCATGTCGAGTGCGATGGGCACATCTGTTTTGATGGTAGCCAGAAATTTTGAGAACGTGATTTGCTCTTTATTTTCTTCCACCTTCTTCTTGATGGCACCTTTCAGTTCGTCGGTGTGAGCCAGCAGATTCTCGATGTTGCCGAACTGGGCTATCAGTTTCTGTGCCGTTTTCTCTCCCACACCCGGGCATCCTGGAATGTTGTCGGCCGTATCTCCCATAAGTCCGAGCATATCGATGACCTGTAAGGGCGACTGGATGTCGAACTTGGCTTTTACCTCTTCCACCCCCATCACTTCGAAATCTTTGTCACCGTATTTGGGGCGATACATGAACACGTGTTCACTCACTAACTGTCCGTAGTCCTTGTCGGGAGTCATCATGTAGGTATTGATGCCTCTTTTGCCGGCTTCCGTAGCAAGTGTGCCGATTACGTCGTCGGCTTCGTATCCGGCAATCTCTAAAATAGGAATATGATAGGCACGTATAATATCCTTTATGACAGGAACCGACTGCCGGATAGCTTCCGGAGTCTCTTCCCGCTGTGCTTTGTATGCTTCATAGGCTTCGTGGCGAAACGTAGGTCCTGACGGATCGAAGGCAATACCGATGTGAGTAGGATTCTCTTTCCGTAGCACTTCTTCCAAAGTGTTGACAAATCCCAGGATGGCAGAGGTGTTGAAACCCTTCGAATTGATGCGAGGATTCTTGATAAAGGCGTAATAAGCACGGTAAATCAGTGCATAAGCGTCTAATAGAAATAGCTTCTCCATTCGTGTAAAAATATTAAGTTTTTTCATGTAAAAGTACAAAAAAATACGGTATTCAGTCTTTTATTATTACTTTTGTGGGCCTAAATAAATGTACATGAACAAAATTGACTTAATAAAGCAGCCTGTAGAAAAAGAATTAGAGGAATTCAGAGGGCTTTTTGAAAACTCTTTGACGAGTACAGACCCTCTTTTGGGAGAGGTGTTGGCTTACATCAAGAAACGGAGCGGGAAGATGATGCGTCCTATTTTGGTGATGCTGACGGCAAAATTGTTCGGTACATTAAATCAATCAACATTTCATGCAGCCCTGTCGCTCGAACTGCTTCATACGGCCAGTTTGGTACACGATGATGTGGTAGATGAGAGTGATAAACGTCGGGGCCAGTCTTCTGTAAACGCAATCTACAATAACAAGGTTTCCGTACTGGTGGGCGATTATATGCTGGCCACAAGTCTGAAGCATGCCGCTCTGACAGGTAAGGTAGAACTGGTAGAACTGGTGGCTACTTTAGGACAGGAATTGTCGGAAGGTGAGATTCTGCAGTTAGGCAATATTGGTAAGGAAGATTTCTCTGAGGAGGCATATTTCGATGTCATCCGGAAGAAGACAGCTGCCCTGTTTAAGGCCAGTTCGCAGAGTGGAGCCGTATCAGTAGGAGCCGTGCAGGAAGAGGTAATGAAAGCCGGATTGTTAGGTGAAATGATTGGTATTGCCTTCCAGATAAAGGACGATATCTTTGATTATTTCGAGAGTCCGGAGCTGGGCAAGCCTACAGGAAATGATATGCTGGAAGGAAAACTCACGCTTCCTGCTTTGTATGTGTTGAATCAGACAGGAGATGACAGTTTGAAGCAGACAGCTTTGAAAATACGTTCCTTGGAAGCTTCGAAAGAGGAGATTGCGGACTTTGTAGAAACCGTGAAAGAAAGGGGAGGAATTGAATACGCCGCCCGCATGATGTACGAGTTCCGCGATAAGGCGCTGGCCCTGGTTCCCGCTTCGGCTGATTCCAGCCTGAAAGAAGCTTTGACCGCTTATATCGATTATGTGATTGAACGAAATAAATGATTTATAAAAAATCCCCTTTCTTCGATGAAGAGAGGGGATTTTTTATGTCCTTATGTGAAGCTTTTTTTAGAAGAACTTGGTTTCACTTCCTACAATGTCAGAAAGCAACAGGTTGGCCATGCGGCTTGTACCTAGACGGAACAGCTCGTTGGTCAGCCATTCTTCTCCTAACAGCTCTTTTACGATGGTGTAGTATACTAATGCATCACGCACGGAGTTAATGCCTCCAGCGGGCTTAAATCCTACTTTACGTCCGGTTTCCAGGAAGTATTCCTTGATGGCCTGGCACATTACGTAAGCAGCTTCCGGTGTGGCAGCCGGACTTTCTTTTCCGGTAGAAGTCTTGATAAAGTCAGCACCTGAATACATAGATAGGATAGAAGCTTTCTTGATATTTGAAGCACTTCCCAATGCGCCGGTTTCCAGGATTACTTTTAAGTGCTTGTCGCCGCATACTTCTTTCAGTTCTTCGATTTCATCGCACATACCTTCGTAGTCACCGCTCAGGAATTTGCCCACAGAAATCACGATGTCTATTTCGTCTGCGCCACTATGGATGGCCATGGCAGTTTCGGCCACTTTCACCTCAATGAAGGTCTGTGATGAAGGGAAGCCTCCCGATACGCAGGCAATCTTCACGTCGTCTGCTTCCAGTGTATCGTTGACGATTTCAGCCATGTTGGGATATACACAGATAGCTGCCACGTTCTTCAGGTCAGGGTAGCGGTCGACAAACTCATTGACCTTCTCCGTGAATTTCATCACGCTTGTCTCGCTGTCTGTACATTTCAGCGTAGTCAAGTCAATACAATTGAAAAGAAATTTCTTTACTTCCTTCGTATTGTTTTCTTCCAGGTGCTTTTCGATGAGTCGGGCTGTTTTTTCCGCGATTTCATCGTCCTTCAGATTCGTTTGATATTTGCTCAACGCATCTTCGTACTTGTTGTACTGATTCTCTTCTTCGTGCGTATGTTCGCATCCGCACGCATGTTCGTGATTAGGATTCATATTCTTTATAGTTTAGGGTTGTTTTTATGTCTTTCCTTGTCGCGGTTGGTTTTCTTCTCCAGGTTCTTTCTGAACGCTTCCGTCAGGTCCACCCCCGTCTGGTTGGCCAGGCAGAGCAACACCCAAAGCACGTCGGCCATTTCATCGCCCAAGTCCGTTTTTTCGCCTGCTTTGAACGACTGGTCGCCGTAGGTGCGTGCCATGATGCGTGCCATTTCACCCACTTCTTCCGTGAGCACAGCCATATTGGTCAGCTCACTGAAGTACCTTACTCCGTACGTTTTTATCCATTCGTCTACGGTCTTCTGTGCTTCTTCCAGTGTCATGGTTATTCCTTATTTTTGGTGTCCATGCAGATGGTCACCGGTCCGTTGTTCAATAATTCTACCTTCATGTCGGCCCCGAACTCACCGGTTCCCACTTCTTTTCCCAGAGCAATGCTCAATTCATTGCAGAAGTATTCGTACAGAGGAACGGCAATTTCATGTCCGGCAGCCCGGATGTAAGAAGGGCGGTTTCCCTTCTTGGTCGAGGCCATCAGTGTGAACTGGCTCACCACCAAGATTTCTCCCTGCACATCCAGAATGGACTTGTTCATTACGCCATTCTCATCGTCAAAAACACGGAGGTTGACAATCTTCTTGCAGAGCCAGTCTGCATCTTCCTGCGAGTCGGCAGCTTCAATGCCGAGCAGAATCATGAAGCCTTCTTTGATGGCCGATTTACAAATTCCGTCAATGGTCACGGATGCGTGTGTCACGCGCTGTATAACTACTCTCATGTGATTCGTCTTGTTTCTACAAAAATAGCAAATTATTTGGATTCTGATAGTGATTCCTTGATGCTTTTCGCTGCACTTTCTCCAATCACTTCTGCAATCTCTTCCAAGCTGGCTTGCCGGATGCGGGCCACACTCTTGAATGTTTTCAGCAGGGCTGTTTTCCGCTTGTCGCCGATACCTTTGATATGGTCGAGTGCAGAGGCAATCTGGCTTTTGCTTCTTTTTTCCCGGTGGAAGGTGATGGCAAAGCGGTGCACCTCATCCTGGATATTTTCCAGCAGATGGAAAAGGGGAGTGCCTTGCTTGATGCCGAGCGTCTGCGGTGGAAATCCAAATAGCACTTCCGACGTACGGTGACGGTTGTTCTTGGCAAGTCCCACAATGGGAATCTGCAGGTGCAGCTCGTCTTCTATCACTTGCCTTACCACTTCCATCTGGCCTTTTCCTCCATCCGTCAGAATGAGGTCGGGTAGTTCGCCCTGTTCTTCCAGAATGCGGCTGTAGCGGCGGCGTACCACCTCCTGCATGGAAGCGTAATCATCCGGTCCCACCACCGTTTTGATAAGGTATTTCCGGTAGTCTTTCTTGCTGGGTTTGGCTTTCTTGAACACCACGCAGGCTGCCACTGCATCCGACCCCTGAATGTTGGAGTTATCGAAACACTCAATGTGGTTCGGCATTTTCTCCAGTTGCAGCTGTGCCTGGATTTCTTTCATCAGCCGCACGCTCCGCTGCTCCGGATTCAGTTTCTCGGCCTGCTTCAGGCGGTCCACTTTATACTGCTTCACGTTCATCAGCGAAAGGTCGAGCAAGTGCTTTTTCTCGCCCTTTTTAGGAATTGTGAACGTCACGCCGTTCATTTCCATATCCAGTTCAAAAGGCACGATGATTTCCTTCGACGTGCTCTTATAACGTTCGCGCATTTCCACGATACCCAACTGCAGCAACTCCTCCTTGCTCTCGTTCATGCGCACTTTGTATTCGAAGGTGAAGGCTTGGTTGATGCATCCGTTGGTGATGTGCAGGTAGTTGATATACGCCGTATTTTCGTCCGTTTCAATGGAGAATACATCGATGTGATGAAGCACCGAACTCACCACTTCACTCTTGGCGCGATAGCTTTCGATAAGCATGTATTGCTCCTTGAGCTTTTGTGCTTCCTCAAACTTCATCTCTTCTGCCAGGCGTTTCATTTCCTCCATCAGCGCATTGCTTACCTTCTGGGTATTGCCTTTCAGCAGCTCCCTTGCCTGTGCTATCTGCTGCATGTATTCTTCGTGCGACTGATTCCCGATGCAGGGCCCTTTACAGTTCTTGATGTGGTATTCCAGGCAGACCTTGAACTTCCTCTGCGCAATGTTTTCGGGCGTCAGTGCCAGGTGGCAGGTACGGAGCGGATACAGTTTCTTTATCAGCTCCAGCAAGGCCATCATGGAAGGCACGTGGCTGTACGGGCCGAAGTAATTCGAGCCGTCGCGAATAATCTTCCGGGTCTTGTAGATGCGCGGGAAATACTCGTTGCTGATGCAGATGGAAGGGTAGGTCTTGTCGTCCTTCAGCAGCACGTTGTATCTCGGCTTGTATTTCTTGATCAGGTTGTTCTCCAGCAGCAGGGCATCCTCTTCCGAGTTCACCACGATGTAGCGGATGTCGGCAATCTTGGAAACCAGCATGCGCGTCTTGGCCGACTGGTGGTCCTTGGAAAAATAAGAATAGACACGGCGCTTCAGATTCTTGGCTTTTCCCACGTAGATGATGACCCCTTCCTTGTTCAGGTATTGGTAGATGCCCGGGCCTTCCGGAAGGTTCAATACGATTCCTTTCAGGTATTCACTGGTGTTGCTTGTCTTTTCTATTTCTTCCATGTCGTTGGGTTCTTGTCAGGGTGAATACAGCCTTCTTTGAGGAGAGGTTTCCTGCAAAGAAGGCTGCACAGTTGTTTCCCTTTTTTCAAGGGATTTGTCTCGTCTTATAGTTCTAAAAGGGTAGTGACCTCTACGTCCTTTTCGAAGGCGTTTCTTCCGTTCAGTCCTTTCAGTTCGATGACGAAGTTGACGTACGCTTTCTCCACGCCGCAGCGTTTTACTAGTCGGTAAGCTGCCGCCATGGTTCCACCTGTAGCCAGCAAGTCGTCGTGCAACAATACCACGTCGTCTTTGCTGATGGCATCCTTGTGAAGCTGTATGGTGTCGGTTCCATACTCCTTGGCGTAAGTTTCTTCAATGACTTCAGCCGGCAACTTTCCGGGCTTGCGGGCCATGATGAATCCGGCTCCTAAGCGGGCCGCCAAGGCACCTCCCAAGATGAATCCTCTGGACTCGATACCTACCACTTTGGTAATCCCTTTGTCCTTGTACAGCTCATACAGTTCGTCTATCATGCCCTGCAAGCATTCCGCATTTTTGAACAGGGTAGTGACGTCGTAGAACAGAATTCCGGGCTTGGGGAAATCGGGTATTTCTCGAAGGTTTTTCTTTAATGTTTCTTTATTCATATCCAGTATTTTATGTGTGTTCCTTAAACAAATTGTTTCACGTGAAACATGCCTGCTTTATCGTCCCAAAAGCACTAACAGCACGTTGATGTCGCTCGGTGATACGCCGGGGATGCGGCTGGCTTGTGCCAGGGTTTCCGGGTCTATCTTCACCAGCTTCTGGCGGGCTTCGGTCGACAGGGATTGCAGGTTCGCGTAGTCAAACTTTCCTTTGATTCGGATGGACTCCAACCGGTGTATCTTGTCGGCAATCGTACGCTCCCGGTCGATGTAGCCTTTGTACTTGATGCGGATTTCGGCAGCCTCAATCACCTCTTCTTTTCGTTCCTCGATTTTGTCGAGTGCAGCCTGGAAGGCGGGGATATAAGGAGCGATATTTTCAATCGTAATCTGCGGGCGGCTGATTAAGTCAACTAGTTTGCACCCGTGAGTAAGCGGAGCCGTTCCTAATTTTTCGAGGGCATCGTTTATCTTTTCGGCCTTCACGGAGAAGGTGCTTACGAAGTTTACGATGCGGTCTATTTCGGCCCGTTTCTTTTGCAGGATTTCGTAACGGTCGGCTTTCACTAAGCCCAATTGATAAGCCCGTTCGGTCAGTCGCATATCGGCATCATCCTGACGGAGCAGGATGCGGTATTCCGCTCTTGAAGTAAACATGCGGTACGGCTCATCCACACCTTTGGTCACCAAGTCGTCAATCAGGACGCCGATGTAAGCTTCGTCGCGTCCCAGTACGAACGGCTCGCCGCCGTGGCAGTTCAGGTGTGCGTTGATACCTGCAATGATACCCTGTCCGCCGGCTTCTTCGTATCCGGTTGTGCCGTTCACCTGTCCGGCAAAGAACAGGTTTTTCACCACCTTCGATTCCAGTGTATGCTTCAACTGTGTCGGGTCGAAGTAGTCGTATTCGATGGCATATCCCGGGCGGTACACTACCAAATCTTTGAAGCAAGGAATCTTCTTCAAAGCCTCCAGCTGGATGTCCATCGGGAGTGAAGAAGAGAAGCCGTTCAGGTAAAGTTCCTGTGTGGTTTCACCTTCCGGTTCCAGGAACAGCTGGTGCTGCGGTTTGTCGGGGAAGGTCACGATTTTGGTCTCGATGCTCGGACAGTAACGCGGGCCGATGCTCTGGATTTGTCCGTTGAAAAGGGGAGAGTCGGCCAGTCCTTTCCGGAGCGTGTCGTGTACCTCTTCGTTGGTAAAGCAGGTCCAGCATTGCAGCTGTTTCAGGTGGCGCGGTTCGCTGATAAATGAGAAGCGGTGGAAATCATTCTCGCCGTCCTGTGTGTCCATCAGGTCAAAGTGTACGCTCTTTCCGTCGATGCGCACCGGGGTACCCGTCTTCATGCGTCCGGCCGTAATGCCGTGGCGGGTGATGGATTCAGTCAGGTGATACGATGCCGGTTCCGCACAGCGTCCTCCTGCCAGCATCTTGTGTCCGATGTGCATCAGACCGTTCAGGAAAGTACCGGCAGTCAGCACCACGCATTTGGCATGAAACGTCACTCCCCAGCAAGTCACCACGCCGGTCACTTCTCCGTTCTCCACCAACAACTCTTCCACCGTATCTTGCCAGATATGCAGGTTGGGCAGGTTCTCTAACACTTCCCTCCAGGCCCAGATAAATTTTCCGCGGTCGCACTGGGCACGTGGACTCCACATGGCCGGTCCTTTGGAACGGTTCAGCATACGGAACTGGATGGCGGTCTTGTCTGTCACCAGCCCCATGTATCCTCCCAAGGCATCAATCTCTCTGACGATTTGTCCCTTGGCAATACCCCCTACGGCTGGGTTACAGCTCATCTGCCCGATTTTGTTCATGTCCATTGTAATCAGGCAGGTCTTTGAGCCCAGATTGGCAGCCGCAGCTGCCGCTTCACATCCGGCATGACCGGCTCCGATTACGATTACATCATACTTGAAATCCATTAGCTTTTATGTTTTTAATCCTTTGCAAAAATACGAATTACATGAAATCTTTCCGCATTTCCAGCGCTTTGTTTTCTGCGGCTTCCATGATTTCGCGTTCTCCCGGCCCTTTGTCATTGATGCCGCAAAGATGCAGTATGCCGTGTATGATTACGCGGTAGAGTTCCGTTTCATACGCGGCATCGAACTGTTCGGCATTGGTGCGTACCGTGTCCAGACTGATGAACAAATCGCCCGACAGTTTCTTGCCTTCGCAGTAGTCAAATGTAATGATGTCCGTGTAATAATCATGCTGCAGATACTGGCGGTTTACTTCCAGAATCTTCTCGTCCGAGCAAAAGATGTATGCGATTTCGCCTACCTTCTTGCCGTAAGTTTCGGCCACGGCTTTGATCCATGCGGTCGTTTCGCGCTTCTTGATGGCGGGCATTTCCACGCCTTCTGTCTGATAACTAATCATAGCTTATGTCAATTGAAAAATAAATATCCGATGAAAATGGCAGCTAATATTCCGGCAAAGTCGGCAATCAGTCCGCAACTTAACGCATGCCTTGTGCGTGTCACGCTGACGCTTCCGAAATACACCGCCAGAATATAAAATGTAGTATCCGTTGACCCCTGGAAGATGCAGGCCAGACGGCCGACAAACGAGTCAGCTCCGTAGGTGCTCATGGCATCCACCATCAGTCCGCGGGCCCCGCTACCGCTCAGCGGCTTCATCAGTGCCGTGGGCAGTGCGCCGACAAACTGGTCGTCTATACCGCAACTCCGAACCACCCCGGCGATGCCCTGAATCAGAAAATCCATGGCGCCCGAAGCACGGAACACACCGATGGAAACCAGGATGGCCACCAAGTAAGGAATGATGCGCACGGCAGTAGAAAATCCCTCTTTGGCTCCTTCCACGAAGGCATCGTACACATTGATTCTTTTCCGCATGCCCGACACGATAAAGCCGATGATGACGAGAAAAAGAAACACATTGGCAAAGGTGGTAGAGTAGAGGTCAATCTGTTCCCGGCTAAGCTGAAGGAAAAGCCAGATGATGCCTGCAATGAGCAGACTGGCCCCTCCGAGGAACAGCAGGATGGTTCGGTTCAGCAGGTTGATGCGCTGGTACAGGCTGACTGCAATGATGCCGGCCATCGTCGAAAAGAAAGTCGCCAGCAGAATCGGAACAAACACGTCCGTGGGTTGTGCGGCTCCCATTTGTGCCCGGTATACCATGATGCTGATGGGAATCAGTGTCAGTCCCGACGTGTTCAGCACCAGAAACATGATCATCGGGTTGCTGGCCGTATCCTTTCGCGGGTTCAGCTCCTGTAGTCCCTCCATGGCTTTCAGGCCGAGCGGCGTGGCGGCATTGTCCAGTCCCAGCATATTCGCCGCCAGGTTCATGAAAATACTTCCCGTCACCGGATGCCCTTTGGGAATCTCCGGAAACAGTTTCGAAAACAGCGGACTCAGCAGGCGGGCGAAAAGCTGGATAACACCCCCTTTTTCTCCAATCTTCATGATGCCTAGCCAGAGCGACAACACCCCCGTCAGTCCCAATGAGATTTCGAACGCCGTTTTGGAAGAAGCAAAAGTAGAATTGATAATCTCCGGAAATACGGCCGTGTCGCCTAAAAATATGAGCTTAACCAGTGCCACCACGAAGGCCAGAAGGAAAAATGCAATCCAGATGTAGTTTAAAGCCATTTCTATCTAAGTATAATTCATGATTAATCTGTGTTACAAAAATATATAATTTCTTTGTCACTTCCTTCACCTTGTCTGAAAACATATAACTTTGTGTGTATGAAAAGTTTTCCCTTACGTTACGTACGTTGGACCGCAGAGGCCTTGGGGGTGTGCTTCATCTTCCTTTGCCGCCTCTTGCCCGATTGGGGCGAGATGTACGCCCGTCACTTTTATCCCGCTTTGTCCGCACTGTTGTCGGCCCTGGTTTCCTGGATACCCTTCTCCATGGAAGAATGGTTTTTTGTAGCCGCGTGTGTACTCCTTGCCGGACTACCGCTGTGGGGCTGGAAGAAAAAGAAAGGGTGGAAGTGGACCTTGCGTGCAGAAGCCGAGCTACTGGTAGGAGTGTACCTCTGGTTTTATGTAGGCTGGGGAATCAACTATTTCCGGAAAGACTTCTTTACGCGTTCCTCTGTAGAATATGTGGCCTATCAGGATTCCACCTTTCAGCATTTTCTGGCCGACTATACCCGCCGCTTGAATCAAGCCTACACGCAGTCGCCTTTCCCTTCGCACGAGGTCATCGAAAAAGAGGTGAAGCAACTCTTTGCCCAGGTGCCCTCCCGCTTCGGTCTTTCTTCACCGAGAAGCTACCAGCATCCCAAGCAAGTCATGTTCAACGCTCTCTATTCCAGTGTCGGCGTGTTGGGCTACATGGGCCCTTTCTTTGCTGAGTCACAGCTCAACCGCGAGCTGCCTCCCTTGCAATGGCCGTTCACCTATGCCCATGAATATTCCCATCTGTTGGGAATAAGCAACGAGGCCGAAGCTAACTTCTGGGCCTATCAGATTTGCATCCGCTCCGTTTCACCAGCCGTCCGCTACTCCGGCTATTTCGGTCTGTTACCCTATGTGCTCTCCAATGCCGCTACATTGTTGGAAGAAGAAGACTACCGGCAACTGCTTGCCTCCATCCGTCCAGAGATTTTGCAGACCCTTCGTGAAAAGCAAGCCTACTGGCAGGCACGCTACAATCCGTGGATAGGACGAGTGCAGGAACTGATGTATGAGTATTACCTCAAAGGCAACCAGATTCCTTCCGGACAGAAAAACTATGCCGAAGTGGTGGCCATGATTCTTGCCTTGCCCGGCGACTGGTGGAAATAAACGCCGCGAGAATCTGAAAATCCCGTCCATCTGTCGGGGAGAGACTGATTTTTCGATTCTCAAGGGGGAAAGGGTGTTTATTTTGTTGTCAACCAGTAGTTTGCAGGGATTCCTACTTTCTTCATTCTGGAAACGAAATGAAAAGATACCTTAAAATCCCATCAAATTTCTAATTTTCGTATGCCGTTTGCTTCTTGCGTAAAAAATCCTTAAAGTGTGAAAATCAGTGAATAGCCCGCTTTTTAGGAGAAAAAACACTATCTTTACAGCCTTAATTTTTCTAAACTCAAAGCGAACGAAAGAAAATTATATCACAATGACTATCACGATTAAAAAAGTCACTACGAAAAAAGAACTGAAGAAGTTCATTCGTTTTAATTACGAACTTTATAAAAATAATCCCTATTCCGTTCCCGATTTGTACGATGACATGCTGAATACCTTCAATCCCAAGAAGAATCCGGCATTTGAATTCTGCGAGGCAGAATATTTCCTGGCATACAAAGGCGAGGAGATAGTGGGGCGTGTGGCTGCCATCATCAACCACCGTGCAAATGACACCTGGAACAAGAAAGAAGTCCGTTTTGGCTGGCTGGACTTCATTGACGAAGAAGAAGTGTCTTCAGCCTTGCTGAAAGCCGTAGAGCAATGGGGAAAAGAAAAAGGTATGGAAGCCATTGTCGGTCCGCTGGGATTTACGGATATGGATGCCGAAGGAATGCTGGTTGAAGGATTCGACCAGTTGAGTACGATGGCCACCATCTATAACTATTCCTATTATCCGGAACACATGGAGCAGCTGGGCTTTGAGAAAGAAGCCGACTGGGTGGAATACAAACTGAGCGTGCCCCACCAGCTTCCGGACAAGTTTGTGCGCATCTCCGAAATCATTCTTCAGAAGTACAACCTGAAAATTAAGAAGCTCAAGCGGAGCGAAATCAAGAAGCAGAACTACGGGCAGAAAATCTTCGATTTGATTAACGAAGCCTATGCGCCTCTTTACGGATATTCGCAGATGACGCAGGGACAGATTAACCAATATATAAAGATGTATCTGCCGCTCATCGACCTGCGCATGGTGTCGTTGGTAGAAGATGCGGAAGGCAACCTGGTGGCAGTGGGAATCGCCATGCCGTCCTTGTCGAAAGCCTTGCAGAAAGCCAAGGGAAAGATGCTTCCTTTCGGCTGGTACCACCTGTTGAAGGCCCTGTTCATCAAGCGTCCGCGTGTGCTCGATTTGCTGCTGGTAGGCGTGAAGCCCGAATACCAGAGCAAGGGAGTCAATGCCCTCCTGTTCTACGACCTCGTGCCTATTTTCCAGCAGATGGGATTTGAGTATGGAGAAAGTAATCCGGAGCTTGAGCTCAACAAGAAAGTACAGGCACAGTGGAGCGCATTCGAATCCGTGCAGCACAAACGCCGCCGTGCTTATAAGAAAATGATTTAAAAAACAAAGGGGGAATAGATATGGAAGAACTCAATGAACAAACCGTTTCCTCTGTAGCTTATACCGAAGAGAACATTCGCCACCTGAGCGACATGGAGCACGTGCGTACCCGTCCCGGTATGTACATCGGTCGCCTGGGCGACGGTTCACAGGTGGAAGACGGTATTTATGTGCTGTTGAAAGAAGTCGTCGACAACAGTATCGACGAGTTCAAGATGGGAGCCGGAAAGCGCATTGAAATCCAGATGGAAGACAACCTGCGGGTGTCCGTGCGCGACTATGGACGAGGCATTCCTTTGGGAAGTCTGGTCGATGCCGTTTCCATGCTGAACACCGGAGGTAAATACGATACCAAGGCTTTCAAGAAAAGTGTTGGTCTGAACGGAGTGGGAGCCAAGGCGGTCAATGCATTGAGCAGCCGTTTCGTGGCCTGGAGTGCCCGCGACGGACAGATGCGCAAGGCCGTGTTCGAACGTGGAGAACTGGTCAGCGACGAGACCTGCGCCACCGACGAAGAAAACGGAACCTACATCTTCTTTGAGCCCGACGATACCCTATTCCAGAACTACCACTTCCGTCCGGAGTTCATTGAGACCATGCTCCGCAACTATACCTATTTAAATACGGGCCTTTCCATCTATTATAACGGCCACCGCATTGTGAGCCGTAACGGACTGGAAGACCTGCTGAACGACAACATGACTGCGCCGGGACTGTATCCCATTGTGCACCTGACGGGCGAAGACATTGAGATAGCCTTTACCCACAGTGCGCAGTATGGCGAGGAATACTATTCCTTTGTCAACGGTCAGCACACCACGCAGGGAGGAACCCACCAGAGTGCGTTCAAGGAACACATCGCCCGTGCCATCAAGGAATTCTACGGAAAGAACCTGGAGTTTCAGGACATCCGTAACGGACTGGTGGCGGCCATTGCCATCAACGTAATTGAGCCTACGTTCGAAAGCCAGACCAAAATCAAGTTGGGCTCACTGTCCATGGCACCGGAGAAAGATTCCGAAGGCAACCCTTATCCCTTGTCGGGCGTCAGTGTCAACAAGTTTGTGGGCGACTTCGTAAAAGAGCAGGTAGACAACTACCTCCACAAGCATCCCGATGTGGCCGAAGTCCTGCTGCAGAAAATCCAGGAATCCGAAAAAGAACGCAAAGCCATTGCCGGCGTCACGAAGATAGCCCGTGAGCGTGCCAAGAAAGCCAACCTGCACAACCGTAAGTTGCGCGACTGCCGCATCCACCTGAACGATCAGAAAGGCGGAAAGAAAGAAGAAGACGACCCCCGCCTGGAAAGTTCCATCTTCATCACCGAGGGAGACTCCGCCAGCGGTTCCATCACGAAAAGCCGCGATGTCAATACGCAGGCCGTATTCAGCTTGCGCGGTAAGCCGCTGAATTCTTTTGGACTCACCAAGAAGGTGGTTTACGAGAACGAAGAGTTTAACCTCTTGCAAGCCGCTCTGAACATTGAAGACGGACTCGACGGACTGCGATATAATAAGGTAATCGTGGCCACCGATGCCGATGTGGACGGTATGCACATCCGCCTGCTGATGATAACCTTCTTCCTTCAGTTCTTCCCCGACCTGATTAAGAAAGGCCATGTGTACATCTTGCAGACCCCCTTGTTCCGCGTGCGAAACCGCAAGAAAGGGGTGTACGAAACCATCTACTGCTATTCGGACGAAGAACGGGTGGCTGCCATCGAAAAGCTGAGCCCCAACCCGGAAATCACCCGATTCAAAGGATTGGGAGAAATCTCTCCCGACGAGTTCCGCCATTTCATCGGCAAGGACATGCGTCTGGAGCAAGTCACCCTTCGCAAGACCGACGCCGTGAAGGAACTGCTGGAATTCTACATGGGAAAGAACACCATGGAACGCCAGAACTTCATTATCGACAACCTGGTGGTAGAAGAAGACCTGATTAAGAATGAAGAATGAAGAATTAATAACTAATAACTGCCAGTCATCAGTGATGAAAAGAGCGATATTTCCGGGCACATTCGACCCGTTTACTATCGGGCACTATTCCGTGGTGAAGCGTGCCCTGACCTTTATGGATGAAATCATCATCGGTATCGGGATAAACGACAAAAAGAAAACGTGGTTTCCCACCGAAAAGCGTGTAGAGATGATTCGCAAGCTTTATGCCGACGAGCCACGTATCAAGGTCGAGGCATACGATAACCTTACCGTTGATTTTGCCCGCGAGCACGAGGCCGGGTTCATTATCCGTGGCATCCGTACCGTGCACGACTTTGAATACGAAGAAACCATTGCCGATATCAACCGCAAGCTGGCCGGCGTAGAAACCATCCTGCTCTTTACCGAGCCCGAACTGACCTCCATCAGTTCCACCATCGTCCGTGAACTCTTGCAGTATGGCAAGGATGTATCCGACTTTCTGCCCGAAGGCATGGAAGTGGAATAAAGAGTAATTGTTTTATCGTACAAATTTTCTAAAAGCAGCTATTTTTATCAAAAGAAAATAGCTGCTTTTAGTTTTTAAATTTCTCCATTTAGTACACATATCAGCCACATAGTTGCATTCCCTTAATAGGATGGTTTTTTTGAAATTATGTTAAGTCATACCTTTGTTGTATGATTTAAAGTTCTAAAATATGAAGAATTGTTTATTTTCAAGAATTTGTGTGGCGCTTTTGACCATGTGCTCTTGTTTGACTGTTCAATCACAGGAAACAGAGCAAAAACCTCACTGGTATGTCGGAGTAATGGGAGGCTATCGTTTTGGAGGTGCTTCTATTTCAGAGTTGGATAAAGAAATCTTTCCGGATGCAGAAGGAAGAAACAGTGGACTGTTTTCTTTATTTGTACAGTATGAATGGGGGCAAGAGAGACAGTTTGCCGTTCGTCCCGAACTTACCTTTTTGTCTCGTGGCCTGAAACTTCCGGGTATAGGAAAAGATTTGGTTACAGAAGATATTACTTATTCGCTCAAGTCAAGGTATGTAGATGTACGTGTTCCGATTATCTGGAATATCGGAAAATATGACTGGGCTTTGCGTCCTTATATTTATGCCGCTCCGATTGTAGGCTTCTCTACCGGAGGTTATATTAATCTGAATTCAGATTTAAGGAACGGATATTATGAAGGTTATTCCATGGACTTGACCGATGCCAACATGGCTTCCACCTATTTTGCAGCTTCTATAGGAGCTGGCCTGAAATATGGAATCAATATCAATGGTTCGAAATGCTATCTGGGATTGGAAGCAAACTATGAATTTGGGCTGAGCAACACCTACAGCAAGAAAGAAAAAGATGGTGAAGCCATTATTGAATCCGGTCTTCTTACCCCGGTTTATCAGATAGACGGTAGTCGTAAGTTTAGCGGGCTGGAGTTGCGTGCTTCGTTTGCCGTTCCTTTCAGTATTTTCAAGAAAAAGGCTCCCAAACCTGCTCCTGTGCCAGCCCCTGCTCCAGTGGTGGAAAAAGTGGTGCCGGCTCCGGCTCCAGTAGTGGTAGAGGAGAAGCCTTGTTATTCATTGGATGAGATTCTGGCACTTATTACCAAGGGAGAACGCGTGGAAGGTAAAACTATCTGTGCTGTCGATATGATTAATTTTGATTTCGGTAAGAGCAGCATTAAGCCGGAATCACATGCCTACCTTGATAAGATTGTAGCATTGATTACCCGTACCAATATAAAGATGGAAATCAAGGGACACACGGACAATGTAGGAAACGAAGATTTTAATATGAAACTTTCAAAAGACCGTGCCAAGGCTGTATATGACTATCTGGTCGGTCATGGAGTTAAGAAATCCAGCCTTTCATACAGTTATTATGGTATGACACGTCCGCTTGATACGAATGAAACGGAAGAAGGCAGAAAGATGAACCGTCGTGTAGAATTTGAAATCAAATAAGGAGGAACAGAGTTATGAAAAAAATGTATACATTTAAATCCTGGTGGATTGTAAGTATTTTACTATGTGTAATGGGAGCTTTTTCTTCTTGTTTGAAGAGTGGAGACGAAACCATTGCATTAGAAGACGGGGATGCTGATATCTTGATATTGGGAGGATGGAGAGTTGATCGGGCTTCCATCTATGATACTGATGAACATGCTTATATTTCCGATCTTCCAGAGCAGGCTTTAGTGGGAACTCTTTTTGAATTACAGGAAAATGGAGTGGGAGTAATGACCCAGAACCAGACAGAGCGCACAATTTCATGGAGTATTTCTTCAACTGGAAATCCGTTTGTTCTTTTTATGGGAAACAACACCTATGATTTGATTTCATTAGGTGAAAAAGTGATGGTGCTGGAAACACCTTACACCGTAGGTGGTGAAAGTGTGATTTTACGTTATATTCTGATAAAGCATACTGCTGCCGATACAGAAGTGACAGAGCAGGAAAACGCTACACAGACCGTTTCTTCCAGTGAAAATGCTATTTTGAATAAAGGAGGTTTCAAACTGTCTGTACCTAAAGGAGCTATTCCTGAAAATGATAAAGGAGGAGATGGAAAAGTAGCATTCTCAGTACAGGAAATAGACCAACTTCCGGCTGCATTACCTGATGGATTGACTGCCATAGAAGGTGCGGGCATGAAATTTGAGCCGATGAACTTTACCTTCCGCACTCCTTTGACTTTGGAGGTTCCTTTGAACGGATACAATGCCAATGAGGTGGGGTTATACCGTTACAATGAGGCTACCGGTTCCTGGGAGTTGCTTCCTTTCTCTTCCGTTGGAGATGACCGGGCTTCTGTGTCTGTGATAGATTTAGGTTATTTTGTTTTAGCAAAAAAAGAATCATCTGCCCAGACTGGAGGACTCTTTATTGACAAACGTTTCTTTGATGCAGGATATTATTATTATGTAACCTTAATTCCGCTGAATGGCAATATGGGTGAAATCAGACGTATCGGTTTCGCTGCAGACGGTAACGACTTGTATATGTCGAATATTCCTTTTGGCGAGTATAAAGTAGAACTTGCAAGAGAGCAGAAAGGAAACTGGCAGGATGTGTCGGAAGGTACCCAGCATATAACTAATGATATCATAATCAGTGTCAACACCCCTCTTAGTGGAGGCAATGGAGGTCTTGATTCTTATACCGGATGGACTGAGTTGACTGAAAATGATATTGCTGGCGACGTGTTCTATTGGGAAAACGGACGTCCGGATTCTTCATGGGGTGAAGAAACAAAAACCTATGGTACCGGTAAGTTCCAGGCTACTTTGACATGGGTGAATGTGTCAGGAAATATTACGGACTACGATTTACATTTAACTGTTCCGGGAAGTAATGAGGACGTTTATTTTGGAAATAAAAATGTAGGTGCTTTTGAATTGGATAGAGACTGGATTTCTACATTAGGAAATGCTACGGAAAATATTTATAGCATTAATGAAATGTTCACTCCGGGAACTTATAAGGTGCGTGTTCACCATTATAGTGGTGTGCTTGGCAAACGTTATAATTGCCGAATCTTGATTGACGGAGTGGTAGTGAAATCTGTTTCTGGAGCTATTACTACAAACAAGGAATTTGATGACATTTATTCTTTCACGATAGAATAAAAATTAGTAAATCTATTTTAGTAAGGGACGTCTTTCGGGACGTCCTTTTTTTTTACGGCATAATGTTGTATTTTTGCGGCGTGGATAAAGTAAATATTTGATATATGAAGAAACTGATTCTGCTATTTTTCTGTAGCTTTTTTATAACAAAACTTCCCGCTCAGAACAAGCTGCTCGATTCGCCTTCGCGCAAACTGCAGCTGGCCGAGTTTGCCATTTCCAATCTCTATGTAGATAAGGTAGACGAAGACAAGTTGGTGGAAACCGCCATTGTCAGCATGCTGGAAGAACTGGACCCGCATTCCACCTATTCCGACCCGGAAGAAGTGAAGCGGCTCAACGAACCCCTTCAGGGAAATTTCGACGGCATCGGTATCCAGTTTAATATGGCCACCGATACCCTTTTTGTCATTCAGCCCGTATCGGGAGGACCTTCCGAGAAAGTCGGCATCCTGGCCGGCGACCGCATCATCGAAGTGAACGACACGGTTATTGCCGGCGTGAAAATGAATACCGACGAAGTGATGCGCCGCTTGCGCGGACCAAAAGGCTCCACGGTGACGGTAAAAGTGTTGCGTGCCGGTGTGAAGGAGCTGTTGCCTTTCACCATCAAGCGCGACAAGATTCCCGTGTACAGCCTCGACGCTTCGTACATGGTAGAAGGAAAAATCGGTTACATCCGTGTGAACCGCTTTGCCGCTACCACCGGACAGGAGTTTACTGATGCCCTCCACAAGTTGCAGAAGCAAGGCATGAAAGACCTGATTCTTGATTTGCAAGGCAACGGAGGCGGTTACCTGAATGCCGCCATCAGCCTGTGCGACCAGATTTTGGGTAAGAAAGAACTCATCGTCTATACCGAAGGCCGCCGCAACCCCCGTTCAGAATTTGAAGCTAAGGGCGACGGCGATTTCCAGAAAGGCCGTCTGGTGGTGCTCGTCGATGAATTCTCGGCTTCCGCCAGTGAGATTGTCACCGGAGCCATTCAGGACTGGGACAGAGGTATCGTAGTAGGCCGCCGTACCTTCGGAAAAGGACTTGTGCAGCGCCCTATCGATTTGCCCGACGGTTCCATGATCCGTCTGACCATCGCCCGTTACTACACCCCTTCGGGACGCTGTATCCAGAAACCTTACGAAAGCATCGAGCAATACAATAAAGACCTGATAGACCGTTACAACCGGGGCGAGATGATGAGTGCCGACAGCATCCACTTCCCCGACTCGCTCAAGGCCAAGACCCTGAAGTTAGGACGTACCGTGTACGGTGGAGGAGGCATCATGCCCGACTATTTCGTGCCCATCGACACCACGATGTACACCAACTATTATCTGTCATTGCGCGACAAAGGCGCCATGGTACAGCTGAACATCAAGCTGATTGACCGCCACCGGAAAGAATGGCTCCAGCAGTACAAGACGTTCGACCGCTTCAACCGCGAGTTTGAGGTGAGCCAGGCCATGCTCGATGAGCTGGTGGCACAAGGCACCTCCATGGGCATCACCTACAACGAGGCCCAGTTCCGCACGGCACTTCCGCTGGTCAAGACCCAGCTGAAAGCCCTGCTGGCCCGCGACATCTGGGACATGAACGAATACTTCCAGGTGATTAACACGCTGAACGACAGCATGAAAAAGGCCATCGAACTGCTGCGCGAGCCCGGCATGAATTTTCCCAAAAGATAGGCTTCGGAAAACGTACTTGCGTTTGATTTAAAACGCAAGTACGTTTTCCCTGAAACGCAAGTGCGTTTGAATTGAAACTCTTCGGCGTTTTGATTCAAACGCACTTGCGTTTTTTTTACGTGTGGCTCACGGCCTCCGATTACAGAATTTTTTCCATAATCTGTTGTGTTATCTCAATAAATCTTCTAATTTTGCATCATAATTTGGACCTTCGAGTGCGAATTTATAGTTCTAACAATTAAATAATTTAAATTCAATCATTTATGTGGTTAAGTAATTCATCTATTGGAAGGAAAGTGGTGATGAGTGTTACTGGTATCGCCCTTGTCCTGTTTCTGACATTTCACATGGCGATGAACCTTGTTGCATTGTTCTCGGGCGAGGCGTACAACATGGTTTGTGAGTTCCTCGGTGCCAACTGGTATGCGCTGGTAGCTACTGTCGGACTGGCTGCCTTGTTCGTAATTCACATCATCTACGCTTTCTGGCTGACGATGCAGAACCGTGCAGCTCGCGGTCACGAACGCTATGCAGTGACAGCAAAACCGAAAAACGTGGAATGGGCATCTCAGAACATGCTGGTACTGGGTATCATCGTAATCCTGGGTCTGGCTCTTCACTTCGTAAACTTCTGGTACAAAATGCAGTTCGCTGAAATCATCGGCAACCCGATGATGGGTGGTCTTCATGCAGCCGACGGTTACGGCTACATCATGCAGACATTCTCTAATCCGGTGTTCTTCGTGTTGTATATCATCTGGCTGATTGCCTTGTGGTTCCACCTGACTCACGGATTCTGGAGCTCTATGCAGACTTTGGGTTGGAACAACACCATCTGGATTAACCGTTGGAAATGCATCTCTAACATCTATTCTACCATCATCGTACTTGGCTTCATGCTGGTAGCCGTTGTGTTCTTCCTGAAAAACATGATGGGTTGCGGTGCTTGCTAATTTAAGTGTAACTGATTAAATTGAAAAAACATTATGACTAAGATAATCGATTCTAAGATTCCTGAAGGCCCGATAGCTGAGAAATGGACCAATTATAAAGCTCACCAGAAACTGGTGAACCCGGCTAACAAACGTCGTCTGGACATCATCGTGGTAGGTACAGGTCTGGCAGGTGCTTCTGCAGCTGCTTCTCTGGGTGAAATGGGATTCCGTGTGTTCAACTTCTGTATCCAGGACTCTCCTCGCCGTGCACACTCTATCGCTGCACAGGGTGGTATCAACGCAGCCAAGAACTACCAGAACGACGGTGACTCTATCTATCGTCTGTTCTACGATACAGTGAAAGGTGGTGACTACCGTGCTCGTGAAGCTAACGTTTACCGTCTGGCTGAAGTATCAAACAACATCATCGACCAGTGCGTGGCACAGGGTGTTCCTTTCGCTCGTGAATACGGTGGTACACTGGCTAACCGTTCATTCGGTGGTGCACAGGTATCTCGTACATTCTACGCTAAAGGTCAGACAGGTCAGCAGCTGTTGCTGGGTGCTTACTCTGCATTGAGCCGTCAGGTAGGTGCCGGTACTGTAAAACTGTACACTCGTTACGAAATGCTCGACGTAGTATTGGTTGACGGTCGTGCACGCGGTATCATCGCCAAGAACCTGGTAACCGGTAAGTTGGAACGCTTCGCTGCTCACGCAGTAGTTATCGCAACCGGTGGTTACGGAAACACTTACTTCCTGTCAACTAACGCCATGGCATGTAACGTAACAGCTGCCATGTCTTGCTACCGTAAGGGAGCTATGTTCGCTAACCCGGCTTACGTACAGATTCACCCGACTTGTATTCCGGTACACGGTGACAAGCAGTCTAAGCTGACTTTGATGTCAGAATCTCTGCGTAACGACGGTCGTATCTGGGTTCCGAAGAAACTGGAAGATGCCAAAGCATTGCAGGCTGGAACAAAGAAAGGTAGCGATATTCCTGAAGAAGACCGTGACTACTACCTGGAACGCCGTTATCCGGCATTCGGTAACCTGGTTCCGCGTGATGTGGCTTCACGTGCCGCTAAAGAACGTTGCGACCACGGTTTCGGTGTAAACAACACAGGTCTGGCCGTATTCCTTGACTTCTCTGAAAGTATCGAACGTCTGGGCTTGGACGTAGTTCGCCAGCGTTACGGTAACTTGTTCGATATGTACGAAGAAATCACCGACGTAAATCCGGGCGAACTGGCTCGCGAAATCAACGGTGTGAAATACTACAACCCGATGATGATTTATCCGGCTATCCACTACACAATGGGTGGTATCTGGGTAGACTACGAACTCCAGACTTCTATCAAGGGTCTGTTCGCTATCGGTGAATGTAACTTCTCTGACCACGGAGCTAACCGTCTGGGTGCTTCTGCATTGATGCAGGGTCTGGCCGACGGATACTTCGTATTGCCTTACACTATCCAGAACTATTTGGCTGACCAGATTACTGTTCCTCGCTTCTCTACTGACCTGCCTGAATTTGCAGAAGCAGAAAAGGCTGTTCAGGACAAGATTGACCACCTGATGAACATCAAGGGTAAGAAGTCTGTAGACTCTATCCACAAGGAACTGGGTCGCGTAATGTGGGAATACGTGGGTATGGGCCGTACAGCTGAAGGTTTGAAGACTGGTCTGGCTAAGCTGAAAGACATTCGTAAGGAATTCGAAACAGAATTGTTCATCCCGGGTTCTAAGGAAGGTTTGAACGTAGAGCTGGATAAGGCTTTCCGTCTGAACGACTTCATCACAATGGGCGAGCTGATTGCTTACGATGCATTGAACCGTAACGAATCTTGCGGTGGCCACTTCCGTGAAGAATACCAGACAGAAGAAGGTGAAGCAAAACGTGATGACGAAAACTTCTTCTATGTAGCTTGCTGGGAATACCAGGGAAGCGACGACAAGGCTCCGGTATTGTACAAAGAACCGCTGGTTTACGAAGCTATCAAGGTACAGACTCGTAACTACAAGAGCTAATCAGTGAAGTTAAACAATTAAAGAATCTAAGTAAAATGGATAAAAATATATCATTTACGCTGAAAGTTTGGCGTCAGAACGGACCTAAGGAAAAAGGTCATTTCGATACATTCCAGATGAAGGACATTCCGGGCGATACTTCCTTCCTGGAAATGCTGGATATCTTGAACGAACAGTTGATTGAAGACGGAAAAGAACCGGTAGTGTTCGACCACGACTGTCGTGAAGGTATCTGCGGTATGTGTTCTTTGTACATCAACGGACATCCGCACGGACCTGCTACAGGTGCTACTACCTGCCAGATTTACATGCGTCGTTTCAAAGACGGTGATGTAATCACTGTAGAACCGTGGCGTTCAGCCGGATTCCCGGTTATCAAGGACTTGATGGTAGACCGTACTGCTTACGACAAGATTATGCAGGCAGGTGGTTTTATCAGCGTACGTACAGGTGCTCCTCAGGATGCCAATGCTATCCTGATTCCGAAACCGGTAGCTGACGAAGCAATGGATGCCGCTTCTTGTATCGGTTGTGGTGCTTGTGTAGCTGCTTGTAAGAACGGTTCAGCCATGCTGTTCGTTTCTGCTAAGGTAAGCCAGTTGAACCTGTTGCCTCAGGGAAAACCGGAAGCATTGCGTCGTGCAAAGGCCATGATTGCCAAGATGGACGAACTGGGCTTCGGTAACTGTACCAACACCCGTGCTTGTGAAGCAGAATGTCCGAAATGCGTTTCAATCAGCAACATCGCTCGTTTGAACCGCGACTTCATCAAAGCAAAACTGAAAGACTAATTGCCGGACGTTTCTCCGGATAAATAAAGGTTCGCCCCGAGACAATATTTGTGTCGGGGCGAATTCTTTTTGTCTTTTAAAAACTTTTAAAAAGCTGAAAATCAAGGGTTGAATATTTGCACAGAATAAGTGTTATTCTTACATTTGTCACGTGATTTTTTTCATAGTATTAGATTTAAGGTTAACAAGGTTGGGAGAAAGCGTTCTCCCATTTTTTATGCCATTTTGTAGACTCCTCCTGCCAGTGCGCGGACCACGCCTTTCATCTCTAAGTTGAACAGCAGGCTGGTCATACGGTTGATGGCGATGTTGCTTTCTACTACCAACGTATTGATTTGTATCCCGTCGGGATGTTTCTGTAAATGGGTGATGACTTGTTCTTCTTCGGGTGTCAGCTCCGGGAACAGCTGGCGCTGGACTACCTGAGGGGAAACGGGTACATGGTCCCAGTTCATGGCTTTTACCACATCTTCCGCGCTCTGTATCAAGGCAGCGCGGTTTTTTTGTATCAGCAGGTTGCAGCCGGTGGAGTAGGTGTCGCCTACGCGGCCCGGAAAGGCGAAGCAGTCGCGCTGGTAGCTTTCGGCTATCTCGGCGGTAATGAGGGAGCCTCCTTTGGGGCCGGACTCTACCACGAGGGTGGCATCGCTGATGCCGGCTACGATGCGGTTTCGCTTCACGAAGTTTTGCCGGTCGGGGTTGGTGCCGCTCATAAACTCGGTGAGCAGTCCGCCCTGTGTCAGCATTTCGGTGGCGGTGCGGCGGTGTACGGCAGGATAGATGCGGTCCAGGCCGTGAGCCAGTACGCCCACGGTGTCGAATCCGTGGGTCAGTGCTTCACGGTGAGCATGGATGTCGATGCCGTAAGCCAGCCCGCTCACTATCAGCACGTCGGGAAGCAGGGCGCTGAGTTCCTGCATGAAACGCTGGCAGAGGCCTTTGCCGTAGTCGGTGGCATTGCGTGTGCCTACGATACTCAGGATGTGACGGCTGTTCAGATTGGCCGAGCCTTTGTAGAACAACACGAGCGGGGCATCGGGACATTCGCGGAGGCGGGAAGGGTAGGCTTCGTCGTCTTCGGTCAGGCACTGAATCTGGTGCTTCTGGGCAAACGAGAGTTCGGCTTCGCACAGGCGGAATACTTCTGTATGCTGAAAGGCAGTGGCTACTTTCGGAGTGACTCCGGGAAGAAGGGCCGGCAGCTCGCGGGCGTGTTCGAAAAGCATGGCCGCACTTCCGGCAGCCTGAATCAGGTGGCGGGCTCCTACCAGACCGATGCCGGGCAGAAGGGGAAGGGCCATGCGGCAGAGGAGTTCTTTTTCGTTCATTGGTTCAGGTAGGGAGCAAAGATTTCATTGAAGAGGGTACTGTCGCTCAGGTGTCCGTTGACTACGCACACGGTTTCTACGGTTGATTTGATGACGGGTTTCAGGTCGGGCAGGCGGTAGATGTCCTGTACAAAGACGTATTTGATGCCTTCCTTGCGGAGTGCCAGACGGGAGATGAATTCGTCGCCGCTGGTCAGCGGGGTTTTGAAAGCCATGTTCAGACGGGCTACCACGGGGTCGATGCCCTGCTGGTGAAGCTGGGCGAAGCTGACGCCGACGGAGGAGAGAAACTCGTGGCGGGTGTGCTCGATATAGTGCTGGTAATTGGCATTGTTGACGATTCCCTGCAGGTCGCATTCATAGTCGCGGACCTTCATTTTCAGTTCAAAGATGTATTTCTCCATGAGAGTGAAGTTTATGTATTTTCACAAAGATAGCGAATTATTCCTATATTTGCGGGATATGAAAGAGAATGTACCAGTAATTTATGCAGCCCCTTTGCAGGGCTTTACGGAAGTGGCGTGGCGCAATGCACATGCGCAGTGCCTGGGAGGTGTGGACGCGTATTATACTCCTTTTGTCCGGTTGGAGAAGGGGGAGATTCGTAACAAGGACAGGCGCGACGTGTCGCCTGAAGAGAACACGGTGCCCCGGCTGGTTCCGCAAGTGATTGCCTCGGAGCCGGAGGAGCTGAAGGTGCTGACGGACTTTTTGGCCTCGCAGGGCTATCGGGAGATAGATGTGAACATGGGCTGCCCGTTTCCGCTGATTGTACGCCGTGGTAAGGGAGCGGGTATCTTGTCTTCTCCGGAGAAGGTGGAGGCGCTGTTGGAGACGATGAAGGCGTTTCCGGAGATTCGTTTTTCGGTGAAGATGAGGTTAGGCGGCCAGGATGCGGAGGAGTGGAAGGCGCTCGTGCCGTTACTCAACCGTTCGTGTGTGACGCAGGTGACGCTTCATCCGCGCATCGGGAAGCAGCAGTACAAGGGGACGGTGGACCGGGAGGCGTTCCGTGCGTTCTATGAGGCGTGTGAGCGGCCGCTGGTGTACAACGGTGATTTGCTGACGGTGGCCGACATCCGGGAGGTACTGGAAGCCTTTCCCCGGCTGAAAGGGGTGATGCTGGGCCGCGGGTTGCTGGCGAATCCGGCGCTGGCGCTGGCTTTCCGTGAAGGAGAATTGTCCGAGAACGAATTGAAGGCACGGGTAGCGCAGATGCACCGGCAGATGTATCTGTATTATCATCGGGTGATAGAGGGCGGAGAGGCCCAGCTGCTGGCCAAGCTGAAGACCTGCTGGGAGTACCTGTTGCCGGAGCTGGACAAGAAACAGCGGAAGGCTATCTTGAAGAGCAATCGCCTGGATGGGTATCTGCGGGCAGTGGAAGAGGCATTGCGGTGAGAGGTATGAAGAACTGAAAAGACTTAACTTTTTTTACAGAAGTAGGATGGTGATTTTGGTATTTTCATCTGTCTCTATTTGAAATAGAAATCGATTTGCACATGGGAAGAGACAGATTAAATATAGATGAGTTATTCAAGTTTTATTATAGACCTTTGTGTTTGTATGCAACACATTATGTACAGGACGTAGAGATGGCCAAAGATATTGTGCAGGATTGCTTTTCGTCTTTGTGGGAGAAAATGAATAATGAAAAGTCTTGTGAGGTAAGTAATATGAAGGCTTATTTGTATGTGATGGTTAAGAACCGTAGCTTGGATTATTTGAGTCAGGAAAATCTGTTCAAATCGGGAGTCTCATTTACTGAATTAGAAGAAACCTTGTTGGATGAGGAGGTGGAGGAACGGAGTGTGATGGAGGCGCGAATGTGGACTGCCATAGATGCCTTGCCTGAGCGTTGCCGTGAGGTCTTTCTTTTGCATAAACGGGATGGCCTGAAGTATCAGGAGATTGCTGAAAAGTTTCATATTTCGGTTCATACAGTCGACAGTCATATTCAGAAGGCATTTCGTTTGATACGTGAGGGGGCATATAAAGTGTATATGTTTCTCTTTAACTAAAATTCAGTGTTTTCACGTAGTGATTTTTGGGGTTTCTATTGTCACAGGGTTGAATGTATAATATCACCAGAAACATGAATGAATTAGAAGAAAAATGCCTTCGTTTTGTGTTGAGGCACTATCAAAAGAATAAATTGGACACACGGCAGGCTTTGAAAGTTTTCAAGGAAAAGCATGGAGTGGTTGGAAGGGCAGGCGGAAAGAACCGGTATTTCCTATTTTTATCTGGGCTGGCTGCGGCTATATTGCTGGCGTTTATTGTCTGGGTGGGTATATCTCCTGAGAAGCAGTGGACAGAATTGGCAGCATACAAACATGCAGTAAAGTACCAGTTGCCGGACAGTTCGGTCGTTACGGTATATCCCTATTCTTCTATTTGTTTCCGTACAAAGGATTATGCAGATGTATGTCGTGAAGTGAAATTGACGGGGAAAGTTGGTTTTATGATAAAAAGAGATTGTACTCGTCCGTTTAAAGTAATAGGAAAGTTGGCTGAAGTTCAAGTGTTGGGTACTTGTTTCGTGATGGATGAAAGCCGTGCGGATACCGCATGGGTTCAGGTGGAATCGGGAAAAGTACGGTTTTCTGTACTAGGTCAGTCGGAAGGTGTAGAACTTCTGGCTGGAATGGAGGCACAAGTGGTAAAAGGTCAGCATGTTCCGCAAATCGTCCATCGTCCGGATTCTGTAAAGAAAGGAAGTTTTGTATTTGAGAATACTCCTCTTCCGAAAGTACTTGCAGAGCTTTCCCGTTATTATGGGGTAAAGCTGGTAGCTGACCGGACAGACAAACGGTTGACAGCCAATTTCGATGCACACAGTCTGGACGAAATCATCGAGATAATAGAAAAAGTATTAAAAGTGCATATTAAAAAGCAAGTATGATGAGTACCTTGTGGACTGTGGCGGCTGTCTGTTTGTGTTTAGGGGGACATCCTCGTTCTGAAACTTCAGAATTGAAGAAAGCAATCGTACGAATGCAAGACTTGTATCATGTGAATTTCGTCTATGATTCTTCTTTGGAAATGATACGGTTATCTGGCATTTTTTCTTCTGGTAAGTCATTGAAGGAGAATCTGCAAACAGTCTTTTCCGAAACCGGAATCAAATGGGAGATAAAAGGCAGCTATGTTTTGTTGTTTAAATCGAGCCAGTATACTTTCTCAGGACACGTGTGTCAGGATAATGGGGAATCACTCCTTAATGTCACAGTGTATGATCAGAATATGCATATCGGTACCTTAACGGATGAACATGGTTTTTTTAGTTTGACATTACCGGAAGGAAAGCATACTTTGCGTTTCTCTTATGTAGGTTATGAAGAGGTGGTGAAAGAATTGGACTTGCGTTCAGATTATTCTGGTACTATTTATTTGAAGGAAAGTTCCACTGCATTGGAAGGGGTAGTGGTAACAGCCGATTTGAATACTTCTCTTTTTACAACTCAGACTGGAAAGATTTCGTTGACTTCAGAACAGTTGAATACGGAATTCTCACTGTTCAGTTCACCGGATTTAGTCAAGGCAATTCAGCAGCTTCCCGGAGTATCTGCTGGCACGGAACTGCTCTCCGGGCTTTATGTACACGGGGGGAAGAATGATGAAAACTTATTCTTATTGGACGGCATGCCTCTCTATCAGGTGAATCATTTTGGAGGATTGTTTTCTGCATTTAATACGGATATAGTGAAGAACGTGGATTTTTACAAGAGTGGTTTCCCGGCACGTTACGGAGGGAGGCTTTCGTCTGTGACAGATGTCCGTATGAAGGAGGGGGACTTAAAGGAGTTTCATGGTATGGTCTCGGTGGGGCTGCTGGACGGAAGGCTACGTTTCGAAGGGCCTGTCATAAAGGAAAAAACTTCTTTTGTGTTCGGTATGCGCCGGAGTTGGTTGGACGTGCTTTCTGCTCCTGCTTTGCGGATTGCCAATCGTTTCTATCCCGAAGAAGATATCAATGCCCGTTATGCTTTTCATGATATAAATGCGAAAATCACACATCGGTTTTCCAATGAGAGCAGGCTTTCTTTTAGTGTGTATTCTGGAAGAGATTTGTTTAAGATGAAGGATAAACAGCTTTTCCCGTCAGGAAATCTGCTCCATCAAGAGAAAGAACAGACCACGGATAAATATTATATCAGATGGGGAAATCTTTCTGCCGCGTTGTCATGGAATAATCAGTTCAATCATAAACTGACCGGTAACTTTTCTTTGGTGTATGCCCGTAATCTGTCTAAATATGACTTCAGGTCAGATGATAGTTTTTATAAAGGGGAAGATGATAAAGAATATTCTGTAGACCGGATGCAGAGGGACAGTTATTCTATTATTGATGACGTAGGTTTTCGCATGGATTTTCATTACCTTCCTACGGCGAGTCATCATGTTCGCTTCGGAAGCGATTACTTGTATCATATCTATTGTCCGCAGCATACGCTATCACAGGATATAAGAGGTACGGAGGAAATGACGGATACGTTATTGTCATCAGTAGAGAGCCATTACAAGGGGAATGAATTCTCTTTTTATGCGGAAGACGATATGAGGCTGACCCGAAAGCTGCGGATAAACTTGGGGGGACGTTATACCATGTATCAAGTTTCGGGAGCAGTATATCATTCGCTGGAGCCGAGAATATCGGCAAGTTACCGTCTGTTCAGTCGTACCACTTTAAAAGTTTCCTATACCGAGATGAGTCAGTTTGCGCACCAGTTATCCAATTCTTATTTAAACTTGCCGACCGATTGTTGGGTTCCTTCTACCTCCCGTATACGTCCTATGCATTCGCGACAGGTGGCAGGTGGTGTGTACATGGAACTTCCGTGGAGGTTGCGCCTGGAGGTGGAAAGCTATTTCCGTACTACCAGCCGAATGTTGGAGTACGAGGCGGGAGGCAGTCTTACATTGCCTGCCGGAAACTGGGAACAGGTGGTACGGGTGGGAGACGGCAAATCGTATGGGTTGGAAACATCGTTGGTGTATCATGATGAGCAGAACCTCTTTCAGGCTGGTTATACTTTATCATGGAGCAAGCAAAAATTTGATGATTTCTATTCCGGTTGGTATCCCAGCAAGTTTGATAATCGTCATAAACTGAATTTTGTCTATCGTCGTAAATTCAGCCATCGAATGGATGTATATGCAGCGTGGACTTATCGTAGTGGTGACCATGCGACGGTTCCTACACAGTATGTGGAAAATCCTTGCCTACCTGGAACCTCGCAGTTGTCGGACTTAGAGCCGATGTATGGAAAACCTAACAATATTACTTTGCCTGCCTACCACCGGCTGGATGTGGGTATCAATTTCCGGCGGACTACCAAGCGGGGATTCGAGCGAATTTGGAATGTGAGTATCTATAATGCTTATTGCCGTATGAATCCTTTTTATACAAAGATAGAACGGCAGGTGGATGGAAGTTTCAGAGGAAAGGCTATCGGACTGTTCCCGATAATTCCTTCTTTTAGCTACACCTTAAATTTCTGAATCGGCATGCATTGGAATGTCATTGATTATAACAAATTTCTAAACATTGTATTTATGTATTTAAACAAACAGAATCTCATAATAATACTTGCAGCCTTCAGCCTGTTGTCATCTTGTGTGTATCATTTTGACTTGGATAAGATTTCAGAGGTTCCTAAATTAACGGTATATAGTTATCCTGGAAGTGGTGATACTACGGTGGTACGTCTTTCGCACAGTCTTCCGGTTTATGACAAAGGCATGAGAATGTATGGATTAAAGGGCAGGGACATCAGGCTGGAAGTGAATGACATTGCTGTTCCTTTGTTGTGGACAGAGGATTCATTGCCGGGAGTTCCCGCCAAAAGTTATTATGTGGTGCAGCCCTATGAGACGAGTGACCGTGTCCGGCTTACAGCTTCGGTAGAAGGGGTGAAAGCAGTATCTGCCTTTACCATTATTCCTGCTCCTTTCCCCTTAAACGCTGTTAAAATAGAACGAAAAACCTCTGAGTTGAGTGTGCTCCAGCTTCAGATAAATTTTACCGATTATGCAAAGATTGAAAATTACTATGCGGTAACGGTCAAAGAAAGGGTGAAGTATTGGAAAGAGGGGACTTCGGAGGTGCATTATGGCAAACCGTCTTCTGCTTATATGGACTGGAGTGATGAGCCAATATTGGATGCTTCTTCTGGTTTGGATGACATTTTTATGGGAAACTATGCGTACTATCAGAATCTGTATTTTTGGAGCGATGAGAAAATTCAGGGAAAGAATTACACACTTCGCCTGAATATGACTTACATACCTGATTACAAGACTTCTATTCAAGATGAAACTTTTATAAACAGAAAGCAATATAAGGTTTATTTATATAGTCTGTCTGAAGAGTTCTACCGTTATTTGAAATCACTTAATGAGCAGAAGAATAATGAACTGGGTAATGTGGAGCTGGCTCCTATGCGGGCTACTTACACCAATGTGGAGAACGGTTTCGGACTGGTAGGTGGTTGCTGCTTGCGGCACACGGAGTGGATGGATAGTTTAAAAGAGTGAGTTGTTATTTATTTGTTAAACACTAAAATTTAGATTTATGAACAAAAGTTTTTTATTTGCGGGATTGGCATTGTGTTTGATGTCTTCTTGCTGTCAAGAGTTTGATGTAGATAATCTTGCTGAGAGTCAAGTTGATTCTCGAACTTTGTCTTGTTTGGATATGCTAGAATTTGAAACTAGCTCTGATTTTGACCATGCAGTACTTAATGTTGAATATTATGTGGATTCGATAAAAAAGAATTTCCGGTTTATTTCGCTATACGATGAATATGAAAGAGCATGGGATTTATCTGACGAGTATTATGAGTCGGAAGAAAAATATCAAGAATTTAAGAAAATGTTTCCTGGATTGTATTTTCCGGAGTATAAAGACGATTATTCTTTCTTTTTGCCTGTTAGGAATGAGGCTGTGGCAAAATTGTTAAATAATAAAGGTTATGTGAAGATTGGTAATAAAGTAGTGGATATTACTGATATTAAAACTCCGGAAGATTTGCTTGAACTAGGATTGCTAGCTCCAGATGATGCTATAACTTATTCTGTAGATCATAACACAGAATTTGAAAATAATATACCAGAACAAGCTGATGGGGATCGAAAATTTTGGCTTAATACTTATGCGGGTAATTTTGTTAGGATGGAAGCGAATTTTAGAAAAAAGTCAGTTTTTGGACGATGGAGAAATTATAAGTCGAAAACGACTTTAGTAGGTTCTTTGTATTATGCTTCAGGGGTTGTTCATTTTCCTATAACCTCATCTCAAGATAAAAAAGGACCGCACGTATATGAGGCTTTCCCTGGAGGTGTAGGTGCATATTATCCATGTCATGGAACTTTTACTATTGATTATCAAGGCTTAGGAAAATTTAAATTTAAAGTAAATAAACAGAAACCAGATTGAAAATAATAACGCTAATTGGAAATCTGTATGAAACGATTATTTTTTTTCTTATTCCTTTTCTTTTTATGGATGACAGTTCGTGCACAGATACTCCGTTCTTCAGGCCTGATGCTTTATGGAGGGAAAAATACCGTAAACTACCAAATGGCTTCACCGGAGAAAGGATTACCGCCTTTCGATTTGGCGAACTCCCGTTTGGGGGCTGATTTTACTTTGGGCGCCGGATACCGCTGGCGGCTGAATCGTCCGGATACCGGCTGGTTCTTCGACTTGTCGTTATCGGCAAGATATGGCCGTTACAGCTATGGATTCCGTTATCTTTCTTCTGACGTGCATACGACGTATGTGGGCGGAGAAGGAATCCGTAATCTGTGGTCGGCATCTTTTGCTGGAAGTGTGGGACGGTACCTGTTTCAAGGATTGAATCTGTCGGTAGGAGTGGAGCCTACTTTTTATTTTTATGACAAAAGTTTCTTCGACTTGCCGGTATTTGCAAGATTGGCGTATGACTTCAGATTCATGGAAGTGGCTGTGCAATACAAATGGGGGATGACAAGGAAGTTCAATATGTCTCCTTTCTTGCGTAACCGACTTTCAGGCTGGGAGTGTTCGGTCTATATTCCTTTGTCAAGACGGAAATGATTTTTCTTTGAAAGGGATGGATTTTCTATAAATTTCTGTAACATATTGAGAAATACAGATTTAATAGTTGCCAGTACTTCCTTGTCAGTACTTGAGTACTTCCACGAAAGTACTGTAGTACTCCAAGGAAAGTACTAGAGTACTGCCAAGGAAGTACTGATTTAATGAAAGACTCGTGTGTAAGGGGTGAGAAGGGTTTTTAACCTTCTTTTTTCTTGAAATATTCGTATCCGATGCGGCAGAACAGACATTTCTTGGTGTCGCAGTAATTCTTTTTGAGCTGGATGAGTGCCTGACTGTCGCCGGCATGGGCGGCTTGCAGACCACATTCTTTCCACAGCCGGATGATGTAGTTATTTTCCGGTTTAAGTTGCTCCAGCAGGTTACCGGCACGTTCGGTGAGCCGTTCCTCGCCTTTGTGCTTGCCGTAGGCATAGAGGAAGGGAACCACGGTATTGATAATCAGCAGGTCGATGGAGGCGTCGCTGAGGGTTTTCGGACGGGCAGGCGAGGGTTCGCCGAAAACGTAGTGCGTCAGCCAGTAAAGGGAGGTACCTCCACGCAGCAGGTCGCGCAGTTCTTTCACCGTAGAGGCCAGCAGCAACTGGGAGAGCATGCCTTGGGAACGGTGGTAGAGGTTGGCCAGCTGGGCGATGCGTACGTGCGGAAAGTTGCCCGGGCGCATGCGGAGCATTTTCCACCGAAGGTGTTCGGAGGGCTGTAGCTCGAATTTGTGAGCCAGGTAGGCGTATTCCTTGGTAAGTTGGGCGGAATAGTCGTCGGACGGGAGTTCCTGCAACAGGCCGGCCTGCCCGAAGAAAATGGCTTCTATCTGAAAAAGATTATCGCGGTGCTTGTTGACGGCTTGCAAGGGAATGGTCTGTGCCCATTGCTCGAAGGCGTCGCTGTTGGTGCCGAAACCGAAATTGCGGGCTAAGGTGAGAAAAAAGGCTTGTTCCCAGTCGCCTTTGCTCTGGGTAAGCTGGGCCTGGATGCGCTGTGTCTTCTGCTCGAAACGCTCGGTCTGCAGGCTGGATAGCCAGCTGTGGAGCAGGAGTTTGGGCAGGCGAGGGATGAGGCGGTAGCAGGCCGGGTAATGGCTGGTTTCAATCAGCTCGCGGTAGTTGTCTAACAGGTAGGGCGGATAGTGCAGCTCCATTTGCGGGATGGGTGTGCCGTCGGTGCGGAAGGTTTCGGCATCGATGTCGGAAGCCACATGCAGAATCACAGAGTCGTAGGCGCGGTCCTGATGATGGTGATGGCGTTTCCAGTCGGAAGCATGCACGTGGATTTCTACATTTCCCACCCACAGAATGCCGTCTATCTTGATTTTCGCATTGAAAAAGTCGGGCCCTGCATCGGGATTGGGGAGTCCGGGGTCAATGACTTCCACGGTTTGTCCTTGCGTGGTATGCAGCGGAGTGAGCGGAAAAAGCTTGTGTTTCCATACAAACTGGAGTAGATGTTCCATGTTAACGAGCTGTAAATGTTGGGTAAATGTAATGATTAATACTGAAAAACACTATCTTTGCGAATAAAATTATCATCAGAATTATGAAAATTGCATTAATTGGATATGGAAAGATGGGAAAGGAAATTGAAAAAATCGCCCTTTCCAGAGGTCATGAAATTGTGAGTATCATTGATATAAATAATCGGGAAGATTTTGCTTCGGAGGCTTTCCGTTCGGCCGATGTGGCCATTGAATTTACGGCTCCTTCAGTAGCTTACGGCAACTGTCTGGAGGCGTTCAAGAATGGCGTGAAAGTGGTATCGGGCAGCACCGGATGGATGGGAGAGCATGGCGAAGAGATGCGCCGTCTGTGCCAGGAAGAGGGTAAGACGCTGTTCTGGTCGTCTAACTTCAGCTTGGGGGTAGCTATCTTTGCGGCGGTGAACAAGTACCTGGCAAAGATTATGAACCAGTTCCCGAACTACGATGTGTCAATGGTAGAAACACACCACGTGCACAAGCTGGATGCCCCGAGTGGTACAGCCATTACGCTGGCTGAAGGGATTCTGGAAAACCTGGACCGCAAGCAGAAATGGGTGATGGGCACACTGACTGCTCCCGACGGTACGGTGACAGGCACGACCGACTGTGCACCGGATGAACTGCCCGTGAGTGCCATCCGCGAAGGGGAAGTGCCGGGTATCCATACCATCAAATATGAATCGGAGGCTGATTCTATCGTGATTACACACGACGCAAAGAACCGCAAGGGGTTTGCATTGGGAGCGGTGCTGGCTGCAGAATATACGGCTGCACACCAGGGCTTCTTAGGTATGAATGATTTATTCCAGTTTTGAGTATGATACAGGCATCGCGTAAACAATGGATAAAGTTCGGCATAGTGCTGGTGCTTTACCTGATTTTCCTGATTTGGTTGAAAAGCTGGCTGGGACTGGTAGTGGTTCCGTTTATCTTTGACGCATATATTTCCAAAAAGATTCCCTGGACATGGTGGAAGAAATCGACCAACAAGACCGTGCTGACGGTGATGGGCTGGGTGGATGCCATCGTGTTTGCGCTGGTAGCGGTCTATTTTGTGAATCTGTATTTCTTCCAGAACTATGTGATTCCTTCTTCGTCGCTGGAGAAATCGCTGCTGGTGGGTGACTATCTGTTTGTAAGCAAGATGAGTTATGGTGCCCGTATTCCGCAGACACCGCTCCACATGCCGCTGACGCAGCATACGTTGCCGGTGTTCAACTGCAAGTCGTACCTGGAATGGCCGAAGTGGGACTACAAACGGGTGGCCGGACTGGGAGAGGTGCAGTTGAATGACATCGTGGTGTTCAACTTCCCGGCAGGGGATACGGTGGCTACCGGCAATCCGGCAGAAGATATCTATCGCATGAGCTATGCCATCGGTAAGCAACTTTCGCAGCCTATTGACTTGGCCAGCCTGAACCTGGAGCAGCAACGGGATGTGTATGATTATTATTACGCGGTAGGACGCAAGTATATTGACGAAAATCCGCAGCTGTATGGTGAGGTGATTACCCGTCCTGTAGACCGGAGAGAGAATTATGTGAAGCGTTGTGTGGGTATGCCGGGCCAGACACTGGAAATCAAGAACCGGATTATTTATCTGAACGGTAAGGCCAACAAGGAGCCGGATAATGTGCAGTATCGTTATTTCGTGCATACCAAGGGCATGCTGCCGGAGGATTTATGTCATGAATTGGGCATCAGCCAGGAGGACCTGATGGCTTATTATACGGAGGAATCGGTGTATAACATGCCGTTGACTGAAAAGGCGAAGGCTGCTTTGCTGGCACGGAAGGACTTGGTGACTTCCATCGAAAACGTGCCGGATGATGATGCGGGCGGACTGTATCCGGATAACAAGCTGACGGGCTGGACAGTAGACAACTACGGTCCGATATGGATTCCGAAGAAGGGAGCTACCATAGACCTGACACTGGATAACCTGCCGATGTATGAACGTCCGATCAAAAACTACGAAGGCAACAGCCTGGAGGTGAAAGACGGAAAAATCTACATCAACGGACAGGAAACGACGAAATATACCTTCAAGATGGATTATTACTGGATGATGGGTGACAACCGTCACAACTCGGCCGACTCACGTTTCTGGGGCTTCGTGCCGGAGGACCATATTGTGGGTAAACCTATTTTTATCTGGCTGTCGCTGAACCAGGATCGTGGCTGGTTTGACGGAAAGATTCGCTGGAACCGTCTGTTTAAGTTTGTGGATTCCATTAAATAATCTATGAACAAAGGAAAGTCCGGATGGTGGTGGTTGAGAGCGGCCGGCCTGACGGTGTTGACCGTATGGCTGGTGCGGACCCTGCTTGTGACGACTTGTGTAATTCCTTCTTCCGGGATGGAAAATTCTCTTTATCAGGGAGAACGGATTCTGGTCAACAAGTGGAGCTACGGGCTGCGTTTGCCTTTTTGTTCGCTTTTCGGCTATCATCGGCTGGCATCTTCGCGTGCGGAGAAGGGGGATATTCTCTTGTTCAATAACCCTCACCCCCAGCAGGTGGAGAGAGGGATAGAGTGGAGAGAGCTGTTTATCAGCCGCTGTATCGGCACGCCGGGAGATACGCTGATGCTGGATGCCGACCTGAACTGTGTGGGCGGAGAGGTGCTCAGCCCGGATGCCAAATCGCTGTATGCTTATCCGGTGTCTTCGGAAGACTTGATGCTGACTGTGCTGTCGGTGCTGGGTATCAAAGGAAATACGCTGGCCGGATATACTTCCGACGGGGGGTATATACGGAGTTTCAGCCAATATGAATATTACTTGATTTCGCAGAAACTGGAGGGACGGATTCCGCTGGTTCCGCTGGATGAAAAGAACCGTACGGAAGTGCATCCGTATGTGATTCCGGCGAAAGGTGTTCCGGTGAAGGTGTATCCCTGGAATGTGACCTTGCTCTGCAATACGATTGTGGCGCATGAACACCAGCCTGCAGAGGTTTGTCATGATACATTGTATGTGAAGGGAAAGCCCGTGGAGGCTTATACGTTTGGCAAGGATTATTACTGGGTGGCTTCCAATGACCCGGTGAATATTTGTGATTCCCGCTTGTTCGGGTTCGTGCCGGAGGACCACCTGATAGGGAAGGCCTGGCGCATCTGGTACTCTTCGCGGAAGGGGCGCTTCTGGCAGCGGGTGCAATGACATAAACTAAGAAAGAATGAAGAATGAAGTGATTTTGGGGTCGGCCTATCTGGCTCCCGTAGAATATTATACCAAACTTTTTGCTTATCCTTCGGTACGTGTAGAGCGTTATGACCACTACCTGAAGCAGACTTACCGTAACCGGTGCGTGATTGCATCGGCCGACGGACCGTTGGCACTGACCATTCCGACGGAAAAGAGTGACGACCTGAAGTGTGTGATGAAGGATGTACGTATTTCAGGCCATGGCAATTGGCGGCATGTGCACTGGAATGCGTTTGTAGCCGCTTACAAGCATAGTCCTTTCTTTGATTACTATGCGGATGAGTTTCACCGGTTCTTTGAGCAGAAATATGAGTTTCTGTTCGACTTTAACCTGGAACTGTGTGAGTGGGTGTGCCGGCAGATTGACATGGAACCTCGCCTGATACCTACCGAGGAATACATGCCGGAAGTGGAATGTGCCGATGATTTCCGGGAACTGATTCATCCCAAACGGGATTATCGGGAGGCGGACAAGGCATTCTTTCCTAAACCTTATTATCAGGTGTTTGACCAGAAACTGGGTTTTCTGCCTAATCTCAGTGTGATTGACCTGCTGTTCAATATGGGACCGGAAAGCTTGCTGGTGCTGCGTGACTCGGTGCGTGCGTTCAATGAAATTTAAGGATACATATTCCTTCAAACCCGATTTTATGTTGTACATTTGTAACTGAATCAATGATTTAACAATATGAATAATCTTCCAACAGTAACGAAAAACCTGCTTATTATCAATGTGCTCTGTTTCTTCGGAATGTTTGTGGCCCGGAAATACGGAGTGGATATAGAAAATATGCTGGGTCTTCACTTTTTCCTGGCTTCGGATTTTAACCTGGGGCAGCTTATCACTTACATGTTCATGCATGCCAATTTCTCGCATATCTTCTTCAATATGTTTGCGGTATGGATGTTCGGACGGGTGCTGGAACAGGTGTGGGGACCTAAACGCTTCCTGACGTATTACCTGATTTGTGGTATTGGTGCCGGGCTGATTCAGGAGTTGGTGCAGTATGTGGAGTATCTGGCGGTATGGTCTAATTACGATTCGGTCAATACGGGACTGGGTATCATTCCTATGGATGCGTTCCTGAACCAGCTGACTACCGTAGGTGCTTCGGGAGCGGTGTATGGCATTTTGCTGGCATTTGGTATGTTGTTTCCCAACAGTCAGATGTTTGTATTCCCGATACCGGTGCCCATCAAGGCGAAGTATTTTGTGATTGGATATGCGGTGCTGGAGCTGCTTTTAGGATTGGGAAGCAACGATGGAGTAGCCCATTTCGCTCACCTGGGAGGTATGTTGTTCGGCTTGATACTGATTGTTTATTGGAGAAAGAAAAATGGCGGCGGACGGATTTATTACTGATTTGAAAAGAAAGTTCCAGCAGGGAGACATTGTGCTGCGTCTGGTGTATGTGAACGTAGCGGTGTTTCTGGCAGTGACACTGGTGCAGATTTTTCTGACCTTATTCAATGTGTCTGCGTCGCCGTGGATGAACTATCTGGAACTGCCGGCATGGACGGAGGTCTTTATCCGTAGACCCTGGACGCTGATTACTTACATGTTCATGCATGCCGGTGTGCTGCACATCTTGTTTAATATGCTGTGGCTGTTCTGGTTCGGTCGTCTGTTTTTAGCTTTTTTCTCGTCGAAGCACTTGCGCGGGCTTTATTTCTTGGGAGGTATTTGCGGCGGATTGCTTTATATGCTGGCATATAATGTGTTCCCTTATTTTCAGGATGCCGTGTATTCTTCTTATTTGCTGGGTGCTTCGGCTTCTGTGTTGGCCATTGTGGTGGCGGTAAGTGTACGTGAACCGAATTATCCGGTACAGTTTCTGTTTATCGGTACGGTACGTCTGAAATATGTGGCTTTGTTCATGGTGGTGCTTGATTTGCTGTTCATGACTTCTGACAATGCAGGTGGGCACATTGCACATCTGGGTGGAGCACTGGCCGGATGGTGGTTTGCGGCAGGATTGCAGAGCGGCCACGATGTCACAAAATGGATAAACCTAGTGTGCGACTGGTTTGCAGGCTTGGGACGTCCGGTGAAGCGTAAACCCAAGATGAAGGTGCACTACGGAGGACGTCAGGCGGATTATGAATACAATGCCCGGAAAAAGGAACGTGAGGCAGAAATTGACCGGATTCTGGACAAACTGCGTAAGTCGGGCTATAACAGTCTGACGGATGACGAGAAAAAAAGCTTATTTGATGCAAGTAAGAAATGAGTATTTGGAAACATACGTTTAGAGGAGTTTTTATTTTAGGAAACCTGATTGTTGGGACCGGATTTTTGTGCTGTGCTTACAGTCCGCTTGTATCGCCGGTGGCTCATCCGGTGCTGGCCTGTGCGGGATTGTTTTTTCCCTTTTTCTTGTTGGCTTTGATTGTTCTTGCAGTAGTGGGGCTGTTTCATGGATGGAAGTTTATGTGTCTTCCTTTACTGCTTTTACTGGCAGGAGGAGGGGCAGTCGCGACGTATACTCCGTTTGGAGGAGGGGAAGAACCTACGGACGGGGAGGTACTGAAATTTCTGACCTACAACGTCATGAATATGTACGGAGATGCGGAAGATGAATCTCGTCCCGTGCAACATTATATTCAGGAAAGTGATGCAGACGTGGTTTGTCTGCAGGAGTATCAGTGGGATGCCCGAGAGACCAGGAAGGCTTTCCCTATGTATCCTTACAGAAAGTTGCTGAAAGCGTCTAACGGAAATGGGATGGCTTGCCTGTCGCGTTTCCCGATTCTCTCGGTAGAACCGATTCCCTATGAAAGTGCAAGTAATGCCAGCTTTTTGCTTCGGCTAAACATAAAAGGGGATACACTGACATTGATATGCAATCATCTGGAATCGAATAAGCTGGATGCGCATGATAAGGAAGTATACGAGGGATTGCTGAAATCGCCTGAAGAACAGAACGTGAAATCGGACAGCAAGTATCTGCTGCATAAATTAGCTGATGCCGTGGCTATCCGTGGACCACAGGCTGATTCGGTGGCACAGGTCATCTCCCGGCAGTCGGGCAAGTATTTGCTGGTGTGCGGCGATTTCAATGATTCTCCTATTTCGTATGCGCATCACACCATTGGAAAAGGATTGACAGATGCTTATCGTGAAGCCGGCTGGGGACCGGGATTCTCGTATAACCGGAATTTTCTGTATTTCCGCATTGACCATTTGTTTGTGAACAAAGGATTTAAAGTATTGAAATGCCGTGTGGACAATTCCATTTCAGCATCCGACCATTATCCGTTGTGGTGTTTGGTAGAGAAGTTATAACCTGATAATAAATAGAAGATGAAGAATTTAATTTTTGCAGCAGCTATGAGTTGTATGGTATGTGCCTGTGGTCAGCAGGCGGCAGACACGAGCAATCCGTTCCTGTCTGAGTTTGAAACCCCTTATGGAACACCGGACTTTGACCGTATCAAGGTGGAACATTATGAACCGGCTTTCTTGAAAGGCATTGAGCAGCAGAATGGGGAAATCAAAGCCATTGTAGAGAACCCGGAGGAACCGAGTTTTGAGAATACGATTGTGGCATTGGACAACAGTGGGGAGATTCTGGCTCGTGTGAGCGGTGTGTTCTTTGCTTTGACAGAAGCAGATACCAATGACGAAATGATGGCGCTGGAAGCAAAGATTGCTCCGATGCTGTCTGAGCATAGTGATAATATTTTCCTGAATCAGGAGCTGTATAAGAGAGTGGCTGCCGTTCATGCCCAGGAAGAGGCCGGAAAGATTCAGCTGACTACCGAACAGCATTATTTGCTGGATAAATATTATAAGGAATTTATCCGTTCCGGTGCGGGACTGGATGCACAGAAGCAGGAACGTCTGCGTGAAATCAACAAACAGCTTTCTACACTGACCATTGAGTTCGGTAATCATGTGTTGGCCGACAACAACGATTATCTGCTGGTGGTAGATAAGAAAGAGGATTTGGCTGGTCTGCCGGATGCAGTTATTGCAGGAGCTGCACAGGAAGCCAAGGCACACGGAAAAGACGGTAAGTGGGTATTTACTTTGCAGGAATCCAGCCGTACTCCGTTGCTCCAGTATGCTCAGAACCGTGAGTTGAGAAAGAATATCTATCAGGCCTATACCAGCCTGGGTAACCGTGGCAATGCCAATGACAACAAGGAAGTGTTGAAAAAGGTGCTTGCTCTTCGTCTGGAAAAGGCACAGCTGATGGGATTCAACAATTTCGCAGAGTATCAGTTGGCTGACAACATGGCGAAGAACCCGAAAAATGCACTTGACCTGCTGTATGGCTTATGGGAATATTCTATCAAGAATGCCAAGGCGGAAGCAGCTGAGTTGCAGAAAATCATGGACCGTGAAGGAAAAGGTGAGAAACTGGAAGCATGGGACTGGTGGTATTATGCAGAAAAGCTTCGCCAGGAGAAATATGATTTGAATGAAGATGCCATCAAGCCTTATTTCAGTCAGGAAGATGTACACAATGGACTATGTACGGTAGTCAACAAGTTGTATGGCATTACCTTGACTCCTTGTGATTCTATTTCTGTATATAATAAGGATGTGAAGACTTATATTGTGAAGGATGCAGACGGTTCACTGTTGGGCGTGTTCTATAGCGACTACATGCCTCGTGCCAGCAAACGGAGCGGTGCCTGGATGAGTAACTTCCGTGAACAGCAGGAAGGGGTTCGTCCGTTGATTTATAATGTGGCCAGCTTTACCAAACCGGCAGGTGACCTTCCTTCTCTGCTGACAATCGATGAAGCACGCACCATGTATCATGAGTTCGGACATGCTTTGCACGGATTGCTGACTCAGTGCAAGTATAAAGGTGTATCTGGTACTTCTGTAGCTCAGGATTTTGTGGAACTTCCTTCACAGATTATGGAACACTGGGCTGTATCACCTGAAGTGCTGAAAATGTATGCCAAACATTACCAGACTCGTGAGGCTATTCCTGATTCTCTGATTGCCAAGATTGAAAATCAGGCATTGTTCAACCAGGGCTTTATGACTACAGAACTGTTGGCAGCTGCCATTCTGGATATGGAAATGCATTGTCTGACTACGATGGAAGGATTCGATGTGCTTCAGTTTGAAAAACAGCTGATGGACAAATTGGGACTGATTCCGCAGATTGCGCCTCGTTATCGTTCTACTTACTTCAACCACATCATGGGTGGTTATGCAGCTGGTTATTATAGCTATATCTGGGCTGAACGTCTGGATACAGATGCCTTTGAAGCATTCAAGGAACATGGCTTGTTCGACCAGGCTACCGCTACTTCTTTCCGCAAGAACATTCTGGAAAAAGGTGGCTCAGACGACCCGATGAAACTGTATGTAACCTTCCGTGGGGCAGAACCCAGCTTGGATGCGTTGCTGAAGACTCGCGGATTGAAATAAAATGTCCGGATAGCAGGAAAAATCTGTACAGAGTATAACTAAAAGAGGGAGTATGGCTTCATTTTTGCAAGCTGTACTCCCTTTTTTAGGCTCTAAGCCTTAAATATTTACAATCCTTTCCGCATATAAATGAAAAAAAAACTATATTTGCAACCTTGAATAAACGTATCAAATTTTAAAAGTAAATATAATAAACTAAAGTAACATGCAAAACAAAGGATTTGTAAAGGTTTTTGCGGTATTACTGACCCTTGCGTGTGCTTTTTATCTTTCGTTCTCATTCGTTACACGTTATCAGATGAACAAGGCGGCTGAGGACCCGAAAGGTTCGGCACATTACCTGGATTCCATGCAGAATCAGAAGGTGTGGTTGGGGATTTACACGCTGAAACAATGCCGTGAGATGGAAATCGGGTTGGGTTTGGACCTGAAAGGTGGTATGAACGTCATTCTGGAAGTTTCTGTACCAGATGTAGTGAAGGCGTTGGCCGACAACAAACCGGATGAAGCTTTCAATAAAGCTGTAGCGGAAGCTGCAAAATTGCAAATTAACAGCCAGGAAGACTTTATTACGCTGTTTATCAGAGAATACAAGAAACTGGCACCGGAAGGCAAGCTTGCCGAACTGTTCGCTACCCAGCAGTTGAAAGACAAAGTAAATACCCGTAGCTCAGATGCAGAAGTAGAGAAAGTATTGCGCGAGGAAGTAAAAGCTGCCGTAGACAACTCTTACAATGTTTTGCGTACACGTATTGACCGCTTTGGTGTGGCTCAGCCGAACATCCAGACACTGGAAGGCAGAATGGGCCGTATCATGGTGGAACTTCCGGGTATCAAGGAACCCGAACGTGTGAGAAAACTTTTGCAGGGTTCTGCTAACCTGGAATTCTGGGAAACATTCGAAGCAAAGGACATCGTTCCGGTACTGGCTTCTGCCGACAACCGTGCTCGTGGTTTGCTGAATGTGGAAACTCCGGCTGATTCGGCAAAGGTGGAAGCTGATACAACTGCTGTAGCTGAGGCTTCTGCTGTATCTGCAAAAGACAGTCTGGCCGCCGCATTGAAGGGTGAAACTGCTACTGCTTCTAACACAAATATTGAAGAACTGAAGAAAGAACATCCGTTGCTGGCTGTACTGCAGCTGAATCAGAGTGGTGTAGGCTGTATCGTTGGTTATGCTGACTATAAGGATACTGCTGACGTAAACCGTATCCTGAACATGAAGGCTGTGAAGGAAGTAATGCCACGCGACTTGAAACTGATGTGGGGTGTGAAAGCTTCAGATATGGACAAGACAGGACGTATCTTCGAATTGTATGCTATTAAGTCGACAGAACGTAACGGTCGTGCACCGTTGGAAGGTGATGTAGTAACTGATGCAAAAGATGAATACGACCAGTTCAACAAACCTTGTGTAAGCATGTCTATGAATACAGAAGGTTCTCGTCGTTGGGCTGCCTTGACTAAGAAGAACATCGGTAGGGAAATCGCCATCGTATTGGACGGATACGTGTACAGTGCTCCGCGTGTGAACTCTGAAATCACCGGAGGAAACTCGCAGATTACCGGTAACTTTACTCCGGAAGTGACGAAAGACTTGGCCAACGTATTGAAATCCGGTAAGATGCCTGCTCCTGCACGCATCGTACAGGAAGACATCGTGGGTCCGTCTCTGGGTCAGGAATCTATCAACCAGGGTATCGTATCTTTCATCGTGGCTCTGATTGCCCTGATGCTTTATATGTGCGTGATGTACGGACTCATTCCGGGTATGGTGGCGAACGGTGCGCTGTTCATCAACTTCTTCTTCACGCTGGGTATCCTCTCGTCATTCCAGGCTGCCTTGACGATGTCCGGTATCGCCGGTATGGTATTGTCACTGGGTATGGCCGTGGATGCGAACGTATTGATTTACGAACGTACGAAAGAAGAGCTTCGTGCAGGAAAGGGAACCAAGCAGGCCCTGGCCGAAGGTTACAAGAATGCCTTCTCTGCCATCTTCGACTCGAACCTGACTTCTATCATTACAGGTGTCATCCTGTTCAACTTCGGTACCGGTCCTATCCGTGGTTTTGCCACTACCTTGATTATCGGTATCCTCTGCTCATTCTTCTCAGCTGTGTTCTTGACTCGTCTGGTTTACGAACACTTTATGAACAAAGACAAGTGGTTGAACCTGACATTCACTACTGGTCTTTCAAAGAACCTGATGCAGAATGTACACTATAACTTCATGGGTATTACGAAACGTTCGTTCACTATCTGGGGAGTTATCATCGTAGTATGTATCATTTCATTCTTTGTACGTGGTCTTGCACAGAGTATCGACTTCACCGGTGGACGTAACTTCGTAGTTCAGTTCGAACAGGTTGTACAGCCGGAAACAGTACGTAGCTTGCTGCAGCCGAAAGTAGGTGATGCAAACGTACAGGCTATTGCTTTGGGTACAGACGGTAAGACAATCCGTGTGACTACCAATTACCGTATCAACGAAGATTCTCCTACAATCGATGCAGAAATTGAAGAGTTCCTTTACAATGCATTGAAAGAAGGTAATTTGTTGGGTGAAGGTACTACACTGGAAATCTTTATCGACCGTGATAATCGTGCCGGAGGTTCTATCATCAGTTCTCAGAAGGTAGGTCCTAGCATTGCCGACGATATTAAGACTTCCGCCGTATGGTCAGTGGTACTGGCCTTGATTGCCATTGGTCTGTATATCTTGGTTCGTTTCAACAACATTGCCTTCAGTATTGGTGCTATGGTTGCATTGACGGTAGATACTGTGCTGATTATCGGAGCATACTCCTTGTGTCACGGATGGATGCCGTTCTCTCTGGAAATAGACCAGACATTCATCGGAGCCATCCTGACTGCAATCGGTTATTCTATCAATGATAAGGTGGTTATCTTCGACCGTGTGCGTGAGTTCATCGGCTTGTATCCGAAACGTGACCGTACGCAATTGTTCAACGATTCGCTGAACACCACTTTGAGCCGTACCATCAACACTTCTTTGAGTACATTGATTGTGTTGCTGAGTATCTTCATTCTGGGTGGCGACAGCATCCGCAGCTTCGCATTCGCTATGATTCTGGGTGTAGTAATCGGTACGTTATCTTCATTGTTCGTAGCTGCTCCGGTAGCTTACCTGACAATGGGTCATAAGATGCCGAAACAGGCTGGTGAAGCAGAATAAAATAGAAATCTGATATAATGTTTGAAAGCGGCTGTTTTCCTCGTGAAAGCAGCCGCTTTTTGATATGGTTTACGGCCTATTTTTCATCAGTTTTTTCATCAATGGATTGTCCTGTCAATTGCTTTAAATACTCAGAAGCAGACATACCGAATTCCTCTTTGAAGCATTGACGGAAATATACGCTACTATTGATTCCTACCTTAAATGCAATTTCTGAAATCGAATATTTTCCTTCCAGCAGATACTTTTCGGCAAGTTGCATTTTAATTTTCCGGATGTATTCATTGGTTGACATACCGGTAAGTGCTTTTACCTTGCGATAGAGGGTAGAACTGCTCATGCACATCACATTGGAAAGTACGGTAATATCTACGTTTTCTGAGGTGGCTAGGCTTTCGGTGATGGCATTTGTAATCTTGTCCATGAATGCCTTGTCCAGTTTGTTCATAGATTCTGTAATAATAGCTCTTTTTTTCTCCATACTTTGTTTTTCCGGTTTTTCAGGACGGATGGCAAACCGTTCTGATAATAATCTCCTTTGTGTCAGTAGGTTGCTGATGCGACTTTGCAGCAGGCTGGCGCTGAAGGGTTTTGTCAGATAAGAATCAGCTCCTGCCTGGTAGCCTTCCTCCTTGTCGGTAATACTGTCTTTTGCCGTTAATAGGATAACCGGAATGTGACTGGTACGAATGTCTGCTTTCAGCTTTTGACACATGACAACCCCATTCATTACCGGCATCATAATGTCACTGACGATAATATCCGGAATACAATCTGTGGCTATTTGTAATCCTTCTTTCCCGTTAGCTGCTGTCTTTACCTCATATAAATCCGTAAATGAGTCAGCAATGTAATCGCGTATATCGGCATTGTCTTCTACTACTAAAATAATAGGACGCGCATTTTTATCCGGCTCTATAGCTTCCAGTTTCATAGTGGAATCCTCTGCTTTGGCATCTTGCTTTTCAGTGTGTATATCTTCTCCATGCAATGCCTGAGGATATGTATTCTCTGCCAGCAGCCGTAGGTAGAATGTCGTACCGATATCGGGCAGACTCTTTACTTGAATATCTCCTTCGTGTAATTTTATCAGGTTTTTTACCAGGGCCAGACCGATGCCTGTTCCAGAAGCCTGGTGCTCTCCGCTTTCCTGATAATAACGTTCGAATATGTGTGCCAATGCCTCTTTCCCGATGCCGTATCCGGTGTCTTCCACAGAGAGCTGGGCATATCGTATGCCATTTTCTGTAACCCATTCAGTACGGATGCGGATGTATCCTTTGTCAGTATATTTCAGTGCATTGGAAATCAGGTTGTCCAGAATCATGGTAATAATCTCCTTGTCGAAAAACAAGAACATATTCTCTTCTTCCGCCTCTATCAGAATCTGGATGTCTGGTTTACTGTTTAGTTCCTTGTATTTCAGACCAACTTCATAGACTGTATTCGTCAGATTGCCTTTTGTGACACAAAGTCTTTTGTTTTGTGTCTCTGTTTTTCTGAAGTCCAGTATCTGGTTTATCAGATTCAGTAATCGTACGGCACTCTGATGGATGACAGAAATCCGATGATGGTCTTTGCTGGAAAGCGTATTGCTTTTTACCAAATCTTCCAATGGGCCCAGAATCAGTGTCAACGGAGTGCGCAGTTCGTGGGTAATATTTGTATAGAACCGCAGGCGTTCATCATTCAGTTCTTGTTCCTGCTCATGACTTTTCTTTTCGGATTCATACAGATACTCTAAATTCAATTTACGTCTATAGGCCCATAGTCCGATGAAAAGGATGCCTATGCCGCTAATTACGTAGAGTAATTTAGCCCACCAGGAAAGCCAGAGTGGGGGAGCAATGATAATTTCTATGGATGAAATCTCGTTTGACCATTCTTGGTTTCGGATTCGAGTTTTGATCATGAATTCGTATTTCCCGGGTGGCAGGTTGCGGAAAGTAACGTTGTTGGGATCCTTTACGGTATACCATGCGTTCTCCAGCCCTTTTAGCATATAGGCATATTCTACTCTTTCATTCAGTGAGTAGTCTTGTATGCTGAATGAAATGTTGAAGTTGTTTTGCAGATGTTTTAACTGTACACTTTTTTTGTTGATTAAAGAAATTTCGGTTTCATTACTGTTTTCAGAAACAAGAGGTTCGAAAACTGTTATCTTCCCGATAATGGCTTTAGGAGCTTGTCGCTTTTCCAAAATATAGCTGGGAGTGAAGTAGCAGAGCCCGTTCGTGGAGCCAAAATACATAACTCCATTTTTGTCCTTGCATACGCTTCTTCCGGTGAAACTTGCCATTGGGATATTGTCTCTGAAATCGTAATTGTAGATATTCCCTTCATTTCGAACAAAACAGCTGATTCCCTGATTGGTGCTGAACCAGATATTCTGGTTTTCATCTTCCTCAATGGCCCAGATAAAGGTATTGGCCAATCCCTCATTGCGCTGGTAGACCTTATATTTCCAAGGTGAACTGTTCTCGATTTGTACAAGACCTTCTCCTGTTGCAGCCCATATACATCCCTTTGAGTCTTCAAAAATCTGGTTGATGGTGTTGGATGGGAAGTTTAGGTAGGTGTTGAATTCTTTTAATAATTTCCAGTTTGAGGAATAAAGGGTCACACCACCTCCAAAGCTTCCTACCCATATTTGGCCTTTTTTATCTTTAATGACACTACGTACCAGATTATCAGGGACGTGTGTATGTTGGATAATTTTTTTTGTGTCTCTTTCTATTTGAAAAACGCCATTACTGGTTCCGACCCAGATAATGCCTTCTTTGTCTTCATAAAGTGAACGGACGTCTTGGGTAGCATATTCTTCCGGAAAAATCTGCTGGAAGATTTGTTTATGCGTATCATAAAACATAATTCCTCCATAAAATATGCCAAACCATAAATTACCTTGTTTGTCGCATAGGGCTGTTTGTATGGAATTACCACTAAGCTTTCCTGTATTTTTTGTGTAAGTAGCTATTCTTTTTCCTGCTTTTAATACATTAATACCTCCTCCATCTGTGCCAACCCATAAATTATCCTGTTTGTCAAGGCATACAGCGCTGGCAATATGAGTATTTAGGTTACTTTCAGATGAATTTTGTGAGTAACTGAACGACTTAAACAGAGTTGTATTGGAACTGAGAAAGTTTACACCTCCTCCCCAAGTCCCGGCCCAAATATTTAGGTGTGAATCTTGAAATAGGCAACGAACCGTTGAGTTATTTAAGTTATATTCATTATCTCCAGCTTGGATAAATTGTATTTCTTCTGCTGTATTAAACAGGCTCTTAGAAAGATTTATAATAGCAATTCCTCCAAATTCAGTGGCAATCCATAATTCATTCTCATTAAATTGTTGGATATCGTAAATACGATGAGAAAGAGCAGGTTCTTTTTCTCCCAATCTGATAAATGTTTCTGTTTCGGGTTTATAAAGCACTAGTCCTTTTTCTGTTCCTACCCAAATATTTCCAGTGTTATCTTTAAAAATACATTGTACGTTATTGCTTGGGAGTGATTTATTGTCATTTTTATTATAAGTGAAATTTTTGATTTTTTTGTCCTTGATGGACAGAATGCTCATCCCGTGCTGGGCATGGCCAATATATAGGCTACCTTTGTGGTCATCTATTACAGTCCAGATAGTATTGCTTGGAAGGTCTGGAACTGTTCCTTGATTGTAGTGTGTAAATTTTCTTGTTTCCTTGTTTAAATACTCTATCCCTCTCCAGTAAGTTGTAATCCATAAGTTTCCATCAGCTGCAATTGCTAAATCTGTTACGTCATTTGTTGCAATACTGTGTGGGTCATTTGGGTCATGTTGGAAGATTATTTGCTCGTTTGTCTGATAGTTGAAGGCATTTAATCCGGCACGTTGGGTACCAATCCATAGTATTGGTTTTTGAGGGTCATCTAATAGGCAATTTAATTCGTTCCCTGTCAGGTTGAGTGATTTTCCTTTATCCTTTTTATAGAAAGGGCTGAATACTCCTCCTTCTAATTTGTTAAGTCCATCTTCTGTAGCAAACCAGATATACCCGTTTTTATCTTCTGCAATATCGATGATATAGTTATTAGAAAGTTTCTTCTCTAAGCCTAATTTTTTGATGGTGTATTGTTGGGCTTGAGTAGTGAAAAATTGTATACAAAGGAAAAGAGTGAAAAGATATTTCATATTGTTCTTTTTTGTGGATTCAAAAATAGTAATATTTGTTGAATTAAAGATATGTAAATCATTCAATGAGCGATTTGTAGTCGGTCATTGAATGATGCACCTGCATTTGTAATTTAAATAAGCTGTAATTTTGTCATCGAAAAATATAATGTTTAATCATAAATACTAATAATTATGAGGACAAGATTCTTAAAGGTTTCTTTACTCTGCGCGTTTTTTGCTGCAGGGGTCTTTGTAACAGGATGTAGTGATGACAATGGATATTCAGATGTCGATGGACAATCTCCTGTTGCTGAGTTGAAGACCACTCATCTTCAGAGTGCGGCTGGACATGACTTCACAATTGAAGGAACACTTACGGATGCAGATGGTATATCTGCTGTTAGATTGACATGTGCAGAATTGTTTTTGGACAAAACTATTGATTTAATTGAAATTTATGGTGAGCCTAAAACTTCTTATAACTTGAGCTATAAGTTTAACATTTCAAAGAATGAAATTGGGGAACAATTTACGGTAAAGGTTACGGTTGTTGATATTGGTGGAAGGGAAACCTCACAAGATGTACTGGTTACAATGGATGGGGATTATGAAAACCCTGTCTTTGTGAAAGCTCCAGGAGAAAAAGCTATTGTTTTGCTGGCAGATGGAGTAACTCCTACATATACTTTAAATGTGAGTGTTACAGATGATCAAGTATTGAAATATTTGGAGATTTTAATAGAAGGTTTACCAGATTATTCTCCTTTGCGTGTCATGGCAGATGGTAAAGGTGAATTAAACTTTAGTAAGAAAATAGAACTTACAAATGAAGTTAAGGACTATAAAATGACTTTTACAGCAGTTGATAATACGGATAAAAGTACTGTGGTAAAAAGTGTGCTTTCAGTTAGTGAATTGCAAGATTTTGAGAAAATGTATTTGGCAGATACTGATGATCTGACAAATGATGTGTTTGGTGTACCGATGGTTATTAATCATACAGGCTCATTTCAATATAAGGCCCGTTATTACAATAAGGAGGAGGGTACTCAAATTTATTTCTTACCTCAAAAAGAATCTTTTGAACCTGTATGCTTTGGACTTAATCTTGAGGACAAAGATAAGCTGACGTATGCATCAGGAAAAGATGGAGTGAATCCGATCGTTTTGGAAACTCCTAATGTGTATTATGAGATTGATATAAATATTAAAGAGGCAACTTACAGCTTAAAAACTTATTCTGTGAGTGAGGCTACCGATCCTATTAATTATGAATATGGGCAGTTGTGTGACATGCCGAGAAATGCAGGAGAACCTCAATTTAACTTCTACATTGGATGGGGTGATTCTCCACAAAATGCGGGAGAGCATCTTTTTGTGCAAGACGCAAATAATCCGCATTTGTTTTATTATCCAGCTGCAGGTGAAACTTGGTCATTGGAATCCGGAGAAGAGATGAACTTTATTATTTCTAATTATCATCCAAATGGTTGGTGGGATCAGGTAGAATGGAGATGTGATAATTCTACAGATATAGAGAAGTTCGGATACTTTAGTAAAGCGGATAATGTTAATCCTAATTGGGAAGGTACAAATCGGAAATGGGCAGACGGTTCTTCCGTACAAGACTACTGGATGAAACCAACTATTACAAAAGGTGGAAACTATCGATTTGAATTTGATGCTCATTTAGGTAGAGGTAAAATTGTCCCTGCAAATTAATTAACCAATAATCATAGAACATGAAAAAACAATTTTTAATTGTGTGTCTATTGCTACTTTCATTATGTAGCTATGCACAGACCCTTACCGTAAAAGGTACGGTAACTTCAGCGTCTGATAAAGAGCCTATGATCGGTGCTACAGTGCAGATCAAAGGAACAGGAAACGGTTCTATTACCGGACTGGATGGTGACTATATATTGACAAATGTTTCTTCAAATGCTGTACTTGTCTTTTCTTCTATCGGATTTGACACACAGGAAATTCCTGTAAATGGAAAAACTGTCATTAATGTAGAGTTAAAAGAAGCTACAGAATTGCTGGAAGAAGTAGTTGTTATCGGTTATGGTACAGTAAAAAAGAGTGATTTGACAAGCTCTATTTCTACTGTAAAAGGAGAAGAGATTACACAGACTGTAACGGGTAATGCTATGGATGCTTTGCAGGGTAAAGTAAATGGTGTGCAAGTAGCAAGCGGTGGTGGTCCGGGTACTACTCCTAAAGTATTGATTCGTGGTGTTACTACTGTAAATGGTAGCAATCCGCTTTATGTAGTGGATGGTATGCCGGTAGGTGATAATATCAACTTCTTGAATAGTAATGATATTGAATCAATGGAAGTATTGAAAGATGCTTCTGCAGCGGCTATTTATGGTACTCGTGCTTCTAATGGTGTAATCTTGATTACAACAAAAAAAGGTAAGGCAGGAAAAACTAATATTAATTTCACTACTTCTGTGGGTTTCCAGACTATTGCGAAACCTAAGATGGCAAATGCCAGTGAATATAAAGAAGTGTACAATAAGCGTTATACGAATGATGGTTCTACTTCTAACTGGAATGATACAGGAGCTACTACTAATCCAGGTGGAACTGATTGGTGGGATACTGTCGTAAACAAGACTGCCTTGGTTCAGAATTATGCGCTCAGTGTAGCAGGTGGAACAGACAAATTAGTGTATAACTTTAGTTTAGGTTACTATCGTAACAATTCTCAGTTTGATGTAGGTTATTGGGATAAGATAAACATTCGTTTGAATACAGAATATACTTTTAATAAATATGTAAAGATGGGTGTGGACATAGCTCCTCGTATGGAGTCTTGGGAGGACACTCCAGACCAATTCTCTTCAGCTATGTCGATGGATCCAACGACTCCAGTGTTCAAGCCTGAATCAGAATGGGTAGATAATGTATATAATAATTATCAGCGTTCTTATAATAACCAAACTTGGAACCCTGCGGCTTCAATCGCTCGTTCAAACAGTAACTCACGCGAAATGGGTGCTATTTTGAATGCTTATTTGCAGGTAAATCCAATTCAAAAATTGACTTTACGTACGCAGTTTGGAACAAATGCGCATTTCCGTCGTTCTGATAGCTTTACTCCGGAGTTTAGTTTGGATCCATTGGAAAAAACGGATTTAAGCGAAATCTCTCGTCAGTCACAGGAATGGTTAGATTGGAACTGGACTAATACAATTACTTATGCAGATACTTTTGCAGAGAAGCATAACTTGAATGTGATGGCAGGTTTTACTGCAGAACGTTATGCATGGTATAATACGAAAGCACTGCGTCGTGACTTACCGAGCAATATGGATCAGATGCAGGAAGTTAATGCAGGTAATGCAGATAATGCAGAGGCTTATGGTGAAACGACGTTTAATTCAATGGTTTCTTTCTTGGGGCGTGTAATGTACAATTATGCTAACCGGTATTACATTTCAGCTTCATTACGTGCAGATGGTTCATCTCGTTTCCCAACAGGAAATAAATATGCCTTGTTCCCTTCTGTTTCTGCTTCTTGGCGTGTTATTGGTGAAGAGTTTATGCAAGACCAGTCTCTTTTTAGCGACTTGAAAGTTCGCGGAGGTTGGGGACGCGTAGGTAATCAAAATATATCTAATAATGCTACTTTGACTTTGTTGGACCAGACTCAGTATTATTTTGGAACTTCTCCTACATTGGCAAACGGTTCCTTTATTTCTACAGTAGGTAACAATCAGCTGAAATGGGAAACTGTAGAAGACTGGAACGTAGGATTGGATATGTCATTCCTTGACTCTCGTTTAGGTGTCACTTTTGAATATTTCCAGAAGAAATCAAAAGATATGCTTTATCAGAAACAGAATATTTTTGCTATTGGTTATCCGAACTGGAATAGTACAGTATGGATGAATGTAGGTAGCATGAAGGCGTATGGATGGGAACTTGGACTGGATTGGCGTGATCAGAAAGGTGATTTCTCTTACAATATCGGTTTGAACTTGTCTTCTGTACGTAATAAGGCCATTAAATTCTCTGGTGATGGACCGATTTATACAGGTGGATTTAACAGTGATCAGATTATTAGTAACGAAGATGGAGGTTTGATTTCTCGTTTCTACGGATATGTGGCAGATGGTTTGTTCCAGAATTGGGAGGAAGTGTATGCACATACTGATGAGCATGGAACTCTGATTCAGCCTAATGCTCAGCCTGGAGATATTCGTTTTAAAGATTTGAACCATGATGGTAATCTGGATGCAAATGATAAAACTTACATTGGTAATCCTTATCCTGATTTGATGGTGGGTTTGAACTTGGGATTTGCTTATAAGAATATTGATTTTGCAGCGAACTTCTATGGTACAATAGGTAATGATATATTTAATACAACAAAAGGATATTATTCTGGTGCTAATGGACAGAATGTGTGGGCTGGTACGCTAAATACAGCGTGGGATGGAGAAGGTACAAGCAATGATGTTCCGCGCTTGTCATACAATGATTTAAACCTGAACTATCAGCGTGTGTCTAGCTTCTATGTAGAAGATGGTTCTTATCTGCGTTGTAAGTTGCTCCAGATTGGATATACATTGCCTAAACAGTGGGTTAGAGGAGCAAACTTGCGTATTTCATTCTCTGCACAGAATCCGTTTACTATTACCGGTTATTCTGGTATGGATCCGGAGCGTCCTATGTTAAATGCAAATGGTAGTGTTATTGAAACAGGTATTGACAACATTGCTTATCCGAATCCACGTACGTTCTTGTTTGGTATAGACTTTAAATTTTAATTCTGAATAACTATGAAACAGCTATTAGCAATATTGACATTGTTTGGCTCTCTGACTTTTACTTCTTGTGAGGATTTCTTGACAGAAGAAGTACGAGGCCAGCAAAACCTTGATACTTATTTTACTACGGCTGATGAGTGCGAGGCTTATATAACAGGCTGCTATCAGGATATTACCTGTGGCGGATGGTGGAACATTAATACCGTTTGGCTTTTGTCGGAAATGTGTAGTGACGATGCTTGGATGGGAAATACTACACAGAGTCAGAGTGATTATATTTCATTGGCACATTACCAAGGTAATGGCGCAAGTAATGGTCCTATTTCCAATTTCTGGCAATATCGTTATAAGGGTATTTTGCGCTGTAATGTTGCTATTGATCGTATTAGCAATGCTGAATTGGAAGACAAGGAACTACAGGCACGTCTGGTAGCAGAGGCTCGTTTCTTGCGTGGATATTTCTATTTTGAACTGGCCAGAAACTTTGGAGGTGTTCCTTTGATTACAGAGTTCAAGATGCCGGAAGAGATTCAGGGTATAACCCGTGCGTCATTGGAAAATACTTATAAATTTATTGAGGAGGATTTGATTGCTGCTGCTGAGGTATTGCCGAAGCGTAGTGAATATGCAGATGCTGATATGGGACGAGCTACCAGTGGAGCTGCATTAGGTTTGTTGGGTAAAGTTTATCTCTATCAGGAAAAATGGACAGAAGCTCGTGATGTATTACAGAAGTTGATTCCGGAATCTGGCTATACCGGTGAAGACGCACAGACTACAGAATATGATTTGCTTCCTAACTTTGGTGATGTATGGGATAAAGATTTCGACAACAGTGTGGAAAGCCTTTTTGAGGTACAATATGAATATCATGCTACTTTGGCTGTAGGAGGTTCGCTTTCTACTGTAACAGGTGCACGTAGCTGTGGTGCTGCTTTGGGTGATGGATGGGCATGGTGTCAGCCTACCGCCAATTTGGAAGCTGCTTATAGTGAGGATGATGAACGTCGTGAATGGACAATCATTAAGACTGGCTGTACAGAAATTAAAGGTGAAACTGAAGAAAATTTCACTAAAATCCTGAATGACAATAAGGAAATATCTGTGTATGATGACTGTGTAGAGAAATATAATCTGCCTGCAAACAGTTTGGTGATTGATCCGTCAGGTCATAAGTCTGGTCGTATTATTCGTAAATATTACCTTCCTTTAAATGATCGTCCTGAGGTATATAATACGGATAAGAGCCCGCTTAATCATCGTATTTTGCGTTATGCAGATGTATTGTTGATGTATGCAGAGGCTTGTAACGAATTGAGTGATGATACTCATGCACAGGCTGCATTAAATAGAGTACGTAATCGTGCTGGACTGAGTCCTGTAAGTGTAACTGGAAATGAACTTCGTCATGCTATTCGTAACGAACGTCGTTTAGAATTGGCTTTCGAACAGAATCGTTTGTACGATATTCGTCGTTGGAAAGACGATAATGGTAAACCGGTGATTGCAAATCTGATGGGTGAAAACGGTTCATTTGTAAAATGGAACACAGATCCTGCTACTCGTGATGCAATGGAGTGGGATAATCAAGGAGAAGCAAGTGATAAGGGTAAGTCATTCCGCGAAGATCGTGATCTTCTTTTCCCGATTCCTTTGTATGAGGTAACTATGTCTAACGGTTCTATCGAACAGAATCCGAACTGGAATTAAAATATAACGGTAATTTAGGTTATATGTATGCCATTCAGAGGAATGTGTATGTCCTCTGAATGGCATTTTTATTTAAAAATCAAGATAATGAAAGGATATTCAATAATATTGGGCTTATTAGCTTTGGCTGCATGTAGTGATAATACTCCAGAAAATCCTGGGGAAGGGGGTGGTGATTCAGGAGAGATTGTCAGTGTGGAGAAGAGCGTGACAATTGATGCTGGACAGACGTTTCAGAAAATGGTGGGATTTGGTGCATCTGACTGCTGGACACCTGCTTATATTGGGAAGTATTGGACTAGTGGACGGGACCGTATTTCCGAACTCTTGTTTTCTTCGGAGATTGTAGATGGGCAACCCAAGGGAATCGGACTTTCTATGTGGCGTGTCAACTTAGGTGGAGGAAGTGCAGAACAGGGAGATGAAAGCGGTATTGTGGACAAATCTCGACGTGCGGAATCTTATTTGACGGATAATTTGTCATTAGACTGGACACACTGTGAAGGACAGCGTTATTTCATGAGTCGTGCAAAAGAGTTTGGTGTCAATAATTATGTTCTTTTTAGTAATACTCCTCCAGTACAGTACACTTTGAATGGTAAAGGATTTTCTCAGAATGGAGGCAGTGCAAACTTGAAAGCAGACTGTTATGATGATTTTGCTGCTTATATGGCAGAGGTTGCCAAACATTATGTAGATGAAGGATTTTCTATCAGTCATATCTCTCCGGTTAATGAACCTCAATATAATTGGGATGGAAATGGTCAGGAAGGTAGCGGATGGAAAAATGATGAAATAGCGAAGCTTGCAAGAGAACTTGATTCGCAACTGACTCAAAAAGGACTTTCTACTAATATTTTATTAGGAGAATCTGGAGATTGGGAGTATCTTTACAAAGTGAAAGACGATGCAAGCCGTAGTAATGTGCTTTCTGCATTCTTTTCTACCTCATCATCTGCTTATGTGGGTGATTTATCGCATGTGGAAAATTTAATTTGCGGACATAGCTACTGGACAGATGGAACATGGGATGGAATGCGTGAGGTACGTAAGAAAGTGGCAGAAGCTGCTACACAATATGGCGTGGAAGTTTGGCAAAGTGAGTGGAGCATGCTGGGAGATAATTATAGTTCGTCTGAATTTGTAGGATATGAAGCAGCTTCGGAAATGGATATTGCTTTGTATATGTCTAAAGTGATTCATAATGACCTGACTGTTGCTAATGTAACGTCTTGGAATTATTGGGTAGCTATGGATGTTTCAAGGTGGGGACAGAAAAACCGTTTCTTGTTGATTTCACTGACACCGAAGGGATGGGCTGGAGATAAGGAAAGTGTGGATAATCTGGAAGAAGAAGGAAGTTTTAATGCAACTGCTACTTTGTGGGTATTAGGAAACTATAGCCGTTTTATTCGTCCTGATTATCAACGAATTTCTGTTACTTTAAATGAGTCTATGAGTTTCTTTGGTTCTGCTTGGATTTCCCCGCAGCAGGATTGTATCGTAGCAGTGTATACAAATTTATCAAGCAAGGGGGTACGCTTAAACGAAACACGTCAAAATTGGTCAGGAGAACTTAAGTCTATAAAAACTTATACAACCTCCGCTAATAAGCAATTGGTTGAGAAGGTTTTAGAAATTGAAGACTCTGTTGTGTTAGATGCGGAGAGTGTGACAACTGTGGTCTATGAACTAAAATAAAAAGTTATATGAAGAACAAGGCATTTTTTACTATTCTTTTGGGGTTGTTGGTGAGTATTGTAGTGCAAGCCCAAGTATCTTTTGGCGAAGCCAAAAAATTCAATGAGAATTGGTTGTTCAGCTTGTCAGACGATAGTCTGGGTGCTTCTGTATCGTATAACGACAGTAAGTGGCGAAAACTTGATTTGCCGCACGACTGGTCGGTAGAAGGACAGCTTTCTCCTTCACTGGCAAGCTGTACCGGTTATTTGCCGGGTGGTATAGGCTGGTACCGGAAACATTTTCAGGTTACCGATAAGGCTGCACGCCATTACATCTATTTTGAGGGAGCATATAACCGCAGTGAGGTTTATTTGAACGGACACCTGCTCGGTAAACGTCCGAACGGATACATATCCTTTATGTATGACATGACTCCCTACCTGAAGGAAGGAGATAACGTGCTGGCAGTTCGTATTGACCACAGCCGTTATGCCGATTCACGCTGGTACACTGGTTCCGGAATTTACCGGGATGTGTGGATGATTTCCGCTCCTGACATTCATTTTGCCCAATGGGGGATAGGCTGGCACGCTACTTCGCTGACCGATAAGCAGGCGGTAGTGGCAGTCGATATGGAAGTGGAGAAACATGTGAAGGCCGCTGGCGCATTGGAGGTCTCTGCAGCTCTTTATGATGCAGAAGGTACACTGGTAGCACAGGACCGTAAGAAAGTGGCGGATAAAGCTGAAGGTATTGCGAAAGAAACAGTATCATTGAAGGTGAAGAAACCTCGCCGCTGGAACCTGGATGCACCTTATCTGTACACGTTGAAGACAGAGCTGCTTTGTGACGGGAAACGGATAGATGGCAGTTCGACGAATGTAGGTCTCCGTACGTTGAAGTTTGATGCGAACAAGGGATTTGCCCTGAACGGAAAGTGGATGAAGGTGAAAGGAGTATGTCTGCATCATGATGCTGGTGTACTGGGAGCAGTAGTTCCTCCTGAAGTATGGGAGCGCCGTCTGAGAAACCTGAAAGAAATAGGCGTGAATGCCATCCGTATGAGCCATAATCCGCAGGCACCGGTATTGTATGATTTATGTGACAGAATGGGTTTCCTGGTGATGGATGAGGCTTCGGATGAATGGGAATTTCCGAAACGGAAATGGATAAAGGGATGGAATGTCGGTGAACCAAGCTATGACGGCTCGTTTGATTTCTTTGAAGAATGGATTGAACGGGATGTGACGGATATGGTGCGTCGTGACCGGAATCACCCTTGTATATTCTTGTGGAGTATCGGCAATGAGGTAGACTATCCGAATGACCCTTATTCTCATCCGGTGCTGGATGGTACAACCATTAATCAGCCTATGTTTGGAGGATACAAGCCTGATGCGCCGGATGCCATGCGTATCGGTAAGATTGCGAAACGTCTGGCTGCCTGTGTACGTGCGGTGGACACTTCACGTCCTGTTACCGGTGCATTGGCTGGAGTGGTAATGTCGAATCAGACAGAGTATCCTCAAGCCGTAGATGTAGTAGGATATAATTACACGGAAAACCGTTATGACGAAGACCATGCCACTTATCCTGACCGTGTAATCTACGGTAGTGAAACCGGTGTGGGAATTGAGGCTTGGCATGCGGTACGCGACAAGGAGTTTATTTTCGGACAGTTCCTCTGGACGGGTACGGACTATCTGGGTGAATCAGGCAGATGGCCTTCCAGAGGTTTGTATACCGGTTTGCTGGACTTTGGCAGTTTCCCTAAGCCACGCGGATACTTCCGTGCTTCGCTTTGGAGTGAGAAACCTGTGACTTACATCGGTACGTATCCCAAGCACGACTGGGTATCAATGGATGCATGGGATTTGTGGAACTACGAACCGAGCCAGTTGATTCGGGTGGTTTGTTATACCAATGCACCGCAGGCTCGTTTGTTGCTGAACGGAAAAGAAGTGGGCCAGATGAAGCCTTACGACGATAAGAGTGGTATCATTTACTGGGATATTCCTTATCAGGATGGAGAATTGCGTGCAGAAGGTTGTGATGCAGCTGGAAAAGTGCTTTCATCTTATGTAATCAAGACCTCTGGACGTCCATACGCCTTGCGGGCTACTATAGATAAGGAAGTCTTGTCACCGGATAAGGCTACCGCACATGTGACTATCGAAGTGGTGGACGAACAAGGTACTATCGTAAAATTAGGCGATAACGACGTAACTTGTCAGATCGAAGGTCCGGCACGCTTGTTGGGACTGGAAGGTTCTAATAACGGAGATATGAGTGATTATACAGATAATCACCACCGTGCTTTCCACGGACGTTTGCTGGCTTATATCCAGACTACAGGTGAGAAAGGTGAGATTCGTGTGAAACTGACTTCTCCTCTTTTGAAAGGAACGGAAGTGGTATTGAAGGCTGAGTAATCCTTCTTAGGCAGTACTGCGGTACTTCCTTGAAAGTACTGGAGTACTGCCAGGGAAGTACCGCAGTACTGCCTAAGAAGTACTGAAAACGTGCCGGCAGGCTGTCTGAAAAGCGCCTGCCGGCACGCTTTATTCTCCGGCATCTGATAAAGTGATAGCCTGTTCGTGTTTCTGGAACAGGTAGTTTGATTTTACAGGGAAGCCGGATAGTTTAAGTTTTCTTCGGTGAGCTGTTCCAGCACCTCATGCAGGAATTTGGCTGTTTCCCATTTGGCCATAGGAAGATTCATCATCAGGTAGTTTCCGCAGTCTTTTGCACTGGCTCCCGGCACTTCACCTTCATAATCGGCGATGAAGCGGAAAGTTTCTGTCATCAGCGGAGCAATGTCTTTGGATTGCAGGTCACCTTTTACTATCAGGTAGTTTCCGGTCAGACAGCCCATTGGTCCCCAATAGATAATCTTGTCGGCCCATACCGGATGATTGCGCAGGAAAGTAGCTGCCAGGTGTTCAATGGTGTGGATAGCGGCAGGACCTAAGGCCGGTTCACGGTTAGGCTCTTTCATACGAATATCGAAGGTAGTGACGATTTCATCTCCAACTTCATCTTTGCGTGACATGAAAATACCGCGTTGCAAACGAATATGGTCTACTGTAAAGCTTGGTATCTTTTTCATAAAGCGATTATAGTTTGTTGGGTAATGCTTTCAGGAAAGTTTCAGTGACGTGGAAAGAACGGTCAGCCATTTCCCCCCAGAAATTCTGGTATTGTTCAAAGTGCTTGTCAGCTCCCGGAGTGTCGCTGATGATGCGGAAACTGATGAAAGGAATCTGATAGAGGTAGCACACCTGGGCAATGGAAGCCGATTCCATATCTACAGCCAGTCCTTCCGGGAAGTTGTGCTTGATTTCGTTCAGTTCGCTGCGGTCGGTAATAAACTTGTCGCCTGTACAAATCAGACCTCCGTGGATAGCCGTTTCTGTATCGAGTGAAAGGGCACACTGGAAGAGGGTTTCATTTCCCTGGAAGAAAGTAGGGAGACCCTGAATCTGTCCGTAGGCATTGCCTTCGCCGCACCATACGTCATGGTACACAATCTGCTGGCTGACTACTACGTCCATCACTTTCAGGCAGGTGTCGATTCCTCCGGCTACTCCGGTGCTGATGATGCAGTCGGGCTGGAAGTTGCGGATAAGTTCGACCGTTCCGGCAGCGGCATTCACTTTGCCGATGCCACATTGCATCAGGATAATGGTATTTTGCTTGATGTTTCCTTCAATGTAGGTGAAGGGACCTTCTTTGCGTTCAGTCTTGTTCTCGAGTTGATTAGCCAGTTGCTTCTGTTCGGAAGACATGGCCGTAATGATTCCTATTTTCATGCGTTAAAAAAGATTTTCAGCGGCAAATTTACGACTTTTCAGGCAGTATTGTGTTATCTTTGCCTGCCGAAAACATTAATTATGAATAATATGAACTTGTTCAAGAAACTATTACCCGATGTAGTGGTAATCGTGCTTTTTGCCCTTATTTCGTTTGCGTATTTCTATCCTGCGGTAAATGAAGGACGAATTCTGGCTCAGCACGATGCAGTAGCCGGCATCGGTTCTGGACGTGAAATGAGTGAATACCTGGAGAAGACGGGTGAACGTACGCGCTGGACAAACTCCATTTTTGGAGGAATGCCTACCTACCAGATGTCTCCGAGCTATGACTCTACCGATACGTTGGGCTGGATTCAGCAGGTATATCATCTGTTCCTGCCTACTTACGTGTGGTATGTGTTTGTCATGCTGCTGGGCTTCTACATTCTTTTGCGTGCATTTGATTTTAAAGTGTGGATGTCAGCCCTGGGTGCCATTATCTGGGCATTCTCGTCTTATTTCTTCATCATCATTGCGGCCGGTCATATCTGGAAGTTTGTAGCACTGGCTTATATTCCTCCTACAATAGCCGGTATGGTGCTGGCTTATCGTGGTAAGCTGTTGGCTGGGGGGATTGTGACGGCCTTGTTTGTGGCCTTGCAGATTGTGGCTAACCATCCGCAGATGAGTTACTATTTCTTGTTTGTCATGCTGTTTATGGCCATTGCGTATGGGGTGATGGCATGGCGGGAAAAGAAGATGCCTCAATTTATCAAAGCCAGTGTGGTACTGGTAATCGCGGGCCTGTTGGGCGTGTGTGTGAACTTGTCAAACTTGTATCATACGTATGAGTACAGCAAAGAGACCATGCGCGGCAAAAGTGAGCTGGTGAAGGAGAACAGTGCAAACCAGACCAATAGCGGATTGGAACGGAGCTACATCACACAGTGGAGCTATGGCATCGGAGAAACTTTCTCGTTGCTGGTTCCGAATGTGAAAGGTGGGGCCTCTGTTCCTTTGGCTCAAAATGAGAAAGCCATGGAGAAGGCTGATCCTAACTATATGGGATTGTATAGTCAGTTGGGACAGTATTGGGGTGAACAGCCGGGTACTTCCGGTCCGGTATATGTAGGTGCCTTTGTTATGTTCCTCTTCATTCTGGGATTGTTTATCGTAAAAGGACCGATGAAGTGGGCATTGGCGGGTGGAACCGTATTCTCCATATTACTTTCCTGGGGACATAACTTTATGGGCCTGACGGATTTCTTTATTGACTATGTGCCCATGTACAGCAAGTTCCGTGCGGTATCTTCTATTCTGGTCATTGCAGAATTTACTATACCGTTGCTGGCCATTATGGCGTTAAAGGAAGTGGTAGAACGTCCGCAGTTGTGGAATGAATCACGTAAGTCGTTCTACATTACTTTTGCTTTGACGGGAGGTCTTTCTTTGCTGTTTGCATTGGCTCCAGGTTTCTTCTTCCCTTCGTATGTGTCTTCTGCCGAGATGAATGCTTTGCAGAATGCGATTCCGGCCGATCAGCTGGCTCCGATTTTAATCAATCTGGAAGAGATACGTAAGTCCATCTTTACTTCGGATGCCTGGAGAAGCTTCTTTGTCGTATTGATAGGAGCTGTGTTGCTATGGGGATATTGTGCGGGAAAGCTGAAAGCACAGTTGCTGGTTGGTTTGCTGGCTTTGCTTTGTCTGGTAGATATGTGGAGTGTAAACAAACGCTATCTGTATGACGAGCAGTTTGTGGCAAAGGGTACAGAAATGCAGCCTTTCCTGGAACCTTCGGAAACAGACAAGCAGATACTTCAGGACAAGTCTCTGGATTATCGTGTACTGAATCTGTCGGTCAATACCTTTAATGAGAACAATACAGCCTACTGGCACAAAAGTATTGGAGGGTATCATGCAGCGAAGCTTCGCCGTTATCAGGAAATGATTGATGAGCACATTCAGGGTGAAATTACGGCTCTGTATAAGACTTTACCCTCGGTAGGAGCTGATTTAAGTCAGGTAGGCGATACGTTGACTCCGGTGCTGAATATGCTGAATACACGTTATTTCATCATTCCGTTGCAGCAGGGTAAGACTATTCCGGTATTTAATCCTCATGCATTGGGTAATGCCTGGTTTGTCAACGAGGTGCAATATGTGAACAATGCCAATGAAGAAATAGAAGCGCTGCATCAGGTAAATCCGGCTCACGTAGTAGTGGTAGATAAAAAGTTCCAGAACGAAGTGAAAGCTTCTGCAGGTGCAGACAGCCTGAGTACGGTTGTATTGACCAGCTATGAACCTAATGCGTTGAAGTATGAGGTAAACTCTCCGAAGGGCGGTACGGTAGTCTTTGCTGAGATTTACTATCCGGGATGGCGTTCGTTCATTGATGGAAAAGAGGTATCGCATGGTTGTGCAGATTATATCCTGCGTGCGATGAATGTGCCTGCCGGGAAACATGTGATAGAATTTACTTTCGACCCGAAATCACTCCATGTGACCGAGACTGTTGCTTTCATTGCATTGGGCATATTGGGTCTGGCAATTCTAGCAGCCATTGTGTTGGCTATAAAGAAAAGTAAGAAGTAAACAGGCCGGGAAGTTTGTTTGAAGAAATAAAGGCGTTCCAGTGAAGAGGCTCAGGCCACTTAACTGGGACGCTTTTTAGTTTTCAAGGCCCGGATGACAAACCAGGCATGACGCAGCACGGTAGATATCATACCGTAATGCTTGCACATAATGCGGAAACGCTCTTTCAGAGAAGCTTTGTGGTTGCGTGTAGTCATTCCTTCATTCAGGTAGTCAATAAGCACTAGATGGGTGTGGTGGAGTACCTGGCTTTTCTTCATGATGCGAATGCACCAGTCAAAGTCTGCTGAAAAACGATAATGAAGGTTGTAGGGCTCTACAAGGTCACGTCGTGCGAAGAAAGCCTGGTGACATACGAGCATGCCTTCCTTGAAACTTTTCCAGTTCAGGTTTTCTGGAGGAGCCAGGCGGCGCATGTGCAGGAAATGTCCTTCTTCGTCCACAATGGCTGTGTCACCATACAGCACATCCGGAAGTGTGGTCTCTGTAATGGAGTGCACCATCAGTTGGAGAGTATCGTCTTCATGCAGTTCGTCACCTGCATTCAGGAAGCAAAGGTAATCGCCGGTGGCCAGCTTGATTCCCTTGTTCATGGCGTCATACAGTCCTTTATCCGGTTCACTGATTACGGTATGTATATGTTCCTTGTATTGTTCAACGATTTGTAAAGTTCTGTCCTTGGAACCTCCGTCCACGATGATGTATTCCACATTCTTGTAGGTCTGGGTGATGACACTCTGAATAGTGTCTTCCAGTACGGCTCCGGCATTATAAGTAACCGTGATGATGGAAAACTTCGGATGTAAATGATGAATGTTATGCATTTTTTCCGGTGATGTGGTTGTATATTTGAATGTATTGGCTGGCTACAGTTGCTTCAGAGTAGGTTGTCACGGCCTTGCGATAGGCTTCGGAACTTAATGTTTCGTAGTCTCCCTCTGTCAGTGTCCAGCAAATGCCGTTGGCCAGGTCGTCAGCCGATTTATATTGGGCCACGTAGCCATTGTGTAAATGGTCAATCATTTGCGGAATACCTCCTACATTAAATCCTACACAAGGAATGCCACAGGCCATTGCCTCGACAATGGTATTTGGCAGGTTATCCTGCAAGGAAGGAGTGACGTAGAGGTCGACAGCATTGTATATATCTACCAGCTCTTTTTCATTGCTTACGTAATTCATGGGATAGATAGGGAAGGGGAAAAGTGATTTGCACTGTTCGGCCTGACTTCCTAATACCACTACTCCTAATTGTTTGCTTAATTCAGGTTCCTGCTGGGCCAATAACTTGCAGGCTTCAATCAGATAGTCTATTCCTTTACGCTTATCCGTAATCTTCATGGAACCGAACAAAAGCAGCTTTTTGTCGGTCGGCAGATGCAGCTTCTCGCGTGCGAATTTCTTGGCACGTGGCTTGAACAGGTTGGTATTAATCGCATTGGGAATGTTTGTAATGGGGTGTCCTTGCAGCAGGCTGCTGCTGCGTGCCATAGATTCCAACCATCGGCTACAAGCTATAAACGTAATGGGAGCCGTAGCGTAGAGTTTTTGCTTTTTATGGAACGTTTTTTCCGACAAGTCATGATGATGAGGCTTCAATAGAAGCGGGCAGTCATGACATTGTGCGGTATATTTCTCGCATTCTCCGGAATAATGGCAGATGCCGGTGAAAGGCCACATGTCATGCATGGTCCACACCACTGGTTTTCCGGAAGCAAGAATGCGCTGGATATCTTTCAAGGAAAGCATGCCTTGGTTAATCCAGTGCAGGTGAATCACATCTGCTTGACGGAATTCTGGTAAGGAGGTAATATCTGTACCCGTGTTGGCAATATCCACCGCAAAAAGGTTATGCCGTTTGAAGCCGTTGGCAGCCCAGATGACAATTCGTTCCCAGGTGAACTGCCAGATTCTGCGCCATGATTTCTTGAGGGCAACCACCGTCACCTGATCGGTTTGCTTGTTACGGACCAGCATCTTGGCTTTTATTCCGTTGTTCTTTAAAGCTTCCATCAGTCGGTTGGCTGCGATGGCAGCTCCTCCGATGCGTTCTGCGGTATTGATGATCAGTACTCTCATTAGTCTGTCGGCTTAATTTTATTGCAAAGGTACATTATTCTTTTTTGAAAGCATGCTACCGGTTAAATCTTTTTAGCAGGACTTTCGAAAGTTCACGGCTGTAATTTTCCAGGTTGTAGGTCGTTTCTGCAAGTTTTCTACCGTTTTCTCCCATTTTGAGGGCTTGTTCCGGATGGTCATGCAGATATTGTAAAGCCTTTTCCCATCCTGCCACATCACCGTAATCTACTAACATACCGGCTTGTTCCAGTTCCAGATTCATTTCAAATTTGGTGTTTCGGGTTGAAATGATTGGAAGCCCGAGTGCCAGTGCCTCTACCAGTGTGGTCAGTCCGACAGTGTAAGGATAGTTGAGGCAGGAAATGACGACAGCTTTTGAGCGAGCTACCTCCAGTGCTAACTGATACGGTATGATACCTTCTACTATGTGGATATGGATATTGTTTTTCCCTTGAAACCGGTTGGTGATTTCCTCATATTTCTGGTCACCGTTAGCTGGGGAAGTATAGAGGTCGAATTCTAGTCTGGTATGGCTGAAAGCCTGGAGTAAGGTTGTCAGATCTCGATTTTCCTTTCCTGTAGAGATGAATTCTTTGTCTTTCGCCTCGTTTCGCATGCGGTCGTAGAAGTCCAGATCGGCCCCCCAATGAATAAGGTACATGTCTTTTTCTTTTACCTTTCCAGTTTTCAGGGAATCGTCTATTAATGCCTTGCTGAAAAAGAACATACAGTCTATACCCTTATAGAAAAGGCGGGAAAGAAGATTTTTCAGCCAACCTTTGCTTTGGGGGATGGCTTGGTGATGCCAGACGGCTATTGGCTTACGGAACAGGCCAAGAGCTCGTAAGAATATGAGAAGTTCCAGTCCCCGGTAAGAGGTGCCATAAACTACATCATAATTTTCTTTACACCCCAGAATGGTGTGTAGGTTATACCACATCAGTTTCCAGCGTGAGGTGAAATGTTTGTATGGGTGAAGCACTGGGTCAATCCCGTTTTTAGGGAAGTGGGTAAGTCCGTATAGGATATGTCCAGGATGTGTATGCTCCTTCCATTCTTTTAGGGCAGAAGCAATAGGTCGGGTGTGGTAATAGTATATTTTCATGCGCCGAAGTCTCCTTTCAATGTACGTTTGATGCGTCGTATGGCCTTTGCCATGAATGAATTGGTGCGGGCATAGTAGCGAACATAGGCATTACGTGCCTGTATATTTTCTTCTATAGGGGAAATCTTTTTTACAGGAAGTCGCTCCATGTACAATTCGGATGCGTACAATCCTCCTCCGCCGCAGTTGGTACCGCTTCCATCGAATCCTTCGTTTTGCACCAGCGATTTCCCGACGTTAAGCGAGAGTATGTCTTTTAGAAAAAGTGAAGCATTCCAGCGAATGGCCCATGAATTATTTTTACCTTCAATTTGCCGGCGCAGCATACGGGTGTAACCATATTTGCCGTTAAAGTCGAAGGTATAGGTAAGCTTTCTGCTTTCCAGTTCTGTCAGCAGTGCCTTTCCGTCGGCATTGAAGTGTTTCCAGGCGCGGTCCCAGGTGGCCCAACCCCAGCTTCCGGTCCATTTAATGAGAAAAGTATCGGGCAGGGAGGGGTCATGAGTAAAATCACAGGCCTGGATATGACCTACCCGCTCTTCATCACGATAAGTTTCCAAGGCATCATTCATGAACTGCAGGAAATGAGGGGCCACGACGAGGTCGTCTTCCAGTACGATGACACGACCGTAACGGTTTATCAGGGTTGTCACTCCATCGATGATACTACGGGCGAGTCCCCAGTTTTCCGCACGTTCGGTAATGGTTATTTTCTTGAATCCTTGTATTGAACGGATAAAGGCGCGTACTTCTTCTACGGCTGTCTGTGAGTTTTCATCTTTTGCTGCATCCGAATAGATAAATAATTCGCTTTCGGCTGCCAGCTCATTTTTCAGTAATGCCTGGATATTCCGGCGTACATGTTCCGGACGGTTATATACAAATAGCAGGATAGGTGCGTAGGTGTTCATCATTTTATTTGAGGGATTTTACTAATTCAATGATTCGGTTTCCGAAGTGTTCCCAGTCGTTTTCTTCCAGAAAATTCCGGTAGTCTTCAAGTGATATAGGAGTCGTTTTATAGCAAGCAACCGTTTTCTTTATGTCCTCATATTCATGGAACGTGTAGACTTTCAGTCGCTTTTCACGTGCATAATCCTTAAATGAGCCTACCTCTGGTCCGATAATCTTGCTTCCGAAAGAGAGTGAGTCCATTAGGATTCCCGAACTCAACACTGATTCTGGGCAGTATGGGGCAAGCACAAACGCTGATTTCCGGATATAGTGTGCCAGTTCCTCAAATGAAGGGCTTTTACAGATAAAAGTGACGTTCGAAGGGGCTGTCTGGCGTATCTCATCGGCTAATGAAGCCGGTGAACATTTTCCGATAATACACACTTTGAGGTCTTGCGGGTTGTTCTTCAGATAAGAAAGATATTCCAGTACTCCTTTATAGGGTGAAATGTTTCCCCAGATAAGTATGTCGTATTCCGGTATTTCTGCAGGTAGTGATTCCGGCAGACGGTTTTTGGTAGGATGATGAAGGAAATGTATTTTTCCGGCGGCATAGGAATAATGAGCCTCAATCATTTCTACACCTTCGGTGGCATGCGTCAGGATAAGGTCCGATTTTTGTGCGATGAAGCGGGTGAGGAATTTTTTCAATCGTGCATGGCCTCCAGCATGAGGCTTTTTGTTGTGTAATACCCATACTATTTTCCGTCCGCATAGTTTCAGCAGTATGACGAAGCAGACTGCCACAACAGACTGCAATGGTCCGTATTTGAAATCGGGAATACTTTCGAACCAGTTAAATATAAATACATCTCCCCACCGTTTGGGAGGCAGCAGGCTGAACAATGGGTTCTTGTGTGGCGGATTGACCACTTGGGATACATTTTCCTGCTCTAATGCAGCTACAAAATCACGGATATAAGGATTGGCCTTCTGGTGAGGAAGGATGCGCAAACGTGGAAAAACGGTGAAGCGAATCATATTTTACGATTTTAACAGATGATGAATTGGCTGCAGTCGCGAATGAAATACAATGGTGTGAAAAATGATTTGATACATGATTGCAGCGGGTTGTGATAGGGGTAAAGCTGTTTACGGTTGTGGCAGCAGAGCATACAGCTTTGTAGAATGCCCCATAAATTCCCTTTTTTCATGCAACGTATAATTTTTGCAGCTGCATAGTCTGTAAAGGGGTAATCGCTTAGAGCCATGAAATAACGTTGGGTAATTTTGCGCTTATCTTTATTGCTCAGGGTTTGTACTGCAGATACCAAGCCTTTCAGCAAGCTGTAGCGGCTGCCGCTCAGATAGGAAGTGGCCTGGGGATGGCGGCGCCAGTACACCAATGCTTCATTTATGAATCCTATAGGTCCGCAGGTCACGGCTGCCAGCATCAACAGTGAATCGTAGGATATACGATGTTCCTTTTCCACAGCTTCCATGAAGCGCGGAAGAATGGTGCGGCTAAAAAAGCATTCATGACCGGGCACATAGGGTTTCATCAATAGGAAAAGCGGGTTATAAAGCACGTTGGATGCATTTTTCATTCCCAGGGAGTGTGTGATGTCTGTTGTGAAGAGCTGGGAATTGTGGAATAACAGGCTGTAGCCTTCGACGTGTTTCATCAGTACCTCAATCTTGTCGGTACGCCAAATGTCATCCTGGTCGGTCGAGGCAATGTATTCTCCTGTAGCCCGGGTGAAAGCGGTTGAGAAATTATAGTTGAAGCCCAGTGACTGTTCGTTCACAAACAGCTTTACGCGGGAATCCTTCTGCTGGTATTCGCAGACAATTTCAACTGTACGGTCGGTAGAACGGTCATCCTGAATAATCAGTTCGTAAACGGGGTAGGTTTGGTTCAGGATGGATTCAATCTGTTCCCGGAGATATTTCTCTCCGTTATAGGTACACATTACTACCGAAACTTTTACCTGTGGCGTAAGGGCTTCTTTCATAAAAGGTTTTATTTGTAATTTCTATCTGCAAAAGTAATAAAGATAGATAAACTTATCTTATTTTTTTCTTGTCTTCTTCAGCAGATAGCTGAGGCTTTCCTTGAAGGTTTCTGAACCGCATATCCACATCAGTCCTCCATAGAGTATGGCTGTAACGGTTATCTTGGTAAGGATGAGCAGATAGATGTCAGTTATATGCCCAGTGATAAAGTAGGCCGCAGCTATGGCAAGTAGAGCTATACCAGCATACGGAACTACATCTTTTAGTGCGGCCCATAGAGAAAGTTTTATCTCACGGGACACAAAATAATGCCATACAAACAGCCATCCGATATTAATAGCCACATAGACTGTCAGCATGTTTTTCAGTCCGTACGGGCTGAGTATCAGCATGGCAATCAATTGCAGGATGCCCAATGTGATGGTATTCCACATGAAGATATTGGATTTCCCTTTGCTGATAATAAGGTTTGAATAGAGGGCTGTAATGGGGATAAATGCGCCACCTATTGCAAGTATTTGCAGGATATGTGCGCTGGGTAGCCATTTGGCTGTGATGGTAATCGTAATCAGTTCTGGAGCGATGAACGATAATCCCAACATGGAAGGAAAAGCAATGAAGGCTGTGAATCGGAGCATTTTGCGGAAAACGCGCTGCTGGCGTGTCAGGTCGCTTCCTACCTGATTGAACATGGGCTGTGCCACACTGCCTACCATGCTGCTGATAAAGGAGTGTCCCATGTAGTTCCATTTGTTGGCTTGGTTAAATTGTCCAACTTCTTTTTCGGAATAGTATTTCCCTAAAATGATGGAAAACAAGTTATTGTTGATATGATTGAAGATGTTGGTTATCATCAGTTTGGCACTGAAGTTTACCATCCCTTTCAGGGGTTTGAAACTGAATTTCAGGGTGGGTCTCCAGGGGGAAAAACTCCACAGGCAGATGTTCAGGACACTGATGTAGACAATGCTTTGTGTTGCAATGCTCCAGTAAGAACATCCCAAGCAGGCCATAATGATTCCTACGATACCTGAAACGGCTAGTCCGCTGATGCTGGCAATGGTTTTTTGTTTGACCATCAGGTTGCGGAACAAATAAGCGTTCTGTGAAATGCCCAGGCTGGAAATAACAAAGCCTAAAAAAGCATATCGAGCCAGAGGAATCAGATTTTCATTGTCGTAGAAATCGGCTATCAGTGGGGCGCAGAAAAACAAGATGAGGTAGAGTGTGACACTTATGGCGCTGCTGAACCAGAATACGGCGTTGTAATCTTCGTGGCGGATTTCTTTCTTGTTGGCAAGTGCCGAAGTGAATCCGCTTTCCTGAAGAGATGCTGCAATGAGAGAAAAGATACTCAGCATACCTATCATACCGTAATCGGTATCATTCAGAATGCGTGAAGTCACGATTCCGAATATCAGGTTCAAGAGCTGCATAGCACCGTTATTGATGCCACTCCAAAACAAGCCTTTTGCCGTTTTTTCTTTAAGTGACTCTGCCATATTTGAGGATTGTGTGGAGTTTATGAAGAAAAGAAAATTGAGAATGGCGGGGTTCTCTTATCCGCTCATTCTCAATTTCTTTAATTATTTAAAGTAGATTATTTTACTTCGCTTCCTGGTTTTACTTCGTTCAAAGTAGTGGTAACAGACAATGAGCCGTCAAAGTTTTCTGCGCTGAGAATCATACCTTCGCTTACCAGACCGTTCTTGAACTGACGAGGAGCTAAGTTGGCGATAAACAGCACTTGCTTGCCTACCAGGTCTTCCGGTTTGTAATGCTGAGCGATACCGCTGACGATGGTACGGTTTTCCAGTCCGTCGGCAATTTTGAATTTCAGCAGCTTCTTCATCTTAGGTACGTTTTCGCATTCCAATACAGTACCTACACGGATGTCGAGTTTCTCAAATTCTTCGAAAGCAATGGTCGGTTTAATAGGATTTGCCTTGTAATTGGCTGCTTCGTTGGCCTTCTTGGTAGCCAGCAATTTATCTACCTGTGCCTGAATAACGTCGTCTTCAATCTTTTCGAACAACAGTTCAGGCTTGTTCAGCTGATGGCCTTCTGCCAGCAAGTCTGTGCGTCCCAACTGTTCCCAGTCGAAGTTTTCCATGTTCAGCATCTTGCGCAGTTTTTCAGAACTGAACGGCAGGAACGGTTCAAAAGCAATGGCCAGGTTGGCAACCAACTGCAATGAAATGTTCAGGATAGTAGCCACGCGTGCCATGTCGGTCTTAGCCAGTTTCCATGGTTCTGTGTCTGCCAGGTATTTGTTTCCGATGCGGGCCAGGTTCATGGCTTCTTTCTGTGCATCGCGGAATTTGAATACATTCAGCAGTTTTTCCACTTCTTCTTTTACATCGGCAAATTCCTTCAGTGTTTCACGGTCGTAGTCGTTCAATTCACCGCAAGCCGGAACCTTTCCATCGAAATATTTGTGAGTCAGTACCAGGGCACGGTTCACGAAGTTACCGTATACTGCTACCAGTTCATTGTTGTTACGAGCCTGGAAGTCTTTCCAAGTAAAGTCGTTGTCTTTAGTTTCCGGAGCGTTGGCAGTCAGCACGTAGCGCAATACATCCTGTTTGCCAGGGAAATCCTGCAGGTACTCGTGCAACCATACTGCCCAGTTGCGTGAAGTTGAAATCTTGTCACCTTCCAGGTTCAGGAATTCGTTAGAAGGCACGTTGTCCGGAAGAATGTAGCTTCCTTCTGCTTTCAACATGGCTGGGAATACGATACAGTGGAACACGATGTTATCTTTTCCAATGAAATGAATTAGGCGTGTTTCAGGGTCTTTCCACCATTTCTCCCATGAGTCGGGCAACAGTTCTTTTGTGTTAGAGATATAGCCGATAGGTGCATCGAACCATACATACAATACTTTTCCTTCTGCACCTTCTACGGGAACCGGAATACCCCAGTCAAGGTCGCGGCTCACGGCACGAGGTTGCAGCCCCATATCCAGCCAGCTCTTGCACTGTCCGTACACATTCGGACGCCATTCCTTGTGGTCTTCCAGAATCCATTTGCGCAACCAGCCTTCGTGTTTATCAAGTGGCAAATACCAGTGCTTGGTTTCCTTCATGACAGGCTGGCTTCCGCTGATGGCACTTTTCGGGTTGATCAGTTCTGTGGGAGAAAGTGTGCTTCCACATTTCTCGCACTGGTCACCGTAAGCACCTTCCGCATGGCAGCGAGGGCATTCTCCCGTGATGTAACGGTCAGCTAAGAATGTATGAGCTTCTTCGTCATAATATTGCATGGAAGTTTTTTCGATAAACTCATGCTTGTCATACAATTTACGGAAAAAGTCAGATGCCAGCTGATGGTGAGTGGGTGAAGAGGTACGTCCGTACACATCGAATGAGATACCGAACTCTTTGAAAGAATCCTTGATGAGGGTGTGATAACGGTCCACAATATCCTGTGGGGTTACACCTTCTTTCTTGGCGCGGATAGTGATGGGCACTCCATGTTCATCCGAACCTCCGATAAAGAGCACGTCTTCTTTTTTCAGGCGCAGATAGCGCACGTAAATATCGGCCGGCACATAAACCCCTGCCAGATGGCCGATATGGACCGGACCGTTGGCGTATGGCAGAGCCGATGTGACGGTCGTCCGTTTAAAGTTCTTTTCCATATACGTATATAGTTTATTCTAAGTTGCAACCTTACGATGTGCAAAGATACGATTTATTTGGAAATTATTCTTTTTTGCGGCGTGTGAAGCGAATTTTTCGGGGATGGTTTTAAGATATAGAAGTAAATGCTTGTAGGTAAAGTTGTTTTTGTATTGAAGAGTATTTTAAAACGTTAATAATAAATTCTCTGTTTCACACTGTGGGATACAAAACCCACAGTGTGGGATATATATTTCACAGTGTGAAATACAAATCCCGCAGTGTGAAACAGAGAATTATTCAGGGTGTTCAGAAGTATTCTTTGCGGGGTTTATGATTATATGCGGAGGAAAGTTGAGGTTTCCTGTCAGGGCTGTAGGAATAGAATAGTTGAAACTTCTTTGTAACCTTATTGTGCCATAGTTTTAATTAACCTGCAATCATTGTGCAATGCCCCCCTCATACTTTTGCACAGAAATTTTATTCTATTAACAGGTTATGAAAAAAGTAATTAGATTGTTTTGTTTAATTGTCTGTATGACAGGATTTTTTACGAATTCTGCTCAGGCTAAAATTTTTGAAGATGATTGGGTTCAAGGTCTTGTTGTCGACCAAAATGGAGAGGCCGTAATCGGTGCCAGTATTTTTGAGAAGGGGACTCAAAATGGAACGGTAACGGATGTGGATGGAAAGTTCAGATTAGATGTACAGAGCTATGAACATACGCTGGAAATATCTTATATCGGTTATACCACACAGCGTATAAAACCGAAAAAGGGAGACAATCTGCATATTGTGCTGGTTGAGGACTCTAAAACGATGGATGAGGTTGTGGTAGTAGGATATCAGACCATGCGTAAAACAGATGTGGTGGGAGCTGTTTCCAGTATCAAGTCGAGAGAGCTGAATGTAACGACTCCTACTGTAGGACAAAGTTTGGTTGGTAAAGTTTCAGGTGTACAGATTGCTCAGGTAAGTGGTGCGCCTTATGGAAGTACGAAAATTCGTGTACGTGGTGTGGCTTCTATCAATGCAAGCTCCGACCCGCTTTATGTAATTGACGGGTATCCTTCAAATGATGATTTGATGCTGAATCCTGAGGATATTGAATCTATTGAAGTGTTGAAGGATGCGGCTTCGGCAGCTATCTATGGTTCACGTGCTGCCGGTGGTGTAGTTCTTATTACAACGAAACGTGGTAAGGAAGGTAAAGTAAAAGTAAACTATAATTTCCAGTTGAGTGTCAATCAGCTTGCCAAGAAGATTGATTTGCTCAATTCAGCCCAGTTTGCCGATTTGGTGGTAGAAGGACGTAATAATGCGTATAAAAATATTCTTGTGACAGCAGGCAAGCCTTGGGATGATTCATATATTCATCACACGAATGCGGAACGTGCCCAGCAAATAGGCTCTGCTAACAGTGCGGCTATGATTCCTGAGTTCCTTTATGATTTTGAGAAAGGTGAAGTGATTACTCCGCAGTATGATACAGACTGGCAGGATGAATTGTATCAGAATGCATTGTCACAACGTCATCATATATCGGTAAATGGTGGTACCGATAAAATACGTTATGAAGTGAGCATGGGTTATCAGAATCAAGAAGGTATTATTTTATCAACAGGCCAGAAACGCTTGAATTTGCGTGCAAATTTGGATGCGGAAATTAGCTCAAAATTCAGAATTGGAGCTACTATTTCAAATACTTCAAACTGGAACCGCGAGGTCCAGGAGGGGCGTTTCAATCAAGGACCTATTTTAGGTGCATTGATTTATGCCCCGATTTTTCCTTGCTACGATGAAAACGGGGAACTTGTAAAAGGAGAAATGACGTCGTATGCAAGTGAATATGGTTTCCAGCAGATTGAGAATCCGGTTGCGTTGGCTACGGAAACAAAAATACGCCGCAATGGAATAAGAAATACATATAATGTAACTGCTACATATGAACCGGTAAAGAATCTGTTCTTGAAAGCAAACTTGGGTATGTATACTTATTCTGAAAAGTATGAGTTTTATCGTCCTACGAGTCTTTCTGATGGAGCAAATCCTCCTTATTCTGATCAGGCTAAGGCAGCAGCCAATGCAATTGCGAATACTACTTTGAAATCGGACTACCTGGCAGAGTTTACAGCCAACTATAATAAAACGTGGAATGAGGTACATAACTTTAGTGGAGTAGCCGGTTATTCTGTACAGAAAGATATGATAGATGTATTGGGTGTGAAGGCTACAGGCTATGAAGATGACCATATCACAGAAGTGACCGGACACGGAGCAGATCCAAGTGACATTCAGTTGAACAATACTTATAAGTCGAACTGGACAATGCTCTCTTATTTTGCGCGCTTGAATTATAATTATGCGAACAAATATTATTTGACTGCTTCATTCCGTGGTGATGCTTCTTCACTTTTTGGTCCTGAAAACCGTTGGGGATATTTCCCTTCTGTTTCTGCTGCCTGGACACTTTCTAACGAAGACTTCTGGAAAGATAATTTGGGAGAGTCAACTTCATTCAAGTTGCGTGCAAGTTGGGGTATGAGCGGAAATAATAATATCGGTAATTATGAGTATGCCACCATTATGAGTTCACCGTCCGGTGCTGTCTTTGGAAATGGTACTATTGTGTCAGCAATGTATCCGGGTGGTGTGAAAGATAATGCGATTGGATGGGAAACTACTTCTCAGTATAACGTAGGATTTGATTTGTCTTTATTTAATAACCGACTTTCAGTTTCGGGAAACTATTATTTAAGTTATACAAAAGATTTGCTTTTCGAACAGCCTATTTCTGCTATTTCGGGTGCTAATTTTATGCTGACTAACTTGCCAGATTCAAAAATCCGTAATACCGGTTTTGATCTTCAGGTGGATGCACGTGTACTTACCGGCAAAGATTATAGCTTGAACGTAAGTGGAAACATATCATTGAACCGTAATAAGGTGCTTAACTTAGGCGGAAACAAAATTATCACTAACGGTGCAGAACGCTCTTACATGACTCATATAACGGAAGAAGGACAGCCTATCGGTATGTTCTATGGATTTAAGGTCGCAGGTATGGTTACAGAAGCGGATATGGCCGGCCTGGCAGCTGATGATGCAGTCTATAAGGCTAATGGCAACTCCTTCCCGGAAGGCTATGAATTGCAGGGACCTCCTCGTTCGTTATCTCAGTCTGTAGCTCTTCAGCCTGGTGACTTGTATTTTGAGGATGTAAATGGAGATGGAGTTGTAGATGACGATGATAAAAGAGTTATTGGTAACCCACATCCGAAATTTACGTACGGATTTAATGTAAATGGTAACTATCGTGATTTGGACGTAAGTGCTTCATTCAATGGCTCATATGGAAATAAAGTGTTGGATGGTCAAGATTATTACCTGTTTAACATGGAAGGTTCTGGTAATCAGTATTCTGTAGTAGACGACCGTTATCGTAATCCGGAAAATCCAGGAAATGGATGGGTATACAAAGCATCACGAGGAGGTACGCAGAGCAATAGTACTCGTCTTTCTACGTTCTATTTGCAGGATGGTTCTTTCTTCCGTTGCACTAACATTACTGTAGGTTACTCATTTCCGAAAATCAAGCAATGGTCAGATGGAGTAATCAGTAATTTGCGTCTCTATGTAGCTACAGATAATCCGTTCACTATTACTAAGTATAAAGGATATAACCCAGAGGTAGACTATAACAACGGATCAAACTTGACTCCGGGTGTAGATTATGGTAAATACCCTCTGATGAGAGCTTATAATATGGGTATTCAGTTAACATTCTAAAGATTAGAAAAATGAAAAAAAATATATTTTTAGCATCACTTTTTGCGATGGGAGTACTGACACTTCCTTCTTGTACGGATTTTCTTACAGAAAATGACCCTAATCATATTGTGGCAGAAAACTTCTTCTCAACAGAAAATGACGTGGAACGTGCCGTAAATGGGGCCTATATGGCGTTGCGGTCTGGTTCTTGTATGGGCGAAGGAAGTACTGCTTACACGGAAGAACGTTCGGATAATGCAGGACGATGGGATAATCAGTCTGCTGCGGGAGAACCTTTCCAGTTCACGGATTTCTCTTTGCTGCCGAGTAATACCTACCTGAAGTCTCACTGGAATGCCATGTTTACGACTATCAACAATGCCAATTTCGCCATTAAAGGGGCCGAAAGCATTTCATTCGATGAAGAGGCCCAGAAAAATGAGTATTTGGCTGAGGCAAAGTTTGTACGTGCATTGGCTTATTTTGATGTGGTACGTAAATGGGGGGATGCTCCTTTAGTTACTCAATATCTGTCTACTCCAGATGAAATTACAGCTAATACACATCGTGTGGATAAATCGCAGGTGTATGCCTTGATTGTAGAAGATTTGAAATTTGGTCTGGATAAGAATGCGCTGCCTGATTATACCGAAGCAGAAAGAGGACGAGCTAATAAAGCGGCTGCGGCAGGATTGTTAGGAAAAGTATATCTTACTATGGCTCATGTGCTGGAAGACGGTAAGCGTAATGAGTATTTGGACAATGCTAAAACTTATCTTGAGCAGTGCTATGAAATGAGAAGCTTTGGCGAATTAAGAGAAATTTCTTTTGATCCGGAAGCCTCAAATGGTGTATTTAATGTGAATAACAAGACTGCTTGTCCGGAAATTCTTTTTCAGATTGTGTATAAGCAAGGAGATAAGGATTATCACTCAAGCATTGCCAAAAATACTCAGCCTGGGGGAGAAACGACTAACTCTCTTTATGCCACACAAGGGGTACCTATGCTGAAAGTGACACCTGATTTGGTAAAGGAATTTGAAACGAGTGATAACGGCTATGGTTGGACAGACGCACGTTATGCTTATTCTGTAGGGCATTCAGATAGCCAGAATTGCTATTATGTAACGAAATATCGTGATAAAAGTGACGCGGCTGGTACATTAGGTTATGGAGGAAACGACTGGATTGTACTGCGTTATGCTGACGTAATCTTGATGCTGGCAGAAGTCTATGAAGAGCTGGATGATGCAGAGACTGCTATTTCATATTTGAATAAAGTGCGTGCTCGTGCGGGTGTTCCTGATTATGAAATAGTAAAGAATGATCCGGTTTACAGTCATAAATTCCCGACATTGAAATTGGCTATTCTTCATGAACGCCGTGTAGAGCTGGCATTTGAAAATCAGCGCTGGTATGATTTGTTGCGTTTCTTTACTCCTACTGAACTTGTAGAGTATATGCATGCGAAAAGTCAGGATGACTATAACGAATCAAATTTACAGAACTTTACGGAAACAGATATTTATTATCCGATTCCTTATGATGAATGGTTGTTGAATCCGGAAGGAATGTATCAGAATGAAGGATATTAATCGCTAAAATAGAATTTTAAGATGAAGAAAATTACTTGTATGATTTTTCTTCTCTGCACAGTCTTTGTACTCTCTGCTCAGGAGAGTGCAAAGACTCTTGTGGTAGATTTGAAGAGTCATGAAACGAAGAAAGTATTGGTAGTGGCTCATCGTGGCGACTGGAGAAATGCACCTGAAAATTCATTACAGGCCTTTCAGAATTGTATTGCGATGGGAGTTGACATGATTGAGATTGATTTGAAGATGACAAAAGACAATCAGCTGGTAATTATGCACGACAATACTATAGACCGTACGACCGACGGAAAGGGAAAAGTTTCGGATTATACGTTGGCAGAATTGCGAAAGTTTCATCTGAAAAATGGATTGGGAAGAGTTACTTTTCATCCAATTCCGACTTTGGAGGAGGTATTGGAACTGACAAAAGGAAAAATTCTGATAAACATAGATAAGGGTTATGATTATTTTCAAGAGGTGTATAAGTTGTTAGTAAAAACACAGACAATAGACCAGGTGGTGATAAAGTCCGGATATGCTTATGAAAAAGTCAAGGCCGAAAATGGAGATGTACTTGACAAAGTTATCTATATGCCGATTGTAGACCTGAACAAGCCTGATGCAGAGCTATTTATTGAAGGGTATAGACAGATGAGACCTGTGGCAATGGAATGTTGCTTTTCAGAAGTAACTCCGGAAGTTTTACGTTTACTTCAAAAAGTGAAAGATAATGGTTCTAAGATTTGGCTGAACGGATTGTGGCCTTCATTGAATGGTGGGCATGATGATGACCGTGCTGTGGAATTGAATCAGAAAGATGAAAGCTGGGGATGGTTGTTAGAAAAAGGAGCTTCATTAATTCAGACAGACCGTCCTGTGCAGTTACTGCAATATTTAAAAGAGGAGGGCAGACGATGAAAAAGATAGGTATATGCTGTTTGGGTTTACTGTTTTCCCTATGCTCGTATGCACAGGTTCAGAGAGAATACCATTTAATCTCTGCAGAGAAGATAGAGAATAAAGCATATTATTTTACAGCTCTGTTGCGTGAATTTGGTGAAGTAGATTCCATGATTTGTCATGACCCTGTTTTGAGAAAAATGGGACTGAAAAAATTAGAACGTTTGCATGAAGCAAAGACTTCGCAGGAGCGGGTGGAAGCGATGAAATTCTCTGTAGAAGAGATTACAGAAGCTGGAAAAGCATTGGCAAGTCTTTATAAGCCGGAGAATCCGATTGATCAGTTGTTGGCAAGGCATATAATCCCTTCCGGTTGCTATCAGCAGTATAAAAAAGAGGATGGGGCAGCGTTCTTGAAAAAAATCTGGGAGCAAGATGCAGAAGGAATGAACTATGCGATAGAGGTGTATGCTGCAGCCCGGCAACCTCATTATCCTCAAATCGATTCTATTGGCTTTTACATACATAGCCGCCGGTTTATAGAGGAAATTCTTCCTGCTTGTCAGCAAAATATTGCGTTTGAGGTAAAAGCTCATCCTGTTTTTTATTCTGTACCCATGGCTGCCGTTAAGGCTTTGCTTGATGTGAACGACCGCCGTCAGTCGATTGATTATGAGCCTCTTTGTGCAACAGAGAACAAAAAGGCATATATTCAGGTTGAGCAGACAGAATGGAACAATTATCCTTATACGGCCATTTTAGTGTTAGGTGCAGGCCCCGAGGAGCCCAATGTATCCATTAGTCCGGAAGGAAAGCTTCGTTCTGCCTATGCAGCCATGATGTATCGTCAGCATCAGGCACCATTTATTATTGTATCGGGAGGAAGGGTACATCCATATCACACTCCTTACAATGAGGCTTTTGAGATGAAAAAGTATTTGATGGACGTTTGGCAGATTCCGGAGAGTGCCATTATTATAGAGCCTCATGCGCGACATACTACCACGAACTTTCGTAATGCAGCACGTATTATGTTCCGTAACGGTTTTCCTGTAGAAAAGGCCGCAGTGGTAACATCTTCTTTTTCTCATTTAAATTTTGTGGAAGGAATGGATTCACGTTGTCTTCGTGAATTAGGTTATGTACCTTATCGTTTAGGGAAAAGGCTGAATGAGCGTATGATGGAATTTTTCCCGTTGCAGGAGTCATTAATTATTCAGCCCACAGAACCCATTGACCCTTGAGTAGGAATTATAACTTGAAACGAGAATTAGTCTTATGAGGATAAAAGCATTTTTGTTTTTTCTATGGTGCCTGTTTCCCCTTTTGTTATCTGCGACGCCTCATAACATTGCCTCTCTGGCAAAGGTCTCTTGTTCTTCAGCTGCAGGGAAGGAGGTGGATGCAACACGTGTGTCAGACGGGCTTATACGTATACTGAATACAGGAGAATGGCGTTCAGGTAGCCGCCTGGATATGAGGGGAAGGGTTCGTGCCTTCCCCTGGGTACAATTGGATTGGGATTACCCAGTAAACATTAGCCGGATTATTTTATATGATTGTCCGGATACAAGCAGCCATACGGCGGCAGGTACTCTTTCATTCAGTGACGGAACTTCGATTGATGTAAATTTAATTGTTAATGATGGTGCACCTAAAGTGGTTGATTTTGAATCTAAAAGAGTCAGTTGGATACGTTTCCAGGTAACTGATGGTGAAGGGGAGAATCTTGGTCTTTCCGAGATAGAAGTCTTTCCTGCTCCAGAATCTTATTCTGACTATGTTTCTTGGGTAAATCCTTATGTGGAAACAGCCAAAGGGCGTTATTTCTTTTTTGTGACCGGAAGTCTTCCCTTTGGAATGATGAGCTCTGCTCCTCTGACACGTAATATAAATCAAGGTGGTGGAGGATACAGTTATAACTCTACCCGGGTTTTAGGTTTTCCTCAGATTCATGACTGGGTTATATCTGGTTTGAATCTGATGCCAGTAAGTGGTCAGATTGATACCCGAAAAGGTGAAAGTGGGTGGAGCTCTTCTTTTTCGCATGATGGAGAAATTGTGCAGCCTGGCTACCATCGGTTATTTTTGGATAGATATGGAATATGGGTAGAACAGACAATCACTGAACGTGTGGGATTTTATCGACTGACTTATGCACAAGAGTCACTGGCGAAAGTCTTGCTGGGACTTGGCGGACATATATCTACTTCTACGATGGTGGGTGCACACGCTTCGCGCGTAAATGAAACGGAAATCGCAGGATATTTTGACACCACAGGAAGAGTATGGGGAGGAGTCGATAAGGCGCGGGTTTATTTTGTAGTCCGTTTTGAACGTCCTTTTCATACATTAAACAGTTGGACTGGAAATGAAAGACAATGTGATATTACTCAGATGAGCGGCTCTACAGAAGTGTATACCATACCAGGGTCTTCTTTTAAGCAGTCACCAACTTCTGGAGTAGAAGCTGATTTTGGACTGTTGAAGCCTGGTGAACAGCTTTTGGTGAAAACGGCCTTTTCGTATGTAAGCATAGAAAATGCAAGAGAGAATATGGACCAGGAATGTCCTCATTGGGATTTTGAGCAAGTGAGGACTGAAGCATTATCTGCCTGGAATGAGTGGTTGGGTAAAATTGATGTAAAAGGTGGAACCAACCAGCAAAAGATGAAATTTTATACGGACTTATGGCATGTGCTGCTGGGAAGGCATAAAATTGATGATATAGATGGCTCTTATCCGGATTATTTGGAGGGAGGGACAAGAGTAGGAAAAGCTACCCGTATCCACACACTTTCTCCAGAGTATAAGTCACGTATGCTGCCAAAAGGAAAGGATGGAAAGGTGATTCATCACATGTATAATTCGGATGCATTGTGGCTGACTCAATGGAATTTGAATACATTATGGGGATTAGCCTATCCTTCTGTATTGGATGAGTTTTCTGCTTCATTTCTTGAATATGACAGGAATGGAGGGTTGTTGCCTCGTGGTCCGTCTGTAGGTGCATATACGTATATAATGACAGGTTGTCCGGCTACTTCAATGATTACAAGTGCATACCAACGTGGTATTTATCGTAAGTGGAATCCGGAGAAAGCTTTTCAGGCAATGAAAAGGAATCATGAAAAAGGAGGAATGCTGGCTTTTGATATGGACCGGGAGCTGGATTTTTATGTAAAACATGGATATTGCCCGAATGATGCCGGTCTGACCATACAGTGGGCTTTTGAGGACTGGAGTTTAGGGCAGATGGCTCTAAAAATGAAGAAACAGAGAGAGGCAAAGTATTTTCAGAAACGTTCTATGGGCTGGAAAGCTTCCTTTCATCCGGAGTTAAAATTAATGATACCGCGAAGTGAAAATGGTGATTGGCTGCATACGGACCCTCTGTCGGAAAAGGGGTTTGTTCAAGCTAATGCATGGCAGGCTACTTTTGGTCTGTCGCACGATATTCAGGGTTTAGCCCGTATGATGGGAGGAGAAGATAGTCTGGCGGTCAGATTGGATGAGGCTTTTCGAAAGTCGGCAGCAGATGATTTTCTGTTTAGCTATGTAAGTTATGCCAATCAGCCGGGTTGTTCAAGTGCACATGTATTTTCGCATGTAGGGTATCCTTGGCTTACTCAGTATTGGGTACGTCAGGTTGGGAAGCAGACGTATGGAGCTATCACTCCGGAAAAGGGATATACTGGAAATGATGAAGACCAGGGACAGATGGCCGGTGTCAGTGCTTTGATGGCAATCGGATTATTTAGTCTGGACGGAGGTTCTTCCTCACATCCATGCTATGACATCACAAGTCCGGTGTTTGATGAGATTACGATAAAGCTGGATTCTGATTATTATGCTGGAAAAGAGTTTAAAATTGTGACTCATCATAATTCTGAGGTAAACTGTTATATACAAAAAGCTACGTTGAACGGGAAAGCTTATAATTTCTATCAGTTGCTCCATCCAGATTTTGTACATGGGGGAATATTAGAATTGTGGATGGGTGCTGTTCCTAATAAAGATTGGGGGAAGTCTATGTCGGAAAAGTAGTTTGGTAATGATATGAAAATATTTTTTCTTATGACATAAAAGCTACTTTTATGACAGAGTAAATACAAAGTGAACTCGGACTGGATAACGATTCCTTGTTTTTCCTTGTGTAAGGAGAGGCAAGGAATTGTTGTTTTTATCAGTGTGCTAAGAAGAAACTGAAATGTCTTTATGTAAATCTCTGTTTATTGGAGAGATTTTTATGTTTCCCATGAGGGAAACATAGGTTTCTCCATGCGGAACCGTATGTTTCTGGTTTGGAAAACGTAGGTTTCTCTGTGGGGAAACGTAGAAAATGTAAAGGGATTCTTTAAAAAAGACAGAAATGTTTTATGTTTCATGGTCGTAAGCATGTTCCGTTTATTCCCGATTCTTATTAATAGATATTTTTAAGACTTAAAAATCAGTCTTTAAAAGTGATGAAGAGAAGAAAAATGCATATTTTTGTATTCGAAACTAAAATCCTTAAATAAATAGTATGAGAAAAATCGCTGGTTTTATTTGTTCATGGTTTAGTGTTTCCTTAATCAATATAGATGATAATTTTTAGTATGAGTGTCGTTGATTTCTGCAGAAACGGTTATTTCTTAAGATAAATGTGTAAACTTTAAATTTGATACAATGAGACATCTGATTTTATGTAGTGTGATGTGGTTGTGTGGGCTGATGATGGCCGTAGGCCAGAATGTACCACAAGTGATTCCTGCCTTGCAGCAGTGGAAATCGGCAAAAGGAAAGCTGGTGCTTCCGGAAACTGGAAAAGTAATCGTTTCTCCGGAGGAAGAAAACGAGCTGAAAGAGGAAGCTGAAATCCTGGCGCAGGACCTGAAGGAAATGTTTGGTTGGGAGTATAGTGTCGTAGTAGGAAAGAAAGAAAAAGGAACTGTTTATCTGACTTTGGGTAAACCGGACAAAACTTTGGGTGAAGAAGGATACCGGATGAATATTCAGGGTGAGGTTACCATTGAGGCACCTACTTCTAAAGGTGTTTTCTGGGGAACGCGTACGTTGCTCCAGATGATTCATAACCAGCCGGAGGGACTGATGAAAGGACGGGCTACGGACTTTCCTTTGTATCCCAACCGAGGATTCATGATTGATGTGGCTCGTAAGTTCTTTACGATGGACTATTTGCGTGATTATGTCAAGATTCTTTCGTTCTATAAACTGAATGAGTTGCAAGTACATTTGAACGACAATGGCTTTGTGGAATTTTTTGGGAATGACTGGAACAAAACGTATGCGGCTTTCCGTTTGGAAAGTGAACGTTTCCCGGGGTTGACAGCCAAAGATGGTTCTTATACGAAAGAGGAGTTCCGTGATTTCCAGATTATGGCGGCACGTTATGGCATTAACGTGATTCCGGAAATTGACGTGCCGGCTCATTCATTGGCCTTCACACATTATAATCCGCGTCTGGCTGCCGATAATAAGGAATATGGAATGGACCACCTGGATTTGTACAAGCAAGAAGTGTATGATTTTGTAGATACCTTGTTTGATGAATATCTGTCGGGCGAGAATCCCGTGTTCGTAGGACCGGAGGTGCATATCGGTACAGATGAGTATAACCGGAAAGAATCAGAACAATTCCGTCGCTTTACGAATCATTATCTGGATTTTGTGTCAAAATATGGCAAGACTCCGCGTTTGTGGGGAAGCTTGAATGTGATGAAAGGAAATACACCTGTTGATTTGAAGGGCAAAGTGGTGAGTGCATGGAACTATGATTGGATGGATGTGCAGACTTGTCTGGATGCGGGTGCCAAGGTCGTGAATTTGTGTGATGGACTGTTGTATCTGGTTCCTGCGGCGCATTATTATTATGATTTCTTGAACTATCAGTGGTTGTATGAAAACTGGATGCCGGAAATGATGCGGAAGGGTGATCCGAAAATGACCGTACGTCACCCTAACTTCCTGGGGGCGATGCTGGCAGTCTGGAATGACCGTGTGGGTAATGGAATCAGCGAACAGGATGTACATTACCGTACCTTCCCAGGCTTGCAGGTGGTGTGTGAAAAGATGTGGAAAGGTGAAAATGCAGATAAAGTGCCTTTTGAACAGTTCATGGCGCTTTGCGCTACTACTCCTGAGGCTCCGGGTGTAAACTTGTTGGCTAAGGTAGACAAGCAGACTACACTGATTGAAGCAGGAAAAGAAGTGACTTTGTCTGGTACAGAGGTTGTAACTACGGAAGTAGATGAAATAGGCTATCCTTATGCGGTGGAATTTGAATTGTGTTCGGATACGATGCCTAATGTTGATGCCATATTGTTCAAAGGTCCGCATTCAGAATTTGTTTCCAACTGGCAGAATACCGGTAAGTTTGCTTTCCGTCGTGATGGCTATGAGTTTGTGTTCCATGCATATCGTTTGCCTGCCGGACAATGGAGTAAAGTAAGAATTGAGGGTGATGTAAAAGGTACTTCTCTGTTTGTGAACGGGCAGCTTCAGGAAAGATTGGAAGGTCGTGTCGGAGAGGTGTATAACGAGAAATGGCAGCGGAAAGATCGCTTCTGGTATCAGGAAACCTTGATTTTCCCATTGAGGCAGTTGGGAGATACTAAGATGGGATTTAAGGGAAAAGTTAGAAATTTAGTATGTATTCCACTTTAATATTGTAAATGCTATGATGAAAATTTATCGTTTTTTGATGGTCCTGGGACTTCTGGTATGGATGGCTCAGAATGTATCTTCGCAAAGCAGATACGATAAAGACAAGCTTTATAATGTATTCCCTGCAAAGGTATCAAATAAGGTACTGGGTTATGATAAAGGCTCGTCTGTGATATTGAAATCCTTGAGTAAGGACGACCAGAAACAGCAGTGGAACATTAACGAGTTATCGGGAAGTTTCCGTTTTGTGAATGTATTCGAAGACAAGGCGCTGAGAGCTGACGTAGACCATAAGGCATTGGTCGTTACAGAGGTAAACGGAAGTGATGAGGCGCAGTTGTGGAGCATACAGGAAACCACTAACGGGGTGAGACTGGCTCCGGCCAATACTCCGTCACTTATGCTGGTATGTCAGAAGGACGGCCGTCTGCAGTTGATGGACAGAAAGAAGGCTGAAACGATGGAAGCTTCTTTGTTCCAGATACGGGTAAGCGCCGTGCCTATGCCCGAAGGAACTGGCATGGCTGCACGCGAAAAAGTGTACTGGGAAGATGAAACTCGCTTTGAAGAAAATAAGGAAGTAGGTCATGCCACGTATATGCCTTATCCTTCAGAGAAAGATATGTTGGCAGACAAGGCTTTCTATGACCGCCCTTGGGAGGAAGTACATAACTCTGCCTATATGCTGCTGAACGGTACATGGGCTTTCCATTGGGTGTCAGAACCCTCACAACGTCCACTGGATTTTTATAAAGAAGATTTCGATGTATCGGGATGGGATCGTATTCCTGTGCCGTCTAACTGGGAAATGCAGGGCTACGACCGTCCGATTTATGCCAATGTAGAATTCCCGCATGCCAACACACCGCCTTATATTCAGGCACGTAAAGGTTTTAACGATGGCGGAAAGAACTATGGTATCAATCCGGTAGGTTCGTATGTACGTACGTTTAATTTGCCGGAAGGCTGGGATGGGAAACGTACTTTCATTCATTTCGGTGGTATTTACAGTGCAGCTTTTGTGTATCTCAACGGAAAATATGTGGGCTATTCACAAGGAGCAAACAATGTAGCTGAGTTTGATGTGACCAAGTACCTGAAACCGGGCGAAAATCGTCTGGCTGTGCAGGTGTTCCGCTGGTGTGACGGTTCTTATCTGGAATGTCAGGATATGTTCCGCATGAGCGGTATTTTCCGCGATGTATATTTGTATAATGTACCGAAGGTAAGCGTACGCGACCATTATATTACTTGCTTGCTGGACAAGGATAAGAATTATGAAAGCGGAACCATGAATGTGAAGTTGTCTTTGGATAACCGTGACAAGCTGAAGGGTACCAAGAATCTGCTGGTGCGTCTGTTAGATCCGGAAGGCCGTAAGGTAGCCGAATCGGAAGTAGCTGTGAAATACGCTCCTTCTTCTCCGGTAAGTACGGCTAATGTGCTGTTCAATTTGTCCGGCCTGTCTTTGTGGACGGCGGAAACTCCTTCATTGTACACTGTGCAAGTGATACAGCGTCAGGGAGGAAAGGACGAAATGGCCTTTTCTACGAAATACGGTTTCCGTGACATCGAAGTGAAGGGCTCGTTGCTTTATCTGAATGGCAAGCGGGTATTCTTTAAGGGAACCAACCGGCATGATACGCATCCGATGTACGGACGGGCTGTGACGACGGAGTCCATGTTGTGGGATGTGCTGACTATGAAACAGAACAATATCAATACGATTCGTACGTCGCATTATCCGAATGCCGCTAAAATGTATGCCATGTTTGATTACTATGGCCTGTACACGATGGATGAGGCTGACTTGGAAAACCATGCCAACCAGTCTATCAGTGACATGCCTTCCTGGATACCTTCGTTTGTAGACCGTATTGACCGGATGGTATTGAGAGACCGTAATCATCCGAGTGTGATTTTCTGGAGTCTGGGCAATGAAGCCGGAGGAGGAGCGAACTTCCGTGATTGCTATGACGCGGCCAAGAAACTGGACAGCCGTCCGGTGCATTATGAAGGCACACGTGACGGAAAGTCATACGGTGGTAATCGCTTCAGTGATTTCTACTCCAAGATGTATCCGAGCATGGACTGGATGGATGAGCATGTAAGTGCGTTTGAAAAACCGCTCTTCGTATGTGAATATGTGCATGCCATGGGAAATGCCATCGGTAACTTGCGGGAATATTGGGAAAGTATTGAGAGTAGTACGGCTACTATCGGTGGGGCTATCTGGGACTGGGTAGACCAGGCTATTTATGAGCCACATGAAATGAAGAAGGGCATTTACCGCCTGCACACAGGATATGACTTCCCTGGCCCGCATCAGGGTAACTTCTGTTCCAACGGTATCGTGCCGGCTACGCGTGAGGAAACTCCTAAACTGAAAGAGGTGAAGGCTGTTTATCAGTATGTCGGATTTAAGTGCATGGGTACGGATGCTTCCCGCAATCTGGTGAATGTGCAGGTACGCAACAAATATGCATTCTTGTCGCTGAAAGGCTTTGACCTGAAATGGGAAAGCGTGAAGAACGGAGTGATTGTAGGAGCTGATAGCTTGAAACTGGAAAATATCCTTCCGGGAGATTCTACGGTGCTGAATCTGAAACTGTCTGGAGTAAATCTGGCAGATGCCAAGAAGGCTGGTGATGAAGTGATGGTTAATCTTCATGTGCGTATGTTGGCACCTACAGTATGGGCTGAGGCTGGACATGAAGTAGCTGCTTGCCAGTTTGAATTGCAGAAGAGAGCCGATTTACCACAACTGACGTTTAAGAAGAAAAATGAATGGACCATTCAGGAAACCGATAAACTGTTGATGCTTTATAACAAGCACCTCCGTGCAGCTTTTGATAAAGCTACCGGACAGATGGTACAATTGAACATGGCTGGAAAGGAAATCATCAGTCATAATGGCGGTTTCTTGTATGATAACCACCGCTGGATTGAGAATGACTTGTTTAAGGAAGTTGCTAACGGACTGGATGCAGCCGGTACGTGTGAGGTAAGTGTGGATAAAGGAATCGTACAGGTAAGTACCTCTCGTGGCGGTTCTTTGTGTGCAACCAACATTGTGTACACATTTATGCCGAATGGAGTAATAGATATGGATGTACGTTTCTCTCCTCAGACTGCAAACTTGCGTCGCTGTGGATTGGTTTGCCTGCTGGATTCTACTTTGACTCAGGTAGACTATTATGCACATGGTCCTTGGGAAAACTATGTTGACCGTAAGGATGCATGTCCTGTGGGACGTTACACACTGGATGCAAATGATACCGGCAAGTATGTGAAACCTCAGTCTATGGGCAATCGGGAAGGTTTGCGTAGCATGGACTTGAAGGATGCTTCAGGAAAGGGTATCCGTATCCAGACACAGGGAAATGTTTCTTTCTCTGCTTTACGTTATACGGATGAAGACTTGATGAATACCAAACATACTTGGGAATTGCAACCGCGTCCATACGTAGTGCTTCACCTGGATGCAGCTTTGCGTGGAATAGGAAATGCAAGTTGTGGTCCGGAAACCATGCTGAAGTACCAGATTCCGCAGAAACCGATGAGCTATAAGCTTCATATATCTGCTTTGTAACCAAATAACCTAAATAGACTTATGAATAAATTTTACCCCGTTGCCGGTATGGTTGCTTTATCGGCCGTAACTACAGCCTGTCAGCAGGCTGATAAGCAAGAGAAGAAGCAATACAACATTGTGTATATCATGACCGATGACCATACGGCACAGATGATGAGCTGTTATGATACGCGCTACATGGAAACTCCCAATTTGGACCGCATTGCCAATGAGGGAGTGCGCTTCACGAACAGTTTTGTGGCAAACTCGTTGAGTGGTCCCAGTCGTGCCTGTATGATTACAGGCAAGCATTCTTGTGGCAACAAGTTCTATGATAATACTACTTGTGTGTTCGACAGTGCACAGCAAACTTTCCCGAAACTGTTGCAGAAAGCTGGTTATCAGACGGCGATTATCGGAAAGTGGCACCTGGAAAGTCTGCCTTCAGGGTTTGATTACTGGCAGATTGTGCCGGGACAGGGGGATTACTATAATCCGAACTTCATTACGCAACAGAATGATACCATTCAGAAGCACGGTTATATAACCAACATCATTACCGATGATGCCATCGACTGGATGGAACACAAGCGTGATGACAAGAAGCCGTTCTGCTTGTTCATTCACCACAAGGCTATCCATCGCAACTGGATGGCGGATACTTGTAATCTGGCCTTGTATGAAGACAAAACCTTCCCTTTGCCGGATAACTTCTTTGATGACTATGAGGGGCGTAAAGCGGCTGCCGCCCAGGAAATGAGCATCGTGAAGGATATGGATATGATTTATGACCTGAAGATGCTTCGTCCGGACAAAAACTCTCGTTTGAAGACATTGTATGAAAGTTTCCTCGGCCGAATGGATAGTGCTCAGCGTGCAGCATGGGAGAAGTTCTATGGTCCTATTATCGAAGATTTCTACAAGAAAAATCCTCAAGGAAAAGATTTGGCCAACTGGAAGTTCCAGCGTTACATGCGTGACTATATGAAGACGGTGAAGTCGTTGGATGACAATGTGGGTCGCGTATTGGACTATCTGAAGGAAAAAGGATTACTGGAGAATACGCTGGTAGTGTATACTTCCGACCAGGGATTCTATATGGGAGAACATGGTTGGTTCGACAAGCGTTTCATGTATGAAGAATCCATGCGTACTCCGCTGATTATGCGTTTGCCGGACGGGTTCACTCGTCGGGGAGACATTACTGAAATGGTACAGAACATTGACTATGGACCTACTTTCCTGGATTTGGCAGGAGTAGAAATTCCGTCTGATATGCACGGAGTATCTTTGTTGCCGTTGCTGAAAGGTGAACACCCGAAAGACTGGCGCAAGGCTTTGTACTATCATTTCTATGAATACCCGGCAGAGCACATGGTGAAACGCCATTATGGAGTGCGTACAGACCGTTATAAACTGATTCATTTCTATAATGACATTGATACATGGGAATTGTACGACTTGCAGGCAGACCCGCACGAAATGCACAATCTGTACGGACAGAAGGAGTATGAGACAGTGGTTGATGAGTTGAAAGCAGAAATGCTGAAACTGCAGGAACAATATGATGACCCCGTGCGTTTCTCGCCGGAACGGGATAAGGAATAATCCGTAAGAAGATAGTTATAAATGGAAAATGTCCGGATGGCTTTAGTGAGCAGTCCGGACATTTTTTGTGGTATGCTATAGGAATTTAGCTTCATTCTCAGCTGCTATTTTCTTAATTGCTTGTTGCGAGGTGATGAAACCGCCTCCGAGTACACGGTTCCCTTCGTAGAACACTGCCGACTGGCCGGGAGTGATAGCGGAAGCCTCTTGCTCAAACCGGACTAATAGTTGCCCGTTGTCCAGCAGAATTACACGGCAGGGAATGGAGCGGCTGCGGTAGCGGATACGTACCGAAAGCTCCTTGCAGTTGAGTAACTCCTCCAGGCTGGCCACGTTATAGTCCTCCACTAACATGTAGTAAGTTTTGAGCTGGTCAGCATCTCCTAACATGACCGTATTCTTGGCCGGATTGATTTTCAGCACATACGCCGGTTTACCTAAAGCAATCTCCAGACCTTTTCGCTGACCGATGGTGTAGTAGGCAAACCCCTTGTGCTGTCCCAGTTTCAAGCCTTTACTATCCACAAACCATCCCGGACCGATTCTCTCATCAATGTCGGGGCAATGCTCTTTCAGGAATTCCCGGTAATCTTTTTCGATGAAGCAGATTTCCATGCTTTCTCCTCCTCGTGCTTTGGCTTCAAAACCTTTGGATGCCAAATAATCGCGCACGCTGGCTTTGGTCATTCCTCCCAGAGGAAACATCATGCGTTTCAGAATCTCTTGCGGAAGTTTCCACAAGAAGTAGGACTGGTCTTTCAGCGGGTCGTCTCCGGTCAGAATGTAACGATAACCGTTGAGGTCTTTCAGTTGGCAGTAATGCCCCGTAGCAATCCAGGCACAGTTACACTTGTCTGCCCATTCACACAGAATCCGTTCCTTAAATAAAGGATTGCACATGACACAGGGGTTGGGAGTGCGTCCGCGCATATATTCGTCGATGAAATACTGCACGATGACCTGCCGGAACTCCGTACGGACATCGGCCACGTGGTGTTCGATACCTAAACGTGCCGCCAGTTCCTGAGCTTCTATGACTTCATTGGGTTGGTCATTCCCGGGAGTGAAATGAGAGGCCACGTCCCAGGTACGCATCGTGACACCTACTACCTCATACCCTTGTTCCTGAAGCATGATGCAGGCAGCCGAACTGTCTATCCCACCACTCATACCAACCAGTACTCGTTTTTCTCTTTCTTTCATGTAAACAAGTTTTGTGTTAGAAGAATAATTCCGGCTGACGGCGGGCACTGAACTTCTCGTGAAGGATGGCAGCAAACGGTGTGCTGAACTTGCGGGCTTCGTTCGGACAGCATTTCACGCAGGCACAGCATTTGATGCACTTGTGAATATCTGTTTCAATGGAGCTTTGGTCTTCACTGAAATGGATGGCATGTGTAGGGCAGACTTCAATACATTCTCCACAAGCAAAACAGCCGTCCGTGCAAGTCGGGCAGGCGGGGGCACCGGGTGTCAGTTGTTTGTAGGGGAAATTTCCTTTTACCGTTAATTCAGTGATGGGGTTTCCAGCCGCTTGCAACTTTTCCCATTTTTCCAGACTGCTTTTTCCAAACTCACGGGCCTGTTGCAAATCATCTGCATCCGGACGTCCGGCAGCAATGGGAAGTTCCGGTGTACTAAAACTATGTTCCCCGATGAATGCACCTGCAGAGAGAGGTACAAAACCGAGTTGTACAGCAGTGTCACGGAGTTCCAGTAAGGCATCTTCGTAATCACGGTTGCCATATACCACGACGAGAATGGCGGGTGAGCCGTTGCCTTTGAGTCGTTGCAGGCGCTGGAGTGCCGTGGCGGCTACACGGCCGCCGTATACCGGAACGGCGATGACGCACAGTTCCCCGTTCATTTCAATAGGAGAAGTCTGTTCATCCAAAGTCAGGTCTGTTTCCATTCTTCTTCCCATGCCGATACCTTCTCCGATAGCTCGTGCAATCCTGGCAGAGGTATGTGTCGGTGAGAAGAATATCAGACGGGTACCATTGAGTTGGGTTGTTGCTGATGTCATAAGCTTATTCTAATAGTTTTTGTAGTAGACAAAAATACAATATATAAACGAAAATCGGGATTCTTCATCGGGGATTCTTCTTTTATTCGTACTTTTGTGGTCATACTTTTAAAGAATTTATGGAAGAACAATTTGACATACGCGATTATAAACCAACCGGAAAAGAGCGTGATTTTGAGAACGCTCTTCGTCCGCTTCAGTTCGAAGATTTCAGCGGACAGGACAAGGTGGTGGATAACCTGCGCATCTTTGTAAAAGCGGCGAGACTTCGTGCAGAAGCGCTTGACCATGTCTTGTTGCATGGCCCTCCCGGATTAGGAAAGACCACACTGAGTAACATTATTGCCAATGAATTAGGGGTGGGATTTAAGGTAACCTCAGGACCGGTGCTTGACAAACCGGGTGACCTGGCCGGAGTACTGACCAGCCTGGAGCCAAACGATGTGCTGTTTATTGATGAGATTCACCGTCTGAGTCCGGTAGTGGAAGAATACCTCTATTCTGCCATGGAAGACTATCGCATCGACATCATGATTGACAAGGGACCTTCTGCCCGCAGCATACAGATTGACCTGAATCCGTTTACGTTGGTAGGGGCCACCACCCGCAGTGGTTTGCTTACAGCCCCGCTTCGTGCCCGCTTCGGCATCAACCTGCACTTGGAGTATTATGATGACTCAGTACTTTCACGCATCATCCTGCGCTCCGCACGCATCTTGGATGTGCCGTGTGATGTGGATGCTGCAGGAGAGATAGCTTCCCGTAGCCGTGGTACCCCCCGTATAGCCAATGCCTTGTTGCGGCGTGTGCGCGACTTTGCACAGGTAAAAGGTTCGGGAAGAATTGATTTGGAGATTGCCCGTTTTGCACTGGAGGCTCTGAACATCGACCAGTATGGTCTGGATGAGATAGACAACAAGATTCTGTGCACGATTATAGACAAGTTCAAGGGAGGTCCTGTGGGACTGACCACTATTGCTACAGCTTTGGGTGAAGACCCGGGCACACTGGAAGAAGTGTACGAACCCTTCCTGATAAAAGAAGGCTTCCTGAAGCGTACACCCAGAGGACGCGAGGTGACAGAGCTGGCATATAAACATTTAGGAAAAAGTAAATACAATAGCGAAAGAACGCTGTTTGATTGATAAACATTATGGCCGGAATAAAATCTTTGGCAAAGGATACTGCCATTTATGGACTGAGCAGTATCGTAGGACGTTTTTTGAATTATTTGTTGGTTCCTCTCTACACGGCAGTACTTCCTGCTGCTTCCGGAGGATATGGAGTGGTGTCGAATGTATATGCCTATACGGCACTGATTTTAGTGTTGCTGACCTTTGGTATGGAAACGGGATTTTTCCGTTTTGCCAATAAGTCGGACGAGGATGCGCAGAAGGTATATGCCAATTCCCTGCTGTTTGTGGGAAGCCTTTCCCTGCTGTTCGTGGTGCTGTGTATGACCTTTTTGCACCCGCTCTCAGCTTTGCTGGAATATCCGGACCATTCCGACTATATCGCCATGATGGTGTGTGTGGTGGCCCTCGATTCCTTCCAGTGTATACCTTTCGCCTACCTGCGTTATAAGAAGCGGCCTGTCAAGTTTGCGGCCATCAAGTTGCTGAACATCATAGGAAACATTCTGCTGAATCTTTTCTTCCTGCTGGTTTGTCCGTGGCTCGATGTCCATGCGCACGAAACCGTCAGCTGGTTCTATAACCCCGATTATCTGGTGGGATATATTTTCGTGTCCAACCTGATTATGTCGGCCTTGCAGATGTTCTTCTTCATACCCGAGCTGCGCGGTGTGTCCTACCGTATGGACAAGGTACTGATGAAGCGCATGATTAACTACTCTTTCCCGATTCTGATATTCGGGCTGGTCGGTATCCTCAATCAGACGGTCGACAAGATGATTTATCCCTATCTGTTTGATGACCGTTCGGAAGGACTCGTACAGCTGGGTATCTACAGTGCCACCAGTAAGGTAGCCTTAGTCATGGCCATGTTTACCCAGGCTTTCCGTTATGCCTACGAGCCCTTTGTCTTCGGCAAGAATAAAGATGCCGACAGCAAGAAGATGTACTCCTCTGCCATGAAGTACTTCTTTATCTTTTCTCTTTTAGCATTTCTGGCCGTGATGGGCTACATGGACATCCTGAAGTACATGGTAGCCTCCGACTATTGGGAAGGGCTGAGCGTAGTAGCCATCGTGATGCTGGCCGAGATAATTAAAGGTATCTATTTCAACCTTTCTTTCTGGTATAAGCTGACGGATGAAACCTATTGGGGGGCTTATTTTTCTCTTATCGGATGTGCCGTGATTTTAGGACTGAACATTTGGCTGGTACCCACTTATGGTTATGTGGCTTCGGCCTGGGCATCTGTAGCCGGATACGGAGTGATTACGCTGTTATCCTATTTCATCGGACAGAAAAAATACCCGGTAGCCTATCCGTTGAAACGGATGACCCTTTATCTGGCTTTAGCATTGGTGCTTTATGTCTTGTCGCAAGAAACACCTATCGCCAACCTTTGGTTGCGTTTAAGCTACCGCACCTTATTAATATTGGTTTTTGTGGCATTTATTATCAAAAAAGATTTACCTTTAAGGAGTCTTCCTTTTGTCAATCGTTTCTTTAAATAAGAAATGTGGAATGGACATAGGCTGAAGTGTAATTTATAAATCGGATAAATATGGAAATAGGGAACAAGAGGAAATTCCTCCTTCGTAAATTCTTCAATGAGTATCTGGACTTGAACCGGAGCAAGGAAGATGAGCAACTGACGGTAGATGCCATCCGCAGTGGGGTAGAGTTTAAAGGAACCAATCTTTGGGTCTTGATTTTTGCTACCTTTATCGCTTCATTGGGACTGAATGTCAATTCCACGGCGGTAATCATCGGTGCCATGTTGATTTCTCCTTTGATGGGACCTATCATGGGAGTGGGACTTTCTATCGGGCTGAACGATTTCGAACTGATGAAACGTTCACTGAAAAGTTATCTGGTAGCTACGCTGTTCAGTGTAACGACGGCCACGATTTATTTTGCTTTTACTCCGCTGGATGAAGTTCAGTCGGAATTGCTGGCGCGTACCTCACCTACCATTTACGATGTGTTCATAGCCTTAGTGGGTGGTCTGGCCGGTATTGTGGCATTGGCAACAAAGGAAAAAGGAAATGTAATACCGGGTGTAGCCATTGCTACAGCCTTGATGCCCCCGTTGTGTACGGCCGGTTTCGGTATTGCCACAGGTAATCTGCTGTATTTCTTAGGTGCCTTCTATTTGTATTTTATCAACTCCGTTTTCATCAGCCTGGCTACTTACATCGGGGTGCGGGTGATGCACTTCCAGCGCAAGCAGTTTGTAGATAAAGCTCGTGAAAAGCTGGTAAAACGCTATATCATCTGGATAACCATCGGTACGATGTGTCCGGCCGTTTACCTTACTTATAATATTGTGCGGGAAACCTTCTACCAGTCTGCAGCCAATCATTTCATTGCAGAAGAATTGCAGTTCCCTGACTCTCAGATTTTAAGTCGGGAAATCTCCTACGACAAGCGTGAAATAAAGGTCGTGTTTGTGGGAAAGGAAGTCTCAAAAGACCAGATTGCAGCTGCCCAGCATCGTTTGCCCGATTATAATCTGGCCAAGACCAAGTTGATTGTATTCCAGGGAATGGGTGACGGCAATGCAGTGGACATCAGCAACATCAAGTCGATGGTGATGGAAGACTTCTATCGGAACAGTGAGAAACGTTTGAAAGAACAGGATGAAGAAATCAATACCCTGCATAAGCAGTTGGCTGATTTTTCCGGCTCAGACTGGATGGGTAAGCAGTTAGGGCAGGAATTAAAAGTATTGTTCCCCGAAATCAAAACTCTTTCCGTTTCAAAGAGTCTTCGTCTGTCAGTTGACAGTTCCCGGATAGACACCTTGACATACGCCATTATTGATTGCCAGCGGATGCCTGATGCAAAGAGTCGCGACAAAATCGTAAAATGGTTGAAGGCAAAGACGGGAGATGCTCATTTACAGCTGATTGTGGAATAATCCGCAAGCCGGACTTTATTGCTTAGAAAAACGCCTTTGCGTTTAGTTTAAAACGCAAGTACGTTTTAGATTAAACGCAAGTACGTTTCGATTCAAACGCAAGTACGTTTTAGATCAAATGCACTTGCGTTTTTTTAGTCTTCAAAAATTAGCTTATTTCACCTTCTTTGTACAGCGGATGGCAGTCACTTCCTGAGCCTGCGGATTGGTTGCTTTTCGAGTGCAGTAATCAAATTCTGCCGATTTTTCTCCGCTGAAAGAATTCCATTTCAGTTTCAGTTTGACAGTCTCTCCCTGCGTATCGGTCAGTTCATCCAGTTTGAAAGCAACCAGTGCATCTCCCATTTTACCCTCTGTATCGCCAAAAGCATTGTGGCGGAATTCTACCTCATAAGAGTTATCCGGATTCTGTGTACTGATCAGGTTGACGAAATGTGATTGGCCGTTACCCCAGCGAGTCGCAAACCGGAGTGTCAGGTATCCGTCCTCTGCAATGGTCACCCAGTCATTCAGAATTTCTACCGGGTCGTTTCCATACGTACGATTATTTTCCTCTTCTCCCAAATTAGGAGCCATCGGTTTGGTCAGTATACTGTCTATCCAGTTGATGAATACAGCTTTGTCATACTCCTGAGGAGCTGCGTCAGCCAATTCAATATTGGCCAGTGCTCTTACCTCTTTCTCGCCAAAGGGAGAAGTTGTCATATTTACCGGACGCAAGGTCGTGCTGTCATCCAGTTGCAGATACGGTGTATTGTCTGCACTCTGTTTTACAGTGACAAGCGCATTGGCGTAATAGTGTGAAAGAGAAAGGTTGTTATCGTCATCGTCCAGACACGATTGAACCCCCATAGATAAACACAGAGCTGTCAGGATGAAGAATCCTTTGCGAATGAATGATTGAGTTTTCATAATACATTATTTTTTAAGTTTACTCTCTTCTTGTCGTTTTGTACATAAAATGCTTGAAGCGGGTAATTCCTGCATGTAAAATGGTTAAATGGTGTTTCATTTTTCGCAAAGGCACAAAAAAGCAGTCTGTCGCAAATAGTTTATGCTTTCGCGACAAAAATTAAGTTTTCTAACTTTAAACCTTTTACTTACAAATCATAAAATAAAGTCATATGTTGTTGATGTAATCAATTATTTATTATAATATAAAATGCTCTTTTTTGTGTATTCTATCGTGGCGCTCATAATTTATTTGTACTTTTACATCGAAAGGATGTATTTTATGGAAAAAAATAATCAATTGGCTGAGGATTGTACTTGCCGAAGAAGAAAGTAGTGAGTTGATACTAAACGTCCTAAAATAACGAACAACAAAAGGATATAGTAAATTTCTGTAGTGTGCCACGTAGCAGTAAAGAAATCCTTGAAAGGGCAGGTGTGGCATATCATAGCAAGAATATTCAGACATACTTCATGTCACTTATCAAGTCTGGCTATCTCGAGATGACCAATCCAGTGCATGCTAATGCCAGTAATCAAAAATATAGGAGAAGTAAAAATGAACTCACATATATTCATCAGCAAGAACGGTAACACACTGATATGCGAATTTGAAAGAGTTTTTGACTTATACAATAATCTCTAAAACACAACGATATGGAATACGGAATAGTTTATCTTCTGACAAATCCTGTGATGCCAGGACTTGTAAAAATAGGCATGACCACACAGGAAGACATTGATAAACGGATGAAAGAACTATATACCACAGGAGTTCCAGTTCCGTTTGAGTGTAAATTTGCGTGTAAGGTTAAGAAAAGTGATTGTCTCAAAATTGAAAAAGCCCTTCATAAAGCCTTTGACCCTCAGCGCATCAATCAGAATCGTGAGTTCTTCCGTATCAACGTGGATCAGGCACAAGCAATTCTCGAACTTTTCCATCATGAAGATGTAACGGAAGAAGTAACTGATGAGATACAAAACGATCTCACTGATGAGGACAAAGTTGCCAGCACAAAAGCACAAGCAAAACGTCCACCACTCAATTTCTATGAGATGGGATTGCAGAAAGGCGATGTTCTCATCTGGAAAGATGACCCATCAATTTCTGTCACCATTCTTTCAGAGCGGAAAGTGTGTTATCAAGGAGAAGAAACTTCTATTAGCGCACTTTCTGCTAAGCTAAAAGGCTACAAAGTCAAACATATACAGCCCACACCACACTGGCTTTTCAACGGCCGTCTTCTAAGTGAAGTCTATGACGAAACATATCCATTTGAAGAGTGAAAGCATACTATAGGCGGCTTCTAAGCCTACTCAAGAGTATGCCAAAAGCAGAAGGTAAGAAAATAAAAAAGATAAAAAACGCTCAAAAGATTCCAATGTATTATGGCGACGTGGCAACGTACAGACATCATTATTAATGGACTACCTGTAAAAGCACAGGCTCCACTCATTATTTCTGCAAGTAGGAGTACCGACATTCCGGCATTCTATGCTGATTGGTTTTTTCATCGTTTACAGAAGGGGTATTCTGTGTGGACAAATCCGTTCAATGGCGTAAAGTCGTATGTGTCGTATGAAAATACTCGCTTCATTGTATTTTGGTCAAAGAATCCACAACCATTGTTGCCATATCTGCATATCCTCAAAGAGCGTAACATAAAGTGTTATGTTCAATATACCCTGAACGATTACGAACAAGAGAAGTTAGAGAAAGTACCTTCTCTTGCTAAACGCATAGAAACATTCAAATTACTTGTTGAACAACTTGGTAAGGGGGCTGTTATTTGGCGGTTTGACCCCATGATGCTAACAGATGACATATCTGTGGATGATTTGCTATGGAAAGTTCAGAATATTGGTGACCAACTAAAAGATTACACAGAGAAGTTGGTATTCAGCTATGCAGATATTATCATGTACAAGAAGGTAAAACATAATCTTGAAGTAAGTGGTATATCATACCATGAATGGAATACAGAGCAAATGGAAGAGTTTGCCGACAAACTGTCTGTTATGAATCGTGAGCGTGGTTGGAACTTCCAACTAGCGACTTGTGGTGAAAAAATAGATATTTCAAAATATGGCATTCAACACAATCGCTGCATAGACGGAGATCTGATTACTCGTTTGGCCTGGGATGACAAGGAGCTGATGAAATTCATGAATGTAAAGATAGAGAACGTTCCTGAACCAATGTTCTTTGGCAATCCAGAGTTACCCGATGGAGCGATACTCCTTCCTCATAACCATTACTTCATCAGTAAACACAAGAAAGATCAGGGACAGCGACCATTTTGTGAGTGCATGGCCTCTAAGGACATTGGTGAATATAACACTTGTCCGCATCTTTGTGAATACTGTTATGCCAACACCACCAAACAATTGGCATTGCAAAATTGGAAACAGCATCTAGAGAATAGATTTGCAGAAACAATAACAGGAAGATAATTATGCCATACGCAGAAGATATAAATCAATGTAATAGTATTGATGACATTATTGATTATTGTCACAATGCTTTGCCTGAAGAATATAAGGGAAAACCTTGGACACATCCAGAGTTAATGCATGGCATAAATTTATTGGCAAGTGATGTGGCACTAAATTGCTATATGTCTGCATATGGAGATATGCATGTAACCAAGTGCCGTGCCGCAATGATGAATTTTCCATTTGACGATATTCAGGGAAGTATTGAAATAGTTGATTGGGGATGCGGTCAAGGCGTAGGCTCTGCTACCATAATTGAAGTGTTAAAGCAACGTCATTTACTTCAATGGTTACATAAAGTAACGCTTATCGAGCCTTCTAGTAGTGCGATTGAACGCGCCAACGATAATATCCGAACTCTTACGAACGGTACAGTTGAAATAGATATGAAGAACCTTTTTCTTCCAGCAAACGGATTTGTTGAAGGCGAGACTCTTAATTCTATTGGATATAGATACAATAATATCATCCATGTTTTTTCTAATATTTTGGATGTAACTTCTATTGACTTGGGGGCAGTCGCAAAGATGGTGGCATCTGCGCACGGAAAACACTTTGTTTTATGTATTGGTCCACAAAATGGTGCTGCGTATAGAATTGAGAAGTTCTGTTCTGTTTTTGGAGAACAGAATTATTTTAGCCAAATAAATAGTATACGTTATGCACGCACAAGGAGAACAGCACATCCTTATACATGCATGACAAGATGTTTTGAGTACAATGGTGCAACAATTGACCTTAACAAATTAGCTTTGGTGGATGAGAGGCATGAAGCAATATATAATGAATATGATTTACGTTTACAGATACAGAATCATGTACTGTCATATCAAAAAGCAAGGGTTGCATGGAGACTCGAGAATATTTTGTCTGTGGATGACATAATGTATATTGATGCAGTAGTAAACGAAGTGGCTGTGGATTTTATTATCGTTAGACCTAATAAGGGTATTCTTCTGCTGAATGTGTTCGAGGAGAATCTTAATGAGTGTACATTATCAGAAGATAAAAGGGAAATAAATGTACATGGGCAACTATATCAATCTCCTGTTGACCTTATCAGTCTATGTCAATTGAGCATTAAGGATGGTATAGAAGAACTTTTGATGAGTACAATTGAAGATAGGCGGAATTTTAGTCTTATCAAAAAGGCGGTTGTGTTCTCAGAAAACTCTATTGACGAAATAAAAAAATTCTTTGGATATCAGGATAGCGTCTTTCATTCTACCTTTATTTTCGGCAAGGAGATTATTGATAATAGAGATGTATCACAAAATTTGTATACTACCATAAGTTTCCTATACAACAATAATGCTTTTGATGATGTTGTAAGAAGGAAATTGGCTAGAATAATATCTCCATCCTGGCATTCCTATCAGGAAGGACGCATTGATATGCAACCTATTGGTGTACAGAAGCGGCTATCGGAAAGTAGTATGACACAACAGAAAATAAGTGGTGTCGCTGGTTCTGGAAAGACTCAAGTACTTGCTTTTAGAGCAGTAAATGCCATGAAGCGTACTGGAGGTGATGTTTTAGTGTTGACCTATAACATTACATTAGCAAATTACTTGAAGTTTAGGCTTTCCGAAATTCGGGAGGATTTTTCATGGGAAAAAATAGATGTATATCCTTATCATCAGTTTTTTAGAATACGTGCAGCAGAATGTAAGTTGCATGTTGAATTTGGCTCATATCAAAACGAAGCCTTCTTCGATAATTCCAAAAGTCATAAGAAATATTCTGCTATCTTCGTTGATGAGGTGCAAGATTATACTACGGAATGGCTTCGCATCGTCATGCGGAATTTTCTCTTAGAACCTAATGGTGAACTAGTAGTGTTTGGAGACCCCAAACAAAATGTATATCAACGACCTTTAGATACAAATGGAGACATCCGCTTAGGCGTTATTGGGGGACAGTGGAATCGGCAATTAACAACCAGCCGAAGATTTACTAATCCATGCCTTGCTAATCTTGCCACGGCATTTCAAACGCAATTTATGGCAAATTTGCCTACCGATGATATAGCTGCGGAGAATGCCATGTCAAATACATTCAATTTCCAAACTTTAACCTACATTGATTTAAGACAAAATAATTCCTATGAGTCCATAGTAACTAATATAATCAACATCATTTCCAATGACAATAACGAAGCAAAAGACTTTGTTGTACTTGCTTCGTCAACAAAATTGCTTCGCAATATTGACATCCTTTATCGACAAAAGACTAACGAACAAACAGAAATAACATTTATTTCAAACGAAGTTCTTGAACGGTTAAAACAAATACATCTGGTTACAGATGAAAAGGTAGCCAACTGGAAATTTAATAGGGATTTTGAAGCGCTTGAACGAACAAGAAAGCAATTATTTACGACAGACAAACGTTGTTTAAAAATCTCTACCATACAAAGTTTCAAAGGCTGGGAATCTCCTTCTGTTATAGTTATTCTAGAGAGTGACCTTACTTTACATAATACGACATTTCGCCCAATGTCGCCACAAACGATATATACGGCGATAACTCGTGCAAGGGAAAACTTGTATATAATTAACATTGGTAATGATACTTATCACAATTTCTTCTACAATCAGACAGTATGAATAGTTTCACAACAATAGAAAAATACGCTATCATAAAAGTTCTTTCACACATTATGAAAGCAGATGGTATTATTCATCCAAAAGAGGAAAAATACATGGATAAAACATATAGTGATTTTTCTATAACAATTAATGATATAGAGGACATCGCCAATATTGATGATATACAAACTAAACTTATAATCAGTGGAATGGCTGATGAAAATAAAATGCTAGCTAAGGTTCTATTCGTTGGAATGGCTGAAGCAGATGGAATAATACACCCTAAAGAAGCAGAGATTATAAACCAATTTTTTATTTGAATTGTTCCAGAAAATCAGATGTAACCAAATGAATATCCAATTCTTCTTTACCAATAAAACGTACCAAAGCATTAATGGCAGAAGTATAATTGGGTGCACCTTTTATAGTTGTTGAGGCTATCCATTCACGACTGAACTTTATAAAATCTATTGTTTGCAGCTTTTGTTTCTCATTGTTCAAATAATCCATTATATCTTCTATGGTATAATCATTTAATTCTATTTGAAGTTTTGCACATTTACTTTGATAGCTTTGAATTAGAGTATTTACTTCTTTCTTCAATGGTGATGTCGCTTTGATTTTAAAATCTTTTGTCAAGTCATTGGGAGTTGCAAAAAGGCTTATTGACACACGTTTCATCTTCCTGTTTAGTGTGAATCTAAGGCGTACAGTGAAACATTCATTAGATTGTCTTTGTACTTTTACAATTTCTGGATTGATTGTCAGCATATTGCATATTGTTTAACTGGTGAAACAATAGTGAAACAAATGCCTTAAAAAGAATAAAAAGATATAGGAGCAACAACTTGTAATCGGGAGGTTGGACACGAAAAAAAGGCTCTATTTCGTTAGAAATGAGCCTTTTATATGTGGACCAGCCAGGGCTTGAACCTGGGACCTCCAGATTATGAGTCTGTTGCTCTAACCAACTGAGCTACAAGTCCGACATTTCAGAAGAATTTGTTTGGAAATGCGTCGCAAAAGTAATGGTTTGAGTTGAAATCTGCAATATTTGGCTAGAAAAAAATGATAAAAAAAACTAATGGAACAGATGCTTGCGATATATGTTGTATTTTTGCCGTCATTAATAATTAATTATCAGACATATGTCACACAACACACAAGATTCTCGTTTTAAAGGGTTAACCGACCAGGAAGTTCTTCAAAATCGTCAAAAATATGGGATGAACCTGCTGACTCCTCCCAAACGTCCGTCAATCTGGAAACTATATCTGGAGAAGTTTCAGGATCCGGTTATCAAAGTGCTGCTCGTTGCGGCAGCTTTTTCTCTGTTGATTTCAATCATTGAGAGTGAATATGCAGAGACAATCGGTATATTCTTTGCTATTTTCTTAGCGACTGGTATCGGATTCTATTTTGAATATGATGCCAATAAAAAGTTTGATCTGCTGAACGCCGTGGGGGAGGAAACTCCGGTAATGGTGATTCGAAATGGAAAGGTGCATGAGATTCCTAAGAAAGATATTGTAGTAGGGGATGTGGTGATATTGAATACAGGTGATGAGATTCCGGCAGACGGGGTATTGCTGGAAGCGGTATCATTGCAAGTAAATGAATCAAGCCTGACCGGGGAATTGATGGTGAACAAAACAACGGATGAGGCTCATTTTGATGAAGAAGCTACTTATCCGTCCAATTCCGTAATGCGTGGAACGACAGTAACGGATGGTCACGGAGTGATGTGCGTAGAAAGAGTAGGGGATGCTACTGAAATTGGTAAGGTGGCTCGGCAGGCTACCGAACAGAGTCAGGAACAGACTCCACTAAATTTACAGCTGACTAAATTGGCCAATCTGATAGGAAAGGTGGGTTTTACAATTGCTACACTGACCTTTGTTATCTTTACGGCGAAAGATTTATATGCATATTTAAGCGTGACGGCGGTGACCGACTGGCATCAGTGGCTTGAAATAGCACGTATCGTGTTGAAGTATTTTATGATGGCTGTCACCTTGATTGTAGTAGCGGTACCGGAAGGATTGCCTATGAGTGTGACCTTGAGTCTGGCATTGAATATGCGTCGTATGCTGAAAACGAACAACTTGGTTCGTAAGATGCATGCATGCGAAACAATGGGAGCCATTACGGTGATTTGTACGGATAAGACAGGTACACTGACACAGAACCTGATGCAGGTGTATGATGCTAAGTTGGATGAAGCTCAGAAGGACCTGATAGCAGAGGGTATAGCAACTAACTCTACTGCTTTCCTGGAAGAGAAAGAGGGAGAAGGTAAGCCGTCCGGAGTAGGAAACCCCACGGAAGTGGCTCTCTTGCTTTGGTTGAATGAGCAGGGAATGGATTACATCTCATTGAGAAATCAGGCGAAGACGGTAAATCAGCTTACTTTCTCCACAGAAAGAAAATATATGGCTACGCTGGTCGACTCTTCTGTCTTGAACGCACGTGTGCTTTATGTGAAGGGGGCTCCTGAGATTGTGATGGGAAAATGTAACCTGGAAGAAAGCCGGGTTAAGCAATATAATGAACAGCTTTTGGCTTACCAGAATCAGGCTATGCGTACATTGGGAGTGGCTTATAAGGTAATTCCTGAAAATAGCAGTACGGATTGTGCGGAACTGGTGAAGGAAGGCGGATTGACATTCATGGGAATTTTTGCCATCAGTGACCCGATTCGTCCGGATGTGCCTGATGCGGTGAAGAAATGCCAGTCGGCTGGTATCCGTGTGAAGATTGTAACGGGAGATACTCCGGGAACAGCAACTGAAATCGCACGACAAATCGGGCTGTGGACATCGGAAGATACGGAACGGAACCGCATTACCGGAGTGGAGTTTGCTGCCTTGAGCGATGAAGAAGCTTTGGAAAGAGTGGTCGATTTGAAGGTGATGAGCCGTGCACGTCCGATGGATAAGCAACGTCTGGTACAGTTGCTCCAGCAAAAAGGTGAAGTAGTAGCAGTGACTGGTGACGGAACAAATGACGCACCGGCATTGAATCATGCGCAGGTGGGTTTGTCAATGGGAACGGGTACTTCTGTAGCGAAAGAGGCCAGTGACATTACACTGCTGGATGACTCTTTCCACAGTATTGCTACTGCAGTGATGTGGGGACGTTCGTTGTATAAGAATATTCAGCGCTTTATTGTGTTCCAGCTGACTATCAATGTGGTAGCTTTGCTGAGCGTATTGTTGGGTGCCTTTTTAGGTACGGAACTTCCGCTGACGGTTACTCAAATGCTGTGGGTGAACCTGATTATGGATACGTTTGCAGCGATGGCGCTGGCGTCTATTGCACCGAGCATGGATGTAATGAATGAAAAACCTCGCAAGCGTACTGATTTTATCATATCTTCTGCCATGCGGAATAATATATTCGGTGTAGGAGCCGGATTCTTGATTGTGCTGATGGGGCTGCTGGCTTGCTTCAAGAATATGCCTGGTGGCATGGATGTGCATCATCTGACTGTCTTTTTTACGATTTTCGTCATGCTGCAGTTCTGGAACTTGTTTAATGCCAGTGTTTTTGGTACGAACCATTCTATTTTCAAAGATGCCGGTCATGCGATGGGGATGCTGGGAGTGGCATTGATTATTCTGGTCGGTCAGTTCATTATTGTAACTTTTGGAGGCAAGGTCTTCCGTACGGAGCCTTTGCCTGCGCTGGAATGGATTTATATCATTGCCGGTACGTCTTTGGTACTTTGGATTGGTGAAGTCGTGCGAGGAATTAAACGAATGATGAAAAAATGAGCCGAATTAAAAGTATTATATTTGATTTAGGCGGTGTGCTTCTTGACTTGGATGTACACCGTTGTCTGGAGCGTTTGGAGGAAATCGGACTGCATGAAGTACGTCAGTGGATGACCGGTACGAATGAAAAAGGATTCTTTAAGGAATATGAGTGTGGAATATTGACCACGGAGCAGTTCCGGGACCGGATTCGCGAAGAGGTGGGTCGTGAACTTCCGGACGAGGAGATTGACCGGATATGGAACAGCATGTTAAAGGAAATTCCGGATTATAAGTTTGAATTATTGCTGAAGCTAAAGGAAAACTATAATTTATATTTGCTGAGCAATACGAATGACTTGCACTGGAAAGAGTGTGCAGGTAAGTTTACTTATAAAGGTATGCCGATGCTTGATTGCTTTACGCAGGTATTTCTTTCGTATCGGATGCATCTGGCAAAACCCGATGTGGAAATCTTTCAGACTGTGCTGAAAGAGGCAGGACTTAAAGCCGATGAAGTCTTGTTTATAGATGATTCTGAAGAGAATTGTCAGGCAGCTGCTAAGTTGGGAATCGGTGTGTGTCATTATGTACCAGGAGATAATCTGGAGGTACAGCTTCAAAAATTTATAGTGTAAGCAAATGAAAATAGTTACTGGCTCTACGGCCGCAAATCTTCCTGCATGTGTGGCAACCATAGGTTGTTTTGACGGTGTACATAGAGGACATCAGTACCTGATAGAGCAGGTGCATAATATTGCGAAGGCGAGAGGACTTGCTTCTTGCCTGATAACTTTTACTTCTCATCCTCGGCAGGTACTGGATACGGATTATCGTCCCCGGCTGCTGACATGCTTGTCTCAGAAAATAGAATGTTTTGAGCATTCTCCTATTGAATATTGTGTGTTACTTCCTTTTACGAAGGAACTTTCCTTGCTTTCTGCCCGTGAATTTATGAGGATTCTGCATGAGGTGTATAATGTGCAAGCCCTTTTTGTAGGATATGATCATCATTTTGGACATAATCAGTGGGAGGGGTTTGAGGAATACTGCCAATATGGAAAAGAATTAGGCATGCGTGTGATGCAGTCAAGAGCTTTGGTAGAGGATGGTACTTCTATTAGTTCTACGTTGATTCGTTCATGTCTGCTTGCAGGAGATATAAAGAACGCGAATGCTTATCTGGGTTACAACTACTATTTAAGCGGAAGAGTGGTTGACGGAAAGAAAGTGGGGCGTACTTTGGGATTTCCTACAGCCAATATCGAGCCATTGTGTGCTGAAAAGCTTCTGCCGGCAACGGGAGTGTATGCGGTTTATGTATATGTAGGGAAAGAACGTTACGCTGGGATGTTGAACATAGGAAGTTGCCCTACCGTGAACGAGAATGAACAGTCTGTGAGTGTGGAAGTCCATATATTAAATTTCCAGGGAGATATTTATCAGGAACTGATAAAAATTGAGTTTGTGGAATATCTGCGCCCGGAAGTGAAATTTGAAAATGTGGAAAAGCTTACATGGCAGTTGCGGCAGGATAAAGAGGTGGTGAAAAATCTTTTGCACCAAAAGGGGTAAAGTTTTGGGCAGCATCTGATTTGTCTGTATCTTTGCAGCAAATTAGATAATTGAATTGAATGAAAACATTTGAAGAACTTGGCGTTTCACCGGAAATACGCAAGGCAATTGAGGAATTAGGGTATGAGAATCCTATGCCCGTGCAAGAAGAAGTAATACCGTATTTGTTGGGAAACGGCAATGATGTAGTGGCTCTGGCACAAACCGGAACCGGAAAAACAGCCGCATTTGGTCTGCCGCTGATTCAGAAAATTGATGTAAAGAATTGTGTACCACAGGCGTTGGTACTTTGTCCGACACGTGAACTTTGCCTGCAAATAGCAGGTGACCTGACTGACTATTCGAAGTATATCACCGATTTAAAGATACTTCCTGTGTATGGAGGTTCTTCCATAGATAGCCAGATTCGTAGCTTGAAGAGGGGAGTGCATATTATCGTAGCTACTCCCGGCCGTTTGATTGACTTGATGGAACGCAAGGTGGCTCAATTGGCTACAATCCGCGACGTGGTAATGGATGAAGCGGATGAGATGCTGAATATGGGCTTCACGGATAGTATCAATGCGATTCTTGAAAATATACCTCAAGACCGGAATACTTTGATGTTCTCTGCGACGATGAGTCCGGAAATAGCCCATATTGCGAAGACTTATTTGCATGAGGCAAAGGAGATTACCATCGGAACCAAGAATGAAGGAAGCAAGAATGTTAATCATGTGGCTTATATAGTACACGCAAAAGATAAATATCTGGCATTGAAACGTGTCGTTGATTTTTATCCTCAGATTTATGGTATCGTATTTTGCCGTACGCGTAAGGAAACCCAGGAAATAGCCGATAAGCTTATACAGGATGGATATAATGCAGACTCGCTGCATGGCGAGTTAAGCCAGGCACAGCGTGACTTGGTGATGCAGAAGTTTCGTCAACGTCACTTGCAGTTATTGGTTGCAACGGATGTGGCTGCGAGAGGACTGGATGTGAATGACCTGACGCACGTAATTAACTACGGATTGCCGGATGATACTGAAAGTTATACGCATCGAAGCGGCCGTACGGGACGTGCTGGAAAGACGGGAATTTCCATTGCAATTATCAATTTGCGGGAGAAGGGCCGTATGAAGGAGATTGAGCACATCATCAAAAAGAAGTTTGAAGTTAGTGTGCTCCCATCCGGACAGGAAATTTGTCAGCAGCAGTTGATAAAGGTGATTGATGATATAGAGAAGGTGAAAGTAAATGAAGAGGAGATAGAGACCTTCTTGCCTGGTATTTACCGAAAACTTGATTGGCTGGATAAGGAAGATTTGATTAAGCGCGTGGTTTCATTGGAGTTTAATCGTTTCCTGGATTATTATAAAAATGCTCCTGAAATTGAGCAGCCTAAGGCTAATGAAAAGAAATCTGAGGCAAAGGAATCTCGTAAGGGAGATAAAGAGAAGGTAGGCCGTAAGGCTGAAAAAGGTTATACGCGTTTGTTCCTGAATTTAGGAAAAACAGACGGTTTTTATACTAATCAAATTATAGACCTGGTAAACCGTAATTTGAGAAAGGAGCGTATTCAGATTGGCCGTATTGACTTGATGCAGAATTTCTCGTTTTTTGAAGTGATTCAGGAGCAGGCTCCACAAGTGCTAAAGGCTTTGAACAAAGTCGTATTGAGTGGGGGACGTAAAGTCTGTGTGGAGATTGCCGGTGAGAATACTGGGAAAAGTGATAAGAGCGGAAAGAAAAAGAAAGTGGCGGCTGAAAAGAAAGCGGATAAACCTTCAAAGGTAGAGAAAGCGAAAAAGCCGAGTCGGGAGGAAAGAGGATATACCAGTCCTCGCGGTCCTAAAAAGAAAGATGACTGGAAGCAGTTCTTTCAACAGGATATTCAACCGCTTCGAGGAGAAGAACCAGACTTCTCAGAAGAAGGTTGGGCTAAACGCAGCAAACGTAAAAAATAAATAAAAAGCCGGAAGGGAACTCTCTTCCGGCTTTTATTTATTTGAGAAACTATTTTTATGACAGTCGTCTCATGAAGAGACGGGCAGGCAAAAGCTTTTTGAAGTGGATTATGGGTGTGTAAGCTAGAAAAAGAATGTGATTTATTAGTTTACTCCAACTTTTTTCCTACATTTGCCGTATAAATTCATTAAACAGTTTAATCATTATGGAAAACGAAAACAAAAATCAGCTTCAGATAGAATTAAAAGAAGAAGTGGCACAGGGAACTTATGCGAATCTTGCAATTATTACTCATTCAAGCTCTGAATTTATTCTTGATTTTGTACGTGTAATGCCGGGTTTGCCGAAAGCAGGTGTTCAATCTCGTATTGTAATGACTCCGGAACATGCAAAGCGTCTGATGTTTGCATTGCAGGACAATGTGACTAAGTATGAACAGAATTTTGGTCAGATTCGGATGCCAGAACAACAGGCACAAGGCGGAAAAACATTTGTTCCACCGTTGAGTGATTTCAAAGGAGAAGCTTAAAAAAATATAAATAGAGGACTCAAGAGGCTCATTTCCCGTTTTTTTCGGGGAATGAGCTTTTTTCTTTTTAAAAACAGTTTGTCTATTAAAAAGTTATTTGTAATTTTGCAGCCCGAAATGTAGTATTTCGACAAGGATTGTAGAAACAATAAGAAACAAATATATAACAATTAAAAATCAAACAAAATGCCTACTATTCAACAGTTAGTAAGAAAAGGAAGAACGGTTTTGGTTGATAAGAGTAAATCACCGGCATTGGATTCATGTCCTCAGAGACGTGGCGTTTGCGTACGTGTTTACACTACAACTCCGAAAAAACCGAACTCAGCAATGCGTAAAGTTGCTCGTGTGCGTCTGACAAACTCTAAGG